>Ga0207671_10002769_pt1 | contig 18311 bp, 10 predicted proteins | sample KBSC24metaG_FD_184352 | JGI IMG/M metagenome (GOLD analysis project Ga0207671, IMG submission 184352) | Corn rhizosphere microbial communities from Kellogg Biological Station, Michigan, USA - KBS C2-4 metaG (SPAdes) (version 2) | ecosystem: Host-associated > Plants > Roots > Rhizosphere > Soil... | reverse complement strand
AACAGACTATGCATTGCGCACTTTAGAACTGCATCGGAAGCCGTTTTAGACCCGCCAGGCGGCGCCCATCGTGAAGCCGTCAAAAAAAGCCTTGCCGCCGCTCGTTATCTTGTACTCGTTGCTGCTGTCTAAATATTCGATGCATTCGACCCGGCCGGAATCGACCAGTGCTTTCAGTACGCTCTTCACTTGTCCCGCTGGATAACCCAGTTCTTTGCGTAGCTCTGCCGCTGTCAGCGCCCGCGGCGCCGAGGCGGCATACAGCACCTTCAGGACGCACAACGACTCGTAAGCGATGTTTCGACGGCTGAACGCTTCCATGTCACGACGAAAAGGCGTGAGTATCTCGGATAGATCATCGGCCCAGTCGGGTCGCAAGCCGTCGATCTCGCGTACATACGTGCCGAGCGATGCGGCGTCCAGCAATCCGCGCGCTTTCACCGAACGTTCGCGCAAGAAGATCGTCGGTCTTCCGCGCGCGCGCGCAATGGCGGGCTCGATATGGTTCCACTCGGTGGCGAGGCACGTGTTGGCGAATGGCGCATCGCGCAAGAAACCGTCTCGGATCTCGATCTGAGGCCAACCCAGAACGATCATGCCGTGCGTCCTGTCGACCAGGTCCACGACGTCCTCGAGCGGATTGGTGCGTCCCACGATCGAGACGCCCAACGTTTGCGCCACGAAGCCCAGCTCCGCGATGCGTGCGTTGAAGCGTTCGATACCCGACCGGTATCTCTCCGTCACGGTACTCGGCTTGCTCACGAAGACCCGAAGCTCGGTCACGGCCTGTACCTCATTGCCGGTTTGGGGCGGTGCGCCCACTTTTGGACGACTTCGCCGATCTTCCGGGCCAAGGCCTCCGCGCTTTCCTCCGCAGCGATCTCCTTCAACGCTCCGCGCAACGAATCGTCGATCATGCCGGCTACGCTCGACAGCTTTACGACCGCTTCGTAGTAACTTTCCGCCTGTCTTCCACGCGGGACGCGCTCTCCTTCCGGAAGCAGTCCCAGGGCAATGGCAGCGTCGCGCGCCGCGCCGCCGAAAGCCCCGAGCACGATCAGCGTGCACTCGTACTCGAGTGCGAGAATCGCTTCCTCCAGAATGCCCGGCATCTTGCCGCTGTAGTGGTCGCTTCTGTTCCCCTCTATGCCCATTTTACCGCCCATGATGACGCGCGCATCGGAATGCTTGCTCATTGCGATACGCGCCTCGGTGAGCGCTGCGGCGGGGTCAATCGGTTTTTGGGAAATCCGCAATTCACGGACAACATCGTCGATAGGGACAAGATCATCGCCCTGCACTCCCAGGGTCTCGACGATGTCGAGAGACGCGTTCTGCGAAGCCTTCAAGTCTTCGTCCGGCGTTTCCTCTATCACCGAGCTTGGCAACACATGAATAAACGGCGGCTCCTCGCGTCGAGTTCCGTACGCTCCGGCCAAATGGCGAAAGATCTTGAACGTGTAACCAGCGGGATCGAGATTGCCGCCGTACATGATGCGAGCTCCCGAGCGTACGAGTCCCGTGCATACCGCAAGCAACACGCGGTCGACTTCATTCTGCGGGAACCCGAGGCGTTGGCGATCGGGCGCGTCGCTGATTGAGATCGCCACCACTTTTCCGCTGAGATCGGCCATCACAGTTCTCCCAGCGAAGAAATCTCGGTATTCGGAGAGCGGGCAGCCAGGGCTGCCTTGACCAAAGCAGCTTCGATATCCGCCAGCGGCGGGTCGGGATAGATGATCTTCGCGCCCAACTGAGCCACGGGACGCGCGATGATGTCGTAGAGCTCGGGCGGCCGCGGCAGTGCCAAGCCGAGTATTTTCTTGGTTCTCATCGTGTCCTGTGCCTGCTCCTGGAACACGTCGCAGCGCAAGCCTTCCGACAACACCTCGAGAAGAAGCGTCTCGATGGATGCCGAGTCGGTAGGCGTGAATTTCACACGTGGCACATTCGCGCCGTAAGGATAGGTGCGGCTGATGCGACGCTGCCCTATGTCGGCCATCACGATCGGACGACGCGCACGTTTGGCTTCCGTCAGCTCGAATACGCACCACGGACGCGAGTCGTACACGTCCGAAACGATCGCGAGCAACGTCGCCTCCGCGATGACGGCTTGAAACTGCGCTTGATAGCTGTAGCCCGGCATCAATTGCTTCGCGTCGTAAAAAGATCTGTACGGAATATCCTGATTCGGATCGTTGACATAATTGATGATGGCTCGCGCCGTTTCATCGCCGTCGACTTTCGCGTGGCTGACGAACAGTGTCTCGGGCAAGCCGCCGATGATGGCCATCGACCGCAGCAGGTATCGAATCGCAAACAAAATGTGAAGCAATGCGTGAGTTTCACAGGCCTCAGTGGAACCGAGGCGCGCCGGCCACTCGAATTGACGAGCATATTGGGTAAAGGACGCAGCATCGGTCTTCAAGGGCCCAATCTGCTGCTCACCTTGAAACGGAATATAGCAGTCGGCGGTTCCGCGCGCGCCCATTTGTGCACGGACGCCAAGCACATAGGCGTCCCATACCGCTTCATCGCGGCGCATCGGAGCGTCGTGCAGAAGAATGATCGCGTTGTGCTTCGCAAGATCCAGATCAATCGCACGCGGCGCCTCCGGATCTGCTCCGCCCTGCCAAGGCGTACTGCGAAAACGTACCGGTACGCGGTAGCCGACACCGTCGCGTTCCATGCCAAGACCGTCGAAATGCGCGGCTATGCGGGCCGCCAGTGCGGCGCCCCGCGTCGATTCGGGATGCCAGAGAACATAGATGCGGAGTATGTCGGTCATGCGGGCTCGTGCTCCGTTCCTGCCGGGTCGTGAAGCAAAGACTCGCTCGATGCGGCTTCGATGCGTTCGCAGATGTCTGCCGCCAGTACGTTCAGCACATGGTCGCGATCGTCGGCGGCAGCTCCATCGGTTTGCGCGACGGGGTTGATCTCGGCGAGCCCCGGCGGGACCTGCCACATTTGACCTCCGACTCGAAGCGCCTCCGTGCGCCCCCAGACAAGCCGGAATGTTGCAGTCCCCATCAAGAAACGGAGCCGGGCGATCATGGCCTCCCAATTGCACCAAGGCGATGTGGAGTATCCCCGATCGACGATGCACACGATGATGTCGGCAGTCGAAAACAAGCAGTACAAATTTCTCGACCATTCCTCGCTGCCGAATTCCTTGTGAGTGTCGAACTTGACGGACGCGGGTTCTCGGGTTCGCTCAGGAGCGCCATCAAGGATTTTTTTTCGCATCTCGTCCGCGGGTTGCCGCTCGCCTGGAACGCGCTTGTAGGAGATGGCGACCTTCAGCGTCTCGTTCGGCCGCAGAACAAACGGCAGTTGCCGAGCTTGAAACCATGCCGCCATCTGGATGGATCGCTTGAGGCTCGCGAGCATCTGAGCGCAATCAACCTCCGCCCTCAGCTTCCACGCGCTTCCCCAGACCCGGCTTTCCGCCAGCGATTCGAGCGTCCAAAGCCACGCCATGCATGCTGCTGTGATGCTGAGAGTGTGCACGCCTTGATCCGATGTATATCGGCGAATGTCTTCGAAGAGGCCCCTGATCGCTGAGCATTCAGCCCGAGCGGCTTCCAGCGTTCCTTCGATGTCCTCGAGGCTCTGCGTCTTTGCGGAAAGACTGCGCACACGCAGCACGGCTTCCGAGTACTTACGCTCGACTCTCCAGTATTCGTTCCCGTCGCCTGAGTAATTTTTCTTCAACACATCGCTTATTCGATCGGCGGCACCTTCGATTTTCTCGGAATCTTCGAAAATGGAATTGTCGTATCGGCTTAGAACGCGTCTCAGGCGGCTTTTCCGTTCGACGGGCAAGTCGGGGGCATTCGCCCGACGAGCCAGCTCCATCGAGGCCTTCCGATACGATTCAGAGCGGGTATCGTCGTTCGCGTGAAATTCGCACAGCCAGCCGAGGTATTCCGACGCACGAATGATATCGTCCGGGGGGGTCAATGCCATCGCAAGCTTGATGAGGTCATCGCCCCTAGTCGCGTTATTTTCGGACCACGCTACATGACCACCTTTCTCGAAAGCCTCGACCCAACCCGCCATCAGCCCCCGCAGTTCTCGGCAAACGGGAGATTCTTCTTCACTGGAGGCATCAAAATCGCTAAATTGGGCCACGAAGGCCCTCGCCTCGTCGACCGAAGCGAACGCCGACTCCCGATGCAGAGAGGGTTCGAGCCGATCCTTGTCCATGCGGTATGCGGCTTCGAACAGACCCGTCAGTTCGGCCGCGATATCGCTGTCTTGCCATGACCGTGAACTCGGTCGCAGGCCGATGGAAATCTCCAGCATCGCCTGCGCGAGTGCTTCATGCTGAGGTACCTTTTCGTCCTCTTTGCTGGCGTATGCGACGAGCAGGAGCAGCATGACGATGCGACGAACTTTTTCTCGACGCGGAATGCTCTTCGACGAGCGGGGGTCGATGATTTCCACCGACGCGGTGCGAAACACAGCGGCTATTTGTTTCAAGAAGAGCTTGCGGAGCCCTTGAAGAAATACGCTCTCGTTCTTGGCGGCGCCGATACCCAGGTATGAGTCGAAGCAGAATTCGAAGAATTTGGGCGAGCTCAGATCCGCGGCAGCGAGTTTGTTGGTGATATCGAGGACATCTGCTTTGTCCGATCGCGTGACCGCGATCAGGCAACCCCGCCTTATTTTGGACAAAGCACTCAGCACCACGTCGAACATGGCCCTGTCAGCCGCGTCGCGGGGAGGCAGGCTGTTGGGCAGCGTGATGATGATCGCAGTCTGATCGAGCAAGCTTGCCAGCTTGTCCAGTTGCAACTCGAAGAGCAACGAGGTCTCCGGAGTCCATCCGTGAGCCTTGAGAATGTTGTCGATTCTCGCCGGGGCGGCGTCGGTCCGTTTACCGCTCCAGTTGGAGGGCCGCCACCAATCGCGTTGATCTTTGCCGAATAACGCATTGCGGAGCGTCTTCAGAAGGCGGATAGCCGTATACGCCGCGGCGGCTTCGTAGGAATCGTGCGTTCCCTGCGAAAAGCGGATCACGACAATCGGGCATGGCGCCACCTCATGACTTTCCGGAAAGACTTCAGGGATCAGCTCCGACGGATTGGACCTGCCCTTGACGGTGATTACTACCGGCAGCATCGATGTCCAGTTTTTCCGGCAGACATCTTCGATGTAGCTGATTTCGTAGGCGCGCGCAGCATCATTCACGGGCCGGTTCTCCCGAGCTTTCGAAAATTGCGTAACCGATTCTGTCTTGTCGAAGAACATCGTCACTCACGTCTCTGATGTTTATCCCCTGCTCGGAGATCAACAACAAATGGCTCTTCGGAAGCTGGGCGCATCGCTCGCCTTCGAGTTGACGGGCCACATTCTCGATCGCCTCGGCCGCGCATTTCGCTCGCGCCAGCGCGAGGTCTTCGTTGTTGCGGTAAGGGTGGGTCGAAGCGGCCTGCATGTCGCTGATGTCGTGGCCGCCCACTGCGATCCACTCGTGGACTGATTGCCCCCGGCACAGCACCTTGCGAAGGTCTTGCAGCAACTGACGCTCGTCTACCGCGCCGCTGCCTTCTCTGCAGCTCTTGCCGGAGGCGTAGGTGGACACATTGATACGCGCGGCGCTCTCCACCTGCTCGATACTCGTGTTGATCACTGCCAGGCGTGCCGGAACAGACCCTCGAATGGCCTCACTGACCTTGTTTGCTGCGATCATGAAAGTCGCCGCCCACAACAACGCGATCAGAAGTGCGAGAGATGCCAATACTGCATTGCTCACGCGAATTCCCGCGCGATGACGGTGAAGCCGTGTGAAGTTTCTGATTTCCTGCTCGAGGTTCGTCACAATTCATCCCTCGCGGAGACATTGTCATGCCGAGGCGCCTTGCTCGCGCCGCCATGCCATCCTGGGCCCCTTCATCCGTCCGGAAATTGCGCGCTTTGCCCGAACGTATCGACTGACCGATTCCTCGGCACAGCCATTGCCGATTCGAAATTCTCGAAGCCGTATGCACGAGGCGAAGGACGCACGAAGCGCCGACTGATATCGCTTCCGCCCGATGCGCGCTCGTCTCCCCTCCTCCTCCCTCTTGGTATGGAGATCTCCGCGGCTCGGCGTTCGAGCGCATCCTCCAGGCTCGATGTCAGAGCAACCGTTTGCTCAATTCGAGGAACCACTCGGAGGCGGGTCGATCGCAGGACCAGGAACCGACTAGATCAGGCCGGAACAGATCCGTCGCTATGTGCTCGCCCAGTGCGCGGTAGGCCTCGAATTGCCTCTCCGAATACAACTGTTGCGCGGTGCTTTCGTGTGGAAACGTCGGATGGTCGGCACGATAGCGTTTGAGGAATTCGGATTCATTGCCGGTGAGGGAGGCCTTCACATACAGCAGCAAACCGCGCGCGCCGCTCGCATACTTGATTTGGAACAGCTCGAAATGCGCGCGCCCGATGCCGTTGCCGTTGCTGCGCAGGTTGCTGAGATCCGGCTCGATCCGTACACCAAGATCGATCAGTGCGAGTTGTGTCAGGGTCACCAGTGCGCCGCAAGTCAAGTTCGGATCAGCCTCGCCGTCGACGGCGACGATGTACTTGCATTGCCGTCGGAGCAGCTCATAAATACCGAGGTCTTCGATGTGGCCGCCGTCGGAGACATTGAGATAAGACATGCTCTCATCCATGTCCGCCAGCATTTCGTGCCAGAAATAGCGCCAAGCCAGCAGCGGGCCGAAGCGCTCCGGGTGTTTCAGCCAGTAGTCCAGACGAACGTTGAATAAAGCCAGCCATTGCCGAAAGCGGCTGATGGCGTTGGTGCCCATGTTCGGCGCCGCCGCGGCGCCCGAAATAGCGATGGCCGTCGCGAAATCGAGGCTCCTGTCCTTGCTCTCCCAATTTTTGGTGCGGAAGTATTTGGTCGTGGGCGAACCGCACCAGGCCTTGCTGAAGAGAAAGAAGTCAGTTTTGCGGCCGCGCAGCTCGACATTTTTCGACGCCGGGACATTCAGCGCCGCATTGACGAGGTGATACGGCGCAAAGCCGCTCGGATTGAGCGCGCTGAGAAGAGGTGGCGAGGTCAGAGGCTTGATGCCGCTGCCTCGTCGCTCGAGAATGTAGGTGCGGGCCAGGCGATCGCGGTAATACCGATGCGGCGAGGCGAAGTTGAGGTTCACGAACAACGTGGCCAGAGCAGTCGCGGCGATGGCCAGCAGAAGGTTGCGGGGGCTGAGCAGCAAGGCCAGCTCCAGTGCGCCGAGCAGCAGGAGCACTGGAGCGAGCGCCACGAGAAAGAGGCCGCTGAAACGCGGTGCAATCAGCCGCGCCAGAATTCCCACGGCGACGGCTCCGAAGAGTGCGGCAAAACGCGCTGTGTCCGTGGCGAGCCACGACGTGTCCAGTTGGAGTGCGAGCAACGCCAACGCCGCCGCTCCCAGCAAACCGCCGATCCACAGGGCCATCCCGGCTTTCTCGGCGTCACGCGCCCGGAAATGCTGTCCGACTTGGGTCAAGGCGTACCCGACGGCGGCGACACCCAAGGCGAGCCATGCTGGAGGCCATGGAGCCCCGATGACCAAGTCATGCCCGACCGTCAGCAGCAGCGCTCCCAACAGTAGCGCCTGCGCGACGAGCAAGAGCGACGTGAGCAGGCCGAACAGTGTCACGCCGAGAAATACTGCGATCGTGCGCAGCCCCCCCTCGATCAAGTACTTGCTGTGGTTGCGTACTGCGCGCAGAACTTGGTTTTCTTTTCCGCCGCAGGTGTCGAACACAGTCTCGGCTTTCGCTGCATCAGTGGTTGCGCCGAGCAGGGTCGAGATCAGTGCGCCGAAATACCCGCCCCCGGAAACCGTCGAAAGATAGTCCACTTCGCGCAGTATTCTTCGTTGCGCCAATACGGTGACCACCCCCATCGCAAAAGTAGCCGAACGTATGCCGCCGCCCGACAGCGCGAGTCCGATGCCGTCGTACGGAGTCTCGCCATCCACCGGATCGCGCCCCTGAACCTTGTAACGACGACTTAAAATTTCGGCCCTCTCGCTCTCGAACACCTCGGCCAAATTGACGCTGCCGATGTCGGCGTCGATGGGCGCCAACTCGACGGGCTCGTCGACGAATGCCGAATGGTGGGATGCCGTTGCGACAGCCGGAACGGAGGGCACGCGTGCCAAATGCGAATACAGTGGCAGCGCCCGCCGCAGATGCGCCTGCACGCCTAAGAGCGTCGCCCGGAAGTCGATGCGAACGTCCGTGCTTTCGAGATGACCATCCATTTTTTGCTTGTGCCAGTGAGCGGTGAAAGGCCTCACATGGAGATCGAGCAGTTGCAGCGTGAGTACGCTGAAGTGGTAACAGCCGTCATTCTCCTTCGCACATTCCCGGAATAGGCCGAATAGCTGGTACACGCTGGTCAGCGCCGATTCCTCGTCGCCCGACCGAAACTTGAGTTGCTGAGTGGCGATGCGGCTGCGCAGCTCGATGAGAAAACGCCACGCCGCACGCTGATCGGCATCGTTCGGCTGCCATGCTCGAGGGCCCAGATCGCCGATGGAACCTTCCGGATAGAGAAGCTCCAGCAGACCTTGCTGCTGCAGCCAGTCTTTCCAGGTGACATTGCTCGTCATGGAGACATCCCCTTTTGGAAGCTCGCTCGGAGGCAGCAAATACCGAAAGCCGGAAGAGAGCGAGTCCCCTGGCGGTATCGTTGAGGACTATCCGTTCTCGCGCTGCCGCGTTGCTGCGTGCACCCATGCGACTGCCTCTGAGGTCATCGCGCGGCCCGCTTCGCCCCTTCCCGGACGCGTGATCGTCGAATTCTCGATTCTGAAAGCGCGTGCCATTTGTACCTCTGTCATTTGCCTAGGCGCCACGTCGAACCCGCTATCCCGGGCCGAGCCGGTAATCGCGTGACTTGCTCGAGAGGAGACCGAATCGCCGTAGCTGTCTCATGCCGAGCACGAAGCGACGAATGCGCGCGCCAGGCCTTGCGATGGCTGTCCAACCGTAGGGTGAGTGACAACAGCTTTCCTCTCCCCGCGCATGATTCCCCAAACTGCAACCCGACCGGCGCGCACCGAAGGCCACACCGTCCTTCACACTGCGATGGGAGGGGCGAATCCAAGTCGAAGCGCGACCGCACGGAGCCAGAGCTAGCATTGCGGGTTGTCACGTGCGAATTTCGCGGCCTCCTGGGCCTTCTCGTAAATCGTCTGATAGGCCTGACGCAATTCAGGAGTTGCCGTCGCCGGGAGCGCATCGAGCGCCGCTTTAGCGCTTGCGGCGGCCTGATCTTGTGTCGTGCCTGCCGCCCGCGCCGTCTGACAGGCTGTGTAGTTTCCATTTCGAGCCGTCGCGACGCCGGTCACGACATTGGTCGCCGCATCCAGCGCCCCTGAGGCGTTCTCGGAACCTGCAGCCTGCACTAGCTTGGGCGTATTGTCCGCGAACTGAGTTATGTGCAACGTCGGAGACGCGAATGGCCAGGAGACGACATTAATCGCGTAAAGCCGCTGTTGGTCCGCGAGTACCTGTCGGCGCTCCATTACAAGCTCATAGTTCCCAGTGTCCGGATCGAGTCGCCACAGCTGGACGCGTTGCTCGGTTTTCAGGCGCATCGGGACCCCGTCGAACGGCTTATCCGTCTCGGGCGCATCCGAGATGCGGATAACGGAAGGGCGTGTGGCGCATCCGGCAATTAGGAGCGCCACGCAAAGAATTATGTGCCGAATCATTTCGGGTCCTTATTCTCGGGCGTTTTCTGAATATCCACGCCCGACATATCGGGTGGAAGAGGAAGCGGCACCGCATCGGGTCGCGCGAGCGCTCCTGGCTTTCCACTATCGGTCTGAACAGGCGTCGACTGCGGTGGCGGCGCGGCGTCGGCGGCCGGCTTCAGCGTGGTAGCAATCGTGCCCGACGGTGCGCCCGTCGGCATGAGCACGATGACATATTCGGGCAGTCCTTTCGTCCGGTCCTTGACCCATTGGCCATCCGGCACATCGCGGGCGGACCCCTGCAAATATTCGGCGACGACGGGCGCATCTGCCACGGGGGTGGCTTTCGCTACAACCAATGCAGCTTCCGCGTCCGCTAGATGCTTGAGCAGAACCGCGCGGCTTTCCTGCGCTTCCTTGAAAGCCTTGGCGTCAGTAGGCGGTACCCGGTCAAGTGCGAGGGCCTGATCATATTGACTTGTCATCCCGAGCACCGCCGCTTTACTGCGGTACAGACTCGCGAGCACAGGATCGACATTCTCGATATTGCTGTCATGCGCATTCGCCGATGCTTCTGCTCGTACAACGACGAGCCGCGTCTCGACGGCACGGTTCAAATCAATAATGCGACGCCCGGCCCATTCGGCGGTCGTCACATCGGTGATCGAGAAAATTACCTCATACGGGGGCGTGTCGAGACTTCCGATTGCGTTCTTCGATGCGTTTCCAAGGTCCGCCTGGAATCTCACCAAACGATCGCCTTCGATCTGGTCTGTCGAGATATTCAGTTGACGCATATGCGCGACGAGCTCGTTACGGCTCTTGCTGGCTGCAGCCTTGATGGCAGTGAGGCTCTGTCTGTCGTAGCGATCGAAGGCATCGACAATTCTAGTCAGCGCGTCGCGCTTATCGCTGTCCGCAGCTCCGCTGTAGGTTCTAAGGTAGATGCGTGCGACGAGGCCGTTGCTCAGCTTGCGGTGACCAGCCGGGTCCAATCGCAGTGCGGTCAGAAGAACTGTTCGCTCGTCGGCACTCTGGTAACCATAGTCAGCGAGTGTCCCGAGCTTCGCGCGTGCCAGTAGCCTAGGCAGCATGGCTGCCCAAGCTGATTGCAGCCGAGCGGCCTCTGCAGGTGCAGCTAGCCGCAACGCTTGAATGCCCTCATCAAAAATTTGCGGCGTGGTCGAAACAAAATTGGTCTGTAGATCACCGTCGATCTTGCTTAGCGAAGTCGCTGCGTCCTGCTTGAAACTATCCAGCGCCGCGATCGACACAGCGAGTTTCCCGGCACTGGCGAGAAAAGGTACCGTCTGGTCTGTCGCCTTCACGTTTGAATCACTGAAGGAACCACTCTCGTCGAGCGTCAGTGTCCAGTCGATCGAAGCCGTAATGAAAGGGTGAACCGAAGTCGCGAAGCGCCTAGTCGGGTCCGGGACATAGGACGTCGTCATCGCATACCGGTCGCTGCCGCTCATGCCCGGCGTACGCACGATTGTGAACTCCGGCTTGTTGAGCGTGAAAGGGACGCCGGGCATCGCGCTGTTCTCCACAGGGGCCGACAGATCGATGACCCTGGTTTTCATGTTGCCGCAGCCGGCCACCAACGCCGACAGCGTCACCGCGCTCAGTACCCGCCTCATTGAATTGCTCCCCCAAGTGAACAGGCGGCTATTCCGGCCGCCGAGCGGTTGACCGCCTCAAAGAGCTGGCTATCGGCACTATCGTGGAAGATCTGAGCGAGCCGATCCGATACTTCTTCTGGCGACGCACCGAGTAGTAATTGCTCGACTGCCAGGCGCCGCGCCGCACGATGCCGGATGCGCCGCGGGCCCTTGCCCGCCGCGATGGACTCGAATTCCTTCTTCCGCTGCCGCCATGACGCAAAGCGCTTTGCCTTCAGCCACCTGACATGGTCGGCGACGCCGACTTCACCTGCATCCCGCGCAGCCTTCTCGAGCTTCAGCCGGCTGATCCGCCGCTCCGCGAGCGCTCGCGTCAGTTCATTATTGAGAGCGGTGGCGGCACCTTCGTCGACTACTTCGACCGCCATTTCGGCTACGGCTAGACGAATCTTCGGAATCCGCTCAAGATCCAGAATCTCGACACGACAGATGTGCGGACCCGGCCTTGCGAAGAGTGAGTGGCCGTACGCCTGGATCAATGCCACGCTGCAGTAGGCACTGGCGCCAGGTGCCAAGCTCCGTCGGGCACTCGAGCAGACCAACTTGTGGGGGCGAAATAGGGTCGTTTGTCCATCTGGATTCATAACCGCTACTCGCATCGACCCATACTCTGGCCCGAGATGTAGCGGGATTTCCACGATGAAGTTTGCATGGTTGCGCAAAACTACGGTTGCGTAGAGCCCCGCTCCAATCGAGATCGTGTCTCTTTCGCTATCTGGCTCGATTTCGAGCGTAAGCGAAAGGTTTCTGTCGCCCGCTGCTGAACCGCTTCCACCACTAAAAGGGCCGCCAAACGGCAATTTCGTAGGGTTTGCGAGAACGGAAGTCAGCTCGTGCCTGCATGCACCGTTGAAGGGATAGATACGCAGGGAGGTCGGCATGGTGATCGGCGGTTCTCCATGCAACTGCGCTTCGGCTATAGCGCCGTTCCACGCGTCCCGCAGCGTCCAGTGTTGCCGAATTGATGCAGGCGACATACAACTCGCGTAATTTGATTGCTGCGCCAGCCCGTGAGTGAGGTCGAACATATGCCCGATCTCATGTACGCAGACCTGGGCCATCAAGCCCGGGGAGCTCGCAGCACCGCCTGAGCCATATAAATCGACATCGGTGTACACGACCGCAACTCCCCGATACTTCGTGTCGTAGAGCTGCCCATCGATAGATCTGTCAAAGCCTGGAGGATATTGCGTGACGACGAGGTGTGCTGGCGTCTTGTAGCCAGACTGGGTCTGCAGACCCTTCACAAGTTTAGGCCAGCTATTCGCCGTCAATTCCGGATCAGAGCTCAGAACCACATTGTCTTGTTGATAGAACTCGATATCGATGCCGAACGGGACGAACGCGTTGTGTATGTGTGGAACAAGATCTCTTGCGAGTCCAATGCCAGCTGGCAACCCCGACAAGGCGAACATGACCCGCGACATTAAACGCTCCCCGCGATGCGGCTCTGCGGCAGCACATCGACTAGGATATTGCCGCCTAGTCTTGCGGATCTCAGCCACGCCATACGAAAGGCGTTGCATCCAAATCGGTGCACAGCTCCCCTCCGTACGCGTGCGCGCTCGTAATCGGCGAATCCCCTGCGTCCGATTGTTAGACCGTCGCCAAATCCAGGGCAACAGTGGATGGCTCGTGCCCTACTCAGCATTCCTGATGCCGAACGTGCATAGGATGCTGGGAGAGGGCGAACACGAACCTATGCAGTCAAGCTGAGTAAAGTCGCTCACTTTTGCTGAGCACAGCAGTACTGCTGAGGGTTTGGATGAGCGCGAGCGCCGAATGGGCCACGGCTGAAGACGGGCGGGCCGCCCGCTCTGCCTCCGCTCCGGCGAGCTCAGGTCCCGGCGGCCCGCCGGCAAGCGCATTTCACGTACGGCCGGACCTGCACGTTCAGTTTTAGGGCCAGACCCCACCGCCCACCCATCCTCGAAAAGCCACACCCCTGCTCCAAATCGGACAACCGCGTCGGCGACAATGCCGGCGCATCGACCGTCCCGGTCGTCGCTTGCAAGGGGAATCATGTCGCTGCCCGTTCGTGTCGCCGTCGCGGCGATGCTGCTTTTCGTTTGGACATCGGCCGCCATCGCGTTCGACGACACAGCGACCGACGCTGCCTTCGACGCCCTGTTGTCGATGCCGCAAGCGCAGCCTTCCGAGGGCGACTGGGGCGTCGAGGTACCCGACGGCTACGACGGCAAGGACGAAGCTGCGCTGATCCATTGGCTCGCGCGGCAGCGCAAGCTCGGCGCGGACTTCAATCAATATCGACATAAGGGCACGTTGTTGCAGCACGCGATGCGCTCGCGGCTGGATTCGACGGCACTCTGGCTGTTGCGGCACGGCGCAGATCCGACGCTCGCCCTGCGCGAGACCGAGGCGCCCGATGCGCTCGGATTCGCCATCCTCCAAGGCCAATGGCATCTCGTCGATGCGCTGTTGAAGCTGCCCGCCTTTGCCCGCTTGTCGCCTGAACAACGGACCGCACGCTACTACCTGCTCGATCCGATGGCGTCGGACGAACTGGTCAAGCGAGGTTTCGCGCCGCTGCCTGCGGGAAGGACCGCCGATTGCCTGCTCGAACACGCCCTCGAGCAAGGGCAGCTCAAGTTCGCCCTGTCGCTGCCGTCGCACGCGCCGCTGCGATTCGAGAACTCTTCCGCTCCGCAGGAACTGGCGAAGTGGTGCAACGTTGGAAAGCAGCCTTATCCGAACGGTACCGAGTTCGCCACGCTCGACTCGCGCGACATCGAAGCGCTCGATGCGAAGCTCGACGTACCGCTGCTGCCCTACCTGCTCGCGACGCTACGCAGCGCGCAAGACGTCGACGCGCTGTTTCGCCTGCCTCTGAAAGCGCCGTCCGACCCGGCTCAGCTTTCGCGCTGGCTGCTGCCTTGGCTGGCGCCCGCGCAAGATTCTGCGCAATGGGCTGGGTTGTTGGCCCTGCCGCCGGCAGTGCGCAAAGCGCTGCTCGACCGCGTGCCGACAGCGCATATCGATGCGGCCTTCGGCGACGCCGAGACCTTGCATGCCTGGCTGCACCTCGCGGCAACCGGAACCACCGACGATTTCGCCTGGGCATTGGCCAAGGTGCCCGATGGAGCACTCGCCGCACATCCGCTCGTAGCGGCAAGATCATTGGTGTCCAGCCGAAATACTGCCGCACTCTGGCCGCTGCTGCTGGCACGCACCTCGCTGCGGCTCGACGGCGACGAGACGCCCGGCTTGCTCGCAGAGGTGCCGAGGGCGTCGTGGCCGGCGTTGTTCGAGCGCGGCTATCGTCTTGGTACGAAACGCCCCGCCGGTCGTGAGGCCTACCCGCAAGACGAAATCGATGCATGGCTCGCGAACGCAACCCCCGAGGCGCTGCGCCAAGGCTGGCCCCTGCTGAAAGCGCAGATGCCGGCCCTTCCCGGCGAGGGCATTGCGCGGCTGCTCCGGCAGTTCGGCATCAACGGGCGCCCGTGCTGGGGCGAGCACGATTCCGTCATGCCCTTCGATATCGACAAGATCGCCGTATTGATCGAGTTGGGCGCGCAGGTTCGGCCTGTGCCCCTCCCCGCCGCGTGCGTGAAGCACACCAAACCCGACCTCTACGCCAAGCTCGCCGCGCTCGGCGTGGTCGCTCCGCTCGATGCAGAAGCGGCCGGGCGCTTCACGTTCGAGAGACCACGCTGCCGGTTCACGCCCGACCCCGCTTGGCTGAGCGCCATGGCGACGCGCCAGCTCACCTATCCCGATGGGCAAGTAGCCATCGACACCGTGCAAGCGATCGATCGGCCAGATGATGACAGCTGCGTGCTCCTGGTCTCGGGCGGCGTCCCCATCCACCGCGAATACATCGACGACGAGAGCTTCCTCGACGGCCGCAATCGTCTGACGCCATGCGTTGATGGGGACCTGGCCGGGGAAGTCTGGCGCCTGCACGACGGCAAGATCGAGACCCATGCGTTTGCCGAAGGCGCAACGCAGGGCGTACTGCCCCTGCGCGATGGCAAGGACGGCAAGCGCTATTACCTCGCGTTCTCGCCGGGCACCGGCTGCGGAGGCGGCTCGTCGCCGCCGACCTTTCTCGCCTGGACGGACCAGACCCCACCGGTGCTGCATGCGCTCGCATCCGATGAACCCGCCATGCTGGCGCTGATGCTGCAGTGCGATCGGTTCGACGTCGCGAAATGCCTGGGCGTCCGCGACTACGCGGTGGAGGACAATGCGCCCGCTTGGGACGCACCGCATCTGCGCGACCACTTCATCGATCGCTTCTACGGCGAGCAGCGCAAGGCCTATCTCGATGCCATGCTCACGCTCGACGTTCCACGCTTGAGACAACTCGAACAGGACGGCGTAGCTCCCCATTGGACGCTCTACGCGATCGAGGCGGTGTCGAAGTCTGACCTGTCCGTGCCCGAGAAGCGTCGCCGCACGGCGTGGTTGTTCCGTGATGCGGAACGGCTGCGCGCGGCGCTTTGGCCTTCCAACGTCAAAGAGGCCGAAGCGGCCGACGCCATCGTGCTCGGGCTCGGCACGTGGCTGCCGCGAGAAGATTGGCGACCGCTGCTGGCGGCGCTCAAGGTCGACGCGGACCAGGGCGATCTGTTCTGGCGCTTGAAGGATCTGGCGCGAAACGCGCAGGCGCAGGGCAACCCTGCGCTCGCTTGCCACTTGCTTCGCGCCAGCGGCGAGGCGTGCAAGGAGAGCGCGGCGAGGTAAGCGGCCTTGGACATCGCGCCGGTGCACGCGCAGCGGTGTCGTCGTGCTCCCTCCTCTCCTCTTCATCCGACCGAATACCGAATGACCCGGCAGGGCGTCGCGCTTGCGGCAGTTTCGTCGCTGCGCGCGGAAGTTAGCGGCACGGTGATGGAATCTTGAACGGAAGATCAGCGATGTGTAAGGACTCGGCGCGAGTCCCTGTTTCAACATGAGGAGTTGGCCTGCGGTCCACCACCATCTCCGAAGAGGTCCTGCTCGATGAGTTCGCTGTCTCCGACTACGCTGTTCTCTGCCGCCTTGGCAATGGCCTGTGTGCTGGCGTCGGGCCCTTGTGCAAGCGCCTCGATAACCGAGCACGGCACTGCGATCGACGATCCCGCCGGAACCCCTGGCATCAGTCTCGCCGTCACCATCAGTACCGACACCACGGCTGGCAGCTGCGGCACGGGCACCGCACTCGATGTCGACATCGGCCAACAGATCAACTTCTGCTACGTCGTCACCAACAATTCGACGGCCACGCTGAACTACCAAGCGCTCGGCGACGACGTGGTCGGCCCGATCGTACCGGTCCTCGACTACGCGCTCGCGCCGGGCGCGAGCTACCAGTACAACCGGATCGTCAGCGCCACTGCGTCGCAATCGCCGACATCGACCTGGACTGCCTACGGCGACCTTCCGCTGTATACCTACGACGATACGGTCAGCGCGGACTTCATCGACATCACCGCCACCGGTACGCCTCTCGACCTCTACAGCGACGATTCCGTCGGGGTGACGATGGACTTCCCGTTCACGTTCTACGACGTCTCGTCCAATCAAATCACGATCGGCAACAACGGCGGCATCGTGTTCGGTACCGAGGACGGCGCCGTCTTCTCCTTCACCTCGGCGCTGCCGGACGCCAGCCTCGGCGCCGCTATACTGCCGTACTGGACGAACATCGCCGCTGACAGCGGCAACGTCTACTACGCGACGCTCGGCACGGCCCCGGATCGCCAATTCGTCGTCGAATGGTACGACCGCAACCACGACGGCACGGGCGGCGGCCCGGATAGTCCGAGCGGCGCCACCTTCGAGGCCGTTCTCTACGAGAACGGCAACCAGATCCTCTTCAACTACCAGACCACCGGCTTCGGCGACCCGGCCTTCGACGACGGCGCCACCGCGACCGTCGGTCTCAACGGCGACGCGAGCCACGCGACGCAATATTCGCGCAACCAAACGGTATTGCACGACGGGCTTGCGATCCTGTTCACGCCGAACTACGGCACCGTGTACTCGGCTTCGCAACAAGTCTCGTTGACCGTCGGCGAACCCGTCGCCGCGGTATCGCCCACGGCGATCAGCGCGAGCACTGCTTCGGGAAGTTCCACCACCGCACCGATGGCGATCGGCAACAGTGGCAACGTCGATCTCGTCTGGCACGTCGGGCAGGCACCGAGCCGCGCGCACTTCCCGCCGGTCTCGCGCTTCGTGCTGCCGCTGGGCGATCCAAGCCAGAAGCATCCGGGCCGCGTGTCGCTGCCGGGGGGCAGCACGCCGAACCGCAGGATGCCGCTTCCGTTCGGAACGGAGGTTCCTGCGTTCGGGTTCGACGAATCGAACGGAACGGCCAACGGCATCTACGTCGGCCTCGATGCGAACGCCCCGCAAGCGCTGGCGACGCTGGGGCCCAGCCCGAGCCCGACCCACGTGTTCGCCGGCGATTTCGTCGCCGACGATTTCTCGGTCGAATACGCCGTCGATGTCAATGCCAACATTCTCTATACCGTCAGCACCACGACCGCTGCGGCGAGCCCGATCGCAGCGATGACGCCGCCGGTCGACAACTACGACTGGAGTGCGCTGCGTTGGGATGCGAGCACCGGAACGGCCTACGCCGTGACGGTCGGTCCGGTCCGCCGCAATGCGCTGAGCCCGTGGTACTCGACCCTCTACACCATCGATCTTTCGACCGGCGCACCCACGCTGGTCGGCCCGATCCAGAACGTCGTCGATCCCACGCAGAACGTGTTGATGATCGACATCGCGATCAGTGCGGATGGCCTCATGTACGGTCTCGATCTCGTCAGCAACAGCCTGATGGCGATCGACAAGACCAGCGGCGCCGCGTCCGTGATCGGATCGATCGGTTTCGACGCCAACAGCGCGCAGAGCATGGATTTCGACGACGCCACCGGCATTCTCTACCTCGCCGGCTGCGTCAACAATCCGACGATCAACGCCT
>Ga0207671_10002760_pt1 | contig 18340 bp, 14 predicted proteins | sample KBSC24metaG_FD_184352 | JGI IMG/M metagenome (GOLD analysis project Ga0207671, IMG submission 184352) | Corn rhizosphere microbial communities from Kellogg Biological Station, Michigan, USA - KBS C2-4 metaG (SPAdes) (version 2) | ecosystem: Host-associated > Plants > Roots > Rhizosphere > Soil... | reverse complement strand
GCTTCGGTCCGCACCTGCACATGGCCCTGTTCCACAACGCGTCGATCACCGCCGCCGGCGGGATCTACGGCGGGCAGAGCGCCAAACCGCACCACATGTTCCACGCGTCGGGCAACGGCGGGTACTACGAAGACCTCGACTACCGCGACTTCTCAGGCACCCTCACGATCACCAGCTGAATCGCTCAGCGCCGGATCGCTTGTGGGCCCGAACGCGTCGTCGGCGCGCCCGAGACCGGAACCTTCCGGTCTCGGGCGCGCCTCGGGCGCGCTTCACCAGGAACAGTCGATGGTGGCAGTGAACAACTGAGCAGCTCCGGTGCGGGTGTCGGTCCACACCGGATGGAAGCCGTCGGGAGCGGCGGTCAGGCCCTGGTAGTTGCCCAGCCACGGCGGGCTGCCCGGGGCGAGGGTGGGATCGAAGGACTGGCTGGTCACGCGGCGCACGCGGGCGGTGTCCGGCCGGCCGCGCCGGGACAGGTGGATGCGCACGTCGAGGCGGCGGGCGACGGGATCGACGACGTAGCAGGACACTGCGACGTTATCGTCGAAGGCTGCTACCTGGGGCTGGAGGTAGACCTCGCGGGTGCTGTCGGCGACGGCCGTCGGCCCGGTCCAGGTGCGGCCCCGGTCGGCCGAGGCCCACAGCAGGATCCGGGAGCGGGCCGCGGCGTCGTCCCAGCTGGTCACGACTGCGTACAACGAGCCGGATTCGCTGTCTGCCGCGACCGCCGGACCGCTCTTGGCGCTGAGCACGTCGCCGAAATCAGGGGCCTGACGGGCGATGGCCGCCAACGGGACCGGTGCGGCGAAGGTCTCGCCGTGATCGGTCGAGGTCACCGTGTTCAGCACGGCCGCGCCGGCGGTCGGCGCGAGGTAGACCAGGCACACCGTGCCGCCGCGGGCCGCGGCCAGCACGGGAGCCAGCGCGCCGGTGGAGGGCGCCGGGTAGACCGGGGCCGCGAACGTGCGGCCGCCGTCGGCCGAGCGGGTGAACACCAGGCCGTCACGGTCGGTCCCGGCCAAGACGGCGGTCGCGTACAACAGCGGGACCGGACTGGAAGGGTGCGGATCGGCGGCGATCGAACAATGATCGACCAGTCCGGCGCCGCCATTGATCGCGACGACCGGCGGCTGCGGCTCACCGCCGCCGTCGAGGGTGCGCCACAGCAAGGCGTCACCGTGCCGTGGCAGGTCAGTGGTGGCGACGATGCCGCAGACGTAGCCGGTGCCGTTCCGGTCGAACGCCACCGCCGGGTTGCCGTCGAAGTCCGGCGTCAGGCCGGGCAGCAGCCCATGCGACGTCCAGTGCGCGCCCCCGTCGCGGCTCGCATAGCTCGCCATGCCGATCCTGCCGTCCTGGAAGACTCTGGAGGCGATCAGCAGGTCTTCCGGATCGCGAGGGTTCACGGCGATCGCGGGTTCGATATGCGCGGCGAAGGCGTCCACACTGACCCGAACGTTCACCACGGCCGCGGGGTCGCGATCGGCCGGTAGCCGGTAGCCGGCTGCCCCCGCCAGCGCCATCGCCGACGAGCCCAGCATCTCGCGTCGCGACATCGACCTGCTGAAATGTTCCACATCCGGCTCCCTGTATCAGCCGGCCGTCACTCGCCGGTCCGGCGACTCGCCGTGCCGCCGAAGTCGGGCGGCTCGACGGCGCCATCATGACGCGCGGGAGCAGCGCCGGTCGTCATCCGCGCGAGGGACAGCGTCTCCACCATTCGGCGAGGATCCACGGGGCGCGGAGGTCTTGGACGCTGTCGCCGTTCCGTCAGCGCCGCATTCCGCACCAGGGCCAAGTGGATCAGAGGTTTACGGGAGGCGGCTCGGGTTAACAGCTTCTGTCAACTTTGCACCGCTGGCCCGGCCGCTCGCGCGGCCGCAGGGGAAAAAACCGGGCCGGCGCGGGCGCAAAGCGCACGGGGTGTATGGAATGGAAGGCACGCAGCGGATGGATCGGCAGCTACTTCGGCACGTATGCGACGCGCTGGACCGGTCGGGCTTTCGCATGAGGGATGGCGACCGCGGTCTGCTCATCGAAGCCACCGCGGTGGGGGTGCGGGTGAGCTGGCGTCCCGACTACAGCCAAGTGCGTCCCTCGATCGGCGCCGGAGCCGGGAGCCCTGGGGGCGCCCAGGGCAGCTACGGCCAGAGCGGCTACGGCCAGAACAGTTACGGCCAGGGCATAAAGGCAGCGATGGCTGCCGCGCTCGTCTCGGTGCTGGAGCAGGCCGGGTGCCAGGTCCACGCGGGAGACGCGGGGCTGCTCGTCACCGGGAGGCCGGGCCACGTTCAGCCCGAAGCCCCGGGTTCGCCCTGAGCACCTCGCGGGCTGGAGCCGGCCGTAGTACTAGAGCTGTTCGACCAAGACGCATCCGAGCGCTCGGTCAGGGTTCCCGGAAGAACGCGTCGAGGGCCGCGGTCAGCTCGTTCGGGGCCTGTTCAGCCATGTGGTGTCCGCTGTCGATGCCGTGCCCGTGGACGTCGTCGGCCCAGTCGCGCCAGATGCACACCGGGTCGCCGTACAGGTCCTCCAGATCATCGCGCAGCGACCAGAGCACCAGAGCGGGACAGCCGATGCGGTGGCCGGCGTCGCGGTCCGCCTGCTCGTCGTGCCGATCGACGGTCAGGCCGGCGCGGTAGTCCTCCAGCATCGCGCGCACCACCTCCGGGTCGCGGACGGCCTGCCGCCATTCTTGATGGTTCTCCACCCCCATCCGCGCCGGCTCCCCCTGGTACCAGCGGTCCGGATCGGCGGTGATGACCCGCTCGGGGATGTCGGGCTGGGCGAAGAAGAACCAGTGCCACCACGCGGTGGCGAACCGGGCGGTGATCCGGTTCAGGTGCTCGCTGATCGGCAGGCAGTCCAGGAACGCCACTCGGCGCACCGCTTCCGGATGGTCCAGCACCAGCCGGAGCGCCACCACGCCACCGCGGTCGTGCCCGGCCAGGGCGAAGCACTCGTGGCCCAGATGCCGCATGACCGCAGCCAGGTCGTCGGCCACCGCCCGCTTGCTGTGGGCGCTGTGGTCGGGCTCGGGCGCCGGGCCCCGCGACCGCCCATAACCCCGAAGATCGGGACAGATGACCTGGTAGCCGCGCCGCGCCAGAGCGGGCGCGACCTCGTGCCAGGTCGCCGAGGTACGCGGATGCCCGTGCAGCAAGAGCACCGGCGGCCCCTCACCGCCGTACCGGACGAAGATCGAGGCCTGGCCGGTCGGCACCACCTCGGTTTCGAAGCCTTCGAACACGGTGGCTCCCTTCCCGCACGAACGACGACGGCGTCTCCACGCCGATCACCCGCCGCGCCGCTTCGGCCTCCGCATGGCCGTCCAGGCTGGATTCAAACACCCGGGATCTTCTGGAAGCCGGCGGCGTCTCCGCGCCGGAGTCACGGGCCGGAAGAAGTCTCCCTGCTTACGCAAAACCCTGACACAATCGGGACCTGAGGGGAGGCCGCGGTGACCGATCGGATCCTGGACGCCCGGTATCAGCTGATCGAGCTGCTCGGGTCGGGTGGGATGGGCGAGGTCTGGCGCTGTCACGATCCGCGGATCGGGCGCGACGTGGCGGTGAAGGTGCTGCTCGACGTGCGGGTGACGGATGAGTCGCTGGCGCGGTTCGACCGTGAGGCGCGGGTCGCCGGCAGCCTCGCGTCGCCCTTCATCGTCTCAGTGCACGACTACGGCCACGGTGCGCTCGACGGACGCGTCGTGCCGTATCTGGTGATGCAGCTCGTCGACGGCGAGACGCTGGATCAGGTGATGGCGCGGGAACTGGCGATGTCGCGGATCCCCGACGTCGGCCGAGCGCTGCGCTGGACGGACCAGGTGTGTGCGGCGCTCGAGGTCGCGCATCGCGTGGGTGTCGTGCACCGGGACGTCAAGCCGGGCAATGTGATGACCGACCGTGGCGGAGCCGCGAAGGTGCTGGATTTCGGGATCGCGCGGTTCGTCGGGGAAGCCCAGTCCCGGGCCGGACTGACGGCGTCCGGAGTGGTGCTCGGCACCGCGGGATACATGTCGCCGGAACAGGCCGAGGGCCGGGCCCTCGATCACCGGACGGACCTGTACTCGGTGGGCTGCCTTCTGTACTTCCTGCTGACCGGGCGGCCGCCGTTCGAGGCCGAGAGCTTCATGGGCGTCGCCTACAAGCATGTCACCGCCCCACCCGAGCGGCCCAGCGCGTACCGCCCGGGCCTGGACCCCGCGATCGATGCGCTGGTCCTCGAACTACTCGCCAAGAAGCCCGACGAGCGACCTGCGGACGCTGCGGTGGTACGAAGCCGTCTGGCGCACGTTGAACGAACGATGGAGCGCCCGATGCCGGGCATCGTAACCGTGCCGGCAACAGCGCCGATCGCCACGACGCAGACCGCGGCTCGCGTGCCGGCGCCCCCGCACTCGCCGGTCTCGGACGCACCTACGCGCTTCCTTCCGCGTCCGGCGAGACACGCGACACGGACGCAGATCCTCCTGGTCATGGTGGTGACCGGGCTCCTCATCGCCGCCGCGACCGTGTTCATCCTGAACATGGGGACCGGCTCATCCGGTTGATGTGCCGGCTTCAGCGCCGGTGACCGTGGACCGCCGCCGTCAGCACGCGCCGCCCAGCAGCGGTTGACAGAGTACGAACTCGTCTTCAGAATCCCCTTTGCAGGATATGAGACAGCTGATCCTCATACCGGCCGCCACCTTCGCGCACGCCCGATTCTCCATGCCAGGAGAGCCCTGCCCAGACCAGGAAATCAGGGCTCTACTACCCACCGTCCCGTCGGTCCGCCGGCTCGCCAGCCACCGCTGCGCCGCGCCGCTCACCGACGGCTGAAGGGAGAACAGAACCGTGTCGATCAGCTCCAGCACCGCGCACCCCCACCCCTCCGGCCGCAGGCACCTGTCCCGGCTGGCTGCCGGCCTCGGTGCGGTCGCCCTCAGCGCCGCAGTCGCGGTGGCCACCACTTCGGCCGCCTCGGCGAGCTCCTCCGGCAACGCCGCGCCCCACCAGCTCAAGGCCCGCACCGTGCACACGACGCCGGCGGCGTCCAGCAACCTGATCAACCACGGCGGACCGGTCCAGACCGCGCCGAAGGTGTACGTCGTCTACTGGGGGTGGCAGTCGGACCCCAGCGGTGAGCAGACCTACCTGAACAACTTCCTGTCCTCCGTCGGCGGCACCCAGTGGCTGTCCACCGTCAACCAGTACGGCTCCGGGTCGAACTCCACGCTGTCCGGCACCTGGTCGGACTCCGCATCGGTCCCCAGCCACCCCAGCGACTCGGCCATCCAGGCCGAAGCGGCCAAGGCCGCGAGCCACTTCGGCACCGGCACCTCGGTAAACGTGCAGATCGTGGTCGCCACCCCGACCGGCCACAGCACCCGCGGCTTCGGCACGCAATGGTGCGCCTACCACGGCGCCGTCAGCTCCAACCCGAACATCACCTACACCGACCTCCCCTACATGACCGACGCCGGCACCTCCTGCGGCGCCAACTCGGTCCGCAGCAACCTCGACGGCGTCAGCATCGTCGAGGGCCACGAACTCGCCGAGGCGATCACCGACCCGCTGCTCAACGCCTGGTACGACAGCAGCGGCTCCGAAATCGGCGACAAGTGCGCGTGGCAGAACCTGTCCACCATCTCCACGTCGAAGGGCACCTTCGCCGTCCAGCCGCTGTGGAGCAACTCCGCGGGCGGCTGCGTGCTGTAGCACCACCGATCACGCGAGCCGGAGGCCGGGGTCACGGGACCCCGGCCTCCGGGCGCCTACAGCAGGGCCGACCACCCACGTCGCGCGAAGTGGACGCGAGCGGAAATCAACGGTCTCCATCACCGTCGCCGCCGGCCGGCGGTACATCCCTGGCCGCTTCCTCGGCCTCCTGATCCGGATACTTCGGCTCCAGCCCGGCCGCGCCGCGGTAGACCTGGCCGATGGCGTTCGGCGGTCCCTTCAGCAGAAGCCGCACCGCCTCCTCTTCGGGGTCTTCCAATTCCTCCGGATCCCCGTGCCCGTCAAGAGCCGGGTCGGTTGCGCTGTCCTCGTCGACCACCGAGCCAGGGGCCGCGGCAGCGTCGCGAGTGTCGTGTGTCATGGTCTTGCCTCTCCCGTCTCCCTCTGGCGCCGCCTAGGAACGCCGGCGGTATTCGGATGTTCGGGGCCCTTGTGACCCGGGTGGTAGAACGCAAACGCGTGGAAGACGGATTGCCGGGTATGCGCGGAACCCGGCCCGCACGTCGTCGTCGCGAATCCAGGTCGCCGTCGGGTGTCCGGTCCGGGGTATCTCGTCCATGTCCGGCCCTCCGGGTCGGCCGAGCAAGGAAGTCAGCATGCTGCTCATTCTCGGGCTCATCATCCTGATCGGCGCCGGTGCCGTGGGCGCCGTCGCCGTCCTCGACAACCGCGGCGGGAGCCACCAGCTCGCCGGCGGCTTCCACGCCTTCGGGCATGTTTTTCACGGCTCGTCCGGTCAACTGTTCTTCTGGGGAGCGGTCGTCGGCGCGGCCGCCATGTTCGGCCTGGTGCTGCTGCTCGCCGGGCTCCGTCGTGACCTCCGGCTTCGCGCTCAGGCCCGGCGGGATGGCGTCCGCAGCGTGCGGCGCACCCGTCGCGTGCGCGGCGGTGGAGACGGTGTCGCAGTCGCCGAGGACGATCGCGATCGCGATCGCGACGAAGACCTACCGTCCACGACGGAGACGACACGCAATCGCGTGACGGAGCCGGTGGGCGGCGCGTCTGACGACGCCGCCGAATCCGGCCGCGAGGCCTGATCACCCTCGGTGCATGCTCACGGCTGAAGTCGTGTCGCAGTCCGGACAAGGTCGGCGACGGCCCTGGACCGGCTGTGCGGGGGCCAGGCGATCACGGTGGTGACCTTCGGCGCGTCCAGCACGGGAACGGCGGCGAGGTTGCTGTTCAGGTGGGCTCGGGACGACTCCGGTGAGACCGCGCACGCCCGGCCGAGTGCGACGAGCTGCATCAGCTGCGCGTGGTCGCGGACCTGCGGGCCCGGGCCGGGTGGATACGTGCCGTCGGGCATGGGCCAGCGTGGCAGGGGCAGGCCCGGCAGCCCGGTGATGTCGGCCATGTGCACCTGGGCCCGGGCCGCGAGCGGATGTCCGGCCGGCAGCACCACCACCTGGCCCTCCGTGCTGATCTCCTCGGTGTGGAGCCCGGCCGTCGAGTCGAACGGCCGGTGCAGCAGCGCCACGTCGGCCCGGCCCTCGCGCAGGAACCGCTCCTGCTCGGCCGGGCCGCACAGGATGACGTCGACGGGGACCGCGTCAGGCTCGGCGGCGTACACATCGAGCAGCCTCGCCAGCAGTTCGCTGGACGCGCTGGCCTTGGTGACCAGGACCAGTCCGGGACGGCCGGTCGCGGAGCGGGCGGCGCGACGGGTCCGGCGCTCGGCGGCGTCGACCGCGTCGAGGGCCGCCCGGCCCTCGGCCAGCAGCACCGAGCCGGCCTCGGTCAGCGTGACGGTGCGGCTGGTCCGGTCCAGCAGTGCCGCCCCGAGTCGGCGTTCGAGCTGCTGGATCGCCCGCGACAAAGGCGGCTGCGCGATCCCCAGGCGCTGCGCGGCGCGGCCGAAGTGCAGCTCTTCAGCGACGGCGACGAAGTAGCGCAGCTCGCGGGTCTCCATCCGGCCACCGTACTCCGAATCGATACCCTGACGGTATCGTTGCCCACCCAAACGGTCTTGGACGCCCCCGGTGCCCGGCGGCCAGCATGGTCCCATGCGTGAACGAACGACTGCGCTGGTCACCGGCGCGAACAAGGGAATCGGCTACGAGATCGCCAAGGGCCTGGGCGCTCTCGGCTGGAGCGTCGGCGTCGGCGCTCGCGACGATCAGCGCCGTGAGGCTGCGGTAGAGCGACTGCGCACGGCCGGCGTCGACGCCTTCGGCGTACCGCTGGACGTGACCGACGACGCGAGCGCGACCGCCGCCGCACGGCTGATCGAGGAGCAGGCGGGGCGCCTCGACGTGCTCGTCAACAACGCCGCCATCACCGGCGGCATGCCGCAGCATCCCACCGGCGTCGACCCGGCCACCATCCGCACGGTCGTGGAGACCAACGTGATCGGCGTCATCCGCGTCACCAACGCGATGCTGCCGCTGCTGCGCCGCTCTGCCTCGCCGCGGATCGTGAACATGTCCAGCACCGTCGGCTCGCTGACCCGGCAGTCGGGACCTGATGCGGACCAGACGGCGGGGCCGGTGTCCGCGGCGTACGCGACGTCGAAGACGTTCCTGAACGCCGTCACCCTCCAGTACGTTCGGGAGCTGAGCGGCACCAACGTCGTGATCAACGCCGGCTGCCCCGGCTACGTCGCGACCGACCTCAATGGCTTCCGCGGCATTCGCACCCCCGAACAGGGCGCGGCGATCGCCATCAAGCTCGCGACCCTGCCCGACGACGGCCCGACCGGCCAGTTCTTCGATGACGCGGGCGTCGTGCCCTGGTGATGCGGCGTCTGCCGAACCGCCGGCCCCTCCTCAGAACTTGTGGCGCGGATGGCATGCCCGGGCTTTGTGGCGTCTGCGCTCCGCGGCCGGCGGTGCCTGCGGTGCCTGCGGTGCGGCAGCGGTGAGCTCGGTCAGCAGCCGTTCGGCCCGGGCGGCGACGACCAGGCCGTCAGCACGTTTCGCAGGGTCCTTGCTCGTCAGGTCCTTGACGAAGTCGGCGACCGCGGCCGGCACGGCGGGAGGCAGGTCCGGCAGGGGCAGGTCGCGGTGGGCGATGGCGACATCCAGCACCGATCCGGTGAACGGCAGGCTGCCGACCAGGCACTGGTAGGCGATGACGCCCAGGCTGTACAGGTCGCTGGCTCCGGTCACCGGGCGCTCGGCGACCTGCTCCGGGGACATGTAGTGCGGTGTCCCCACCATGGTGCCGGCGCGCGTCATCGCGGGGTCGTCCGCGAACCAGGCGACGCCGAAGTCGATGACCTTGACCTCGCGGCCGGCGAGCAGCAGGTTGTCGGGTTTGAGGTCGCGGTGGACGACCCCCGCGGCGTGGGCGCCGCTCAGCGTCACGGCGGTCTTCTGGATCAGGCTCAGAACGTGGCGGGCCGGCAGCCGCCCCTCGGCCCTGAGCACGTCGCCCAGCGACGGGGCGTCGATGAGCTCCATGACCAGGAAGGGGAATCCGCCGTCCGCACCGTCGTGGAAGTCCAACAGCCGGACCGCGCCGGTGTGGGAGACGAGGCCGGTGTACCTGGCCTCCCGGCGCAGCCGCTCGCGCCAGACCGGAAGCCCGGCGACCTCCGGCCGGAGCATCTTCACGGCGACGGGCTGATCCAGCAGTGTGTCGTGGGCCCGCCACACCTCGCCCATCGCGCCGGTCGCGATGCGGCCTTCCAGACGGTACCTGCCTCGCGCGGCCGGTGAACAGGGCGACGGGAAGGGCCGGACCGGGATCGGCGGTGGTGCGGAGGACTGCATGGATTCCACGAGAATCATGGGAAAGGGCTCCTTGGAATTGGCCTCGCCGCCGGCCGACCGTCCAGACGGTTGAGGCGCCCCGCATGTCCCCGGTTGGCTTTCCGAAACACCCAGCCCCTGTTTTCCCAGGACAGTGCAGGGCGAGCGCAGCAGTGCGCCACCCGTGCGCCACTCGAAGTACCGACGGCCTCAGACTCCGCCGGCGAAGGTGTCGCACGCCTTCAGCTCACCGGTCTGGTAGCCGGTGGTGAACCATTTCTGACGCTGCGCGGCGGATCCGTGCGTCCACGTCTCCGGGGTGACCTTGCCTTGCGTCTCCTGCTGGATGCGGTCGTCGCCGACTGCCGAGGCGGCGTTGAGAGCGTCAGCGATGTCCTGCCGGCTGAGGGCGTCGATGAAGGGATGGCCGTTGGCGTCTTTGGTGGTGGTCGCCCAGTGGGCCCAGATGCCCGCGTAGCAGTCGGCCTGCAGTTCGGTGCGCACTGAGCCGCCGGTGGGCCCTTGTGCGTTCTGCTGCGCGCGGCCGAGTGTGCCCTGCAGGTCCTGGATGTGGTGGCCGTATTCGTGGGCGATGACGTACGCCTGGGCGAAGGGGCCGCCCTTGGCGCCGAACTGGCTGCGCAGCTCCTGCCAGAAGCCCAGGTCGAGATACACGGTGCGGTCACCGGGGCAGTAGAAGGGACCGACATCGGTCGTCGCCGGACCGCACGCGGTGGAGGTCGAACCGCTGAACAGGACCGTCTGGGCGGGCTGGTATCTCGTGCCACCGTTCGCGAACGCGGTGCTCCAGTAGTTCTCCACGGAGTCGACGACGGCCACGACGCGGCAGTCATCGTTCGCATTGGCGTCAGCGCCGGTACGGCACTTGGCGTGCAGGGACGACCCGTCGACGGCACCCGGCGCCGCCGAGCCGCCGCCGCCACTGCTTCCGCCACCCATCGTGGCCACAGGTATGCCCACCGCCGCGGCCAGCAGGGTGACGAGCAGCCCGAGGATGCCGCCCCGCCCGCCCGGGAAGCCCCCGCCGAGGAAGCCCCCGCCTCCACCCCCGCCGACATCGCGAACGTCGTCGGTGTTCAACTGCGCGTCGGGATCGAAGGTCATGAAGAGGCTCCATCTGCGATCGGGACCAAGCCTTGAACCGGTGGAGCCCGGGTATCCGGAGCCGGGGTAAGCAAACGTCGGGACGGGTCTCCCGATCGGCGCGCTGAAAACACTATCCCGAGGGCATAAACCGCGCCCGGTGGGCCATCAGAACCCGATGACTGGCTTCCGTAAGTTCATCCTGCGCGGGAATCTGGTGGACCTGGCTGTGGCCGTGGTCGTGGGTTCCCTGTTCAGTTCCCTGGTCAAACAGTTCGTCGCGTCGTTCATCACACCGCTGCTGGGCGCCATCGGGGCGACGCCGAACTTCGACCATCTCAGCTTCAAGATCAGGTCCCACGTGTTCGCCTACGGGGCGTTCCTCACCGAGGCGTTCTCGTTCCTGATAGCGGCAACCGTGATGTACTTCGCGATCGTCGTGCCGTTCAGCCGCATGATCCACCTCTTCGAGGGAAACCAGGCCGCGACGGAGAAGAACTGCCCTGCCTGCACCATGCGGATCCCGGTAGCGGCCAAACGCTGTCCCGAATGCACCACCGTCTTCGACTCGGAAGACTCAGACAACAGCGGCGGAAAGCCGCAGCCCTGACTGGCGGCCTTGGTCCTGGCGGCGAAACTCTCACGGACATCCGCCTTCGGCTTCGCAGCCACTTGACAGCGGCCAGACACCAGCTGCCACGGCGGGAAGGCCGCGCCGTTGCCGCATTTTCAGCCGAGCCGCCAGAATCAGCCACCGCGCGTTGAACCAGGCTCCGTATTTCAGCGTTCTACATGCGCGCCTCCTGAAGGCCTCAGTCGGTCGAGCGCACCGCCCACGCGCTCATGGGAACGTTCACACTTGCGGGGAGTATCCGGCCGGCTCAGGGCCCTGTCAAGGCAGCGCGGGCGGCACGACGCCGGGGATCACTGTTCGAGTCTGGTCTATAACGTTGGAAACATCGATTTCTTCGCAGAGCATTGACAGAACCCCCCAGGTATCACCACGATGCAACGCGGTGACCCACCGGTAACGCTCCGGGACGACCGCCCTCGTCCCGGCGACCGCGCCCCAACCGTTCTTGCGCCTGCGGCCGACGCGGTGCGGTGAGTCCTGTTTCCATCTGCCGCCTTCGCGGATCTCCTGTGCCGTCATCAGACGGCACGCGGGGTTCGGTCGGCTGTCCGGAGAGGAAATCCGATGAGCACGATCCCCACCAGGCCACCCGGACATCTGCTGTGGCTCGCCCTGGCCGGGCTGCTGGCCTCGATGTTCTTCGTCGCCGGCAGTCCCACCCCGGCGCACGCCGCCACGTCCACGACGATCTCCGCGAACGGCGGCAGTGGCGGCCGGACGTTCGACGGTATCGGCGCGATCAGCGGCGGCGGGGGCAACTCGCGGCTGCTGCGCGACTATCCGGCGGCTCAGCAGTCGCAGATCCTGGACTATCTGTTCAAGCCCGGCTATGGCGCCGACCTGCAGATGCTCAAGCTGGAGATCGGCGGCGACGCCAACTCCACCGACGGCTCCGAGCCCTCGATCGAGCACACGCGCGGTGTCGTCAACTGCGACGCGGGCTACGAGTTCTGGCTGGCCCAGCAGGCCAAGGCCCGCAACCCCACCATCGCCTTCTACGGCCTGGCCTGGGCCGCGCCGGGCTGGATCAACGGCGGGTTCTGGTCCACCGATACGATCAACTACCTGATCAGCTGGCTGGGCTGCGCCAAGGCCGACGGCGTACCGGTGTCCTACCTAGGCGGCTGGAACGAGCGGGGCTACGACGCGAACTGGTACATCAACCTGCGCACCGCCCTGAACAACGCCGGCTACGGCAGCGTGAAGATCGTCGCCGATGACTCCGGCTGGGACGCCGCCGACGCCGCGGCCTCGAACTCGGCGTTCAACAACGCCGTGTCCATCTGGGGTGCGCACTACTCCTGCAACGGCGGCGACGGCGGCAACGCCGACACCTGCTCCAGCGACGCCGCGGCGCAGGCCAACGGCAAGCCCCTGTGGGACAGCGAGCAGGGGTCGCAGGACATGAACACCGGCGCGCCGGCGCTGATCCGCGCCATCACCCGCGGCTACCTCGACGCCAAGATGGTCAGCTACTTCAACTGGCCGCTGATCGCCGCGATCTACCCCAACCTCCCCTACGCGACCGTGGGCCTGATGACCGCCGGGTCGCCGTGGTCGGGGGCGTACTCGGTCGGCGCCAACACCTGGGCCACCGCGCAGGTCACGCAGTTCACGCAGCCCGGCTGGAAGTTCCTGGACGCCGGGTCCGGCTACCTCGGCGGCGCGGAGTCCGACGGCACCTACGTCACCCTGAAGTCGACGAACAACACCGACTACACGACGATCGTCGAGACCACGACGGCGAGCGCCGCGCAGAACGTCACGATCAACGTCAGCGGCGGGCTGTCGACCGGCACCGCGCATGTCTGGGCGACCAACCTGAACAACCCCGGCACCGCGACGGACCTGATCCACACGCAGGACGTCACGCCGTCGAACGGCTCGTACACGCTGACCGTCCAGCCGGGCTACGTCTACTCGATCACGACGACGACCGGCCAGGGCAAGGGCTCTGCGACCTCGCCGGCGAACGCCGCGCTGGCCCTGCCCTACAGCGACAGCTTCGAGTCCACCGCCACGAACACCGAGGCCCGCTACCTGTCGGACATGCAGGGCTCCTTCGAGGCGCGGCCGTGCACCGACGGCCGCTCCGGCCAGTGCGTTCAGCAGGTCACCCCGGTCAAGCCGATCGAGTGGCAGAACGACTCCGACGCGTTCTCGCTGCTCGGCGATCCGACGTGGTCCAACTACACGGTGAAGGTCGACGTCGATCTGCGGCAGTCCGGCACGGCTGAACTACTGGGCCGCGCCGGCACGCAGTCCCGGCCGCAGGGGAACCAGAACCTGTACAAGTTCCGGGTGTCGGACACCGGGGCGTGGTCGATCGTCAAGAACTACTCCAGCGGCACGGCCACCACGCTGGCGAGCGGGACGACCACGGCCCTGGGCACCGGCCGCTGGCACACCCTCGGCCTGACGTTCCAGGGCACGCAGATCACCGCCACCCTGGACGGCGGCACGCTGAGCACGGTGAACGACAGCACGTTCCTGTCCGGCCAGGTCGGCGTCGGGGTCGTCGGCTACCAGACCGACGAGTTCGACAATCTGACGATCACCCCGGGCAGCGGTACGGCGCAGCCGCCGACCGGCCCGATCACCTCCGGGATCGCCGGCAAGTGCCTGGACGACGACGGCGGCTCGACCGTCAACGGCACCAAGGCCCAGATCTGGGACTGCAACAACACCGGCGCGCAGCAGTGGACCTACAACGGCGGCGCGTTGCAGGTCAACGGCAAGTGCCTGGACGTCACCGGGATGGGGACCGCCAACGGCACGCTGGCCGAGATCTGGGACTGCAACGGCGGCTCGAACCAGCAGTGGGAGCTCGTCGGCAACACGCTGGTCAACCCGGCATCCGGGCGTTGCCTGGACGATCCGGGTTTCACCACCGTCAACGGAACCCAGGTAGAGATCTGGGACTGCAACGGCGGATCGAACCAGCAGTGGACGCTGCCTTCGGCCTGATGCCGCTGCCGCGTTCCCGGCGGGTTCCTGCCGGGCTCCTGCCGAGCTCCTGCCGAGCTCCTGGCAGGATTTTGGCAGGTTTCTGGCAACTGCCGGGTATCTGCCAGTTCGTCGCCACTTCTCTGTCCGCTCCTCGCACCTCCCTGATACCACCATGCCACCCACGCACGAAGTGAGGACCACCAGTGAAACGATCAGCAGCCCTCGCGACAGCCACGGTCCTGGCCGCCTTCGGCGTCGCCGGGACCAGCGCGGCCGCCGCCGACGCCGCCACAACGACCTCCTCGCCGAAGGCGGCCGCCGCGACTTCGCTGCGGCTGATGCCCCTGGGCGACTCGATCACCTGGGGCGTCGGCAGCAGCACCGGCAACGGGTACCGCGGCCCCCTGTGGAACGAGCTCTCCGGTGAAGGCCACGCCCCGGACTTCGTCGGCAGCGGCCGGAACGGCACCATGTCCGATCCCGACAACGAAGGCCACTCCGGCTACCGCATCGACCAGATCTCCGCGCTCGCCGACGCCACCGTGGACCACTACCGGCCCAACGTCATCACCCTGGAGATCGGCACCAACGACCTGAACCAGAACTACCAGGTCGCCACCGCCCCGGCGCGCCTCAGCTCCCTGATCGACCAGCTGACCGCCGATGCCCCCGACGCCACGATCCTGGTCGGCTCGGTCATCGTCTCCACGAGTTCGACCGAGGAGCCCAACCGCGGCGCGTTCAACCAGCAGATCCCGGGCATCGTGCAGGCTAAGCAGGCGGCCGGCAAGCATGTCCGCTACGTCGACATGAGTGCCCTGACCACCTCGGACCTGTCCGACTCGCTGCACCCGAACGACGGCGGCTATCAGAAGATGGCCGATGCCTTCAACAGCGGCGTGCAGGCGGCCGACGCCGCCGGCTGGCTCAAGGCGCCGGTCCCGGCCGGCGGCGCGGTCCAGTCCGGCGTAGCGGGCAAGTGCCTGGACGACAACGGCGGCAGCAACGCCAACGGGAGCGCCGTCCAGATCTGGACCTGCAACGGCTCCAACGCCCAATGGTGGTCGGCCTACACCGACGGCACCCTGCGGGTCGAGGGCAAGTGCCTGGACGCCACCGGCGCGGCCACCGCCGACGGCACGAAGATCGAGATCTGGGACTGCAACGGCGGCGGCAACCAGGTCTGGCAGGCCTACAACGGCGGATACCGCAACCCCGCCTCCGGCCGCTGCCTCGACGACCCGGGCCTGTCCACCACTGACGGCACCCAGCTGGTGCTGTGGGACTGCAACGGCGGCGCGAATCAGAAGTGGACGACGCTGCCGGTCGGGTGAGGGCGGTTTCTCGGTCTGCTGATGGCGGATGCCAGGTCTGCTGAAGCCGGATGCTCGGCTGGCTGAGGCGGCCGGTTCGCCGACTGCTCGCGGGCCCGCGCTGCCGCTCATCCGGCGGCGCGGGCCCGCTCGCCTGCGGGAAGTCGTCGAACACCCCGCCGAAGTGCAGCCGCAGCACGTGGGTTGCGGTGTCAGTGCCCCAGCTCTACGGCCTTTGCGGTTCAGCCGGCAGGAACTCCGTTCACCGTGAAGGCCGTCGGAGACGAGTCGTTCGACGTGTAGGTGCCCTGGAACCCGAACTGCACGCTGCCTCCCGGCGGGATGGCCGCGTTGTAGGCGGCGTTCGTCGCCGAGACCGCTTCTCCGGTCTGGGTGATCCCGGCGTTCCAGCCGTTGGTGATCTTCTGGTCGCCGGGGAAGGTGAACGCCAGCGTCCAGCCGTTGATCGGCGCGGTGCCGTTGTTGGTGATCGTGACGTTCGCGGTGAACCCGCCGGCCCACTCCGCGGTCCGGACGTAGCTCACCTGGACGGCTCCGTTGGTTCCGCCGGAGATCGACCAGTCGAACGTGGCCGATCCGGAGGCTCCGGTGGTGTCCTGGGCGGTGACGGTCGTCGTGAAGCCGCCGGCGGTGGTCGGCGTGCCGGAGATGAGGCCGGAGGAGCTGATCGACACCCCCGGCGGCAAGCTGACGGCCGAGTACGTCAGGGTCTGTCCGGGCGCTGAGTCCCCGGCCTGGACCTGGAAGGAGGGGATCAGCGTGCCGACGGCGCCGGACTGGCTCCCGGGGTTGGTGACGGTCACCGTGTTGCCGCCACCGCCGCCGCTGACGGCCCAGACGAAGGACGCCGTCCCGGACGCGCCGGTGGAGTCCGTCGCCGTCACGGTGACGGTGTAGGTGCCGGCAGCTGTCGGTGTGCCGGAGATCAGGCCGGAGGAGCTGATCGACAGCCCCGGCGGCAGGCCGACGGCCGAGTACGCCAGGCTCTGCCCGGCGGCCGAGTCCGTCGCGTGGACCTGCAGGCCGGCGAAGGCGGTGCCGACCACACCGGTCTGGTTGCCCGGGCTGGTCACCGTCACGGTGTTGCCGACCGGAAGACTGTTGCCGCCCAGACCGATCGAGACGCTGCCCAGCTGCCGGTAGGAGCGCGCCGCGGTGCCGGTGACCTGGGCGAAGGGCAGAGAGGTGGTGGGCGCCCCCGGCTGCTCCAGCAGATAGGTCGAGCCCGCGCTGACCGGAACGCTGAGCGTCGCGGCCGTGGTCGCGGCGAGGACGGTGGCACCGCTCGATCCGTCGACCACCTCGGCCTGCCGGCCGGGCCAGGGGTTGCGCACGGTCAGCGTCGTGGTGCTGCCGGCCTGGATCGCGGCCGTGGCCAGGGTGCCGCCCTCGACCTGCACGTCCACCTTCGATCCGCCCTGGATCGCGACGGTGCCCGAGGCGTCCCAGCCGGAGGGCAGGGCCGGGGCGAAACGCAGGGTGCCGTCATAATCGGTGGCCAGCGCCTCGCCGACGGTGGCGGCGACGTTGGAGTCGTGCTCGATGTAGGGCTCGTCCATCGTGCCGGGGTTCCAGGCGGCCAGGCCGGAGATGTAGACCTGGTACGTCTTGGTGCTCGCGACCAGGTCGGAGGCGACCTCCGAGCCGAGGTCCAGGCGCGCGGCCTGGAGGGAGTCGTAGGTCCAGTCGGGATTGTCGACATACTGCCGGTGCGAATAGGTCCGGCCGGCCAGCGCGGTGAGGTTGTCGCCGTTGACGACGGTGTTGTCACCGATCACCCCGAAGGGCCAGACCGGCTCCAGTCCGAGGTTCTCCACGTTGTGGGTGGCCGCCGTGGGCTGATAGGAGTTGCCGATCACGTCGGTACCGGAGGCGTCGGCGGAAGGGCCGAGCAGCTGGCTGTGCGACTGCTGGTCGGTGCGGGCGTACGGCTCGATCTGGGTCAGCGCCGTGCGCAGTCTGGAGGCCAGCGCGGAGTCGGTGTTCAACGTCGTCGCGGCGGCGACGGTGGCGGAGAACAGGGCCTGGTCCGCGGCGATGTCCGTGGTCGAGTCCTGCACCGCCCACTGGGTCTCGTGCGCGTTGGCCACGGCGTGCAGGTAGCCGTCCGACCCCACCGACTGCCAGGCCAGCAGGAAGGTCGCCGTCTGCTGGAGCACCGGGTAGTACTTCTGCAGGAAGCCGACGTCGCCGGTGTCCTGGTACTGCTGCCAGATCCACAGCGCGATCTCCGCGCCGCTGGTGATCGTCTCGGCGTTGAAGCTCGGGCTGGAAGCGGTGGCGCAGGAAGCGTTGTTGGTGATCCCACCGCCGTTGTAGTAGCCGTTGCCGTTGAAGCGCATCGTCTCCGGGACGCAGGCTCCGGGCTTGCCGCTCATGTTCGCGCTCGTCCAGGACTCGATCGCCGGCAGGTCGTTGAGATACATGTCGAAGATCGGGATGTTCAGCGCGAAGTTCCCGGAGGACAGGTTCGCCTGGATCTGCCCGCGCAGGTTCCACAGCCAGTAGCCGGCCGGGTACCAAGCCTGATGGTCCTGGTTGAAGGTGTCCAGGTCGGCCAGTCCGGCCTGGCTGCCGGGGTAGGCGCCGGTGTGCATCAGACCGGCTTCGAAGTACAGGTACAGGGTGTGCAGGTTCTCCATGTACTGAGCGGTGCCGTCCGAGGAGTTCAGCTCGATCAGGCCGCTGGCCGACCAGAAGGAGTTCCACCAAGCCGATTGCGGTGCGAGCAGCGCCGAGGTCGAGGCGGTGGTGTCGGAACCGATCAAAGCCGAGGCCGTGGACGCCGGATTGGAGCCGCCGGTCCATTGCGGTGCGGCCGTGATGACGCGGTACGAGCCGTCGGCGTTCGTCGTGAACGCCACCTGCACCTGGGTGGAGTTCACCACCGAGGCACTG
>Ga0207671_10002755_pt1 | contig 18351 bp, 27 predicted proteins | sample KBSC24metaG_FD_184352 | JGI IMG/M metagenome (GOLD analysis project Ga0207671, IMG submission 184352) | Corn rhizosphere microbial communities from Kellogg Biological Station, Michigan, USA - KBS C2-4 metaG (SPAdes) (version 2) | ecosystem: Host-associated > Plants > Roots > Rhizosphere > Soil... | reverse complement strand
GCCATACGCATTGGCTGGCCCAGTCTCCTGAACCCCATTTCCATGGCAGCTCAACGCCGTGATGGACATGGCCGCGGCGACGAGCGAACGTAATCCCCCCTGCGAAAACAACACCGGTACCTGCCTGAAATCGTGTGTGACCGGTATGCATCCTACGGGCGCGGCGCCGGGGAACGACTTGTGAAACGGAGCCGGTACCGGCTCCGTTTCGTGGATAGTTACCTTATCCGGCGACCGTAAGCTTTCTCCCCGGGCTGGCATGTCCAGCTATCCATTACCTCAAGGAGATTGCTACATGCGCCAGTCACTCGCCCTCGCCATTGCTGCGCTGATCGGAGCCAGCTCCCCAGCCTTCGCGGCCGATACGGAAACGGCCGCGGCGACAACTTCCTCCGCCTCGACGACCGACGATGCGGCGATCCGCCGTCTGATCGCGGCCATCAACCCGGACTCGAAGGTCAAGTCCATCCACGATAGTCCTCTGCCGGGGTTCAAGACCGTCGTTGCCGACGGCACCGTGCTCTACGTGACCAACGATGCCCGCTACGTCATGTACGGCGTGCTGCTCGACACCAAGGAGCAACGCAACCTCACCGACGGTTATCTGGCCGAGGCGCACATCGATCTTCTGGAGTCGATTCCGGCTAAGAGCAAGCTGTCCTTCAAGCCGAAGGATCCGAAATACACGGTCACGGTGTTCACCGACATCACCTGCGGCTATTGCCAGGCACTGCACAAGCAGATCCAGTCGTACCTCGACGTCGGCATCCAGGTCGACTACGTGCCGTGGCCGCGCGAAGGCAAAGGCTCGGGTACCGCGGCGCACATGAAGGACGTGTGGTGCTCGAGGAAACCGCAGCAAGCGTTCACGGACGCGATCGGCGGCAAGCTGCCGGATGCGACCAGCAAGTGCGCGGCAAGCGAGGAATTCGACAAGGTCGCCGATATCGGCGAGAAGCTTCAAATCGAAGGTACGCCAACCGTCTATGACGCACACGGCAACAAGCTCGGCGGTTACGCCACCGCCCAGGCGATGCTCACCAAGTTGCAACAGGGTGTTCACGTCACACGCGCGACGGCCTCCAAATGAAAATGAATCTGCGCGGTTTTGCGATCGACCTTACGATCCGCACGGTGATTGCCTTCGTCGTGGGGATCGTGATTGGGTTGGGCATTCTCATTCACGACGGCACTTTGCATGACGCTGCGGCGAAACACGCCGTAGCGCAGACCGCCGGCCTGGCCACGATCTGGACTTTCGTGCTCATCAACGCGTGGTGGTTGCCCCGACTTCTGCGCGCGGAGGTTGGACCGCCGGACTGATCCCGCGCAGTTGATCGTTTTTAATTTCACCCCAGAATGGAAAAAAACATGAGCAGTGTTGAAGGACGGATCAAGAAGATTCTCGTCGAACAATTGGGCGTCACCCAAGACGAGATCACCCCCACCGCATCCATCGTCGACGACCTTGGTGCGGATTCGCTCGACTCTGTCGAATTGGTCATGGCGATCGAAGAAGAATTTGATTGCGAGATCTCCGACGAGGATGCCGAGAAGATCACCACCGTGCAGCAAGTCGTCGAGTACGTTTCATCCCACGCCGCAGCGGCGTGATATCGGCGCATCCCGTTGTGACGCGTTATCCACGGCGTCGACCTGACGTCGTGACTTCAGGGAACGATCTGCCAGTCGAGCGGTAAATAACTTCTATCTGCGCGCACGGCTCAGGATTGAACCGGCATGAGTTTCATTGCGTGAGTCACCCATCGGCGCGAGATCATCGGCAGCGCCGCGGCGATGACGATGCACACAACCGCGGCGATCTGTTCGACAGGCGTTATCGTGTGATCACCTGCGCCAGCTGCGAACAGTGATGCCGCGACAGAACGGCCTAACGCCAGTAGGGCAAGAAGCGCCATTCCCGCGTGTAGGCTTCGCGCGCGCCATCCTCGCGGTCGTTCGGTGTGAGTCCACGCGTTGGCAAAAACGAACGACCATAGCGCGACCGCGCCAGGATGGGGAAGCATCCATTCACCGAACAACAATGCGGTGAGCATCATCCACCGGACGAAGCCGGCGGCGGCCGGCGCCTTGGGTACTATCGGCGGCTTTTGCCTTCCAACCGGGCGCGATTCGGCGGTGACAAGCAACATTGCGGCGGCGATGGTCATCAACGCCGTGCATACGCGCATGACTGAGGACAAGCTTGAATCGAAGACCGTAAACCACGCGCCTGCCAGAATGGCAAGGCCGAAGATCACGCGCTGGGTCGCCTTGGGCGAAAGCCAGGGTTCCCGCTGTGGCGTGGACATGCGTATGGCTGGAATCTGGACTGGTGCGACGCGGCCGCCCTGTAAGACCAGCGCTGTTTGCACGGCAACAGGCACTTGGCGCCGGCGCGCGCGCTGCTTCTTTCTTCCCGCCTTACGTTGCGCCTTCACAGGTTCAACTTGTGCTTGTGCGAAAACACGCGTTTTTGATGGCTCATGAGCTCGTCGTACTCCCTGCACACCGGGGCCGCCGTCGACGGCTTCCAGTTGTCGCCCTGCGCGTCCATGTCCGCAAGACACGCCTCGACCCGCTTGAGCGTGTCCATGCTTCCTTGCGGAAAGAGACTGTTGTCGAGTGCCTGCTTCTTGCCGTAGTCACCCACTCCCACCAAGGCGTACTCGTACACGGTACCCGGCGGCGGCGCGCGCATGAGCTGATTGAGAGTTTCGTTTTCCTGAGTTGTGCAGCAGGCCAGGGTTACCATGACTTCCGATTCGGCAGGAACTGGATCATCGGATACGGAACCCTCCACGTCGTCGAAAACGGCGTAATCCATCTCGGGAAATTTGATGATGACCCGGAATTGCGGGTGATACACATCGAACCCCGAGTGGTTGGTGAAAGGCACTTTGAAAGTCACCGGGTTGGAGTTGGCGTATGCCTTCGGATCCGGCGGGACAACCTCTGGCGTCTTCCATTCGAACTGGTCGACCGTGTAGTTGCCGGTGGCGTGAGCGCGTGCGCGCGCTTTTTCGAGTAGCGTTTTCGCGAGCTTCAGACTGTCGCGGTACTGCCGAGTGACGATCTGGTCGACCTTGTCGTCAATTTTTTCTTGAGCCGGAGGCGGCGCGAGGAAATGTTCGACGTAACGTACGAATTCGGCGGGACCCATGCGATCGACCACAAACCACTCCGGCGCGGTCGCCGGTTTTTCGGCGTCGCCGAAGTAGACGTCCAGATAGCGTTTGGCCGCGGCGTCCACGCTCGCGCGCAATTCTTTCGGTGCGCCGCCGGCGAGGGCGGCGACGGATTTCTTGACGGACTCCTCGTCGGTGGCGTTCACCCGAGAAACGCAGCCAGTCAACGCGGCCGACAACGCAATGGACAACACCAGATTTCGGATCAACATGACAGGTCTCATTTATATTCAGCCCGTGGGGCGATTGGCACGGCCCGGGTCCACTCGTTCATCGAGTTTTTCCCAGCTCGACTTGGTCGGTGTTGGATGCGGAACGCTCTCGTTCGAGCCCATGTCGTCGTTCTTCTCAGCGACAGCCGCAACAACGACAGCCGTGCCGGATGCCGCCATCGCTAGCATGCAATCCTTGTCCTTGAGCATGATGGTTTCGAAGTCCACATGCAGGCCGATAACGGCGTTGGCGCCGCGGTCCCTGGCTTCTTCCACGATCTCCTTGAGCGCGGCTTCCTCGGCCTTGCGCACCTTTTTTTCCAGCGTGGTCGAACGACCGCCGAGCAGGCCGGTGAAGCCAGCGATCGCATCGCTCACCGCATTCGCGCCGACGATCGCATGTCCCGAGACGACGTCGATGTATCTGACGATCTTGTAGCCCTCGAGCGAGGCCGTAGTGCTGACGATCATAGGAATCAGCGCGGCAGGATGCGGAACTGGCGATTCGGCAGGTGGCTGCTCGGCTGCGCCTTGATCGGTGCGCCGCTGTAGGGAACACGCCAAGGATGGGTGCGTTTGATCGTCGACATTGCGGGGCCTCCGTATTGGGTGGCACCATCATGCAGGCGTTTCCCCCGGGAACGCCTACTGAAACTGAGCCGATAACAGGCTCGTTTCGCGATTTTCCTAACCCGCGCCGCGCCGCGCGCCGCGCGCGCGGTAACTTGGTCCGCGCCGGCGGCTATGCCTCCATCGGCTCGTTATTGATGCTTTTCGCGCGCTCGATGACCCGGCGGAACGGCGGCAGGCTATCGAGCATGCGTTTGCCGTAACGTTGGCGAACCAAACGCCGATCCAGAATGACAATCTGGCCCACATCGGTTTCGGTGCGCACCAGGCGGCCCGCGTACTGAACCAGCAGACGCGTGGCCTCCGGTACCGAGACTTCCGCGAATGGGTTGCGGCGCTGTGACTCCAAATACTCGGCGTACGTGGCCGACACCGGGTCGGTAGGAACCGAAAAGGGGACTTGCGTGATCACCACGGTGGTGAGCAGATCGCCGACCAAATCTGTTCCTTCTCCCAAGCTGGCTAATCCGAACAACGTGCTGCCCTTTCCTTCTGCGATCCGCTCTTTGTGCAGCTTGAGCGTTGCCGGCCGCGATCGCACACCCTGCACGAGCACTTTGTCGGCGTGCTCCGCGGGAAGGCACGAGTAGACCTTTTCCATCTTGGCGCGGGAGGTGAACAAGACGAGATTGCCGGCATCCCACGGCAGCTTGTGTGTCAGCCATTGCGTGATCTCGCGCACGTGACCGTCAAAGTCGTTCGGCAACGCCTCCACCGCCGGCACGACGAGTGTCGCCTGGTTCGGCAAATCAAATGGCGATGGCAGGCTCACGCACTCTGCATCCTGCGGCAGCCCGACGCTGCGCGCGAACCACGAGAAGTCCCCGCCCGCCGAAAGCGTCGCCGAGGTCAGAACGACGCCTGCGGCCTGGTCGAACAGAATGCGCTTGAGCAGTCCGGCAGCGCTTACTTCCGAGGCGTGGCAAACGAGATGGCTATCCTCGGTGAGCGTCACCCAGCGCGCGCGTGGAATTCGACCGGCGTCGTCTGGCGTCGACCACAAGCGCCACAGATCTGTCAGTTCTTCGGCGCGCTCGAGCAACACACCCAACTCGCGGCCGATGCGTTCGCGCATGCCCTCGCCAATGGAGCTGGACTCCAGAACGGTCCGACGCATGCTGCGCAACCACTTGGTGAGCAACGCGCTTTCAATGTGCAGGCCCTCGGCGATGGAGCGCCACATATCCGGAATCTGGCCTTGGGGTGCGCGCCACTGCGGCATTTTTTCTTCCGGCGACGGGACCCATGTTGCACGAATGGCGTCCTGCATGTCGCCGAGCAGCTTGCGCACTTCCTCCACATGCTGCGCGCCTTCCTCGATCGTGAAGCCACTCATCTTTTCCTTGGCCGTGCTGCCGTACGCCGCGCGCGCGAGCGCCGTGGCCTTGCCGAACGCACGGATCGCAGAGGACAGATGCACTCGAGCAGAACCTTGCTCAATGGCTTTCGCGCCTAAATGATGAGCCTCGTCAACGACGAAAATACAATCGCTCGGGTCCGGCAGCACGACTCCGCCGGTGCCCTCGTCCTCGCCTTTCTTCATCATCAAATCCGATAAAAGTAAATTTTGATTACTAATGATGATGTCGGCGTCGCGTACGTCGCGGCGGGCAATCACGAACGGACAACTCTTGTAGTGGCGACATGCGGAGTTTGAACATCCGCCGGCCGTGGTCGACAACAGCGGCATCAGCTCCGCGTCGATGGGTTCTGGAGGTGCATCCAGGTCCCCGTCCCACTTGCGATCCATCAGCATCGCGAGCAAGCGCGAGATTTTTTCCGGCTCCCCGGCCCGTGGCTTGCGCGGCCACACCGCGGACGCCGCCTCTTCACCCAAGTCCAGTGCGACCTGCGCGTCATCGTTGCTGGTCAGCTGATGCATATTCCGGGTGCATGCGTAGCGGGTCCGACCTTTGGCAATTTTCACTTTGGCCTCGAAGCCCGAAGCGGCGAGGTACCCGATGACGTCCTTGTTTGCGAGCTGCTCCTGCAGCTGGACCGTCGCCGTGCTGATCACCACTTTCTTTTCGGTCGCGCGCGCGACCGCGTGGGCGCCGATGAGGTACGCCAGCGATTTCCCGACTCCGGTGGGCGACTCCGAAACGCAGGCCTTGGGCTCTTGCGTCAGTCCGCGCGCGATCGCCGCGATCATCATGGCCTGCGAACGACGCTTGCGAAATCCCGGCATCGACTCGCTGACCTTCTTGTACGTGTCGCTGATCTGCTGTTTGAGTTCCTGCGTCAGCATTGGTGCCCCCGGGCAAGCGCCAGGATCAGCATGTTCTTCTCGTACACCGACAGTTTGGCGAGACGTTCGCGCATCGCGTCGCGACACGCATTCCACCCGTGCTTCCATTCCGGGCGTATGTCTCCGCAGGGATCGGCATCCGGACAGGCCGTGGGAACGAGGTCAAGGATCGTGATGCTCACGCGCAAATTCCTGGCATTGGAAAAACCTACCCTCTCATGCGCGCCGGGGAACCAAACTTAGCTCCAATTCTGCAAATCGGGGATTTAGAACGGCAAAGGTTCGCGAAACAGCCGTTCGTTCTGGATCAGGTGCGGCACCAGACCCTTCAACTCGCTTTCGACAAATTCGTGCCACTCGACCAGCTCGTTCAGCCGGGTCACCGGTTCCCGGAAATCCGCAGAGCCTATGGCGACCGCCTGGGCATGCTGGTGATACGCGTTCAGTGCCTGTCTCCACTGCGGTGAATAGATGCCCTGGTTGAACAGGGGCGCGACGTGCGTGGAGACCAGATGATCGAGCTTCGTCTGATCATCCAGGTCCTGTTCGGGCCAGTGACGCAGTTCCAGGCTGATCCGGCCCGAGAGACTGGCGCGCGCCTTGTCCACGGCGCCCACCGCGAGTTTGGCCTTCTTAATGAGTGAATCGATGTCCTCGGGTCGCGAGTCCCGTGGAATCGGCAAGCGCGGCGCTGTGGGGTTGTGGCGCTTGGCGTTCATGTTCCCATCACTTTGGAAAGTAGCGGGCGAACCCGGTCGAAAAGCGAGCGCCCTTCCCGGCCATCGAGAAATTCCTGCAGCTGCGTGCTGACCTGCAGCGCTTCGATTGCGCGTGTCGCAGCCACGTAGTGCAGATTCACTTCCTGGCGATCCTGCTCGTGAATCGGGATCTCCTTCCCCCGCTCCACCAAATCGGCGAAATCGTCCCCTAGTAAAACTTGCGAAAATTCCAACCCCTTCGCCTTGTGAGCGGTCGAGAATATGCGATCGGCGTCTTGTATGGAATCCACGGCGTTGGCTCGAATTTCGCGCAACAGCATCGGGATGTCATGCGTGTAGGTCAAGACAATCTGACACAGCAGCGACATCTCGATGTCCTTGGCCTGACGCGCATAGTCACTCAAGGCCGATAGCGACGTAAATTTTCGAATGAACTTATCCTTGATCCGGGAGCGATCATTACGGAACAGCAAGTAACCGTCTTCGATCAGGCCGAGCTTGATGTTTTCAACGCCTCCCACGTAGAACGAACGCAGCTTGTGCTGCAGCGTCTGGATCGCCCCCTGGATAATCGTCATGTTGGTACGAGCGACGAGCGCGTACGGCGCGTACCGATCCACAGTCATTCGGGTATTGGTGTATTGCCCGGCGCCGACGACACGCAAGGGATCACCCAGGTAATCGAGTACGTGGTTCGCAACCTTGGCCACGCCCTTGCCGAAGCGGAAACTCTTCGTGAGCGAAAACACTTTGGCGTTGGGAAAATCGTTGAGTGCATCGCGCGCGCCGCGCCATTGATAGATCGCCTGGTTTTGATCGCCGACGATCAGGGCAGGTCCTCGATGCTGCAGGACCAAACGACATGTAATCTCGTTTATATCTTGGGCTTCATCCATCATGACACGCGGATACGGCAGGCGCGGTTCGGACATGATGTAGTTACGCAAATAGCCGTCGTGCGGCATCAGGACTTCGTTGTCTTTTTCGTCGTTCATGCGCTTCCACATCGTTCGCGCGCCCGATAGCACCGCGCTGACTTCCATCATGTCGTTGCGATTGGTGTCAGGCGGCAGATGCTGCTTGCCGATCTGCTCATCGGCCGAGGTCATGAACTTGTTGAGCGTGCCGGCAACGAGTGCCGCTTGCGGGAACGACAACCGCACGTACTCGGCGATGTCGCCGACGCGATTGGTCCCCAATTTGTGCGCGAAGGGTTTGCCGTGGGTAGGAAACGCCAACGCGTGCGTCGTCATTGCCCGCACGTTGGGCGGGAATCGCCGTTGCGCGGCAACGGCAACCGACTTGTTGTAGGCGATGTAGAGCGTCTTCTCCGGATGCGCGCGCGCATATCCCACCAGCGTGCTCGTTTTGCCGGTGCCGGCTAGCGCTTTAACGACAATGCGCGGCGCATCGGAGTCGATGATGGCCTGCTGCTCCTCGGTGTATCCGGGCTCGTCGGATTCTTCCGGAGTGTCGAAACTGAGTTGCTCTTGATTAATCACGGAATCACCGGTCCGTCCTGCTGCACACCACTTCGGATTCCGACACCGTGCACGGCACGCGTTCGTCGTTGATCAACGCCTGGAGATTCTGCACGTGCTTCTGTGAGTCGATGCGGCCGATCAGAGTTACCGGCTTGGTCGGCGCAATCAGAAAAGCCTTCGCCGCAAGGAGCACGCCCGTGATCCCAAGCGTCATCGCGACCAGGAAAATCTTGCGTCCCCCGATCATGCCGGGCTCCCTGCTGCGGACAAATGTCCGATGAGAACGATAGAGGCGCCCACCGCCACCAGCGTGAGCAACACAATGTTGTAAGCCAGGTGCGTCCGCGCGGACTCCAGAATCGCGTCCAGTCGCGACGAACGATGGTTGAACGCCCGCCGGTACTCGCGCATGAACATGCTGCCGGTCACGCCCAACGCGAGGGCTGCTCCCAGCGGAATGCCCATGATCAAGTGAGCCAGGCCGAATTGCAGTTGCCGAAAAAACCTGTGCGTCGGTGCTTGGCGCTCCGTGCCTCGGCGGAATGATCGCTCCTCGCGAAACGCCGCGATCGGCGAGACAACGATCACCAACACAACCATGGCCAGCGGCAGCACCAGACTCGGCGTCGACGCGGTGGATGCATCCTTAGGTGAGGCGACCGCCACATTGCCCGTGGCTCCCAGCAACGAGAGCCAGCCGATATCCATGCCGGGAACCAGGAAGATCAGCAAGCCACCGATCACCAGGGTCTGAAAGACGATAAGGAGCGCCTTGCCAAAATGCCGCCCGCGCAGACCCCTCACGACGATGCGATAGCGCGGGTTGCGAACCATCGGTCGTAGCGCAAACCCTACCATTGCAAGCATCGCGCCCTGGATGCACAGCACGCAAAGGGCTTTGAAGGTTTCGTGTGCAGTGCTCACGGCATCCTTAGGCTTCTGCGGCCTGCCTGGACACGCACTCGAAACCAAACGCTTCCTGGACAAACGACAGATCAAACCACGGCTTTTTCTTGTCGTGCATCTCGATGAGATGTCCGAGCAGGTTGTTGCTGATGGCCACTTCCCCGTCGGCACTAAAAATCGTGTCGGGTCCATCCTTGTCTTCGGTGATCGTGAAGAACACCCCGCCGTCATGGAGCGGCGTGCATTCGAATTGCGTCGGGTCATCCTCCTCATCGATGGCGGCGAACAGATGCACCAGCGATCGCACCTGGAAGATCCCGGTGGCATAGGATTTTGCCTTCTTGGTGTGCTTGGCACGAACCAGGAACGGGTACGCGCTGGGCAATTCGTTGTAGATCTCGATGTCCCAATCCTTCTGGCTCGCCTGGCGCGACATCAGCCCGAATGCCAGTTCCATGATCGCGTTGCTGAGCAATCCGACGAACTGGTCTTCCGGCAGTCCCGAGGTAATGATGGCGCGATGCAGATTTTTCGGCGCCGGCACCGGTTCCAACAGAAACGCGCTGATCTCTTCAGCGGTTGTCGATTGCAAGGCCTCGGATTTGCGTTTGCCGAACAGCGCGATTGCAACCGCGTCGTTGAGTTTTTCGATGGAAGTGCCCGACGAACCGCAATCGTCGTACATCTCGTTGGCCAGGTATTCGATCAAATTCATTTCGCTTGCCTGTTGTAGAGTTGAATAGTGGAGCGATGTCTGTACTCGACGGAACCTATTCGCCGTCTTCATTGGATTCACGGCTCGCGCGATAGCGCCCCATGTACTTGTGGTACGCCGCGATCCAGTCGGTTGCCATGTCCTGCTGTGCCTGGCGCCAGGGAACGCGACCGTCGCACGCGAGCCGGCAAATTTTCGATTCCAGGCGATCCTTTTTTTCCGCATCCCATTCGCCAAAGCGCGGCTGTGGCCAAAGGTTGCGCGGATCCTGTGGAGCACCGCCCAAGCACAGCGGAATAAGGTGGTCTTCCTCGTAGTCGCGCTTGTCGGCAAGCGCGTAACCGTAGCGCGCCATCTGGATGCGCTTGAGGCCATTGGTGTAGCTGACCGCCGGCCGGTACGCACGCGTCCAGCCTTTGGTATGGCACTGCGCCAGGTATTGCGATGGTGTCAGTGCTTCGTTGATCGCGCCGGGTGTCATGCTGCGATCGGGGAGCTCGCCGCCGGCGTGAGCGACACTGCAGATGCAACACATGATCGCCAGCAGAAGGTTTTTCGTGACGTTCATGCCGAGATCTCCTGATGTTCTGTCCAAAGAATGGGTTCACGATTCGCCGGCAGGTACAAGGGGTGCTTGGGACTGCCGTCCGCGTTGCGTCCGAGATGATGAATGGGACCGTGTTCGCGCAGCAGGGCCTCGACCGCGCTGGCACGAGCCGTTGCTTTGGATTGGGACCCCCATCCACATACGATCAGCGATGCAGCGCGTGCGCATCGAGCGATCGCATCGTTATTGTCCGGACCGATCGGATCGGAAGCCTTCCACAGCTGCGCTGGATCTGTCGAGCGCAGCGCGAAGAGATTGACCAACACCACCACACCGAATCCCCAACTGCGAGCGAAGCCAACGCAACGCGTCAGTGTCGGATCCGTTTGGGTTTCGTCGGCCCGGCTCGGATTGAGGAGCACGAACACGACTCTGCCGTCGCAGGTATTGACCCGACGTCCCAGCGTGTAGCGGTAGGTGCGACACGGCGAAAGCTCCGCCCAGGCGTCAGTGAGCAGCGGCATTCTCACCTCGCCGGCGGTGCACGACTTCATGGATGGCGGCTTCGATCGATGCGCGAAGGTGCGGGCGTGTTGTGGAACAATCGCAATTGGAGGCCTGCACGGATTGGTCGTGAGCGGACTTCGCGGCGACCAGCGCTACGTCGTCCGTGATCGCGTCGATCGGCGCCAGGGAACCGACCCGCCATGAGTCCGCGCGTCCACGCGTGGCAATGCTGGCCACGCCGTTGGTGGGTACGTCGGCCGGGCGCCACACGCAGCCGCAATTGGCGCACAGGTGCGAACGATGCGGTGGGTTGTCCCATCCGGACTTCGCGTCGGCCGCATCGATGTGCTGCCGGCCGCAGCTCGGACAATGCAAGATCAGGTCTATCGGAGTGAGCAAACGGCCCAACATCAGTGCAGACCTCCAAATCGCCGGCGATCCTCGGACATCATGTGTTCCATGCCGATGTGAACGGGCTCGCCCGCCTTTTGCGAAGCGCGATACCAGTTGACGATCAGGAACAGAGTGAACATGTCCTCTGACATGCCGCGGCGAATAGCGGCATTCGCGGTGGCGAGCTTGTGCAGGACGACGGGGTCCATGCGCCTTGGCAATACACCCGCCTCGGCAATATCCAGCTCAAGTTTTAGGTCTGCGAAGTGCAGCCCTTTGGGAATTTGAATTCGCATAGCAAAGTGATCCTTACAACCTCACCGGCATGATGACCTGGGTGAGGTTTTCAATGTCCTGCGTCGGCGTCAAAACCATGCTCTGCGCGTTCCCGCGCACGCACAGGCGCACGTCGTCCGTCGGCACCGCGCGCAGTGCGTCGAGCAGGTAGCCCGCGTTGAATCCCACGCGCATGTCCTCGATGGTGGTTGCCGCATCCAGCGCATCCTGCGCGTCTTCCTTTTCCTTGTTCTGACCTTCGACCTTGATCGTGTTGCGCGTGATGTTGATGGCCACGGCGTGGTGCTTTTCATCGGCCAGGATGTCCACGCGCTCGATCGCGTCGATGAGGGGCTGGCGCTTGACGATGATTTCGCTGCCGAGGTTGCCCGGCACCACGGCGCTATAGTCCGGAAATTGGCCGTCAATTAGGTTGGTGATAAATGTGAGCCCATCCGTCTGCACACGCAACATCCGTTCGGCCATTTCCAGGGTTATCACGCCGTCGGCTTTTTCCACGATGACGAGCAGCTGCTCGGCGGCCTTGCGCGAGATCAGCAGCCGTTCGTTCACAGCACCAGGTATCGACACACTGGCAATCGACAGCCGGTGGCCATCTGAAGCCACGCAGTGGAAACGACCATTACGGACTTCCATGAGCATGGAATTGAGGAACTGCCTCACGTCCTGATACCCCATCGCGTGCGAGCACTGGCGCATGAGCGTGGCCAGCTGCTTGGCTTCGATGGAGACGGTCCGATCGGCGTGCGCCGGCACGGTCACGAGAGGAAAGTCCGTCGGCGGCAGCGTCGCCAGCACGAATCGACTGCCCGGCGCCTTGATCGTCGCCCGATCCTTGTCCACGGTGAGTGTCAGCTGCGTGCCTTCCGGCAGACTGCGAAGAATCTCGGTGAGTTTGCGCGCGGGCAGCGTGGCCATGCCCAGCGTGGAGCCGTCCGGCACCGTTGAGACAGCGGTGATCTCGATCTGCCGATCCGTGCCAGTCACGAACATCTGGCCTCCAGCGCCCAGTCGCACCAAGACATTGCCCAGTACCGGCGTGTCGAACAGGTCCGTGCCGCGGCCGACGACGCCGAGCACCTTCGTGAGTGACTTGAGCAAGGCTTCGCGGGTAGTGGGAAGGTGCATGGGTGGCCTCTTGGGGTTGGAGGATATGGGCTTGAGTGCGGGTAACGAGGTGTGAAACTGAGCCGGTGACAGCCCCGTTTCGAAATAAACGGCATCCTCGCTTCGATGGATCGACAATAGGCCTTCGTCGCGCGCGCGAAAGTTGTCACGAAAACCTTCACGGTCCGAAGACCGTGACGTTGGCTCCGTGCTCACGCCGCGATGCGGCCGCTGCCCTCGCCTTTGTACTGGAGCTGCGCCGTGGTGCATTCCTGCGCGTCGATATCGTCGCGAACGCCGAGGTAGACAGGTTGGAACAACGACCCACCACGAAAGGCGTAGAGGTACTTCACTTCCGCGATTGAGAGGGCAGCGGGGATCGGTTGATTGGCTGGGATCGACAAATTGCCGACTTCGATCCAGTTGCCGTTCTCGTCGAGCAACTCCATGCCGACGCTGCGCTTGCCGTTGTTGACCCTGCACACGCGTACGGACGCAGAGACCACGAACTTGAGCTTGAGCGATTCGCCCATCGAGTTCGGACGACCGGGTTTGTAGAGAGACGACAGGTGCTTCATCACGACGCCTTCGGCGCCGCTCTCGCGCAAGTGCGACAACGCCCGCTGTTTCTCCTCGCTCGTTCGATAGGTTTCACAGCGGCGAATCGCGCCGGTCTCCGGGTACGACTCCAGCATGTTCAGTCGAACCGAGAGTGGCAGCGTTGTCGTATCTACGCCGTCATGGCGCAGGACGTCGAATGCGAACAGCGTCTCGCCGACCAGCTCGCCGTCGAGCACAAAGTCGTTGTGCCATTGCACATCAATCGCGGCAGACACGACCGACTGAGGCAACGGCATTGTCAGACCCTTGCGATTGATTCCCGTGACCGTAGCGCCTTCCACCTTGAGGATGGCTCGAACACCATCGTGCTTGCGCTGCATGCACCACGCCGGGGCATCGAGGTATGCCTTGACCTGCTCGTCCGTGATCGGGTTTGAGAGCTGCGGAAGGATGCCGGACACGCGATGCTGATTGCTGGTGTCCTGATACGCGACACCGGATTCGCTCGGCGAATAGCCCTTTCCCATTTTTTCGGAAACCAACTTCGAAAATACTTTTTCGGCCGCCTCGATCGAGACCGGTACCTGTGTCTTGCATCCGGACTGGAGCGGCCCTCCGCGCTTTCCAAACTGGAATTCGACGACGTAGCCGTCGTCGCGGGACTTGATTTGCGCCTGATAGGTCTTGTCGGAGCTGCCTTGTGAAAAATTCAGAACAATGGACTTGACGGGATCGGTCATGCGGTGACTCCTCGTGGTTGGCGAGACCACGATCGCAGGAGTTACCGCGATAAAAACTTATTCCCGAATCTGTACTGGCGATGGTGATGAGAGAGAAAAACCACTTTCTTGGTTTGAGCAACCGCAGGGTCAGCTCACTTGCTGGGCCAGCTGCGGACAATCGTTGGGCACGTCGCTGAATAGCCAGGTTCCGCGAGGATCGACAACCATCGGGATGTCAGTACGGAAATGCAGGCAGCGCGAATGCGGTTGTGGCTTCGTCGGCTGGCCGAATGGGGCGGAATACAGATTGAACTTACACCCATCGCACCGAAAGGAATCGCGCCTCATGCGGCCCACCGCGAGTCGAACGCGCCCTGAAGCGGGAACTGGGTATCCAGTTGCATGGTGACTCAATTCCCGTTCTTCACGATCTCGTACACCAGCGCATAGAAACATCCGTCCGGATAGCGGACGATGTACTGTTTACCCTCCCACTCGAACTGAGCTAGGGTTTTTTCCCTGACATAGTGATGACCCGGCTCGATGGGGTATTCGATGAACCCTGCGGCAGCCAGCGCAGTAAGGGTTTTGGAATCTCGGACAACTCGCATCGTGCGTTCTCCTTCGACCGAAAAGGTCTAACTGAAAATCGCACCCTTCGTGATCGCAAAAAGTTCGTACAAATTCTGTCGGCGCAACCGTGACGGCGCGCGCCCCAGCGGCGACTACTCAAATCCGGCGGGGAGGAAAGTACCGGAATCCAGCTGATTCCGGTGTTGCCGTGGACGCTGGTGTTGCCGGGCAGCTCCGGCGTGCGCGCCAGGTGATGCCAGCGGCGTGGTCAGGCTAACGCGGCAAAATCTCAAGGTTACGCAGCATCAACGACACTGGTGCCGGCGAAGTGCCGTAACTGCGATTCAACGCGAATTGCGAAGGTTTCGGGATTTACGTCATGAAAATTGAATTTCCCCGAATAAGGATTCGCTTGGAACAATTCGCCGGCTCGGCGAGATTCCTGGAAGCTGCCGTAGATCCACGGAGCCCCGCTACGAAAGGGCGCGGTCAATCCGTCCGACAAATTAAAGCGATAGTGTCCGGCAGCCGTTGAAATGCTCCAGCGATCTCCATCGCGAGCAGCATTCAGGCTGGCGACGAGTTGATCGAACAGCGCTCTGACTTTGAGCTTGTCTTTGCGATTCATGGGCGCCTCAAATGATTTCGAAAATGGCCATCGGTTCACGCAGGATTCGTTTGATCTCCAGACCCAACATGTCCGCATGCGACCGCAGGTGGTTGAAGATCGCCAGCTGAGTTTTTCGGCTGAGCGCCAATGTGCTCTGTGCCAATTGCGCATACATGGCGGCAAGCGCGTCGCCGGTCGCGTTCGCGCAACCCACGCGCTTTAATTGCGCGCGCGCAACCTTGAAGAGCTGTTCGGTCGCGTTACTCTTCGAGACGACATCGTCTGATTGACTGACACACTGCGACATGCACTGCTCCTGGCAATTGATCTGTTACCAGAATGCTGGTCGCTTTGTTGATGAAAACTTATCGCTGATTCTGTGGAGCCGTTTTTTTGTTGCCATCGCCGAGGCGCGCGGCTTCAGTGACCGACGGCTTTGACCCGTTCAGCGTTGGCCGCGCAGCGCGACGGATCGCCGTAGTTTCTTCGGCTCAATGTGCCGTCAGCGATCATGCGACGCAGCGCATCGCGTAAGTCATTTGTTTCCAAGGGTTCCGCTGGCGGGCCGCTGAGCACGTCGACCAATTTGCGGGCCTCACCGGCCACCCTGGCATCGTGTTCGATCAAGTCGCCGTGGATGCGCCCGCGCATAACGCGTTCGCGATAGGTCTCCACCAACTCCAGCGTCTCTCGCAGTAGTTTGAGCAGCTGCGGTGAGGCGGTCATGAGGGCTGCGTTCGCACGCTGGTTCGAGGAGTAGCCCACCACCTGCGCCAGCGTGAAGAACGGATCGGTAGCAGCGACGATTTCCAGGCCGCGACCGAAACGACGGTTGATGGTCAGCCATGGGCCGCTGGTGGCGGGTGCGTTGGTCACGATCACCTTTGTTCTCCTATTACCAACGACGAATCAGGTTGAGCGCTGGCGCGACATCTACCGCGTTGCCGATGCGTTGCATCACGCCCATCTGGCTGGTGTCGTCCATAGCAATTGGCTCACTCATGAGCGGCGACAGGCGAGCGTAGTTTTTCTCGCCAATTATCTGTCGAGTTTGATAATCGGCCACACCAAGCACGCCGTCCGTCAGCACATCGACGAGCTTTGGTGCCCACTGAGCCAAACCCCAGTTCTCTTCGCCATCGATGCAGTACGGGGCAAATCCGGTGCCCAGTGACAACATTCGAACCGAAGACAAGGGGATCGACATGACGTTACGCGCGTCCTGCGTTTGCGCCACGGCACACATGGAAGGGTTATTGGAAAAAACGCCGCCATCAACCATTCCGTCAAAACTGGAAAAGTAGGTCGGCGCCGCCGAGGTACGCATTGCCACGCGATAAGCAATTTCACCACCGTCGTCGCTGTCGTCGCGTGTGGGCATGTTATGGAACAGTTTGGGCTTCCACCGACGCAGATTTTTCTGAGGCTGGACTTTGTCGTCCAGATCGAATGCAGCGATCAGCACGTGTCCTTTTGTCCCGTTATCGGAAAGGTAGTCCTTGAGCCTCGCGTTTTCGAGAAGGTCGTGTGTCACCTTCAAGCGATTTTCACTTGCATACTTGGGGCCGATGACTTCAACAATTTCCTTGACCTCGTGCCACAAGCTGCGGTCGAAGATTGACGCGCCGGTGCTCAGGTAAACGTCCATGATTTCGCGCGGCGACATTCCCTTGGCGAGCGCGAGCGCGATCAAGCCGCCCGTACTGGTGCCCGCATACATGTTGATGTCCTTGCGCCAACCGGGCTGCTCATTGTCGAGCGATTCGAGAATTGCCAGTGGAATGATGCCGCGCAGGCCGCCGCCGTCGATCGACAAAATGCGATAGTTCTCCGCGCTGGCGGATGGTGTGTTGGTTGCTGCGGCTGGAGCAGCGTTCTGCTTTTTCGTTGCCATGTGTGATCTCCGATTAAAAGATATGACATCAACATCGCATGGCGCGAGACGGACAAAACTTACTACGAATTCGGTTTCTGATCGGGCGGTTTCAGTTCGATTTCGACGTTGGTGTTGGCGCTACGCTGCTTCACGAATTCAGCCACCGCCCTTTCCCAACCGGCGATGTAGCGCTCGAAGATCCCGTTGGTCACTTCGGCCAGCGTCTTGCCTTCGTATGCTGCGACTTGCTTGAGTCGCCGATGCAGCGGAACCGGCAATCGAACAAACCCGAACTCAGGTTTTTTCTTCCTGGTTTTCTTCGACATCACCATGGTTCGGGCACTCTACCGAATAGCAAAAATAACGCGTACATGTACAGGCTCCGGATCATAGGGCCCAGCGGCACAGAATTTCGTAGTGGTTCGAGCCCTGGACGCTACGCACCAGACACAATTCGCGCGCGCACCAGGCCATCGGCGCGATCGAGGCAGGCGAATCGAGTTGACTGTCGTCGGTATAGATGAAGGTCACGTGCGGCGGCAAGTCCGGCAGGGCAGGAAGCCAGTTGAAGGCATCGCGGATGCGTTCGGAAGCTTCGCGCCAGGCCTGCGGCACCGCAGCGGGATAGAACATGGCCGCTCGATAGTCGGAGTTCTTTCCGTAGTCGCCATCGAATCGCATCGCCCAATCCATCGTGATCGGGCCACCCAACCCGGTCATCGTGGCGCCGACCTCGAGCGCGCGCCGTTCCACGTCCTCACGCGCGCCATCGAACGTGCCGATGAACTGCACGGTGATGTTGAGACGATTCTTGAGCACGCGGTTTCCGTCGAGCTTGAGCCGGTATTGCAACTCGTTCGCTCGCCCCAATGCGGTTTCTCGTTCCACGGCATCGGGGAAGACGGCGAAGAAATAGCGGGTCAGGTGGCTCATAGCGGCGAATTTTCCCATTGCAGTGATTTCGATGAGGATCGAGCATTCAACAATCTCTGCTCCAAAAAAGTTGCAATGCTTTTTGCTCAGCCCCTCGGCGCCCCGCCGCCGGCGCGTTCACCC
>Ga0207671_10002750_pt1 | contig 18365 bp, 17 predicted proteins | sample KBSC24metaG_FD_184352 | JGI IMG/M metagenome (GOLD analysis project Ga0207671, IMG submission 184352) | Corn rhizosphere microbial communities from Kellogg Biological Station, Michigan, USA - KBS C2-4 metaG (SPAdes) (version 2) | ecosystem: Host-associated > Plants > Roots > Rhizosphere > Soil... | reverse complement strand
ACTATATCCGGGAGTTGGAAAAATTTTAATTTGCTTATTTTAATTATCTATTTCATAATTATTTTTGGGGGGTTTGAAAATCGATTTTTTAATCGGTTTTCAGTTTATTTGAATTATCTGGATTTGGTATTATTTTTAATTCGTTTTTTGACTTTCATTTTTAATTGACTATTTGGTAATCTTGTATCATGATGATTTGGTATTGTTTTTATTTACAAAATTTTGGACAACTTTTATTTTTAATTGACTTTTTGGTAGATTCGATTTTCATTTTTGAGCTTTTTTATAAAATTATTTTTTTTATTTTAATTGAGTTTTTTGTTTTTACATTTATTCTGAAACTAGTTCTAATTCTTTGTATTTTTTTATTTGTTCATTTCATTTTAATATTTTTTTTAATATAAAATAAAAATATCTTATTACATATAATAATAAATCTCATATTTTTTAATACTAATTATTTTATATTTATTAATTAATTAATTTATTAAAGATTTCAATTTTTAATAAATTTTCATCACTCATAAAAAATAAAAATATATAATTTAAGAATATATAAAAAAGAAAAAATGGCACTGAAAATTACTCACGAATTTCTCCAAACAATTGACAACTTGTCAAAAGATCAATATAATCTTTATGTAATTGAAAAAGTTATTCCTGATCACTATCGTCCAACATTTGAAAAATATTCTAAACTCAAACAAGAAGGTTATTCTGATAAACAAATCTTAGCAAGAATTCATAAAACATTTGATCAAGTAATTTGTAATGATATGATGAGATTATTTACTTGTCTTAATTATGAAGACAAACATAAGGATGCAATTATAAGACATGGATTAACTCAATATAAATGTAGTGGTACAATAAATCTCGAATTAATTCTTCTTTTTGAAGATAAACTTTATAAAAAACTTGAATGTGTTTATGATAAATTAGATCATAATACTGCTAGTAAGATACATAATAAGGATAAAAATATATCTGGTATTTACAAACAATGTTTGTCTAAAAATGTGTATCCATAAAAAATGCAGACCTGACGGTCTTAGCGCCTGATCTCTGGAGACCAGGTGCGTTCAAAAAATTCAATTAATTATATAAATTAAAATTATATAATTAAGAAACTTACAATGGCTACAGAGATAGATGAGATTACAATCTTAACTGCGATGATTGACATAGGAAATTATGGTCATGATTATTCTTATAATCTAACAGGAATATATGATATTAGAAATATTAGAGTATCACAAATAAAAAAGCTTCAACAAAAAATTAATTTTTACAGAGGTAAAATTAGAAATGCATTGGAATTTCAAAAATATTACTTGGATAAATTTGAAGAAAAAATAATTAAACAAATTGAATCTGATATTCCAGTATATATTCATGAATATGATCTAAATTTTAATGAAACAATTTTATTCCTCTATAATAGTATATTGATTACTGATATTTTAGAACAACATGGACGCTATTGAAAAAGCTAATATAGTTAATGATATTTTAATAAATATGTTTACATGGTACCAATATGATAAATTTACCACTTATCAGATCGAGAATTGGAATTATTATGCAAAAGATAATCCTATTTCTGTTAAATGTATTTTTAGAAAAGAAATTAATGATGTTTTAGATAATATTAAGCATTATCAAGATGAATTTGATGATAGATTGATTAAATTAATTGAACAAAATAAATTTGATCCAAGTCATAATTTTAAATTAACATTTAGTGAAACTGTTTTATTTTATTATGATAGAAATTTAATCGATGAAATTTTTTTATCTCATAACATTATAGAATATAATGGAAGAACCCCGATATAAGTCATTGCAACTTTCTCAAGTTAATACTAGCTTGATGGTTGTATCATCTTTGACTTCAGATACAAAATTAGCTGTTGAAAATAATACTTTTCTAAAAGTTGACGATGCATATTTTTCATATCTAAGAAATACTACAAGAAATGATGTTGTAGAATTCATTGAGCATCTTTATAAGGAAACTAATAGATTATTTATTATTACATATAATCAGCTTCAAGAAAACAAAAAATCTCCCGCAGATAAGGAGCATGATAGAACAATTACAGAAATTCATTCTTTGTATAATAATGTTATCTTATTCCTGTCAAAATTTGATCATGTAATTAATGTGTATTCATCTGACACTTTAATAAAAGCTAGATTGGAGGAATTAAAAGATAAATTTAAAAGCTTAGAATATAATTTCTTTCGTAATATTATTATTGTATAATGGAATTGTCCACTAAGAATATTTTCGAAAGAAATGATATCCCACAAGACACAGGTGCATATCATGATAATGGATTTGAATATACAAAGCAACTCTATAAAAATATATATCTAAAAAGAATCGCAGATCCAAAATATCAAGAAAAAGTAAAAACTAGATTAGAAGATAATTATTCACTTTATAAAATTACTGCTGATCAAGTAATTCAAAAAATGGATCAATATACTGATATTCAAGAATTAATATCATTCTGTAAAACAATTAAGTTAATAGATATGAAAGGCACATACAAGATTCATAATTGTAATTGATTAATTAGAATTATGATTTATTTTTTTTTAATATTTAGCCAATCTATCTTTCAATTTCTTTCTATCAACTGATTTTCCTCCAATCAAAACACCACCTTTTCCAGATGCAGCTTGATATCCTAAGGTACCTGCAGCGAGTGCAGATCCAGATGATTGAGCTCCGAGTCCCAAAAGTGGGGCAACGGTTTCAATACCTTTAAGAACAGCTGGTGCATAAGTTCTGATTGCTCCTAGAGCTTTCTTTCCAAAAGTTTTGAGTCCATCAAAGAAGTTTCCTCCATAACGTCCTCCATACAAATTAGTCAATTCATTCCAATCAGTATCATAGTTAATTGGAGCAGTAAGAGCTTGTTCTCTAGAAACAATACCAACTTGGGCAGTGCATTGATTATCCTTAATTGTCATGATACCTGGATAGATGCAAGTAACATTGATTTCTGGTACCAAATTATTTTGTTCTACACCACCGACAATAAGTGATGGTTTAAGATTGACATAGGATACTTGAATTTGTAAATTGTATTGTCCAACCATACCTGGTGCTTCGATATCAGATAAATTCAAATCCTTACCTGGCATGAAACAAATAATTGAACCTGTCAAAGCTGGTTGAACTCCAGCAGCAGATTGACATAATGGATTAGTTTCTCCGAACCAATCATTATAACTCATTGTCATACCATTTTGTATTGACATTTCCCATAATTGAGCTGGTGTAGCAGAGCTAAATAGACCAGCATTGTTATTCCAAGTAACATTAATTCCAGTAATTTGTGCAAAACAATCTGGTTGACTGACAACTGATTGATTAGTTCCAGAAATTGGTGTATACAAAATATTGTCATTTTGTTTAACATAAACAATAATTTTAGATGGAATTGCTTGCAATTGAAGATTGTTAGTTGCAACATTTGATGCAATACCTGCAGGAGCTAATGAACCATTAATTGGTGAAGTTCTGTAGTTAACAACATTGTAATATGGATAAATAATTTCATCAGGAATAACATCAGTAAGTCTTGGAGTAATGTAAAATAATTGAAGTTCAGATGATACATAGTTAACATTCAAAGCAGTCAAAGCATTTAATTGAACACCTCCTGCAGTAACATTTGGACATCTAGACCACATTCTTTGCAAGTTAGATCCAAAAGTCCAGGTAAATTGTAATTGATTAATGTGAGTCAAACCTCCTGCTTCACATCCATCCCAAATAAATGGTGGCAAAACAACATATTCATAAAAATCTACTTGAATAGTTCCAGAAGCAGCTTGGGCTGGAGCCAATTGATTAACTGGTCCAACAATATATTCCCATGGATATTGACCTCTGGATGGATTAGAAGTGTTATCACCATAAGGAGCCAAAACATTAGTATTCAATCCACTTCCGCATCTATAATCTTGAACATTATCATCCATAGCAAGAGCCAAACTTGCAAATCCATTTCTCTTAACATTATCGGAATCAAATCTAGTAAGAGCATGAATCATTTGACTCAATTGGATAGAGTCTCCAAAACCATTAATAGCACAATTTAATTGAGTTGTGACAGAACTAACAGGCCATGCTCTTGGTGCATCAAATCCAGGTTGAACTGGCCCCTGTCCATCCAAAGTAGTATCAGCACTAACAAATTGAGTCATTGCAAAAGTCCATGTTGACTTCAAAATAGCAACTCTATCCAAAATTGAGTGATTGGATGGTGGATTAGTCGAGAAAGTCAAGTTAGTATTAGTGCCGCTCGATGGATTAATCTTATATGGAGTAATTTGATTTCCTCCTCTCAAAATAGCAAAGTGTCTCTCATTACCGAGTTTCATTCTCGGTTCATAGACAGCAAATGCTGAAACTGCTGGGGTAGCTAAAGCCATTTTTTCTTATAATTGAATTAAGATTATCAAACTATATTTAATAATGAGATAATAATTTATTACGAAATCAATTTAACTTGTAAAAGTCGACTTCTTGAAAAATGCAAATTCTATTATAGCTACTTGATTAATTGGAATATCAATAGGATATGTAAAACCAAATTGATCTACCCAATATGCTGTTACATCTATAGTACTAATTGGATTATTTCCAAACATATTCAAAAGTTTATAAGGTCCTTGTGTTACATATTGTAATTGACCTCCTAGTGTTTCATCTCCAATGTCCAAGATAGGTTCAAAAGAACTCAAAGTACCTTGAACATTAACAATTGATTGGTTACTTGATGCTGTATTACCAAGAGTTTGTACATTACCAACTGAATATTGTAATCTAACTGGAATTAAATTACTAACAAGTATCATACTCTTAAAAGATAACCAATTAACAAGAGCAGGAAATTGTTGTGTCATAATCAAAAAATCATTTGGAATTGGATTAGCGGGAACAGTAGGAACTCCAGGAAGTACTGGATTATAAACATTATTACCATCATATCTAACAATAATTCTTGTATCCATTCCATTTGGTTGATTAAATCCAAAATATTCTTCACTTAATCCACTAAAATAAGTGAAAAGAACTTGATTCATGTAGATAGAAATTCTATTTGCTGCATTTTCATCATAATTAGCATATTGTGCTACAAGTGATATTCTTTCATTAACACAATCAAACGTAAAATATGGTGGTTGTCCTCCCACTGGAGTGCCAGGTAAGGCCGCATAAGCAGCAGCCAATGCATTATTAACCATCGTAATAAAATTCATGTATGTATACACAAAATAATATGATGATTTAGGTCCATTAACTGGATTAGCACTTATTGGTGGTGGAGTAACATTTGGTTGTTCAGTAATAAATTGTACAAATACTTGAGAAACATTCGCACCTAATGTAAGAGTAACTGAATAAACAGTAAGATCAACATTAGTATTTGGAAATGGTTGAATTTCGGCTACAAATATCGGAATATTTTGAGTTGGGATTGTAAATTTATTAATAGTCATGTAATAATCATGAGGATTCATCATGATAGGTTGATTTAATTGTTGTTGGAAAGATGCAGGACTAATTCCAAGAGAATTTGGATTGTAGCCCATTTTGACAGTCATGTAAAACTTGTCATTTTGTTCGTGACTAATTGATAAACTCATCTTTTTTAGTTTTTATTATAGTATATCATACGATAACAAAAATTATTAACAAATCTTAAACTTGTGAAGTATACATTGTGACAATAAAATCTGCATCAATATCTTTTCGCCCAGTAGTCTTTTTTACCAATTTTATATTATTTTTTATAAATTTTCTATATTGTTCCAAATCTAATTTCTTCATTGAACATCTAACTGCACAATGGCGACCACAAGTATTTATATCATCTTTTTCCTTCTGGAATTGGTATTGATTAAAAATTAATTTATATGGAGAATCTAATAATAGTTCAGTTAAATATCCATAATTTTGGTTTTTTCTCTCTTTTAAATCTTCTTCATCATCTCCAAGAAATTCTAATTCATCATCTATCATTAAACCATAAGGATCAAAAAATTCTATTTCATTATCTCTCTTGGTTAAACAAACATAATGACCAAAATTCTCAGCTGTAAAATAAAGTAATATACAACAATTGTATTCACCAATTAATTCATCAATTGATCTATAATTTTTAACCTCTGAATAAGGTACATAATTAACTTTTCCATTAAGTAAATATTTAACTTGTTTTGTACTTAATGGCTCATCCTCTAATCTTTCTACTTCTTCTTCTAAATCTTTTACTGATTCCTCATGTATCTCATGATAGCCCCCTAAACGGGGTTGGAGAGGAGTTTCAGATCTCTGGAGATCTGAAACTGTCTCTCTACCACTTGCATATGGATTATGATACAAAGTAGCCATCTGCATTGCATTCTTTTGAACCATCTTAATTTTTAAGAATTGCTTTTATTAGTTTATTATTTATATCTTCACATTTTTTATGTAGCTTAGATTTCTTATGTTTTGCAGAACCACTACGTGTATATATACTACCACATATTTGGCATTCTAATTTATCTTTTGGATGACATTTAACTTCATCAGTCAAATATGCCTCTACTACATTTTGCATTCCAGTAATTGTTCTTGTATGTGCTGCTTTTAATCTAGCATTACCAATTGGGCTTGTTGCTTTAGAAATCTCCTCACTAGACATATTCATAATTGACATAATTATTATTTTCTATAGTATTACTATAGAAGAAATATTAAAAATGCTATCATTAATTAAATATCCCGGAGCTATTCCTATAGCTCAATTAGAAGGAGGAAAATTACATGGACAAAAACTATATATCGTGACTAATGAGTATGAAGGATCTAAGGGAGTAGGAAAAAAAGAATTTAGTCATACTGATAAAAGTGCAAAGATTAGACAGATACCTATTAAGAAAAAGAATAATAGAGAGATACTTTACATAGCAGGTCCATCTGGTGCAGGTAAATCAACTTATGTAAATGACTTTGTTGGTAAGTACAAAAAGAAAAATCCTAAATCAGATATATACTTATTCTCAAGAGTTGAAAATGATGAATCATTAGATAAATTAAATCCAATTAGAATAAAAATTAATGAAGAATTAATTGATGATCCAGTTAATATTTTAGAGGAAGTAAATGATGGTGATTTAGTAATATTTGATGATACAGATACTATTTCAGATAAATCACTTTTAAAAGCAGTTAATCAAATTAAGCATGATATTTTGGAAACTGGTAGACATAAAAATATTTGTTGTGTAATAACTTCACATTTAATTAATGGTAATGATAAAAAAGATATGAGAACAATATTTAATGAAGCACATACAATTACAATTTTCCCAAATTCTGGTAATAAACATGGTATGAATTACATGTTAAATAATTATTTAGGAATACCAAAAAAAAGAGCTGATGAATTATTAAAAACCAAATCTAGATATTTAACTTTCTCAACCACTGCACCTAATTATGTTTTATCGGAGGATAAAGTTGAATTACTTTAATTAAATATTCTATTGTAATAGTATAATTAATATTTTTAGATTCAAAATGAGTTCTACATTTCTTTCAGAGCAATCAGGACAAAATTACGATTTGTACTGTAGAAATTTTAATGGTAATGGTGCTATTAATGTAGTTGATAATATTTCAACAGATGGTGATATTTCTGCTGGTTCATTTGCTTTAAGTAATAATGCTGGATCGTTCATCTCAAATACAGGGGGATTTGTCAGTAATCAATCATCAATAGCATATGCTGCACTTGCAGTTCCTGCAGTATTTACACCACAACAATGTAATTCAAAAGATTATGTAGTTGGTACTATTGGAGCTGGAAGTACAATCACATTACCATCATTAGCTAGTTTTCTTTCAACATATCCATATTTAAAAGTTGGCCACACCTTACATTTTTCACTTATTTTTGGACAAGATTCAGTTCAAAATAATACAGGTAATGATTTTTACTTAATTGTAGTTCCAGGAGCAAATGGAACTGCTCCAGCTGGAAATCCAGGACCAGGAACAATTGGAATATATATGGTAGTTGGAGGAACTATTGCTATCACTGGAACAGGAGCATTAAATTCATTTGTCATGGAACATAATTTTAAGATTGTGTTTACTGGAGCTGTATTGGGTGATATTCCAACGGGTTACTATGTGATTTAAATTCTCTGATATTAGTATAATTAAGAATTAAACTAATAAAATGAGTTCAGATTATCTTACTAGTCAATCAGGAGCAAATTATGATCTCTATGCTAGAAATATTTTTGCAAAAAAAATAAATGGAGATATACAGGGTGGAGACATATTTTATGATACTCTTACACAAAATAATGGTTTTTCAGGAATTGATATTAATGGCAATTTTCACTCAAAAGATGTTAGATATGATACATCTACACAAAGTAATGGGTTTTCTGGAATTGATATTGCTGGTAATATCCACTCTAATAATATTCAAGCAAATGATATTGGCGCTCAAGGTGATATATCAGCTGCAAATGACGTCATTGTAGGTAATGATTTACAAGTAGATAATATTGTTAATAGAATATCAGATACATTAACAATTACAGCAGGTATTCCATCTACAGTTCAACCAGGAATATTAAATTTGAATGCTACATCAGGTGCAGTAGCTACATTAGGATCACAAGTAAATATTACATCAGATGGTGGTAATCTCATACCTGGACAAGTTACAATTAGTGCTTTACCTTCAGTTACAGATCCTACTACAGATGGATTTATTTCTATGAGATCAAATGGATTATCTTTAGTAAATCAATCAGGAACAGCTTATTTAGGATTTGGTTTTAATGCTACTTCAGCAGGAATTTCAACTGGTATTCTTGGTGCAACATTATTATTTGGTCAAAATAAACCAGTAAATATTGATGGTAATGTATTTTTTGCAGAGAGAACTTTATCACAAGCTGCTCCATCTCTTGTTAATACTTTTTCTACAACTACAGGAACACCAATTACTACTATTGGTCTTAATGCAACACAAACATTTTCCACTCCAATTAAATGTATTAATGTAGATTCACCAGTCGCAAGAACATTAAATTTAGTATTACCAACCGCAGCACAAATTGAAGCACATTTTGCATCAGTCTCTCCTAATATTACACTAAATGTTGGTTCTAATTTTAATCAAATATTATTTGCTGGTGCATCATTTGCTACAGGTGCAGTTACTAATGATTTGACAGTTACAGTATCAAGTTCTCCAGATGGAACTGTTTATGCTGATACTATTTCAACAACTAAATTGGCATTCACAATTAGAATTACTAAAGTTCAAGCAGTAGCAGCTGGCGTAGTTTCATATTTTTGCACTTTAGTTGGTTGATAAAAGTTAAATATTCTATTCTAATAGTATAATTAATTAAAAAAAATAAAAATGAGTTCAAATTATTTAGTAAAACAAACTGGTGAAAATTATGATTTGTACTGTAGAAATATCAATATTTCTGGAACATATGTAGGTCCTAATCCACCTTTACCAACTAATATTCAATATGATACTCTCACACAAATAAATGGTAATTCTAGAGTTGAATTATCCGGAAATACTTTTATTAATAATTTACAAGCGAACGATATTGGAGCTCAAGGTAATATTTCATCTGCAGTTGATTTAATTGCTGGTGGAAAAGTACAATCTGATTCTATTGTTAATAGAACTGCTCATACATTAAGTATTACAGCAAGTCAACCAGGTGTAAGTCCAGGAGTATTGAATTTAATTGCTGCTCCAATAGTTGGAATTCAAGATGGTAATGTTAATATGCAAGGTACAATTAGTATGAAAGATAATAGTTCAAATGAAGCAATAAGAATAACACCACTTGCAACAGGATCAACAATGTTTTCACAAAATTTATTCTTCATAAATTCACTTGTAAAATTAATTTTTGATTCTCAATTAATAACTTCAACAAATATATTATGTTTAGTTCCTTCATCAACTGCATCATATGCAACTAGCACTGGTGTACCAACTACTAATGTCACAATGACTGCATCCGAATTATTTATAAGCGCAATTGGATGTGTTAATATTGATAATCCTACTGCTAGAGTTCTTAATATTGTACTTCCAAATGCATCAGATATTGATGCACATTATAGTGCAATATCAGGTGGAGCACCAGGAGTCGGATTTAGTTTATCAAAAACAATTTTTGACAATACTATGATTAGTACTGGATCAGCATCAACATTAACTATTACTGTTTCTAATTCTGCTGATGGAACTGTTGTTGTTAGAACTGGATCTGCTCTATCACAAATTTTTACACTTAATATTTGTAAATGTCAAACTTCATCAGCCGGAATTATTTCTTATTACGCTGATTTTATTTAAATTTATCATTTAATTTTATTAAATTAATTGATAAAGTGGAATCTGCGTATTCTTCAAATGAGTTTGTTTAATTCCATTAAATTCAGCTCTCATCTTTGGATTATGATCTGACATTACATTGCGATTAAGTATTGTAGCACCTGAATTACTAGATAAATACATTTGCATATCTTTTTCAATATTTGGATTTTCTCTAATAGCTCTAGCTCGACCAGTTTGTTTAATTTGAGGCATTGATTTAGGATATTTAAGTGCTGTATTAAAGAACCATGGAAATACAGTTTCGGCTTCAACCTTTTTATTCATATATGCAGGATCATGTTTACCTGGTTTTAATGCATAACTAAAATTTGTTCCCCCTGATTCTTCCTTAACCTTTTTACTTAATTTTTTCAATGATCTATTTGCAGAAACTTTAGTTTTAGGATCTTTCATTCTTTTCTCAATTGAATATGATTCAGCAAATTTCATTTTCTTTTCATGTTCAGGTATTCTTAATCTTCCAATTGCTTTTCTAAGATTTTTAAAATGTTTTTCATCTAATCCTCTACCTGTTGTTTGGTATTTTTTTCTATAAGTATTTATATCATTAATAAAATTTGCCAGATATGTTTTTGATCTTAATACATCATTATCTAAATTGTCAACTATTAATTCAATTTCTTCTTCAGGAATAGCAATTCCTGTTCTTCCCTTTGGATTATTATTTAATTCAGTGACCAAATTTTCATATTTCTTTATTTGTTTATTTATTTTTCTCTTATTTTCATTAATATTGCTTGTTGTACCATGTTGCATAATGTCATTGATTGATTGTTTAATTTTTCTATTAATTTTATCTAAATCATCATAAAATGTACTTGTTCTCATTCCTTCTATTCCATACAATCTAAATGGAATTAAAGAACTTTCAAGAATAATTGTTTGATATTCGTTATCTCTTTTTTCTTGAGGACTAATTTTTTTCTTTTCTTTCTTCATTTCTTTTACCTCTTCTTCAACAATTATTCTTTCTTCATCAGATAATGGTGCAAGAGGAACACCACTCTCTAATACTATTTTTTCCATTTCTTCTTCTGGTAATGGTTCAAGATTTATTCCTTCTTCAAGTATTTTTTGTTCAACTCTTTCTTTTCGATTGTCATATGTAAGTAATAAATCTGGAATAATTTCTTGATCACCAAAAGTATATTTAACTCCTTTTGGTTTGAAAAATTTAATTTCTTTTCCATTAACTTCATGAATTTCATTATTATTAATAGAATCACTTTTCATTGCAACAAGTTTACCATCTTTATAAATTAATTCTACGTATGGAATTATTTGATTACCATATCTATGTTTTATCGAATCCTTAACTTCATATTCATGACCATCTTTGTTAAATTTAAATTTATGTTTTGTTGTACCATGAGGAATTATTTCTGTTTTAACAGTTTCTTTTGGTTCAGATAATTTCATTAATTGATGTCTTTCTCTAGTTATTATTCTAGATCCAGTTTTAGCATCATAATATACTTTAACAGGATTGCCATGTCCATCATAAAGGAATTCTTCAGAATCATAAAATACCTCTATTGGTTTTCCATTTTTACCATAAAATGTTTCTTCAGAATCATAATATATTTTAATTGGTTTTCCATTTTTATCATGTAACACTTCTTCTGGATCATAAAATATTTCTACTTTTTTACCATTTTTATCATAAAGAACTTCATCAGTATCATAAAATATTTCTACTGGATTACCATTCTCATCATAAAGTGTTGTTTCAGCTTCATGAAATATATCAACTTTTTTACCATTTTCATCATAAAGAACATCTCTAGCATCAAAATACATGGGTTCTCCTTTAGCATCATAGTACATAGGCTCGCCTTTAGCATCATAAAATATTTCTATTGGTTTACCATTTTTATCATAAAGTACATCTTCTGCTTCATGAAATATTTCAATTGGCTTACCATTTTCATCATAGAGAACATCTTCTGCTTCATGAAATTTTTTTTCTTTTTTCTTACTTTTTGGAATATCTTCGTCTGATTCTTCATCATAATAATACACTTTTTCTTTTGATGGATTAAATGCATGTTTTCCCAATTCTTCATAAATATCTTTTTCAATATCTTCTTCATCTGATTCTTCATCATAATAATACACTTTTTCTTTTGATGGATTAAATGCGTGTTTTCCTAATTCTTTATAAATATCTTCTTCAAATTCCTTATTTGTTATTGATCTAATAATTGGTTTATTTAATGGATGTTCAATAGGCTGGGGCTCGCCTTCTAATATTTCTTCTTCCATCCTACTAATTGGTCTATTAAAACTTTGAAGAATAATATCTAATTCATTTTTTTGCTTATCAGTCAATAATACATTTGTAACCATATATTTGTAAGGAGTTATAACTGCTAACGGAATACCTTCATTATTTGTAATAATTGTAACTTCATCAATTGTTATATCTCCATCTACAAATTTATCGAATAAATATGCTTTGTAATTATCAATATTTAAAATATTTTCTGGGATATTATTTTGCATTAATTTCATAATATCTCGATAATCAACATTTTCTTTTGATAATGAACTATAATCTGACGGTCTCAATAATTCATGTTTTTTTAATTCTTCTTTCATTTCATCTTCCTTTTGTTTTTCAGCTAAAACTTCCTGAAGAGCATATTCTTGTTCAATTTGTTTAGATTGGTCTTCTCTTTGTTTTTGTGATTCAACTTGATTTTCTAATTCTTGTTTTTCTTCAGGTAATAATTGAAGAGCTTCAATTTCCTTAGCTCTTTGTTCTCGTTCTTCTGTTTTGCTAGATTCTTCAATTTCCTTAACTTCAACATCTTTTTCAAGTTCCTCAATTGATTCAGATACTTCTTTAATGACTTCTTCTGATTTCTTTCTCTTTTCATATCCCTTTTTCAATGGTCTATCTAAAATATCTGTTAGCTCCATTTCATATTTTGGTTCTTCATCCTTTTTAATTGTTTCATCAACATATTCTTTACCTATTTTATCATATGCTTCTCTAATTTCATCTAATCCAGGAACACTAGTTCTACTTGGACCTGAAGATAACGGTAAAATAGTACCAGGTGGAGCAGGAGGACCTCCAGTAACTACTGGAACAGATACTGGTGCAATACGTCTTCCCATTTGCTGGTGAATATTTTCATCTCTAACCTTATTAACTACCAATAATTCTGCTTGATTTTTTCTTACATTTGGAGGATTTATATAACTAAGAGAATCTAATGTTTTTTGGTACATAGCTGATAATACAAGAGGATTATATAATTTATTAACTATTCCATATGGTCTCAAAAGATCATTAATTTTCTTTAATAATTGTTCACCTTCTTTTTCACTAGCCAAATTTTTGTATTTTTCACCAATATATTTTGCAATCAATGCCTGAAAATCTTTCTTTGATAAATTAGATAAATCTTTTTCTTGTTCCTTATATCCAACTGTTCTAGCTAATTGTTGTGGAGGGACAACTCCAGTTTCTTTTACAGGTTTTGCCTGAGATTTGACATATGGAGTTTTCAATGCCAATTCCTTAGCTTGTTGTGGTAAGAAATTAGTTTCATTGTTTCTTGTGTAATATTCTTGAGTGAATTCTGGTTTATTAAGAATTCTATTAATTATATGTGATCGAATATCCATGTCTAATTAATTATAATAATATTTAATTAGATATTTATTTTCTCATTTTTAAAACTTTTTTTGGCCTGCCTCTATGTTCAACCTTATGCTCTCCTTCTAAGTGAACTTTTTTAGGCCTTCCAACTTTTCTAATTGGCTTAGAATCTTTAGGCAATTTAACCATTTCAATTGGAACAACTGCATGAGTACCTGCGGCTAAAGCAGCTGCCAATGCTCCTCCAACTTCCTTATGCATTTTTTTACTCATTCTTTTTACCTTTGGTTTAGCTTTTTCCTTGTCGGCTTTATGTTTTCTTGGAGCTCCACCAACAGCTTTATGATAATGAGATTTAGCTTCAACCATGGCTTCTTTCCATGACATATGTGGATGGTGTTTGTGAAATTCTCTAACAAAATCTACATATGTTCCAACTGAAGTTTTTGGATGTGGCTTTCTTCTTCCGGCAGCCATAGCTCCAGCAGCCATTGCTCCACCTGATCCATGCATTCTATGGTATTCTGGTTTAGCAGCAACTAAGGCTTCTTTCCAAGAAAGATGTGGATGATGTTTTCTAAATTCTCTGACAAAGTCAACATAAGTAGATCCTCCTAATGCACAACCTTTATCAGTATTTAAATCATGATGAAACATATGATGTTTAACACCAGAATGTCCTCCCATTAATACTCCACCTTTGTGATGTTTCTTATGATGTTTCTTTCCAGATCCTTCATGTTCATGTTCATCTAATCCTTCATATTTATCTCTGGTTCCCAACATTAGGACACCATCTAATAATCTGTCTTCATAAGTCATAATTAAATTAATTAATACACTATATTTAATTAATATTTTTATTTTGATAATATTTTTCTTTCATTCTTTCTCTAAATGCGGCACCTTTATCAGAATTGTACCATTTTTTAACTGATTCTTTATGAGAAGCAGCTTTTTCTTCTTCAGTCATTAATTGTTTTCTAGGCTGATTTTCTTTCTTTTTCCTATGATATTCTTGACCCTTTTGTGATTGATACCATCTTTGCATAGATTCTCTATGAGCAGCTTTTCTCTCTTCTTCTGTCTTGTATTTTGTCATATTTTTTAATTTATATAATTATATAAATAAAAAAATTATTGTTTAAGCCGCGAAATTACTGTGTATGCAACTCTGTTTGTAATGTAATAATTATCTTCTTCACACCAATAATATGATTTTAATGTTTTTCCTTGAACTCTATGAATATTTAATGCATATGCAGGTTGAAACTTAATTAATTCTATTGGAGATAATATATGAATTTCATCAGTTATAATATTAAATAGATGAACCTCTGTTGGAGAAATTTGACCAATTACTTCTAATATTGTACCATTAAATAAATTTTTATCAATAAAATCATTTGTTTCACATCTAATTCTAAGACCTTCAGAAATAATCACTTTTTTCTTTGTTACTTTAAATTCTTTCTTATGATAATTCAACATATATTCATTATATTTTTTCATAGTACTTCTTTTAAATGATAATATTAATTCAGCATCCTCTGGTTTTTCTTTTGACCATTTTTTAACTTCTTTAATTAATTTAGGTTTTGCATAATTGTAAATTAAATCATCATAATTTTCTTTGGTGAAATTATTTCTGTAATTAGTAAAAGATGAATCAAATTCATTGAATAAATAATTTAAATAATGTGGCTGATTAAAATCTATTTTTGATATTGATAACTGTTTAAAATCTCCATAACAAATATATTGTTTTTCACTGTAAAATAATTTTAACATGAAATCATGACCCTTATCATCCAATAATCCAATCTCATCAATTATTACATAATCTTCTGTTGGAATTCTTCCTGAATAAATATATTTATGAATAATTTCACAATTATTAATTCCTAATTTTCTACATTCATTTAATGTTTCATGAGTTGGTGTAAGAATAATAGATGTAATATTTTTTTCCTTATTTGTTTTGAACCATTCTAATTTATTCACAATTGATGTTGTTTTACCAGATCCAGCATATTTTTCATTTAATAATCTAAATAATTTATTATTCTTTTCTGGTTTAATTAATGATCCATTTTCAGGATATATGTAATTTTGATCATTAATTGGATTATATGTTGATTTTTTCCATCCTCTAATATTATTTGGATCTAAATCTGTTGGCTTTTTAGTTGGAACATATGTAATTGAATCAGTATTAATTTGATAAATATTCTCTTCCAAAATCATCTGTTCACCTATTCTTTGTAATATCATTAATCTTGCATGATCTTTTACTTGAATTGAAATAGGCAAATAATTTGTAATATTTTTAATTTTCTCAACTGGATCATAAAAAATATAATGTTTACCAAATTTAGAATAATAAGTAGTTCCAGCATCCTTTGATTTTTGAATTGATTTAAATTGATATTCAATTTCCTTCTTTGGTTTCATTTCCATTTTACCAATATGAACATTCATCATTATCTTAAAATTCTTTTCACCTTCCTTATTATCAAATTCTTTAATTGAATCATACAAATCTGGAATAATTTTAGCATATGAATTATCGTAATTTCTACAATGAAGAACTTCCTTAATTGTAATTTCTATTTGATCAAACTTTTTAATATAATAACCAGCATAAAGCCTTGTATTTGGAAATTGGAATGATCTTTTCTTTGGCTCTACTAGATACAAATTATAATCTTCTATTTCTTCTCCATTGTATACTGTAATATTATCTCTTCTGTAATCAAAAGCAATTAATCTTGGAAGAGTTGCTAATGCCCATGAATAACATTTATTTTTATCATCAGTAATAGCATTTTGTGGAACTTCTCTTTTCGATTTCCATAAAAAACCAAATGCAGCATATTTATCACAATCAGGAATATATGATCTCAAATCCTGAGTTTTATGAGGAGATAATTTTAAAATAATATCAATTATCGAATTAATTTTAACATTTTCTTTGAGAAATCCTAATTTATAATCCTTATTTAATTTTTTGTAATGGAATTCAAGAAAATCCTTGCAATATTTATATTCATCATTCCCATAATAGTTAATATCATCATAATTAAATGATTCAATAGTTAATTTTAATGGAAGTATTTCATCGGTATTTTTTTGCTTCTTACCAATTAATTTTATTTTTCTAGGAATAATATTTGATCTTAATAATTTTCCAAATTCTTTTTTTACATCTTTAACATATCTAAGATTTTTATTTCTACATTCACGTTTAATTATTCTATCACCAATCAAAGAATAAATATGATCTTGATAAACTAATGCATTAATAAATTTATTTCCTCTATCACATTTAAATAAACAAGATCCATAAATATCAAAAATCTTGTATGAAATGTCATGTTTCTCAAGAAATTCAATAAAATTATCTACATTAATTTCTCTAGTTTGTTCATAATATTTGTATTCAGAATAAAGTTCAGGAAATTTAACTCTAATAAATGCAGATGTACACGAATCATTTTCAGATGGAATTTTATGAATATTAGAAATACTATCTAATGTATATTCATTTTCATAATCCTTAATTCTCATATTTCTATTGTAATTAATATATTGATGTTCATTAATTTCTCTATTACCAATCATTTCATGAGTAGTTACATCAATTGCATCTTTTAATCCATTTCGTGTTTTTCTCTTAGCAACTTCGTAATCATTATATTTATTTGTAATCTTACCATTAGCAATTAATTTATTTATTTTATCTTTCAACTGAGTTTTAGTTCCAGTAAATACTTCATCAATTACTCTTGCAACAACACCAATTTTTCTACCTTCCTTGTCTAAATCAACATTTTCACCAATATCTTCAAGTTCCTCAGAAAATCTAAAATAAATTTTAATATCTATTTTGTATGTTTTCTTTTGTTCTTTATTTGATACCTTTTTAATTTCACTTTCTTGTTGCTTCTTTTGTTTTCCTTGTTGTTTCTTTTTGTGTCTTTTAAATTCTATACCTTCACGTCTATTTTCCTCATCATATCCAGGAAGTAATCCTTTTGTGAATGCATTAAATTGTTTTTGTAACTGAGCTTTTGTAAATTTGACCATAATGTATATTTATTTATTAATAAATAAATTTTATTATTATATTTTTAATAGGATATTTTTTATTTATACCAAAAAAAATTCTATATGAACGCAAAAAAATATTAAAATGAAATGAACAAATAAAAAAATACAAAGAATTAGAACTAGTTTCAGAATAAATGTAAAAACAAAAAACTCAATTAAAATAAAAA
>Ga0207671_10002749_pt1 | contig 18368 bp, 16 predicted proteins | sample KBSC24metaG_FD_184352 | JGI IMG/M metagenome (GOLD analysis project Ga0207671, IMG submission 184352) | Corn rhizosphere microbial communities from Kellogg Biological Station, Michigan, USA - KBS C2-4 metaG (SPAdes) (version 2) | ecosystem: Host-associated > Plants > Roots > Rhizosphere > Soil... | reverse complement strand
GCCTCGATACCGACGAAGCATCGCCCCGCATTCGAGTGCCCGACGCGCCATCGATTCGGCCATCGTGGAGGGCAATGACATCGGCGCGCCGGGCCTTCGCAAAACTACGCACGCCGGGTGATTGCGATGTGAAGTTCCAGCGCGAACCGTCGATTGTTTTCGATTCGAGGCGACATCGAACGATCACACCGCGAAGCAACATCGATGCCAGAAAACCTGATCGCGGCGCTTGCGACGCGCCGCATCGCGAAGGGGCAACAATTGTTGACATTCCGGCGGCCAAAACCGCCCCGATGGTCGGCCACGTGCGCGCGTCGTGGCCGTGTCCTGCCGTGCCACCTTTCCGCTGCCGACGAGGCTCGTCTGCCGCGGCCGGACGATCACCGTTCGCGATCCCTATGGCCTCCTGTGCGGCCGCTCGAAGGGAATCCTCTCGACGTCAGGGGGCACGCGCGAAAGCCCGCTCGCGCAGCCGGCAGCGCTTTCCGCCCAGAACGTTCGATGTCGGAAATCCCTTTTTCCATCGGTGGTTAGCCTCCGGTTAGGGGCCGGTTAGCGTCCGGTTGGCTCGCGGTTGGGCCGTCGAAACCGTACCGCTATACGGTGCGGCGACAAGCGCGAAGGGCTCATGAAATTGGACCTTCGCCGCGAAATCCTCTGCATGCCCGTGCGGCGCGCAGGGTCAACCGTGCTTCCTATCGTCATCGTCAGCTTGGGGTAATCAGCATCATGGGAAATCGATTCGATCCGCTTTCGGCCGGGATGGGCTACGGCGCGCTCAACACCGTGTCGGCCCTGTCCGTCTTGGCGTGTCTTCTGACCGTGGCGCCGCACAGCCAGGCACAGGGGCTGGCGAGCGTACCGTCACGCGTCTTGGCTACGCCCGCGGGCGGTACGGACTGCGCAGGCGGCTTGATCTACGACGACGGCACTTTCGAAGATGCCTTCGGCGGCAGTCCCGGGGCGCAGAACACCAAGATCGTCGAACTGGTATCGCCGACCGTCACGCCGGCCACGCTGAGTCATGTTTGCGTCGCGTTCACCCGCACGCAGGACCTGCCCAACAATGCGTCGATGGATTTCACGATCGAATTCTTCGCCGTGGATGGCCCCATGGGAGCGGTCTATCCATTTCCCGGTACCGTGCTGGCGCGCATTCCGGCACATGTCGACGGCATCCCGCTCTATCCGATCACCCAGTTCTACGCGATCGATACCTCGCAGGCACCGGTGATCAGCGACGGCAGCGTCTACGTCGGCGCCTCGTGGGATGCCGACCCGAACGGCCCCTCGCCGTTCGTCTACTTCAGCGTCGACACGTCGACGCCCACCACGGTCATGCCGGTCTTCACCGTGGGCGACGTCGGCTCCGGCGCGTGGTTGGCGATGACCGATCTCACCGGCAACAGTTCCAACTATCTGCGTGCGATGGGTATCCGCGCACTGCAGGAATCGGCGAGCTCCGTGCCGCCGCTGCGCCCTGCGGCGACGCCGATGTTCTCTCCGCAAGTCGTTCTGCACGGCACGCCGAGCACGCTCACGATCACGCTGGCCAACCGCAACCCGAATGCGGCGACACTGAGTGCGGACTTCATCGACAATCTGCCCGCCGGCATCGTCGTGTCGACGCCCTCCAACCCGGCGACCAACTGCACCAACGGAATAGTCGCCGCGAATGCAGGCGAAGCCGGCTTCTCGCTTTCCGCCGGCGCCGTGATCCCCGCTGCGGCCACGTGCACCATGACCGTGTCCGTCGTGGCAGCGGCAGGCGGTACCTACACCGACTCGATCGCGTCGGACGCCCTGCAAACCGATCTCGGCAACAACACTGCCTTGCCGGCGGAGGCCGCGCTGATCGTGTCCACGGGCGGAGGCAGCGGAGGCAGTATCGACGAAAATTTCGACGAGACGAACGCTCCCGATTTGCCGCTCGGCTGGACCTCCCCGGTCGTCCTCGGCACGTCGATCTGGACGACATCGAATGGCGACGGCGACACGCTGCCCAACGCCGCGCATGCGCCGGATGCGCCGCGTCACTCCGATTTCAGTCTGACGTCGCCGAGTTTCGCCGTGACTGCCGGCGCCGTGCTCAGCTTCCGCAACAAGTACGAATTCGAAAATGACGTGAACTCGCCGCCCACGTGCTACGACGGTGGCGTGCTCGAAATCTCGACGGATGGCGGCGCCACCTTCGGCGATATCGTCGAAAGCGGCGGCATCTTCCAAACCGGCGGCTACACCTGCGCGATCGATGGCGACAGCTCGGGCAATCCGCTCGGCGGCCGCCAGGCGTGGGGCGGAACGACCGGGACCGCGGCCCTCGGCGGCACGTTGGAATGGATCGACGTCAAAGTCGACCTCGCGGCCTTCGCCGGACGAAACGCGATCCTGCGCTGGCGCGAGTGTTCCGATACGTCGAACTCCTTCTACGCCTCGACGAGCGTGTGGCCGGGCTGGTGGATCGACTCCGTCGAAGTGAGCGGCGGCGGCACCGACGCGATCTTCAAGGATGGTTTCGAAGTCGTCACCGCGGCGCCCACTCTCGCGAAAGCTTTCGCGCTGTCGAGCGTCGAGACGAACATCCCGACGACCCTGACGATCACGCTCGCCAACCCCAATGCCACGGTGGCCACACTGACGTCGGACCTGGTCGACGCGTTTCCGACGGGCCTGGTATCGGCAGCGAATGCGTCGACCACGTGCACGGGCGGCTCCGGAGTCCTCCAGACCGGCAGATCGGTCGGCCTCGCCGCCGGCGCCGCGATCCCGGCGGCCGGCTCCTGCACGATCACCGTCGACGTCGCGGCGCAGTTCGCGGGCGACTTCACGAACACCATTCCTGCCGGCGGCCTAGCGACCGATGCGGGCAGCAATGCGGACGAGGCGACTGCGACGCTGACCGCCACTTCGCCCTAATGGCGCGGGGAATCGGAATCAGCGGCGGCAGAACCGAAGCCGCTCTCGACGACGTTTTCTTCGACTGACTTGCGCCGACACCTGCTGAGGCGGCCCTGCCCACGCCGCCTCGTCAGAGAGGCCGCGCCTTCCTACCCCATGGGATGACGCGGCCTTTTTTTCCATACGCCGTTTGAAGCCCACGATGTCGAACGATGCAGGCAATTGACGGTCGCCTTTGCGACGAAGGCCAACTCAGCGTCGCCGGCGCGCGTCGAATGCTCCATCGAATATGCAACGAAGTCATCGCCGTGAGACCCCTCATGCCGAAATCCGCCTTGCGCAGCGATGCGCTCTTTCTCTTCGACACGCTTGCCGCAAGCATCGAAAGGAGGGACGCCGCATGATCGGCTCCTCGCCGCAGGACGAATGCGTTGCAGCGACTGAACGGCTCCTGCCGTCGATGGCGCAGCGCGAGCTTTGCCAGGGCGAACTCTCCTACCTGCTGGCTCGGATCAAAGGGGCCCAGGTGAGCGTGCTGGCGACCCTCGATGGCCGAGTCGTCATGCATGCGTCTCATGGAAAGAGAGAGCCCACCGACACTGCTGCGATCGTCCGCTCGCTGTGCACGCTCGGCGAGTCGCTGGCCCGAGAAAGCAACTGGCGCGACGGCCGCAACGCGCTGATGGAAACCTCGGCCGGGCATTCGGCGGCGCAGTGCCTGCCCGCACCGATCGATCGGCTGATCTTGCTGACCGCGTGCACTCGGGAGACCAACCTGGGCGCGCTGCTGACCTACAACCGACTTTGCGCGGAGGCGATTGCACGCATAGCGACGTCCCCGACGGGATAGCCCGCCGAGGCGTCGAGCGACTCCATCGTCGAACGCCCGCGGTCCGTGCCGTGCATCGCGTCCGCCGCCGCGAGCGAGAAGCGCTCCTGGCGTGCACCTTGGCGATCGCGATCGAGGTCGACCGCGCGGACGACGCCTTCATGCAGGACACGGCCGGCGTCCTGCGAAACGAGGGTCCCTCCGCTCCCTTTTCCCTCGGCCCGAGGGACGACCGTCGCCAAACGGCTCGAAAAAAAGCGCGCAGCGACAAGGCGTTGAAAGAATTTTGATAAAAGTGGAAAGCGATTGGAGGCGTCCGGGAATGGCGTACCCCCTGAAGAATCGCAGGGTGCGCCCTCCTCCTGAACCCCTGGGGCACCTCCATGCGATTGCCGATCATCCTCTTGCTGCTCGCCACCACGACCACCACCGCGGCGGCCAGCTCCACCGAAGTCGTCGATACCTTCGAAAACGGCGCGAACCCGAATGGATGGCTGTGGGGCGGCAGCGACCCCAGCTTGGGCGCCGGGATCAACGCCAGCGGCGGCAACCCGGGCGGCTGGGCCGACAGCGCGGCGCCGTATGTCCAGTACGTACCGCAGTTCGTCGCCAATCCCCCGCCCGGCTCGCCACTACGCGCCGCGTTGGACAGCGCGCAGCTGAGAACCGCATCGATCGACCTTGAACGCCTCGACGTGAGCGACGTCCCCGACTGCCACCAGCAGAACGTCGGTTTCAAGACGTATGCGTTCGACCTGATCGACCTGCATTCCGGCGAGAAAGCCATCGAGGGACGCAGCACGCTAGGCCCTGCCGCGCCTTACGACGACTACGCGTGGACGACGGTGCGCTTCATCATCCCGAGCGATTCGCCGACATTGCCTCACGGCTGGACGTTGACCAACGCGCCCGACGGCTACACCTGGGCGGATCTGATGCACAACGTCGACGTGGTCGAATTTTTCCCGACGTCCTCGCCGCTCCTGCAACCGGGCGGCTGCTGGCATTTCGGCGCCGACAACGTCGTCATCACCTACGGCGACCCCGACAGCATCTTCAAGAACGGATTCGACGGCCCGGCCGCTGGCGCTCCCGGCCCGGTGCAGGATTCGAGCTTCGAAGCGACGACGGCGAGCGGCGGCACGAACCCCACGTGGACCAGCACCGACACCAACCCGCACGCGAACGGCGCCTCGGTGTTCTACAGCGCCTCCGATACCGGCCTGATCCCGCACAGCGGCAACTACGTCGCCTGGTTCGGCGGTTGGAACGAGGGCTCCGAGACCCAGTCCTTCTCGCAGACCGTGACGCTGCCCGCAGGCGGCCCGCTGTACGTGAACTACTACCGAGAAACCGTGTTCCAGGTCGACACGTCGGACTACCCCGCCAACCTGACGGTGTCGATCGACGGCACGGCGGTGGAGACGACCGATCTCGGCACGCAGACGGATCTGGACTACGTACTGCATTCGATCGACATCAGCGCCTTCGCCGACGGCGCCTCGCACGAACTGAAGTTCCAGTACGACTACAACAACCAGGAGTCGCAGACCGACGGCACCACCTTCATCGACGATGTGACGATCGACCCGACACCGACGCCTGCGGGCTGACGTTGCACCGCTGAAAGAAGTCGTGGACGCCTGCCTCGAATAGCCCGCGTCCCCTGGGACGCGGCAGCGAGTCGAGGCAGGCGTCCATGAAGACCGCGTGGGACTGCAATGCGAGCGTCCATGAGCGGCGTGCGAACGACGATGGCTGTGTCCAACGACGATGCAAGCGTGCAGAACGGCTACGCAGGGATCCATGAAGCTCGGAGCGACGGGGAATCAATCGACGCTGCTCAAAGGGAGCGTCCCCACTTCAAGATTGCCGATCGCGCCACGCGGAACCTCACGCCCACACGACGCGTGCGCCGACACCGTGCAATGGGTCAGCGCCACAACTCCACGACGTCATTCCCGCGAACGCGGGAATCCATTTTTCTTCCGCGCCTCCCATGGGTCGCCCGGAATATCGCTCGTGCGGCATTTGCTCACGCGCAAGGCGCATCGCCTCGCTGCTTTCGCGCGTCGTGCACGAGAGGATCACCGACCGAGCACCTGGCGCGGCTTCGGGCCCCGTGATCGCAGAGACGCAAGTCCGACCAATGCAAGAATCGACGCGACGAGCAGCTTGGCGACGTCGCCGAGCGCGGGCGCCGGCTCCGCCACCGCACCGGCCCCCGAAACGGTGAACGGAACGTCGGTCGCCAGCACGTATGGATAGTTGACCGGCTCCGGCGTGAAGTCCGCGTCCACGCTCACATCCATCAGATAGTTGCCGGGTGGAAGCGGCCCGAACGCTTCTCGATTCACGATCGGTGGATTGGGACTGAAACTGAATCCGTTGTCGAGTACGACAGCCGATATCCGGTTTCCCGAAACGCTGATCGCAATCCGATCGGCATAGATGAAGCCGAACGTGCAAAGGGTCAGCACGTCGTTCGACGTGGCATGCACGGGAATGACCGTCGCCGGCTGCGGCGTGATCGGCGGATTTTCGTATCCCCCATTCAGGCCGAAGGCGTCCTCGCAGGTGGCCGGGTCGGCATCGCCAGCCGTCGCCGCAGTCGCCGCCACGAAAAGCCACGGCAGCAAGAGAAGTCGCAGTACATCCTTCATCCTGACGCACCCCCGCAGGAAAGCCGACGACCGGCGTTCGCGAGCATAGCGGCGCCTGGACGGAAATGCAGCGCACCTTACATTCGCCGCCGTACCGGTCCACGCTCGGAACCGCCTGCGGAAATTCCGCAGGAAGCCAGGATTTCTCGATGCTGCGAAGCCCCGGCCGCAGCCGCTTCAGCGTGGACCTGAAACGATGCGCGCACGCTCGACGCGTTGACACCCGGCGCGCACTCCGAAACACTAGTCCCGCGCTGCCGATCCGGCGACGCTGCCAGTGCACGATGCCAGCCATCGCGCAGTCGATGTCGAGGGGTGCTGCGACGGATTGAATCCGCCACGCTCGATGTCGATCCTCGAAGCAAGGGCGCCCTCCATCACCTGGAGGATTCGCAATGCCCGACCATCCACCCCGCTGACTTCACTTCGATCACACGCGGAGTTCCGCTCGACGCCCGGTGCCGGCCCTGCCGCGCCCTGTCGACGGACTCCTACGCCCTGCGATAGGGCAATCTATCCGTTGTACCGGAGGGAAATTCTCATGGTGGAATACGCAAAAGAAGCCGTCGGCGCCGCGTTCGACCTCGACGCGATGCGCTACGCGAGCGAACAATCCTGGCGCGCCGTCGAGCGCATGGTCGCCGCCTTCCAACCCGGCCTGCGCGAATCCGAAGCCGTCGCGCTCGGCCGCCAGATCCTGGACGACCTCGGCATGGAACGCATCTGGCACCCGCTGCACATCCGTTTCGGCGAGAACACGACGAAGAAGTACAACCAGCCCTCCGAAGGCGACCCCGCCCTCGGCGACGACGACATCTTCTTCATCGACATCGGCCCGGTCTTCAAAGGCCACGAAGGCGACGTCGGCGCAACGTTCACGACCGGCAGCGATCCCGAAAAAATCGCCTGCGCCGCCGCCGTCAAAACGGTGTTCGACGACACGAGCCGCGCATGGAAAACTGACAAGCTCACCGGCCCCGCGCTGTACGACTACGCCGACCGCCGCGCGAAGGAACTCGGCTGGGTGCTCAACCTCGACATCCAAGGCCACCGCGTCAGCGACTTCCCGCACTCGATCTACAAAGCCGGCGACCTCGGCCAATTCGACCGCTGCCCCGCACCGGGCGTGTGGATCCTCGAAATCCAGATCGCCCATCCGAGCAAACCGTTTGGCGCGTTCTATGAGGACGTGTTGATCTGACGACAGCGAAGCAACCCGGTGTGACGGCCGGGTTGCTTCCTTCACGCACAGGCATCGCGCGTGCGCGCTAGCGAGGCAGGTTTCCGATCACTTCGATGCGCGAGTCCATCTGCTCCAGCAAGTCGCGCAGCAGACCGGCGGTCTTCACCAGCGTTCGCCCGGCAATCTCGATCTTCGCTTCGACTTGAGCTTGGCCGGCGACTTCGATGAGGTCGACGAGGGCGAGGGTCCAGTGACGGAGGTCTGCGTAGCGATCGAGGGCGGCTAGGCGGTCGCCTTCTTGTTGAAGTTGGGAGGTCATCGTGTGGCCTCTCGAGGATTGATGCCGCATTCGACAGTGTGGGCCACGAACTTCCGACTGTCCGTGAGATGTATAGGTCGCTGGCCGCACATTGCTGCGTCAGTGGGAAGGTTGATCTTCGAACTCGCCGCGCGCGCGACTAGGGATTGCTTCGACATCGTGGACTCCTTAGCGGATGGAGTCCGTCACCGCGCTCTCAAACGAGGTGACGGACGGCGCGGGGTTGAGAGACCGGGCTAAGGTCCGGCAGGCCTTTCGACCTCCCCGCGCCGCCCGCCATTGAACAGGCGAACGCGCGCATCGGGCCGAATCGCAGGCAAACAAAAAGCGCCTGACATCGGACGATGGGCGCTTGCGGCGCCTTAGCTGTACGGGCTCTCACCCCCGATCGCTGAATTTGCAGCGACCTGATAATCGTGCGCTTGTTCTTAAGCAGTTGTCAATATTGTCGGCGCGCCAGGATCGGTGCAATTTGCAACGTTACGAATCAGTGCGGAGGTGCACCATGACTTGGCTAGACGATGGCTATCTCTATCACTACACGAGTGCCAGCGGCCTGCTTGGGATACTCAAGACTAGGTCCGTTTGGGCGACAGACAGCGACTATCTGAACGATGGAACAGATTGCAAGGTCATAGACAATCACCTTCGGACCTATCTCAACGAGGGAAACTTCCGAAGAACATTCCCAGGCACCGCACGTCAACAGGACGCCCTTGAAGCGCACCTTTGCAGAGGTATGAGAACGTTTGTTGCTTCGTTCTCGCGAGTACCAAACTCGCTCACTCAGTTCAGGATGTACGCACCGGATGATGGTGGCTTTGTAGTGGGGTTTCCCCGCGAAATACTTAAAAAATCTGCACAACTTGTCGATGTAGTCTACGACGAGAATGGCGAGGAGCAATGGTGTCAGAATTTCATCTCAGAGTTTTGCAAGAAGATCGAAGAGCGCGACGATGGCCGTACGGACATGCTCTCCTTGGCCGATCTCGCGGACTCAGATCAGCGCCTCTTCAATCAAAGAATCGCAGAAGGAATGCGGCGCAAGTCACAAGAATTTGAGCAAGAGAAAGAGGTTCGGCTGGTATGTCATGCAGGAGCAGTTAAATTGCGGCCGTCCCGTAAAAACAACGTTCTTGTTCCTTATGTAGAAATCCAAATTCCTAACGAAGAATTTCAGGTAAAAGTAGCCGCGGGACCTGGGCCGTTCCAGAACTCGATCGCGCGGGCTGGCCTCTCATATCTGCCCATCGCCATCGGAGAGGAGCTTGGGCTATGGAATATCGGCGTGCTTTCCATCGGAAGCTCGGCTCATCGGATCGGAATGTGACTAGTCACCGCAGGCTTTTTTACCCATGATCACCCCTGACCTACACACGCGTGAAAATGGTAACGTAGTAATTATTCGTTTGAACAGCACAACGCTCGAAAAATGGATATCCACGCAAGTCCAATGCCAAGAGCAAATCTAGGGCCAAACCATGCCGCGACGCTTCCACGGTCCCCCGCAAACCAGGCCGAAAACGACTCCAGCCCCGAAGAGCTATCGAGAGGCCGAGGCGATGCTCGGCCACATCCAGACTTTCAACCCAAAAATTTTTGATGGAGATGCAACCTGCTCGACAGATCTTTGCAATCTTGTCCTAGCTTTGGCTGTCATACATAACGACATTAATGGAATAGAACTTGCATTCGCGCTCCGGAATACCCAAGGCCCATTTGAAGAAAAAAAGATCTCAGCTGAACGCGGTCTGGCAGGAGGGATTGGCCTCCAGCTCGCAAAGCTCCGCCTTGCTGTGATTCACGAATTGTTGATTCTGCTGCAGAAGTCGGGATCAGCCCTGAAGGATTCCTATCTAGATCGAATGCTTGCGCAGATGCACGAGACGAATCGATCGGCTTGGCGAACCATAGTGAAGGCAGCAATGGAGCAAGATGACGCAACGACTTTGAGCAGGGCACTCTGCGCGTGTCGCGATAAGGTTTCATTTCACTATGATAGAAAATCGATCGCCTCAGCATTTCGTGAACGCTTTGCAAATAATGCGGAACCTCCGTGCATATCAGTGGGAGATAGCATAGCTTCCACGCGCTTTTATTTTGGCGATGCTGCGGTTGAATACCATTTGCAAAATAGAGGTACGTCACCGGCAAGGGTTCACGACATCGTCTTCGGCGCAGACCCTATCCTTGCCACCATTGATCATGCGCTATCTAGCATGGTCATCGTTTTCATAAAACGCCGCTCCAAGGAGCTTGGATTCGAAATTTCGCTCGTGGCAGAAATGAGCAAGAGTTAGTCCAAGGCGACCGCACCCTTGGGGAAATAGGGTCAGAATGGACTTTTTTGAAACAGGGGTCAGAGTGCACTTTCTAGAAACTTCGCTCGGCAAGCCATAGAAGTAGCACCAGGAAGCAGCCGGCCGCGGGCAGCCCGACCAAGCAAACAAACGGGACGGAGCAATAGTTAGGTTGAACAGCCCGTGGACAGCAAGTGGATCTCCAATCAACCGGCGCGCGCGCCCCAGCAGTGGAGAGCGCTGCCTTGTGCAAGTGAAGTTCAAGCAGTAGCATCCCGTCGCGCGCCACGCCGCGCCCTGTCGATAGACATCATTCCCGGTTGCGTCGCCCGTTAAGACGCTAGATTGTGGGTCGCAAAGTGACTGTCGAGGACGGCGAGTCCATCGATCATGCCTTGTGGCGTCTCCGTCACAACAACGCCTACGAATTCAAACGCTGGACCAAGGGTCGCTACGGCTACTTCGAGAAGCCCTGCGAGCTACGGCGCAAGGCCAAGAAGATGGCCGCCATTTGGATGTTGCTGCAGACCTCCCGGCGACAACGGCGTCTGCCCGATTGCGATTGCACGAACTTCATGCACCTGTACATCGGACTTGCGGAACTCTTCGCACGCACCGGTCCTACGATCAGTGCCGGCGGAAAGAAACGCGACTCGCGCCATCTTGGCCGGCGCAGTGTTGGGCTCGCGCGAAAGAAATGGCGTCCGGAAGAATAGCCCATCGCTGGTCGAGCAGTTCGAGCATCCGATGTCAGCGCCTCATCAGCGAGCGCAGGAAGAGCCGTGGCGGCTGCGTCAGCGATGATGTGAACACGAGCGCTGCGAGAGGTTAGTCAGCGCGAAGAGTTTCCAGCTCGATCGCTGTCCAGTGGGCGCTCCCGCCCCTTACCTGACTGCGTTCCTCATCGCCCGCTTCCACAGCGGGTTGGACCTTCGTTACGATGTCCACCGGCGGAAGATGTCGGCCGATCAGCGAACGCGGCGCGACTGAAAGCAAACAGCCTCTACGAAAACTCGAGGCGATTCATTGAAGGTGGGCAGCTATGAGCGATCGCTTCCTGAGATGGGCCAAGACGTGGATCGAGGAGAAGATCCCTCCCGGCGCCAATCCCGACATAGAAAGCCACGACGCGAAGGCGAAGCGGTTGTTTGGCAAGTTGTCCTCCGAGGCCGCTGCGGAAGGATTCACCAGCTCCGAGATTGCAGCGGAACGGGAGCGCATTCTGCCCCTGGTACTGACCGCGGTCTCGGACAGCACGGACTTCGACATCGACGCCTATCGTCTCAAGTCGCTGCTTGCGCAGGAAAACGAAGATGGTGATTGAGTTTCAGAAACCGGGGTCCAGAAACCGGGGTCAGAGTGCACTTTCTAGAAAACTCGCTCGCCAAGCCATACAAGTAGCACCGAGAAGCTGCGCGCCACCAGGCAGTCCGACCAAGAAGCAGCGTCTGGTCCGCCGCTAGTCGAACCCATTCCGAAAAAGCTCATCAGGCCATCCTACGTGCCTGACCACGACCGTCGCTGCCTGCGTCTCGTCGTCGTTCCACAGGGTTCCCAGTTCCAGCAAGCCACCGTTCGGCTGAAAAAGCACAGCTGCGGTCAAGCCGAGCGCACCGACCTCTGAAATACCGGCATCGCCGAAGGACGTATCGAGCGAGCCATCGGCGAGGTAGCTGACGAGCGTCATGCCACGGTAGCCCATCTCGCTGTTGCTTCCCACGACGAAGCGGTCGTTCGGCAGCACGGCCATTGACGTGGGGTTTGTTGACCCACCGAGATCGGTCGATGCGAATCCCGCGTCGCCGAAGTGGACATCCCACGTACCCTTCGGATCGAGTCGAATGACGATGATGGAACGTGGCCGCACAAGAGCCTCGCCCACAGCGATGAGCACCGAACCGTCGTGTTGAAAACCTCCCGCGCCGACGTAGAACCCAAGTCCGTCGAGGGGCACGGAGGCGATGCCGCCTTCTCCATAGGTCGTATCGAACGTACCGCTCGCATCCATCTTGGCGAACGCCATTTCATATTGCTCAGGGGCAACGGTGTGGTAACCGGTGACGATGATGTTCCCATCCGGCAGCTGCAGCAGACCTCTCGCACCAACGGGCGAAGTGACGACGCCTTGGTCCCCGAAGCTCGTATCGATTTCGCCGGCGCCGGTGTACTTGACGAGCATGGAGCCGGTGTACGGGGACTCCAGTGCCGCCAGCAAGCCCGAATCGGATAGGGGCACCGAGCCCTGGAAGAAGTCGGCCGGACTCGTTGACGGAGCGGCGACGATGCCGCCGTCACCGAACTGCTCGTCGAGCATTCCGGTGTCGCCGCGATACTTGATCAGCAGTCCGACTTGGCCCTGGCTACCAAAGCCGTTGGCGCGCACAAGAATGTCGTTGGCAGCGGTCAACTGCAGACTCAGAGGGTATGTGGGACCGAACCCGTAGTTCGTGATCGTCGTTCCGCCACTGCCGAAACCCAAATCGAGCGTTCCATCCGGGTTGTAACGCGTCACCGCAAGCTCGTCGATGGTGGCAGCGTCATCGGGGTATGCATGACTCAGCACAACGATCTTTCCATCGGGTTGCAGCACGGCATCTTGACCGCTGTTGCCGAAGCCATCGAGCGAAAGGCGCGCCATTCCGTTCATTGCGAACGTCGTATCGAGATCGGCCGGGTTCGCCATGGCCGCCGCCGAGGGAAGCATCAGCCATAGCGCAAGCGTCAAACGCCATCGATGGTTCACGAGCGCCCCCTGAAAGCGCGGTGAGATGAGTTGGATCGATGACTCAGTCTATCAAGGTGATCGGCAGACCAGACAGCTAGGCTGCGAAGGCGCGGCAAGCTCAACAGCGGAGAGTCACTTCGTGCTCAACCTGTTCTCGGCACGGACGCCGTCGCTCTACGTCCGGGGCGCCATCGTCTTCGATTTTGCCACGGTCGTCCGCAGCATCACCTTGGCCTCGGTGCTGGGGACGTTGCCGATCCGTTCGCGGAGGTTCGAATGGGTTGCCGCCAGCGTCGTCACCGGTCTCGGAATAGCGCGACTCTCCACGCAGATGGTGCGCTGACCAAGATCTTCATCGGTCGCGACTCGAGCTATACAAAATGCCGCCGTTCGTCACTCTACAAACGAGCCGATCATTCATTCGACGTAGAAGGCTTGCAGCGTCACGGGGATGATGAAATTGACGTCCATCGCTACGGTGCCATTCGCACCTGCCCCCCCGCCGGCAGTGCCCGTCACCGCGATCCAATACTGCGTGGTCGGTTGCAAAGAGAGAGAGATGGGCGCGTTGAGCGTTGCCGTCGCGGCGAAAGGCGTCGGGCCCGCGCCCGCCGCGCAGCTGGTCAGGACGTAGATCGCGAACGCATAGTCCGAAGCGGTAGCCGTGATAGTGCCCGACAAGTTCGCCTGCGTTGTCGTGAACGTGTAGACGATGTCATTCGATGGGCTGACAAGGGGACCGTAGTTGTTGATCCAACCAGTCCCAGCGGCAGTGTTGACCTGGACTACGCCATTGTCTTTCACAGGAATGGCATTCGCGCAGCTTCCTCCATCTTGCGCATAGGCGGCCGACGACATGGCGAGTATCGAAGCGAGCAGCACGGAAACCTTCGTCATGATCTTTGACTCCTGGGTTGTTTGCGGGAACGACCGAATACCGCGTTGTATCACGACTTCCTGACGGGATCACCGCGGAAACAGGGGGCAGAGTGCACTTTCTGGAAAATTCGCTCGCCAAGCCACGCGTAGCGCGGGTCAGGCGGCGTAGCTACGAGCAGGTGGCGCCGAAGCTGCCATCCGATGCTCCTACTACAGCCGCGCCGGCGGAACTCGTCGAACAATCATGTCCGAAAGTGTCGTATCAATGGCCTACAACGATCGCGATGACCCGTGCATCCTCTGACCACCGCTCGCACCCTACGGCAAAGGATGGCGCGGACGATGCCGCCAGGCTGGATGTCCGGTACGAAGCGGAGCGTGCGGCTAAAGTAGGCACGCGTGCCGCAAGACCTCGAACGGGATACACGTCCTGCACGATCCTGTTGCACAGCGCGGCACTGTGCTTGACGGGACCTTCGCCGCCACCACTGAAGAGTGTCTAGAGGAATCGGCGAGTCAGCCACGCGAGAGCCTTGAATGGCGCGATCCGGCCGCTCCATCGAATCAACGCCCCACCTTCGGGGCCTCCTTGTAATCAGCCCCCAGGAATTCCATGAATCGACGAATCTTGACCTGCCTGCTCGCAGTATCGTTGCCTGCGAGCGCGATCGTCATTCGTCACGATGTCGACGACTCGCAGTATCGCGCCACGACGACCGAGTTCCCGGCGCTCGCCGATCTGCCTAGCGAAGGACACGGGGTTTTGATTGCGCCGCAATGGGTGGTCACTGCAGCTCATGCAGTGACTTGGCAATCTGAAATCAAGGAGGTCGTTCTCAACGGGAAGGCCAGAAACGTCGAAAAGGTCATCGTTCACTCCGGCTACAAGAAGTTGCCGCAGGATCTGATCGATCAAGCCATCAAGACGGGCGATGCAACACACATCGTGGACTTCCTTGCATCGCAAGATGACATCGCTTTGATCAAGCTGGCGACGCCCGTGCTGGATGTCACTCCGGTAAAAATGTTCTCCGGAAGCGATGAGCTGGGACGGACCGTCAAGCTCATCGGCAAAGGCGCAACGGGAACGGGACTGGCCGGGCAGGATGCCAGTGCCTCACATCGCACCGATCTTCGTCATGCCTACAACAAAATCGTTGACTCGAACGATCGCTGGATTTGCTACGTCTTCGACAAGCCACCCGCAGGGCTCGACCTCGAAGGCATATCGGGAGATGGCGACAGCGGCGGCCCCGTTCTGATGAACGTCAAAGGCCAATGGCAATTGGCCGGCTTGGCTTCTTGGAAGAAACATGCGCACGACGATGCCCTGGTTCTTCACCCCGGCTTCTACGGACAGAAAAACTACAACGTGCGGGTCAGCCACTACGTGAAATGGATTGAAGACCAGATCCGCGCAGACAACGCATCGGCTCCAGGAAGCTGACTACACGATGAAAACCGGGGTCGAAAACCGGAAAACCGGGGTCAGAGTGCACTTTCTCAGCCAGTAGAGGGATGCCATTGCAGGAGTGGCTGTTGTTTTCGTGGGACCAGATAGGTCTCTCATCTAATCACTGCAGCGCGGCGAGCGATGAGCGCTCCGTGACTTTGCCCGTCTCGCTGTCGATGTGAAGGCCGATGTCGCCGACCGGTCTTCGCTGGGCATTCATCGCCTGGGTTCGGCGATGATCGACATCCGCCCCGAAATCGAAGACTTCGATGACGACATCGGTCGGTGACGTCCAGTGGATCTGCCAGGAGATGTCCCAGCCGACCACACTGTAATCCTTACGGAATATGCACGTTCCACTTCGACTCAAACAGACGTGAAAGTCCTTCGGCGTCTGATCGAGATCGACATAGGAATAGCGATAGCGGGCAAAGCTAGTGACCTCCAGCAGGAACGTGTCGTTTTCCGAGAACGTGGGACCATCGCCCACTCCGACGCGGGACTGACACCCTGCAATGCCCATCGCAAGAAGCATGAGAACAATCCCGGCTGAAAAGCTGGCTGTCGAGGCGCGTGGGTTCGCTGCTTTCAATGCTTCGTCCTCTTCCAACGGAGACAGACCGAGCGGTCAAACCTTCACGACGACATCGCTGTCGCTGAGCGCCCGCAGTGGTTTCGCCCTTCTCAAAAATCAGGGGTAGTCCGGGCTGACCCCACGGCTCATCCTCTATCCTTGCACCAATCGCGACACGCGATCGACCCGGCGAATCTTCATGCCTTCATGGAAGCGAGTTCTACTGCTGCCTGTCACCCTCTTCATGACGAGCTGCATGCATGATCAACGGAAGGATGTTTCTTTTGCGTTGCTGTACAAACCAGATGGCGTCGAGAACGATGCCGTAATTTCAGCCGCTGTAGCCGCAAAGTTCCCACCAGGAAGCCCAGCTTCCGAACTGAAGCGCTTCGCCGCGGCCAATGGCAGCGATTGCTCCGCACGAGCTGCCGGCACGCTGGCCTGCGAAATTGTCACGCGTGCGCAATTCTGCACTGCTCGATGGATTCGAATTGAAGCGCATCTAGAGGGCGACATCATCTCGTCCATAAGTTCAACCTCCGCCGGCATCGGCTGTTGAGAGTTCTCCACCACGATGCATGCAGAAAAAGCGAACGGAGGAATACTTCATTCGAGCAATGCCCTTCAACGTCAGGGAGGGCGGGTTCAAACAGATCATTCCTCCGTTGCCTTTGGCTTCGGTCACCTCGCCGCTTGCCCGTCGAATCCGTCGACGAAGATCCGATCGACATCGACTTGCAGCTCGAATGCCCCTACGTCGGCAGCCGCACCGGCTTCGCGCGCATACGGCTCGCCGCGCTGGTCGAACGGCAAAGCATCCGGATTCGCGCCGTGATCGATGGCGCAAGAATTCGCACCGAGCGCTGCCGTCAGGGTAGGCCCGCCGTTGTCGGCGAGCGGCAGCACGTGCGGATCGCAATTCAAATTGTCGGCGGGCAATGTGGCGTTGCCGCCCGCAGGATCGAGGATGTCGTGGTTTCCCGTCACCGCGATCGAGCTCAGCGAAAGCACCGATGCACCGCACTGCCCTTTGATGATCGAGCTGGACACATTCATCGTCGCTGCGCTCGTTTGCGACCTGATATCCGAACAGGGCGCCACGGCCACGTTGCCGGAAATGGTGGAATTGTGGATCGACGATACGAATGGGCCGCCGAAGAGCGCGATGGCCGATCCCGCTTCGGTTGCCGTGGACGTATTGCCCACGATCGTGCTGTTGCTCATCGTAAGACCGTTGAACGTCGTGATGGCGGATCCTTCGATGGAGGAATTCGAGTTGATGGTGCTGTCGTCGAGGGCCAGGCTGAAGGCCCACACGCCGCCGCCACTTAGAGCGGCAGAGTTTCCGTAGATCGAGGATCGCATGATCTCTGCGGCGTCGTACACGTAGAGACCTCCCCCCTTGTTCCCGCTCGCGTTGCCTGTCACTTGGCTGTCGCTCATTTCGAGCGAATACGCGTGCAGGCCCCCGCCCAGCGCGGTGCCAGCGGTAGACGTATTGCCGGAGATCACGCTTTGGACCAGAACGACGTGCGACAGCGGCGCAAGAATGCCGGCGCCGTCGCCTGTGTCCACGTTGCCGCCGCTGATTTGAATCCGGCGCAAGGTCAGCGGATCGCTCGAAAGCATCTCCAGGACGCGGAACGGCACATCGGCCGACGCTCGCTGGATCGTGACCAAGCGATCCTCGCCGTCGATCGTCAGATTCCCTCGCGCGGCCAGTTCGCCATTCGCGCCACTGAGGGTGATCGTCTGGACACCGTCTGCGAACACGATGGTGTCGGTTCCCGTCCCCGCAATGCAGCCATTCACGGCCTCGCCGCTACTGACCGCCTGGATCGCGTCGCGCAAGGAACACGAGCCCGGCGAGGAGACATCCTGTTCCGTATCGACACTGATGGTGGCCGCATCGGCCGACGGCGCAAGCACGAGTGCCAACGCGAGAGCCAACCGATTGCGACGAGCGATGATGCGAGAGATTCGGAACCCTGACATTGCTTTCTCCTTGGTTGTTCCGTGGAATCGCTGTGTAGTCAGCCTGTAAAGCGGATGGAGCATCTATTCGGTTGGATAGCGCCACGCGCGAGTACAGCCAGGGCAAGCTGGCCGGCGAGACTCTTCAATCGACGCAGCGGCACTCTTTCAAACGAATGATTCCCCGCTCCTCTTCCACAATCGTGCCGAAAGCCTCAAGCCGACGCATCGGGCATCGTCTGTTCGTCCTCGATCGCATCCCTGCGGGCCCGATCACGCTCCGCCTGCCATTGCTTCTGCAGGCCCGCCGCACCGCCCTTGTCCTTGCCGAGCTTGTCCGCCATGCGCATCGCCCAGGCCGGCGGCGGCGTGTCGCTGTCGGCGATCCTCGGCGCACCGCGCGTCGCAACGCCTAGCAAATCCGCGCAAGCCTTGATGCCGATCAGGACATAGAGGATGCCCATCGGCGAGTGGGACATCGCCATCGCGAACATGCCGAATATGATTGCGAGGTGCAGCACGATCACGCGGCCCATGCGCGCCTGCGCGTAGTCGCGCAGCGCGGCGAAGC
>Ga0207671_10002747_pt1 | contig 18376 bp, 10 predicted proteins | sample KBSC24metaG_FD_184352 | JGI IMG/M metagenome (GOLD analysis project Ga0207671, IMG submission 184352) | Corn rhizosphere microbial communities from Kellogg Biological Station, Michigan, USA - KBS C2-4 metaG (SPAdes) (version 2) | ecosystem: Host-associated > Plants > Roots > Rhizosphere > Soil... | reverse complement strand
GGCTCCGCCAGCGCATCGCTTATCTCCGCAGCGCCGAAGACACCGGACGCGGCCCACCGGCGCAGCCATTTATTTCTTTCCTCGACTATCTGATCGTTGTTTTTTCCCATCACCAGGGAAGAAGGCCGGTTGGGGATGATAGACAAGGCTGTTATCTCCGCCAGGGACAGGTGATCGGGGTTTTTCTTAAAATAAAGGATAGAAGCCGATTTGACCCCCTGTATATTGCCGCCATAGGGCACCATGTTCAGATAGAGCTGCAGGATCTCGTTCTTGCTGTATTTCCATTCCAGCTGGAACGCCCGGAATACTTCCACCAGCTTGTGCCAATACGTCCGCTTTTTCGGCTCCAGCGAACGTGCCACCTGCATGGTGATGGTAGAGGCGCCGGAGGTGCGCCGCATACGAAACAGATTTTTTATAAAAGCCCTTCCCATCGCAAACGGATTTACCCCCAGGTGGCGATAGAAATACTTATCCTCTTTTTCGACAATGGTCTTGCGCAACAGCGGTGAGATCTCGCTTAATTCGGTCTTCATCCGCCATTGCTGATCCCGGGTGAGAAAGGCATGCACCACCTCGCCCTTATCGTCGGTCACAATAGTCGAATATTCCACCCGGTCGGGTAGGGGGAAGATCCAGTTCAGCAGGAAAAAAAGAACAACGACACCAACTATACTGATCGCACTTATCTTTATCCATCGCGGGAAAGCCGGGATTTTCATGGTTTTCCGGTAATTCCGGTTATAATATGTAATTAACAATTTCTTATCACAAGAATATTTGCATTTAGCCGTTCCGGTTATGTACTTTCATACCGGAAATTATTTCCACTATATGCAATCTTCACATCCTCCTTAGCCCCCCGCTAATTTCATACTTTCTTAATTGGCCCGCAAGCAATTAAACTAGTTTTTTTATCTCCTTTTTGTATATTAACAGCGGTTTAGAGCGTTAAGCTCTTTATAAACTCTTATCAGACCCCTTATGCGTAAACTTTCCGGCGTACTTGCCGCAACGACGACGATCGCCTTTGCCTCCCTGCTCATTGTATCCTGTAACCGCAGCATGGTGAGCCTCGACTTTACCAATGCTCACGACGAAGTCCCCACACTCGGCAACCTGGTCTTTCGCTTCGACCAGGCCCTGGTCAAAGACTCTATGCTCGACCAATGGGATTCCACCCAATACGTCTCCTTCGAACCAAAAATTCCCGGCCGTTTCCGCTGGGAACACCCCGATGAGCTGGTATTTTCCCCTTCCCAGCCGCTGCCGCCTGCGACTACATTCAAGGCGAGTCTAAAAAGCGACATCCTTCAATACAGTAAATTCGGCCGTATAAAAAAAGGCGAAGACCTTGTCTTCCACACCCCGGATCTCAAACTCGACAACACCAATACCACCTGGGTGCTCCAGGAAGAGAACAGCAGTACAGCCCTGCCCCAGATAGACCTGCAGTTCAATTACCCGGTCAACCCCAATTCGCTAAAAGACAAGCTCACCGTAGCCATCGGCGGTCAGCCCGTTAACTATAACTTTCAGACCCTTTCTGCTTCGGATCGTATCTCCCTGCGTCTGCTGAACCTGAAAATGGAAGATAAAACGCTCGACGCAAAGATATCCATCGACAAGGGGCTCCTGCCCGAAGGCGGCACCAATGGGTTAAAGGACAAGATAGAAATGACTTCGGCCATTCCTTCCCCCTTCGTACTTACCATTAATGATGTCACTACCGAACACGATGGTGAGACCGGTTCCATTCACGTATTGACAAGTCAGCAACTCGTCTCTGGCACGCTTGCCGCAAGCGTCTCCTTTACCCCTGCCGTCAAGTTCACTGTTGAACCCACCGATGACGGATTTATTATCAAAAGCGATAATTTCGACCAGTCAAAAAGTTACGCCCTCAAACTGGCCAAAGGTCTAAGAGGCCGCATCGGCGGGGTATTACACGAAGAATATTCCACCAATATCACGTTTGGCGAGCTTGCTCCTTCCATCAGCTTTGCCAACAGCAAGGGCGTCTACCTCTCGGGTAAAGGTGCGCAGAACATCGAGGTAAAGATCACCAACGTGCCGCGCGTAAAAGTCATCGTCTCCAAAATATATGAGAACAATCTGCTGATGGCGCAACGCTACAGCTATTATCCAAAAGAGACGACCACCGGAACACAAACCCGTAGCTCCGGGGAAGAAGGCGAAGGCGAAGAAGGGGGCGGCGGATATTATGGCGGGTACGACGACAGCGGTCCCGTCCTGGGGGATGTCGTATACGAACAGGAACTAGATACCCGCAGTCTCCAGAAAAGCGGCAACGGCAATAGCAGGCTCCTCAACCTCGCCATCACCGACAAGCTGCCGGAATTTAAAGGCATCTATCACGTGATGATCCGCTCCACCAAGGATTACTGGATCAATGACAAACGATACGTTTCCCTCTCCGACATTGGCCTCATCGCCAAGGAAGGACAGGAAAAGATCCTGGTCTTTGCTAACTCGATCAAGACAGCCGCCGCCATTTCCGGGCTGACCGTCATGGCGTATGGCGCAAACAACCAGTTGCTGGGTACAGGCACGACCAGCGCCGAAGGCATCGCCGAGATCACCTATGCCCGTAAAGAAATGGCAGGTTTCCGTCCCGCCATGATCATTGCCAAATCCACCGAAGACTTCAACTATCTTCCTTTTGGCACCACGCGTGTCAACACCTCCCGTTTTGAAGTGGGTGGCGCGCGAAGCAACGCCTCAGGTCTGGATGCTTTTATCTACCCCGAACGGGACATTTACCGGCCGGGTGAAAAGGTCAATTTCTCCGTCATCCTGCGCGACCGGCAATGGAAATCCCCCGGAGAACTGCCCGTCAAATTAAAATTCCTTCTTCCCAACGGGAAAGAAATGAAGACCTTCCGCAAAACCCTCAATACGCAAGGGTCCATGGAAGGAAATATCGACATTCCCGAATCCGCCATCACCGGCACCTATTCTCTCGAAGTCTACACGTCGAACGACGTCCTGCTTTCGGCCCAACCCTTCCGCATCGAGGAATTCGTTCCGGATCGCATCAAGGTCACGGCTAAATTGGATAAGACCTCCCTCGAAGCCGGCGATATCTCCCGTCTCAGCATCCATGCCGTCAACTTCTTCGGACCTCCCGCCGCCAACAGGAACTACGAGTGTGAGATCCAGGTGAAAAGACGGTCTTTCAACCCGAAGAATTACAAAAGCTTTGACTTCAGCCTCTCCGATAACAATGTCTCCTTCGACAAGGACAATCGCGAAGGAAAGACGGACGAGCAAGGAAATGCCGTCGAGAAATACGACGTGCCCGAAATATTCAAAAATGTCGGCCTCTTGCAAGCCACCTTCTATGCCACCGTCTTTGACGAAACAGGCCGGCCTGTCAGCCGTAGTACATCCGTTGATATTTTTACCCAACCTGTTTTCTTTGGCGTGGCTGACGATGGGTATTCCTATTATGCCCTCAACCAGGCGGTGCAGTTCCCCATCATTGCGCTCGATCGTAACGAACGGGTGTTGAACGGCGCTTCCGCACGGGTACAGGTCATCAAACACGAATACCGGACTGTATTGACAAAAAGCGGCAACTATTTCCGCTACGAGTCGCAGAAAGAAGACAAACTCCTCAACTCCGGTCTCGTCACGGTCAGCGGAGAGAATACAAAATATTCCTTTGTCCCCCGTTCGCCGGGAGATTATGAATTGCGTGTCTCGATACCCGGCTCTAACAGTTATGTCAGCAGAAGTTTTTACAGCTACGGCTCCTGGGGTGGCGACAACAATTCTTTTGACGTCAACAATGAAGGACATATTGAGATCGAACTCGACAAATCCGGTTATTACACCGGCGAGAGTCTGAAAGCCTTGTTCAAAACACCTTTCAGTGGCCGCATGTTGGTGACGATGGAGACCGACAAGGTCGTTTCCTATCAGTATGTCAATGTCGACAAACGTACCGCTTCGCTCGACCTGCCCCTTACGATAGAAGACATACCCAACGTATATATTACGGCCACCCTGATCAAACCGCATGAGTTGTCGGACATCCCGCTCACCGTTGCGCATGGTTACCAGTCGGTGAAGGTGGAGGCGAAGGAAAGAAAGATACCCATAGAGATCAGCGCGCCCGCTTCCGTCCGCTCGCATAGCCATCAGAAGGTCCGGGTAAAGGCGGCTCCGGGTAGCATGGTCACCCTGGCTGCCGTAGACAACGGGGTATTACAGGTATCCGATTTTGAGACACCCGACCCCTATGGTCATTTCTATGCCAAACGGGCGCTGGAGGTGAATGGATACGACCTCTATCCTTTACTGTTGCCGGAGGTTCGCCCCAGCCTTAGCAGTACCGGTGGTGACGGCGAGAGCGATATGAAAAAACGCGTCAACCCCATGCCGGCCAAACGGATTAAGATCGTTTCTTACTGGAGCGGCATCGCGCAGGCAAATGGCAGCGGTGAGGCGGAATTCGAATTTGATATACCGCAGTTCTCCGGATCGGTGCGATTGATGGCCGTCGCCTATAAGAACGAAAGCTTCGGCTCGAAAGAATCCGAGATGACCGTAGCCGATCCCATGGTCCTCAGTACAGCGCTGCCCCGTTTCATGAGCCCGGGTGATACTGTGACCATGCCCGTGACCATCAGCAATACTACCGGTAATACAGCCAATGCGTCGGTAAAGCTGAAATTGAGCGGCGCGCTTCGGACCCTCGGCGACGACCAGCAATCCGTCAGCATTAGTGCGGGCAGCGAAGGCCGCGCCACATTCCAGTTGATGGCGCCTCCGGCCATGGGGTTGGGTAAGGTAACGGTCGAAGTCAATGCCCTGGGGGAACATTTTACCGATGAAACAGAGATCGGAATCCGCCCTTCCGCGCCTTTACAGAAATTCACCGGCAGCGGACAGGTGATGGGCGGCAGCAGTCAGCCCGTCAATTGGAATACCGGCGATTTCATCCCTTCCAGCACGGATTATAAGCTGGTAGTAAGCCGTTCCCCCGCCGCCGAGTTCGGCCCCTATCTCAGCAGGCTGGTAGAATATCCATACGGTTGTACCGAACAGACCGTATCAACAGCCTTCCCGCAATTATATTTTGGCGACCTGGCCAGTCTCGTACGAAAAACGAATAGCAACACGGCCCTGCGGACCAGCGCCAACAGCAATATCCTCGAAGCGATACGGAAGATAAAAATGCGGCAATTGTACAATGGGGCAGTCACCCTTTGGGACGATGAAGGTACCGAGAACTGGTGGGCTACTATCTATGCCGCGCATTTCCTCATCGAAGCGCAGAAGGCAGGCTTCGACGTCGACAAGAGTCTCATCGGTACCATGCTGGGGTATATCAACAGTCGTCTGAAAAATCGTGAGACCATTACCTACTATTACAATCGTGACCAGAATAAAAAGATCGTGCCCAAAGAGGTCATCTATGGTCTGTACGTGCTGGCTCTCGCAGGCCAGCCCAATGTCAGCGTCATGAACTACTACAAGGCCAATCCGTCCTTGCTGGCCCTGGACTGTAAATACCTGTTGTCTGCGGCTTATGCCCAGGCAGGGGATAAAAAGAGCTTCCGTGAATTCCTCCCTTCACAATTTTCCGGTGAAGAGTCGATAGCCCAGACGGGTGGAAGCTTCTACTCCGACATTCGCGACGAGGCGCTGGCGCTCGACGTCCTCGTCGATGTAGACCCCTCCAATCCCCAGATCGGTGTGATGGCCAGACACGTGCAGGAAAAATTGAAAACACGCTATTGGTACAGCACCCAGGAACTGGCCTTCAGTTTCCTCAGCCTGGGCAAGATCGCCAAACAGGCCGCCGCCTCCACCGTGACGGCAGACATACACGTCGATGGCCGTACCGTCGCGACAATGGATGCCGGCGGCAATCCCATCAGCCTGTCGACCAAAGATCTTCACGGCTCCTCCGCCTCCGGCTCGTCCGCCGGCTCCGCGGGCTCTTCCGGCTCAGGCTCCGCCGCCCCCCGCGTCGAGATCGCGACAAAAGGCAGCGGCCGTCTCTACTATTTCTGGCAGGCCGAAGGCATCAGCGCCAGCGGCGCCTACAAAGAAGAAGACAGCTATCTCAAGGTGCGCAAACATTTCTTCGACCGCAATGGCCGCCCCATCAGTGGCAACACCTTTAAACAAAATGATCTCATCATCGTCCAGCTGTCCCTGGACAAAACTTTCAGCACCGACATCAGCAACATCGTCATCACCGACATGCTGCCTGCCGGTTTCGAGATCGAAAACCCCCGCACCAAAGAACTGCCCGGCATGGACTGGATCAAGAACGAAAGTACCCCCACCGCGCTCGACGTCCGCGACGACCGCATCAACCTGTTCGTCAACGCCACCTCCATGCACCAGACCTACTACTATGCCGTCCGCGCCGTCTCCCCCGGTACCTACCACATGGGCCCCGTCAGCGCCGACGCCATGTATAATGGGGAGTACCACTCCTACAACGGGGCCGGTACGGTCAGGGTGACCCAGTAGCCGCCGTGTGCCGAGCGCGCCTCGCCGCCCCGAACCCACCGGCCCGCCCGCACCGATCAGCGGCGGCAAAGACCGGTCCATTTGCACGGTGAAATTGACCAGATAACTAGATGATTATCAAAGAGGTGCATTCCAACCTAGTAAATCCAAAATCAAACTTTGGATTTACTAGGTTGTTTTTTTTATCTTTATAAGACCATGATATACCGTTTTTTACAAGTAGTAGTTGAGGCTACCCTTACCCGGGCTCCTGCAACGGCCATCCTTGGCCCGAGACAGGTGGGAAAAACAACCCTTGCCAGGACAATTGCCCGGGAAAAAAACGGTTTTCATTATCTGGATATTGAAAATCCGTTGGACCGGCACAAACTCGGGGACGCATTTAATTATCTTCAGTCTTTCCAAAATATCTGTGTTATCCTGGATGAGGTGCAATTCATGCCGGAGTTGTTTTCGACGTTACGCCCTCTCATTGATGAACATAGAATTCCTGGTCGGTTTATTTTACTTGGCTCTGCATCTCCTTCGTTGATACAAGGAGTGTCCGAATCATTAGCCGGTCGCATAGCTTATTTGGAATTGAATGGAATAGGGTTAACGGAGTTGCCTGTAAAAAGCGAGTATAAAAAACATTGGTTCCGGGGCGGTTTTCCTAATGCATTGTTGCCGGATACTGAGGAAGAAAGTAAAGAGTGGCTAAATGATTTCATCCGCAGCTATATAGAAAGGGATTTAAATCACTTATTTGATTTAAGCCTCTCTCCGCTGATCCTTCGCAATTTCTGGAGCATGCTGGCACATAGCAATGGGAATATCTGGAATGCTGAAGTCTTTGCCCGTTCATTAGGTGTCAGCGCCCCTACAGTACTCCGTTACCTTTCTGTTTTGGAAGGAGCCTATATAGTCAGGCGCTTGTCGCCCTGGTTTGTGAATGCGAAAAAGAGATTGATAAAATCACCCAAAGTATATATCCGCGATACAGGAATAGTTCACCGATTGCTAAATATCCCTGATTATGATTCATTACTCGGACACCCTGTTGTTGGAGGCTCCTGGGAAGGGTATGTTATCGAACAGATCTACCAGCAGCGGCCATATTCATTCGACATGTTTTTCTATCGAACCCAGGCCGGCGCTGAATGTGATCTGGTATTGGTAAAAGGGATAACACCCGTAGCCTGCATCGAGATCAAACTCAGCAATACACCAACAGTTTCGCGCGGCTTTATCAGTTGCATAGAAGACCTTCAGCCAAAACAGAAATATATTATCACCCCGGAGAGTGATACCTACACCACCGGACACGGGGTCATAATTACCAACCTCTATCACTTCATTTCAGTCTTGCTGCCAAGAATATAATGTCCCCTGTTTGCCGGATCTGCCAACATCATGCTCTATACAAGGAGCATCGCCACAACAGCTCTGGCGCGATCAAATACAAGGCAACTGAACTGACTAATTATCAAATAATTATGATACAGCGTAGTAAATTCAAAATCTAATTTTGAATTTATAGGACATTTTATATATTATAACTTTCGATTATCTTTTTGCAAAAAATAATATCTTAAATGTAAATCTAACGTTATGACCGATCAAAACACTTCCAATACACCAGCCATTCACGCGGATGTACCTCTACAGAAAGGTGAAAAGTTCCTGATCAAACTGGGAAAATGGATCAAAAAACATTGGAAAGGTACTGGCGGCTCAAACGTTATTGCCGTATTATATACCATCGCAACTATTGTGGCTCTGATTGTTGCGATATCTACGCTCCGTGGAAATCAAACGCAATTTGAAATTGTCAATAGTCCTAATCTTAGTTTGGGCAATGTTGCTTATTTCTACGGTCAAGGTGAAAAGCCTTTACCGTTGACGCCCCACCAACTAAGGCGGTTTCAATTTCAAATTAAAAACTATGGCAAGCGGTTGGTCCATATCCGTAATTTTAAGTGTGCGATCCTGTTTGATACAGCAACCGCTGCTATCAACTCCTGGGTTGAGGGTATGAAAAATGATAATAATCTTATTTCTAACAATTGCTTTGTTCCTGCCTCCGATATGCTTGAGATCGTTGAACCTTTCGCCAAAAACCCCTCTGCGAATGATAGTGTAAAAATTCTTGTTGGCAATTGCACATTCTATTTAGAGGTTGAATATGTCAATGATATCACTCACAGATGGAGAACCTATACTATCGTTACTTCCCTTCGTGATCAACATGGGCCCTATTCTCTCGTGGAGCATGAGTACTATAATGAAAATCGTGACACTTGCATTTGTCGCCCTCTTCCATAATGATCAGAGGGCGATATGAGCTCCTGCTTAATTACTCTACGAAGTTTATGGTCCAGCCGGTCTTGACGACCCCAATGGCAGTGTTTTAGCTCTTCGCATTCCAAACATCCATGAAATATCGCAATATAATTTCCAATTTTTCATGGATAATTACAGCTTAAAATATAATAATATATTGTATTTCAATATATTGTAATTTTTAGCATCATAATTCAAAAAAACGGCGGAAACTCCATCAAAAACTCCCTTATCTCCTCCTCCGTCACCGACGGATGTATCACCTCCAACTTCACCATTCCCTCCTCCGCATCATAATACGCCGCATACTTCTCATTCGCAACATGCAGCTGATGCCGCTGCGTATCCTGTTTCATATCATACTCCTGACACAGCCTGTTGATGATAATAGCTGCCTGCTCCTGCCCTGTCACCGGAATGCGTTTTACTTCTTTTGCCATAAATTAACATCCGGCTAACCACCGCCGGCGGGTTTATCAGGTCAATGGATGAATCAAAAAAATATTGAATGGCTTAGGAAAAGTACGGTCGCTCCCCGTATTTTCCGCTTACAACAATGCTCTGCAAATCCCGGACCCGCAGAACCACGCAAACCTATAACAGGTAAAGCCCCGTATCTCATGTTCCACCATCAATGTCTCACCACAAAAAGATCCCCGAAACAATGTTTTGACAGTTTTTCGCCCGTTTAGCGTAAGAGGTTTTTTTTCCTGTCTGCTATGGGTAAAAAACTATATACTTATTTTATTGTTAGGGAATGTTGAAGTAAAACTTTACTTTTATCCAGGAATCTTTGCATCTTCAGGTTTAATGGTAAAATGGCCCGTCGGCGCAAAGCCGCTAACAAATTTTTTTGTTGGAACTTATTGTTGGATAATTGTAGAATATATAGTTTTTATCTTTGTAATTTTACCTCTTAAATCTATCGGCATGAAGCTTTTTGTAGCAGGTCTTCCTTATGATTTTGATGACGTAGACCTGAAAGAGATGTTCGAATTGTACGGCACGGTGAATTTCGCGAAAATTGTGATGGATAGGGAAACAGGAAAAAGTAAAGGCTTTGGGTTTGTAGATATGCCCGACGACACAGAAGCCCGCCAGGCTATTGAAACACTCGACAACGCTTCCATCCGCGGCAAGAAAATGGCCGTGAAAGAAGCCGACGAGCAGAACAGAGGTGGCGGCGGTGGACGCGGTCCCGGCGGTGGCGGAGACAGAGGCGGCGACCGTGGCGGTGATCGCGGTGGTTACCGCGGCGGCGGTGGCGGTGGATATCGCCCCGGTGGCGGCGGCGGTGGTGGATATCGCGGTGGCGGCGATAGAGGCGGTGGCGGTGACCGTGGTGGCAGCGGCGGTGGATACCGCGGCGGCGGCGACAGAGGTGATAGAGGCGACCGTGGTGGTGACCGCGACAGAAGATTCTAGTAAAATTATTTCTGCATCAGCATACAACGGGAAAGTTATTTGAATTGTCAGGGTAAAAAACCTTGCGATGAAATATCTTTCCCTTTTTCTTTTTTTGGGCTCCTTGTCCGTGCTCCCTGCCTGCAGCAATAAAAAAGAAGACCCCTGTAAACAGATCGAGTGTGACCCGCCGCCTTTCAGCCCTTCGCTACACCTTACCATCCGGAATAAAACCTCAGGCCAGGATTATTTCTTCTCTTCCCCGGCGCCATACCCTGTCACAGCCTTGAAGATCACCAAACTGAATGATACATCCACGATAAATTCCCGCGTGCTGGTAGATACCTTCTCGGCTGTCCATTCCTTTTTAGTGGGCCCGGTACAGAAGCCTTTGTTACTCTCCCTCAACGGAGCAAAACCAGACACCCTGTATTTTACTGCCGAATACTATTCCATCGGCTGTTGCGGGTCCGGCGTCCTGCTCAGCAACGTCCGCCTGAACAGCCTGTATCTAACAGAAAAGTTCGATGCAAGCAAGCAAGGCGCTATACTGATCATCCCCAAATGAATTACTCTACCCGGTAAACGGGATAACGCAGATGCGCCTGCTCATACCACGGCGAATGTTTATAGACAAAGTCCAGTTGCGCCGACGCACGCCCCGCAAAGACGCTGTCCGATCTTTTCTTTTCTTCAAGCAATGCACGAACCTCGGGATGCTCCGCCAGCCACGGACCTGCCACATCCTCCCAGCGATACGCACTGTATCCCTCTTTCTGTTGTAAGATGGCATCGAAAAAATTCCATGCGAAATAAGAGTCATCGCCTGTAGGCTCGAGCATCTCCACCAGGAAACGCCTCGCCGGCTGATAAGTGGATATCACATAATCTCCCTTCAAAAAGGATATCGACTCTTTGTCGGCCACAACGGTCGTACCCGAATTCTTATGATGTTTCTCATAAGGACGCGGGGAAGAGGTATATCCCGCAATATGGTAGACTGTCACCGCCACCACAGAATCCTTCGTCAGGCGACGCAGACGAACCCCATTCAATTTCAGCAGATCGATCACCGCATGCCAGCCCTGCGGGATGATATAGGCGGCGGGGACGGTGGCATAGCTATCCGCCGTAAAATAATTGTAGAAACGCACCGGCCTTTCAAAAGGTCGGGAATGATCGTAATACAACCTCGGAAACCCCGTGACGCCGCTTGGCTTATAGCCCGCTTCATACCCTTTGAAGGAAAGCATATCCCAGCGCGTCGTATCCACCTTCCAGTCCAACGCAAGCCGTGTGTTTTGCATATCACCGGCCAGATCATGCCGCCTTTTATCCAGCAATTCGGTTGCATGTGCGGAAGCCAGCCCGATCATCGTTTCCATCAACGCATAGGTCGACAACACCCTGTCCTTAAAAGGTTTTAGCATATGCGTCTCCGGCATGAAAGCCATCGTATGAAATAAGGTCGCATACCCACTCGAATATCTCGGCTCATCATAAAAACCTTCCCACCCTCTGCCCGGATCTCCCTCTTCAAAATCTACATAAGGCGTCATTCCCCAGCCCTTTTTTCCCATATCCGCAAACAAGGCAGGTTGAAAAACATCGTGCAAAAAAGAACCCAGTTCACCGCCCAGTTTATTCCATTGCGAGCTCAGCAACGTCATGGTATACTGGTAATCCGCCCCGTCACTGACGTGATTGTCTATTTGTATGTCCGGATCTACCCAATGGAATATCCGGGCAAAGGACTGGGCATTGCGGCTGTCGCACTTGGTAAAGTCCCTGTTGAGATCGAGATTCTGCGCATTGCCCCGGAATCCATAACTCTCGGGGCCATTCTGGTTCACCCTGGAAAAAGAGGTACGGTTGAGCGCGCCTCCTATATTATATAAAGGTATCACCGCCAGCGCCACATTATCCGGCAAATGCTTCTTCCCTGACACCAGGTCCCGCAAGAGCAGCATACTCGCGTCTATGCCATCAGGCTCCCCGGGATGGATGCCATTATTGATAAGAAAGATCACCTTCCCCTTTTGGCGCCATACGGCCGGATCGGCTATCCCGTCATTGGAATACAGCAACACCTGATAAGGGTAACCCGCATCGCTCATGCCCATCTCGCGGATAGACAAAAGGGTAGACTTTTTATCCAGTTGCTTATAAAAATCAATACATTCAAAATAAGTGGCGGAACGATGGCCCCCGGATTTCTCAAAGGGCGTCAAAAAGGATTGTCCAAACCCCAGACAGGGTAGAACAAGCAGGAAAGCAAAGTATCTTCTCATAAGGGCACAAAATAGAAAAAGACCGTCGTAGACGGTCCTTTCCTTACAAACTATTTTACAAATACGGTCTGGTCGTACACCCGACGGCAATAAGACTTTGGAGTCCTACTACTTGGCTGCAGCCAATGCATTCACTTTCTTAGCCAGCTTACTTTTCAGATTCGCTGCCTTGTTCTTGTGAATAACACCTTTTTTAGCCAGCTTGTCGATCATAGAGGCTACCTCAGGCAGTTGTTCACCTGCTTCCTTCTGCCCCTTTACCGCCCTCAGGTCACGAATCGCGTTACGGGTAGTCTTACCGTTGTAACGATTACGATCCCTGCGCTTTTCAGCTTGCCTTACATCTTTTTTGGTTGCCTTATGATTTGCCATGAACTCGACATTTTTAGGACGGCAAAAGTAGACCCATTTGACGGAACTACCAAATTTGTACCGGCCAAATTCGAGAAAATAGGCTAAAATCCTCAAATTGGACCTAATCGACCCCCTTACCCGCCCGCTTCCTACGCCGCACAAACCGCCCGCCGCCCCCGAACAAGCCGTTCTCCCGGCCCACACCGCCCCCGGCCCCTCCATATCGTTAAATATCAAATAAATGCCAAAATCCATCAAAATCCTCTAGTTCCTTGATTAATTTTGAGCGATATTTGTAGGCCAATTTTGAGCCATATGCTCATTGGCCGATGCAAAATAACTAGTTCAACAGCATTTTTTCTATGAAGGACTATTCGTTTATAACTAATTCTCATCCAGCCTATATCGAGGGACTCTACCAGGATTTTGTGAAGAACCCCGATACTGTGGACCCCGAATTTAGAAAATTTTTTGAAGGCTTTGATTTCGCAGTCACCCAGGGAAGATCCGCCGTGATCAATGGCAACGGCGCTCCCAATGGTTCTATCGCCGGCGCCGCATCCAAAACATTCACCACCTCCGACGGCGTTGACTGGAAAAAAGAATTGGGCGCCTATCGTCTCATCTTAGGCTATCGGAATAAAGGCCACCTGCTCGCCAAAACAAATCCCATCCGTCCCCGTAAAGATCGTGGCGCCAATCTCGACCTCGCCTTCTACGGATTCACGGAAGAGGACATGGACAAAAACTTCTTCGCCGGTAATCTCATCGGCCTGGGAACGACATCTCTGCGACAGATCCTCGCACACCTCCAAAAGATATATGCCGATCACGTCGGCATCGAGTTCAAATATATCAGCGACCAGAAGAAGATCGACTGGCTCACCAATGAAATGGAAAAGAAATTTCTCGACCCTCTTCCCCTGGAGAAAAAACGCCGCATCCTGGAGAAACTCAACCAGGGCGTCATGTTCGAGAAATTCCTTCACACCAAATACATCGGTCAGAAACGCTTCTCCCTCGAAGGCGGCGAAGCCACCATCCCGGCCCTCGACACGGTCATCAATACTGCTGCCGACCACAACGTACAGGAAGTGGTCATCGGCATGGCCCACCGCGGCCGGCTCAACGTCCTGGCCAATATCATGGGCAAAACCTACGAACAAATATTCAGCGAGTTCGAAGGCACCGCCAAAATGGATCAGACGATGGGCAGCGGTGACGTAAAATATCATATGGGTTATGGCAGCGAAGTACAGACCCCCGGGAACCAGACGGTTCACCTCAAGCTCATGCCCAACCCCTCTCACCTGGAAGCGGTCAACCCCGTAGTGGTGGGCTTCGCACGGGCTAAAGCCGACGTGTTATACGAAAGCGATTACGACAAGATACTCCCCATCCTCATCCATGGCGACGCTTCAGTTGCCGGACAGGGTATCGTATATGAAGTGTTGCAGATGAGCAAGCTGAAAGGGTATTACACAGGCGGCACCATGCACATCGTCATCAACAACCAGATCGGTTTTACCACCGACTTCGATGACGCCCGCAGCTCCGACTACTGTACATCCCTTGCGGCTACCATTCAGGCTCCTGTGTTACACATCAACGGCGACGACGCAGAAGCCGTAGTGAAATGCGCCGAAATAGCTACCCGCTACCGGCAGGAGTTTAACTCAGACGTCTTTATCGATCTGGTTTGTTATCGTCGCCACGGCCATAATGAAGGCGATGATCCAAAATTCACCCAGCCGCATCTGTACGCCCTCATCGACCAGCACCCCAATCCCCGGGAGATGTATCAGCAGTATCTCACCCAGAATGGGGAAGCCGACGTACAGGAATTGGCCAAAGAGATGGAAAAGAAATTCTGGGCCGATCTTCAGGAACGGCTCGATGAGGTCAAACAAAATCCGCTTCCATACACCTACCAGAAACCCGACCTGTGGTGGCAAAGCCTTCGCAAGGCCTCCGGCAACGATTTCGACGCATCCCCCGTCACGGCGATTACCGAGGCGGATTTTAAAAAGATATTCGACGCCATAATGATCTGGCCGGAAAACTTCAAACCCCTGAGAAAGGTGGAAAAGCTGCTCCAGGACAAGATCAAGTTGTTTACGGAAGAAGGCAAGGTTGACTGGGCTACCGGCGAGCTGCTGGCCTATGGCAGCCTGCTTCTCGACGGCAGGGACGTTCGCATGAGCGGCCAGGACGTTCAACGGGGCACCTTCTCCCATCGCCATGCCGTCCTGCGTGACGAAAACACAGACGAACAATACAACCGCCTCAGCCGTCTCCCGGACGCAAAAGGCGAGTTCCGGATATATAACTCCCTGCTCAGCGAATACGCCGTATTAGGCTTTGAATATGGATACGCCCTGGCCAACCCCAATGCCCTGATCATGTGGGAAGCCCAGTTCGGCGACTTCAGCAACGGCGCACAGACGATCATCGACCAGTTCATTGTCGCTGCCGAACAAAAATGGCAACGCATGAACGGCGTTACCCTTTTGCTGCCCCATGGTTATGAAGGACAAGGCCCGGAGCATAGCTCCGCCCGCATGGAACGTTTCCTGCAGATGTGCGCCGAGTGGAACATCGTTGTCACCGACATCACCACCACCGCCAATCTCTTCCATGCCTTCCGCCGTCAGATGGCCTGGCCCTTCCGCAAACCACTGGTCAATTTCTCGCCGAAGGCCAATCTCCGTCACCCCGGCACCTACTCGAAAATGGAAGAGTTCACGGCCGGCGCATTCAGGGAGGTCATCGACGATACCTTTGTAGAAGAAGCCCATCAGGTGAAGAAAGTCCTTTTCTGCAGCGGGAAAGTATATTTCGACCTGGCCGATCGTCAGCAGAAAGATAACAGGAAAGATGTTGCCATCGTCCGTCTCGAACAGTTGTATCCCCTGCCCGTTCAGCAGTTGGAAGCCCTATACAAAAAGTACAGCCAGGCATCCACCTGGTTCTGGGTACAGGAGGAACCCCTCAATATGGGCGCCGCCTCTTTCCTGCAGATGAACCTGAAAAGCATCAACTATGGCGTCATCAGCCGCCAGCCCAGCGCCGCTACCGCTACGGGTTATTCCAAGGTGCACGCTCAGGAGCAGGCAGAGATCATCGAAACGGCATTCAGCATTTAGCGGCATAAACATTTTTAATAAACACAACTCCCGAAAAAGGGAGAAGGAGGATTAAATGATCGATATTAAAGTTCCGGCAGTAGGAGAATCTATCAGCGAAGTAACGCTGGTAAAATGGCTCAAACAGGAAGGACAGTATGTTGAACGTGACGAAGTCATCGCAGAACTGGAAAGTGAAAAGGCAACATTCGAGGTCAACGCAGAAAAAGCAGGCGTGCTGAAAACTGTAGGTAAGGAAGGCGACACATTAAAGATCGGCGACGTCGTCGCGCAGATCGACGAAACGGCATCACGCCCCGAAGGCAGCGCGAGTCCAACGACAACAGCCCCCGCCGCACAGGCAGCCGTCGCAACCGCCTCCGCCAACGGCACCAAAGCCGCAGGCGCCCCTCAGACAACAACCGCTGCCCCCGCCGCCCAGGCCCCGGTAACTGCTGTATCCAATGATATCAAAGCGACTCCCGTAGCCGCCGCTATTATATCCGATAAAAAGATCGACGCTGGTTCCATTACCCCCACCGGCACCGGCGGAAAGATCCTGAAACACGACGTTCTCGAAGCGCTGTCCCATCCTGGCCGCACTCCCGGAAAAGAACTCTTCACCCGCGCCGATCGCCGCGAGAAGATGAGCAACCTCCGCAAGACCGTCTCCCGCCGTCTCGTAGAAGCCAAGAATACCACGGCCATGCTCACTACCTTTAATGAAGTGGACATGAGCGCCGTCATGGCCCTCCGCGCAAAATACAAAGACAAGTTCAAGGAAAAACATGGTGTTAACCTCGGCTTCATGAGCTTCTTCACCAAAGCCACCTGTTACGCCCTGCAGGAATGGCCGGCCGTCAACGCCTACATCGACGGCGACGAACTCGTCTATCACGATTACTGCGACATCTCCATCGCCGTTTCCGCTCCCAAAGGTCTTGTCGTCCCCATCATTCGCAATGCCGAGAGCCTCAGCATGGCCGACATCGAAAAGAAAGTCGTCGAGCTGGCTACCAAGGCCCGCGATAACAAACTCAGCATGGAAGAAATGCAGGGCGGCACCTTCACCATCACCAATGGCGGCGTATTCGGAAGCCTGATGTCCACACCGATCATCAACATTCCCCAGTCTGCCATCCTCGGCATGCATAAGATAGAAGAACGCGCCGTTGTCGTTAACGGGCAGATAGTAGCCCGCCCCATGATGTACCTGGCCGTCAGCTACGACCACCGCATCATCGACGGCCGCGAATCCGTCAGCTTCCTGGTTCGTATCAAGGAATTGCTGGAGAATCCAGATCAGCTGCTGTTCGGTAAAGATCCACTGAAAGCATTGCTCGAGCTATAGTGAAATTCGACAACCAGCTACGCTACGCCATCCACGTCATCTCGGTATACCAGGGAGACGTGCCCCTGCACGCCTGGCTAAAAGAATATTTCCGCGAGAACAAACAAATGGGCTCCCGCGACCGCAAGTTGCTCAGCACTCTCGTGTACAGCTTCTACCGTCTCGGCCATGCCGTTAAAAACCTGCCGCCCAAAGAACGTATCCTGGCCGGCCTGTACCTTTGTAACGAACAGCCCCACGAATTCCTGGAATACTTCTCTCCGGAATACAACGAAAAGATGGCCCTTCCCCTCGACGAGAAGATCGCTTTCTTCCAAACCCAACCCGCCGGCGCCGGCTTCCAGGTCACCGATATCTTCCCCTGGCGTGACGAGCTCTCCGCGGGCATCGACCCCCAGGCTTTCTGCCTGTCCTTCCTTCGTCAACCCGATCTCTTCCTCCGCATCCGCCCCGGTCACGAACAGAACGTGCGTCAACGACTGGCCAAAGCCGTCCCCCCTCTGGCCCAAGCCATTCCCCCTTTCACCCTCCGTCTCCCCAACGGCACAAAAATAGAAGACTATTTCACCCCCGATCACGAAGTGGTCGTCCAGGACTACAGCTCCCAACGCATCGCTGAATACCTCCAGCTGCCGACACCCCCTGAATTTTTCTGGGATGCCTGCGCCGCCTCCGGTGGCAAATCCATCCTGGCCCACGTTGCGGACAAAATCCGCCCCCATCTTGAGGTTGTGTTTGTTGACCACCCAAGTCAGGGTGTCGCCGAAAGTCGCGAGATACTGGCTGGTCTGGCGTTCGGTGTTGCGGTCGCCGTTACGGCCAAAGGTAGTGAAATTACCTGCAATATTGATGTACGGATGACCATGAGTGGAAAGCTGCGATTCACCCACTACGGCCGCATAAGCGTCGATCGCATTTTGATCGAAACCGATGCTGGACAGAAAGCTCTCCAGTGTGGTGTTGCTGTGCGTGAAACTGTTTTCGCGATTGAAGCCGCCACGGGCTTCGTT
>Ga0207671_10002744_pt1 | contig 18401 bp, 9 predicted proteins | sample KBSC24metaG_FD_184352 | JGI IMG/M metagenome (GOLD analysis project Ga0207671, IMG submission 184352) | Corn rhizosphere microbial communities from Kellogg Biological Station, Michigan, USA - KBS C2-4 metaG (SPAdes) (version 2) | ecosystem: Host-associated > Plants > Roots > Rhizosphere > Soil... | reverse complement strand
TGGCGAGTTTGTCGACATTGCCGTGGATCAGCCAGGCGTGAATGCAGGGAATAGCCGCGGAAAATGCGATGGCGATGACGGGGGTCTTGAACCGGGGATGCAGGTAGGCGAACGCTTTCGGTAGCGTGCCATCCAACGCCATGCCGTACAGGATCCGGGGTAAACCGGCCATCAGCGTGTTGATGGTCGCCGCGCCGGCAAACAGCAACCCAACTCCGAGCCAGACGCGCCCTGCCTGACCCAAAACAGCCGTGGCAAATTGGGGAATGGACGCGGGAGTATCCAGCAGATGGAGTGTGCCGGTGGCGTCTACGGCAACATTGGGAACCTGGCGCCGGATCGCGGTGCCAAACAGCAGCATGCAAAGAGCCACGGCCCACAGACCGAGCAGCATGGCTCGTGGGATTTGCTTCGCGGGCCTGCGAAGCTCGGTTGCCAGCGGGGTAACGAACTCGAAGCCAACAAACATGAACATCGCCATGCCCAGAAGAGACAGCACCGCGGGAAGGCCCGAGCCCACGGTGGAAGAGCCGAATAGCCCCGTGGTCGGCACGGCGGCCGGCTGCATGATTCCCGCGATGCCGAACACCATGAGCGTCACCCACATGCCGAGCGCGAGCACAATTTCGACCTTGCCGTATACCCGGATGCCCAGCGAGTTGGTGATTGCGAACAACACCACCATCCCGACTCCGACGAGCCAGGAGGTTCCACTGCGCTCGAGCACCTGGTTCAGTGACTCGAAATTCACGAGGGCCATGATTCCGCTGAGCACTGTCTCGGCGGTGCCTGCGAACACATGGACCAGGAGGTAGGCGGAGATGGTGCCGGTGATCGCCCAGAAGCGCCCGAGCCCGCATGAAATGTAGTCGTACACGGAACCGGCCGTGGGCAGTATTGCAGCGGCTTCGGCGAACGAAGTTGCCTGGGCCTGCATGACTACGAACGCGATGGCCATCGCTGCCACGAACGCACCCCCACCCATCCCGAACCCACTCGTAACGGTAAGGACAACGGGGCTCGCCATAATGAGCCCGACGGCCGTCGAGAGCGCCGTCGGGAAACCCACGACACCTCGTTCGGTCTGCGCGGGGCCAGCGTCGGCAGGTTGCATGTCAGAGTTGCGCTAGATTGTGTCGAGGACGCCGAGCACGATATCCAGCGCTGTGGACAGGTAACTTCGCGGAATTGTCAGGGAGGGCATCAGCCGAAGTACGTTGCCATTGCGGCCGCACGGCACCATGATGATTCCACGCCGCAAACTTTCGACGACGACCTGTCCAACCTTTTCTGCAGCAAGCGGTGTTCTCGAGTCGCGATCCTCGACCAGCTCGATACCGATCATGAGCCCCCGGCCACGCGCCTCGCCAATGAGCCGATGGTTGCTCGAACGCAGTCGCTGCAGAGTCTCCTGGCCGAGCTGGTGAGCTCGGTTGATGAGATCGAGCCTGGGATCGCGCAGCAGCGCGATGTTCGCAAGGCAGACCGCTGCCGACAGAGCGTTCGCGGCAAAGGTGCCGGGCTGCGATCCCGGCGGAATCTGCCGCGCGAGGTCTGATCGTATCGCAACGCCGGCCATGGGCAGATCTCCGCCCATGCCCTTTCCGAAGGTCAACATGTCGGGCTGCACGCCGGAATGCTCGACAGACCACATCTTGCCGGTTCGTCCCGCTCCCGCCTGCACTTCGTCCACAATCAGAAGCGCACCGGATCGATCGCAGGCCTCGCGCAACAGTTGCAAAAACTGGGGCGCCGGAGCGATGTAGCCGCCCTCGCCTTGCACGGGCTCGACGATGACCGCCGCGACGTCATCCGCTCCCGTGTAGCGCGTGTTCAGAAGGTAATCCACGTACTCGCCGGCTACCTGTTCGGCACTCTTACGAGCGGTGTCAAATGGGAAGCGGTAGGCATAGGGATAAGGCGCGTGGATCACGCCACCCATGAAGGGCCCGTACCCCGCGCGATACTGGTTGCCCGTGGTGAGCGCGTTAGAGGCATTCCACACTCCATGATACGCACCATGAAACGCGAGGATCTGCTGGCGCCCAGTCACCCGCTTCGCGAACTTGATGGCCGCTTCGAGCGCATCACTACCGCTTTGGGTGAAATACGTGATGCAGTTGCCGCGCAAGCCCTCGGGCATGATTTCGGACAAGGTCGCGGCCAGCTCGACTCGCCTGGAGTTGCTGATGTCCGATGCATGCATGAGGCGTTGGGATTGCGAACGGATCGCCTCCACAACACTCGGATGACATCGGCCCACACTGTTGACGCCGACTCCGGCAGAAACGTCGATGTAGAGATTGCCGTCTGGATCCCTGACGGTAACACCGAAGCCTTGATCGAACACGAGAGGAAAGTCGCCGCCGCCGCGCGCCATCGATTCAACATCGAGTGAGCGACGCAGGGACTGCAGGGTGAGGGGTCCCGGCACGCTCGTAACCATCTTGGGCGCGGCAGGATAGGAGAGAGCTTCCAATTCAGCTTCGGTAATCATGTTCAATGTCCTGGCAGGGATCGGCGGACGATGCAGTCTAACAGGCGGTCGCTACTCGGAGTTATTCCGGTGCTCGATACACGACCTCACCGTCAATCATCGTCATCTTGACCCGGGTGTCGTGTACTTGTGTAACGGCGATCTCAAACGGATTGCGGTCCAACACCACCAGATCCGCGCGCAACCCCTGCTCGAGAGTCCCAACCCGGTTTCGATTGCCCATTTGCCGTGCGGAGTTGACAGTGAAAAGATCGAGCGCCTGGGCCAGTGCAATTTTCTCGGCGCTGCCCAGTTCCGGCCCACTGCCCCCGGGAGCCTTCCGGGTGACGAGGGTTTCCATCGCAAGCCACGGATTGACGGAAGGAACCACACTCCAGTCTGACCCCGGGATGACCAGGGCACCGGCATCGATCGCATCTTTCACCGGGATCCAACGTTTCATGCGTTCGTCACCCACTGCCTTCACGATATCCGGAATGATGGGATTCGGGAACCAGATGTAGGGCGAAAATTCGAATGTCGCCTCAATCGCGCGGGCCCTGCGGATGTCATTCATCTGTACGAAGCTGTTGTGCGCCACATTGTGCATTTGCGGCCCGAATCCATTCGCTTTGCGCGCCGCCTCGATTGCATCGAGTGCTGCGCGGACTGCCGCATCGCCTGCGGCGTGAAACTTGACCGTGAATCCCTGCGCATCGAATCGAATGACGTCGGCGTTGAGCTGCTGCGCGGGCACCATGAGAATTCCCTTCGCTCGCGGGTCGTGCGGATCATCCACGTGCTCGTAGGGTGCGATCATGGCCGCCGTGTGGCTGTCCGTAGGCACCCCATCCAGGAACATCTTGATACAGGAGGGCGAGAAGCGCTCACGGGCGTAGAGATTGCGACGCCCGATGTAGTCGAGTTGGTTCTCGGCGCCGCCAATGACAGAGTGGCCCCACAAGAGACAGCCCACGACGTGCTGTTTCAGCGCGCCCTGATCGGACAGCGTGGCATACGCACGCATTCCGGCTTCATCTACAGCTGCATCAGTGAAAGAGGTAATGCCGTAAGAGAGCATTAGTTGCAGTGACCACTGCAGGGCCTTGGTGTTCTGCTCGGGTGTGAATGCCGGAATCAACTTCCGTACCAATCCGCCTGCGGATTCTCTCAACACGCCGGTCACCTCGCCGCGGGCGTTGTGCTCGATGATCCCGCCCGGCGGATTGGGTGTTGTCGCGGTGATGCCGGCCAGCGCCAATGCCTTTGAATTGACCCAAAGGCTGTGCAGGCTGATGTCGGTCAGAGCCACCGGATTGTCCGGCGCTACGCGGTCGAGCTGTTGGCGATCAGGGGATTCCTGGCCATAAGACGCGGCATCCCACTGCCCTCCCACGATCCACTCTCCCTTCTTATGGGCGGCAACGCATTTCTGGATCGTTGCCAACACCAGCTTCTGGTCCGAGCCCTGGGGGAAATTGCAACCGAGGGCGGTTTGCCCTGCGCCCAGCGGATGGACGTGCATATCGTGCAGGCCGGGCAAGACGGTCGCGCCTTGCAAGTCCATGATCTTTGGATTGCTGGACAGATAGGCTTTGACGGCGTCCTCGGCGCCGATCGCGACGATCACGCCGCGTTTGATGGCCACGGCGTGCGCCCAGCCTGTGGGCGTGTAGATCTGGGCGTTGCGCAATACCAGATCAGCCTCAGTCGGTGAGCGATCCGCGGCCGGGGGTGCCGCGGCGCAGTTACCGGAGCCGGCAGCCATCACTCCCATCGCAGCGATGACAGTCGAGGCAATCATTCGAATTTGCATGTTTGCTGATCTCAATAGCGATACATCGCTGTAACCCCGAATGTCCGGGGCCGGAAGGTCGCCCGCTGATACAGCGTCGGAGAGCCAAGGGAAGCCGTCTGCGCCAGGATCGTATCCGAGTTCAGCAGGTTGTTACCGAAGATGGACAGATCCATGCCGGACCACCGCGCTCCCACGCGCGCGGACAACAGGCTCGTTTGCGGTTGGATGAATATGTTTACGGGATTGTACGTGCCGTTGGCGGGATCGTTGGCGGCGGTCAGATCGTTTTGTCGACTCTGATACTGATAGTCGAGCCGCGCGTAGCCGTCGTAAGTCCTCGCCAGCTTGAAATTGTATTGAGCGGACACATCGCCGTTCCAGGGAGAGCCCGCGATCCGGTCGCCCGACGTGACGAGATTGCTCGTGGCCGCCGGCCCTGCTTTCACGGTCTGGTCGTATTTCGCATCGGTGTAGCCGATCGCAAGACCCAATGACAGATCGTTCGTCAACTGGGCCTGTGCCTGCAGATCGAAACCGCGGCTGTTGGCGGCGCCCACGTTGGTGACGAACTGGAAGCCGCAACTATTGAGCGCAATCAACTGTTGGATGTTCTTCCAGTCTATGTAATAGACGCTCGAGCTCAGTTGCAGGCGATGCTCGAACAGGGTGTTCTTGGAGCCGACTTCATAACTCCAGACGCTGTCGGAGTTGAAGAGTTTCGGGGCCGCCGGCGCGCCCGTCGGGTCAAACAGACCGAGTCCCGCCAACTGCGGCCCGCAAGGCAGGCCAACCTTGGGATTGTAGCCGCCGATTCGAAAGCCCTTGGCGGCCGTGGCATACACCATGTTGTCGCCGTCGAATTTGTAGGTGAGGCCGCCTTTGGGAGTGACCGGCTTCTCGCTCTGGGAGCCCGCGTCGCTCACCGGGGGGCCGACCACCGGCCCGCGATACTGCGCGTTCGCTTCGACCTTCGTCTTAGAGCCGCGCAGACCGGCGGTTAGTGTGAGGTGGTCGGTCAACTTGACGTCGGCCTGGCCAAACAGGGCAATCTGCTCATCGCGGGAGATAATCGGGTCCGCCACGAATGTGTAGAGTCCATTCACCAACCCCTGCCCGAACGCGGCCTGAAACGGAACCCCGGTCACCTGTTGGAAGAGGTTGGGCAGAAAGGTGTCCTGCACGAGTTGTTCGGCGGTCTGTCGCGCATGGGAATAGAAACCGCCCATCACCCAGTTAATACGAGCATCGGGGTTGCTTGATTGCAATCGCAGCTCCTGCGTGAGGTTGCTCTGCTGGTTCTGCTGGAACGTCGGAGCATTGAAGCCGGGCGGAAAGTAGGGGTCTCCCGCCCACAAACCGGCCTCGAAAGCGGAATAGTCGTTGATCTGCCGGTTCTTGCGGTTGAAGTAGGCAGTGGTCGACACGAGGCTCATCGGGCCGAGCTGCCATTCGATCTTCAACGCCGGCAGATAGAAGCGGTCCGAGCTGGGTGTTGCGATGGCATTGCCGTTGTCGAAAGTGCCATTGTCCGGGTTGGAGAGGCTTTCCCAAAAGAACGGCGTATCGTGCAGTCGCGAGTCCTGGTAGAACACAGAAGGCGTTAACGACAAGTCATCGGTTGGCGCAAACGTGAGGGCTGCACGTACGGCCACCGTGTTTTGCGAGTTCGAGTTGCTGGTGAGGGTCGTGGTGGGTTGCAGCGTGGCGCGGTTCCAGTCGACTCGATCGACCCATCCCGAATCACGGCGATACCACGCGCTCACGCGAAATCCGAGCTTGCCGTCTACGATGGGAGCCCCGAATGCCGCTCCCAGCTCGTAGCTCGGGCCACCATCCTGTGTGTAGTCAAATTGGGATCTGGCATAGCTGCTGGTGCGCGTGAGGCTCGGCTGCGGGGTGATGAACCGGACCGTGCCGCCCTCGGAGCCGGCTCCGAACAGGGTGCCCTGTGGACCTCGCAGGATCTCGACTCGCTCGAGATCGAATACCTGCGGATACGGGTTGAACGAGCTGTAGCCGAGCGTTCGGATCTGGATCGGCGTGTCATCAATGTAAATGCCGGTCGTTGAAGCTCCGGCGGAGGACGAGATGCCGCGAATCGCGATGTTGGATGCCTGGCCGTTACGCTGGTCGGTTCTGGTGAAGCTAACGCCGGGCGTCAATCTGGCAATGTCGTCGATGTTGCGTACCCCTTGCAGATCCAAGCTCTCCTGTGTGTAGGCGCTGATGCTGATCGGCACATCCTGCAGCTTTTCCTCGCGCCGTTGCGAGGTGACCACGATTTCCTCGAGCGTGGCCGCGCCGGGTTGACCAGCGGTGGCTGGCGCCGTTTCCTCAGCGCTGATGGCGCGCGTAGCCAACGATGCGCCGAGGAAGGCAAAGGCCAGACGCGATGCAGATTGGATGAACCGCCCCATGGGACACCTTATCAACGACGCTCGGTGTAGCGACGACTGCAATCTAGAGCGGACCTCGCGATGGATTCTTGCTCCCGCTGGCCGAAGTATTGACTGAGGCTGCCAGCAGTCACGTCTGTGTTTTCTGCGCCACACGGAAGTGAGGTCCGTGGCAGGGCGGAGCAAGCTCGTGGCAACCGCAAGCAAGAATCTCGAAGTCGGCCCGCCCTAAGCTGCGTTGCGTGTTGCTTTCACGGGGAATACCACATGGACAGAATGCACCAGCTTGGGTTGATCGCGATCGGATGGATCCTGGCTTGGACGAATGCACAGGCGCAGCTATTCAACAACCCCCCTCCCCCGCCGCCGGCGCCTGCGGACCTCATTCTCGAGGGGGGCAAGATCTATACGCCCATCGGTTGGGCGGATTCTGTTGCCATTGGCAAAGGTGTGATCCTCGCGGTGGGGACCGCCGCGGCGGTACGCGAGCATAAAGTTGCCACCACGCGCGTCGTTGACTTGCAGGGGCACACCGTTCTGCCGGGATTGCATGATATGCACGTGCATCCAACAGGCGCGGGACTTGCGGCCCTCGATTGTCAATTGCCGCATGGGTCGACGCCTGCGAAGATTCTGCAGATTATGGCGGGGTGCGTGCAAGCTCATAAGAAGGGTGAATGGATCACGGGCCGCGCCTATGAGGCAGCTTCCTTTGGCACCAATCCTCCCAACAAGTCGATGCTGGACAGTGTCGCGCCCGACAACCCGGTTGTGTTTACCGATATCAGTGGTCACAGTTCCTGGGCCAACTCAATGGCATTGAGGCTGGCGAGGATATCGCGCGACACTCCTGACCCGCCCAATGGAATCATCGAACGGGATAACCAGGGGGAACCCACTGGGCTGTTGCGGGAAGCCGCTGCGCGACTCGTTGGATCATTGGTTCCGCCAGCCACGCGAGAGAAGAATGCACGCGCGCTCAAATGGGCCCTGGACACGATGTTGTCGCAGGGAATCACGGCCTTTGATGATGCGTTCGTGTTTGAACCCATTGCGCAGGCATACGCCGATCTCGCGGATCGCGGCGATCTGCACCAACGAGTGCGAGGCTGTCTGAACTATCGCGAAGAGGGTCTGATTGCGCGTCGGGGGTTGTATGCGCGTGAGCGATTCTCGCCCTCCTGTATCAAGGTGGTCCTTGATGGAGTGCCCACGGACAGCCATACAGCAGCCATGCTGAATGAGTACGTACCGATGGTGGGACGAGACGAACAGGCTCGTGCCAAGGGCTTGTTGATGGTGCCGCCGGAAGATCTCAAAGCACTCGTGATCCGGTTCGACACAATGGGCATGACGGTCAAATTCCACGCGGCGGGCGACGCCGCGGTCCGGGAGGGCCTGGATGCCATTGCCGCTGCCCGAGCAGCCCACGGTTTCTCAGGTCTCCTTCACGATGTGGCTCACAATAGTTTCGTTGATATGGCCGACATACAGCGTGCGCGTGGGATCGGCGCCGTGTTTGAATTCTCCCCCTACATCTGGTTTGAGTCGCCCATCATCGCCGACATTCGCAAGGCCGTCGGCGAAGAGAGAATGAAACGCTGGATTCCGGTGAAGGATGCGCTCGATGCCGGTGCATTGGTCGTTCCTGGATCGGACTGGGCGGTGGTTCCGACGGTCAATCCGTGGATTGCCCTGGAGACTCTCGTCACGCGCCAGGTACCCGGTGGCACAGGGGAGCCACTCGGCGCCGCCGAGCGAATCAGCCTCAAACAGGCCGTGGACCTGTTCACAATCAATGCCGCACGCCAGATGTATCAGGCAGATCGGCTCGGGTCGATCGAGACTGGCAAGCTCGCGGACGTGGTTGTCGTTGATCGCAACATCTTCGAAGTGCCGATCAGGTCCGTGCACGCCACGCGCGTTTTGATGACTTTGATAGCTGGCAAGGTCATTTACGACGCGGCGCATCCGGTGCCGGAGAAGCCATGAAGGTCCGGGGTCAGGATGTGTTTTTCCTTGGCTAGAGCTTCTGTTTGAAGAAGGCAGCAATTACTGAATACGATTCACGCGCTTCTGGCACCCGTACATCGTAGAAGAAAGCGTGGCGGCCACCTTCCCAGACATGCAGACGTGCGTCGATCCTTGCTGCGACGAGTTTGCTGTGGAGGTTTATGGCACTGCTCATTGCGAAGTCGCGTGTACCCGTGATGACCAGGGTGGGGGGGAATTTTGCCAGGATGGCCGGGTCACGCGCAGGGTACGCTTCCGGATCCTGCGGTGACGCACCCGTCATGTAGGCGAGGTTAGAGGCAGCTGTTGGAGTTGGCTCGGGTGCCTCTCCATCCCCGAGCAGGCTGCCCACGATCCGCGAGTCTCCTCCCATCGCGGCATCGCCCCCGGCACAGAAGATGCCTGCTGCAGCCGGCATGGGCAGGTGTTTGTTTGCAAACCTTGCGAGGCTCTGGGCAGTCAGCAGTCCGCCCGCCGAGCAGCCAAACAGTCTAATGCGAGTCGGGCGAGTGTGTTTCAGGACCTCGCGATAGACGGCGACAACATCGTCAGTAGCTGCTGGGTAGTGCACCGCAGGGGCCATGCGATAGTCGATGCTGATGACGCGCACACCCGTTAGGGCCGCGATTGGAATGGACTCCATGCCACCACACTGAGTAAAGCAGGCGACAAATCCACCGCCGTGAAGATTGATCAGAACACGGTCTGCGTTGGCTTTGGTGACACCAGCGCGTGGTTCGTAGATCAGCACGCGGACGCGCGACATCGAGCTCTCGCGCGCCACGACCGGGAAGGCGGCCTGCGCCCGCTCGAGGCCGGGACCGAACAGGCCATCATAAAGCTCCGCAGTCGGTCGGCCCTTCAGGGATCTTTTGAGCAGGATGTGCTCCGCTCGCGAGCGATTGCCCTCCTCGCTCATGAGGGCGCTGCTGGGTACTTCCAGTGCGGGAATGGATGTGGTGCCCGAAGGGCTCACGGTGACGGGGGCGGCGAATGCACTCCGTTCACGGCGTGCTACAACCCAGGTCAGAAGGAGTGGCCAGTCGGATGGTACCCGTCAGTTCGAGTCGCTCCTCGGTATCTGTTCTTCGCCTTCCGCGATCAGAGCGATGGCACGGCTCGGCCAGTAGCGTCTGACCGTCCGGTGTCAGCCGCATTGCACGGGTGGAACGTTCAAACAGCCGTGTGCCCAGCTGACTCTCCAGACGCTTCAACGTTGCGCTCGCAGCCGACGGCGTAACACCCATGGCGGCGGCCGCCCCGGTCAGGCTGCCTGCTCGCGCGGTTTGCACCAACACTTGCAAGTCCGCAATATTCTCTATTTTCAGGCTGTCGCCATCCGCGCCGCTGATCAATGCCCCATTGTGTTCAGGGTGGCGAGTTGAGCGGAGCATAGGTTTGCCGATAGCGCCTGGGTCCTACAATGGGCACAAGAAGATTACGAAGCCAACTCGGGAGCTTCGCCGTGTTGGACATAGCATCCGTCATCGCTCGTACGTGTTGCACCCGAGGTCGGCGCCGCCGTTCAACGTTCTCAGAGCTACGGGCATCGGGCGGCCATCCGATAGGCATTTGGCCAGCACGATGGCGTCTTCGAGCGCCAGCGCGGCTCCCTGGGCCCAGACCGGCGCGCAGGCGTGAGCGGCATCTCCCACCGATACCGCTCGCTCATGAGTCCAACTCGATAGCCGAATCTCTTCCAGAGGCGAATGACCGATGACTGCAGGCGATGCGAGAGCGGTCGCGACAGCATTGCGCACCGCCAGGCACTCCAGGGGGGTCGGTTCACCTCCCAACTGAGTAACAGGGACGTCGACTAGGCCACTGGGAACGCAGTGCAGCCGAAAGGCGTCCCCGACCACTCAACGATGTGGGAAATAAACTGGGGCCAATCTGGCAAAGTGACCGTCAGTGAGCGGTGATGTTGTGACGCAGCAATCATTGCACATGCTGGTCGTCGTCGGTGGCCGGTCTTCTGTGACCGTCGGTCGAGGGCGGCGATTGTAGGGCAAGTCCTTATAGGCCGGCCAGGCAGCCATGATATGGTTTGAAATGACGACATTCTCCCAGGGGGCGGGATCATGATCGGCGAGTCGTCTTGAGTGTGTCCGAAGCCCGTTGTTGCACTGCATCGCACAGGCGATCGGGTGCCATGATTGCCCTGATGCTGGCTCTGGGGGCGGGGCCGATGTCTGCCGCGGCGGGCATCGAGAAGCTCGATGTCGCTCAGTCGGCGCCGACGACAGACGTGGCCGATATGGACATCGTTGAGTTAGTGAAGGTTAGAGTCTCGCCCTTCGATGTTTCCTCCCATCTGGACAAGGGCTACTGGGCTTCACACTCGGTGTCGGGCTCGCGCTTCGACGCGCCGATCCGCGATCTGCCGTTCGCCATCCAGGCCTTCACGGAATCCTTCATCGACGATCAGAAGCCGAGGAACATCTTCGATATTGCGAAGTACTCGCCGGGAGTGACCTACCGCAGCAACGACTTCAACGAGGGCAATGCCAACCTCGCCGTTCGCGGATTCGCGGTCAGCGCGACTCCCGGCAACGTTCAGATCCTGCGCGACGGCTTCCACGGTCCTTCGATTTTCGATTTCACCAACATCTCCCGCGTGGAGTTCGTCAAGGGTCCTGCCTCGTTTCTGTACGGCCAAGTCGCTCCCGGCGGCATCGTCAATATCATCACCAAGAGCCCACAGCCCCAGTTCGCCACCAAAGCCGATGCAACCTACGGCTCCTACGGTCAATACCGTTTCGATGTCGACATGACGGGCCCGGCATCGAAGACGCTCTTCTACCGGCTGGCGGCGTCCTATGACGAGGATATGCATTACTGGGAGCCCTACGATGCCCATTCCCGCGACATCTCCCCGTCCCTGCTCTGGCAACCCAGCGATCGGATCGGTTTTTCGCTCAAGTATGAAGACTTCGCCAAGGTCGAGACGCCCCAGCTCATGCAAAAGCCCGGGTACAACACCCAGGGCGGCGTTGTACCGACCGCGTCCGATCCCAACCTCGCGGGCGTCGATGTGCCAGGTCTGCCGGATGACTGGAACAGTATGTCCTACTCGGATTTTCGCCGCAGCGACACTCGAGAGTTGAGCGCCTGGCTAGACTTCAAAGCCGACGACCACTGGAGTATACGCACCTCCTACTCCCACGAGAACTACAAGATTGACGCGCTCGCCACCGGCAACTTCGGCATGGCGAACAACACTACGCTGCTGCAGGGACGCCGCGTCAGGCGCCAGACCTACACCAACCGGGACGCCAGCCTCGAAGCCCAGGCGGTCGGCAGATATAACTTCCGCGACGCCAGCCTGCACCTGCTCTTCGGCGTGCAGTACACCGACCGCCTTTTCGACAACTCGGCCGGCCAGGCGCCCAACAATCCGGCGCTCGGCAGCAACCCCAGCGCCTCGCCTCTTCCGCTCTGGAATCTAAGCGACCCCTCGACCTGGGACCGCGATACGACGATTCCATTCTCCGCGCTCACCGCGAATGCGGTAGACCGGACCACGAAGTCTACGGACAAGTCAGTTTACGGCGGCACCACCGTCGGCTTCTTCGAGGATCGCTTGCTCGTGCTTGCGGGTTGGCGCGTGACCTCCACGAGGAGCCGGATTACCGACAACCTGACCGGGCTTTCCCAATCCCTGATCACGGCCAGCGCGGTCACGCCCCAGTATGGTGTGCTCTATAAGCTCACGTCCCAGTTCTCAGCTTTCCTCTCCTATGCCGAGTCCTTCGTTCCAGGCTCGCAAATTCTCAACGAGCCCGACGGGACCACCGAACCCGCCGATCCAACCCGGGGCCGCGGCTATGACATTGGCCTGAAGGCCGACCTGTTTGACAGCCGCTTTTCCAGCACCCTCACCGTGTTCGACATCCGCAATCGAAACATCGTCAACGACCTCGCTGTGACCACCTCGTCCGGTGCGGTGACGATCTACAACGTCGAAAGCGGCGAGCAACGCTCCCGCGGTGTCGAGTTGGATGCCACGGCCATACTGACCGACCACTGGCAGCTTTACCTCTCGTATAGTTACATGGACGCGAGGATCACCGAGTTCAGTGGCCACGACGCGGCCATTCTCGCCCAAGACCCGTACACACTCGTCGCCGCCGAGCAGGTGAATTACAAGAACGTAAAACTGCTTCACGACGCGCCCTTGCAGATGAGTGCGCCGGACCTTGCCAACCTGTGGATGCGCTACGACTTCACTGAGCACGGGTTCGGGGGCGTTTATGTCGCTGGGGGCGCCAACTTCGTGTACAACCAGACGCTCCTGTCCGCCGAGCCGGCTGCCTACCACCAGAGCTACACACTCCTCAACGCGGCGGTCGGCTACGCATGGAAAGCGGGCGGAGGTCGCCGCATGAGTATCGACCTCACGGGCAAGAACCTCACGCAGGAACGTTACCGGCCCTCGCAAAGCACCCGGAGCCGCCCCCGCGAGTTTCTCCTCACTTTCAAAGCCGGGTTGTGACCGCGGGACCCCAATTCATGCGAGCTGGTTTCTCGTGATCACCTTGTCCTTCGGCGCGTTCATTGCCAACTCGCGCACAGACGCCGGCGGTGGCGCGCGGGCGATACTTCGACTGTTGCCGCGAGATGCCGAGCCGAGCCGATTGCTGTTCTGGGTGTTCTTGCCGCTGCTCTCAATGCTGCTAACCAGCCGGGTTGCAGCGCAGGCCACGGTGACGGAGAACCCGAACAAGGTCATCGCGGCCTTTCTCAGGAACTTCGCACACTACGTCGCCTGGCCGGACGGGGTGTTTGCCGATGTTCGTTCGCCATGGCGCGTTTGCATCCTGGGCAGGGATCCGTTTGGCGAGTTGCTCGACGACACGCTCGTGGGACGAACCGAACAGGGCAGGCCCTTTGAAATCTACCGCGCCGAGACCCTGGACCGTCTCCCGGTCTGTCAGATCCTCTACATCGAGTTTGATGACGCGGCCAAACGTCGCTCGGCGCTGACAGCGCTGCGGGGCCAGCCGGTGCTGACAGTCGGCGACGCGCACCAGTTCTTGTCGGAAGGCGGAATAATCGAGCTCCAGGTTGGGGAACGGGTGACCATGAGCATCAATCTCGACCGAGCTCGCGCGGATTCCTTGCAGGTTCAAACGAAAATGTTGGAAGTCTCTTATGCGACGCTGGAGAACGGCATCTTGCACACCCGGAAGAAATGACAATGCTGGGCCGATTGAACATACGACAGAAGCTTGCGCTCGTGCTTTGGGGTGCGGCACTACTGGCCCTCGTCGTCGAGGGCGCGGCGCTGGTGCTCTATCGGAATCTCACCCTGGAAGGCCGCGTCCGGCAGATCATGGAACCGTACGCGCAGCTCGTTTCCGTGGGTACCGAGGCCGCGGTGGCCTTCGAGGACCCCGTTCGGGCGCAGGAAGTCCTCGAACGCCTGCGGACCAACCCGCATGTCCTGGCGGCCCAGATCGTCCTGGAGGACGGACGGGTACTGGCCGGCTTTGGTAGCCGGCTCGGTTCAACATCTTGGCTCCGTTCGAATACGCCCGGCAGTATCTACCTGAGCAACGGTAACGCTGTATGGACGCAAAGCCTGCCCGGAGGCGGGCGTTTGCAGTTGATCATGACCCTTGACCAGCTACGCCAGCAGACACTAGAGGCCTTGTGGATGTTCGGCGGCGGAGTTCTGGTCCTGGCGACCGTGACGCTCGGCCAGTTGATGGTTCTTCGCCGCACCATCATTCATCCCGTGACAACGCTGGTGGAAGCGACGGAACTGGTCCGTACTCGAGGCGACTACGGCCGCGTGCATGCCGTCGGAAGCGATGAGATCGCGCGGCTCGGCCAAAGCTTCAACACTATGATGGAAGCGGTACGTCAACGAGAACGCGATTTACGGCAGCTCACGGCTTTCCAACGCACGATCCTGGACAACGCGGCGTACGGCATCGTCTCCGTCGATTCCGACGGCATCGTCTCCAGCTTCAATCCGGCAGCTGAGCATCTGTTGGGTTATACGGCGGCCGAAGTGGTTGGCAAAGAAACGCCGCTGCTGTGGCACGATGCGCGGGAGGTGGCGCAGCGCGCCATGGAGTTGTCCAGCGAGCTCGGCGAAAGGATTGCACCCGGGTTCGAGCTGTTTGAGGCGCGTGCCCGCCGGGGTTTGAGTGAAGACGAATGGACTTTCATCTGCAAGGATGGGAGCCGCGTGCCCGTACTTCTATCTGTGTCCATACGCCGGGATGATGACGGCCAGTTGACCGGTTTTGTCGGCCTCTTCAAAGATCTCATCCAACGCAAGCGCACCGAAGAGGAGTTAGCGCGCCACCGTAATCACCTGGAAGAATTGGTGGAAACGCGCACGCGGGAATTGGCGCTGGCGCGCGATGCGGCCGAGGCCGCCAACCGCTCCAAGAGTGACTTTCTGGCGCGCATGAGCCATGAGCTGCGCACGCCGCTCAACGGAATCCTCGGCTTTGCTCAGATCATGCAGCGGGACGCCTCGCTCGACCCTCGCCAGCTTGCGCGGGTAGGCCACATCCGGCAAAGCGGCGATCAACTGCTCACGCTGATCAACGACATCCTCGATTTCGCCAAGATCGAGGCCGGCAAGGTGGTTGTCCGCCCCTGCGACATCCCGCTGCAGGATTTCCTACGCACCGTTGCCGAGGTCGTCGGTATGCGATCAGAGCAGAAGGGGCTCAGGTTCACTTGCTACGCCGCGCCCGATCTGCCCGATGCGGTTCGGGCCGACGAACGTCTGCTGCGACAGGTGCTGCTCAATCTGCTGTCCAATGCCGTGAAGTTCACCGATAGCGGTATCGTCAGCCTGCGCGTGAATTTCGTGCCGCCCAGCCGGTTGCGCTTTGAGGTCCAAGACAGTGGTGTCGGCATCGCTGCCGATCAACTCGAGGCGATCTTTAGACCGTTTGAACAGGTGGGTGAGACGCGGCGGCAGTTTGGCGGCACCGGCCTGGGGCTGGCGATCAGCCGTGAATTCGTGCGCTGCATGGGCGGGGAGATCAGGGTCGAGAGTCGCTTGGGTGAGGGCAGCCGGTTCTGGTTCGATCTCGAGGCGCCACCCATAGCTGCAGCCGTCGAACTGGCTCCCCAGAGTGTCGTCACGGGTTACCGGGGTCCGCGCAAGACCATCCTCGTAGTGGAAGATCTTGCCGAAAACCGGGCCGTGATCACCGATATGCTCGAGCCGCTCGGCTTTGAGCTGGCATATGCCGCAGACGGCCGCGAAGGTGTGGAGCGCGCGCAAGCGCTCGCGCCGGACCTGGTATTGATGGACACCTTCATGCCGGTGATGGACGGCAACGAGGCGACAGCGCGTCTGCGCAAGACGCCGGGCTTCGAGACATTGCCGATCATCGCGGTCTCGGCCAGCGTTTCCGTCCATGACCGGGAGCAAAGCCTAGAGACGGGGGCGAGTGCTTTCCTGACTAAACCGATCGATGAGGGCGCCCTTCTGGCTCAGATTGCCACGCTGTTGAACGTCGAGCTGACGCGAGAAGCGGCGTCGAGCCAAAGTGGCGCACGCCGCGAAGGCGGATGCTGCTCCAATATCCGGAGAGGTTGACGCGACAGTCAGGCGGCCGCGCACATGACCTGGCCGAGCTGGCCCGACATGGCACGGACGCAACCGGGGGTGTTGCTGAGGCCCATTGCGAGCGCGGTAAAACTTCAGGAATCGAATTTTCACCACTACTCTTTGCCGACATCATCCGGGCGCACTGAAAACGACATTCAACCGAGCTCTTGCCGGCATTCTTGTCTTTCAAATCCTCATGCGAACCTTCCAACGGCACTTCGGCTCAACTCGCACCAGTATAATCAGAAAGTTACTGAAATTACCGGCCGGCGGATCCTCTCGACTCCCCTTCGATTCCCCACCGCTGCCGCCAAAGCTGGTCTCAAACTGTTCGCGTCGGTAGCCCGCGAACTCTGCCTGAAAAGAGTTCAGCTGAACCGGAGACCACGGACGCCTACATCACCAGACGTGGCTGGAGCACGATCTTCGCGAACGACAAGATCAAGTCCGACAAGTAAGTTCTAGCCAGCTGTCGGAATCGTCTGGTTGCAATCGTCATTTAAGGTGAAGGAGGACTTTTCATGATGCAATCGCAAAAAGTGTCGCACAAAATTTCTGTTGTCGCCGATGGTCGCGGTCTGGTGGAGTCGCCACGATGGCACGAAGGGCAATTTTGGTTCGCCGATTGGACAGCCGGAGAAATTCTTTCAATCAACGACCGGGGAGTATGCGAGGTGCGGGCTCGGGCGCCGGCGCCTCCATTGTGCTTTGATTTCTCTGCAGACGGAGAACTGTTGATCGTTTCGTCAGCGGCGGGAGTGCTGCTCAAGCAGAAGCCTGGTGAAGGATGCACGATCTTTGCAGAACTCGGGCCGGGTATGTGGAACGAAATTGTCGTAGATGGGCGGGGTAACGCCTACGTCAATGGCGCTTCCCTGCTTCTGATTACGCCCGACGGCCGGGTATCGCTGGAAGCAGATGGACTCGCTTTTGCCAACGGAATGACGGTGTTGCCTGACAACCGCAGCCTTGTTGTAGCAGAGTCGCACGGAAAAAGGCTTACCGCGTTCGATATCTCTCCTGATGGTCACCTTTCAGGCCGCCGCGTATGGGCCCAGCTGGAAGGACCACCAGATGGTGTTTGTGTCGATGAGGAAGGCGCCATTTGGTACGCCGATGTCCCCAACTCGTACTGCCGACGAGTCAAGGAAGGGGGCGATGTGCTGGATGAGGTCTGTCTCGATCGAGGAGCATTTTCCTGCACGCTGGGAGGAGCTTCGCGGAAGACCTTAATGATTACCGCAGCGAAGTGGTTTGGAATGCAACGAATGGCCGACATCGCTGGCACGGGACAAATTTTGACGCTTCCGGTGTCGATCGCCGGCTCGGGGTTGCCATAAGGGCGCGCTGTTGGTTGAGCGTAGAACGTCTCATGTTGCTCCTCAATGCAGTTTGCGCATATCTGGGGCTCCTGTTGAACCGAGGACAATCGAACAGGCAAGGCGATGCGCGGCAGTCTCGCTGATTCCGTCCACCGTGGAAATCGTGCTCGACCCGCACCGAATTTCTACCACTTGGTGTCAGCTCGCATCGTCCTCTGCTGACTGCAAGGGAACGACTCAGACGCTCATATGGGCAAGATGAGGAGATTCTGGTGGGCAAACCCGTCATCACTTGTTCTTAACAGCCTCCCCTCCGCCGAGCCTCAACCTTATTCACGGTCCTCACACATGCTCAGGACCCGCGTCGTCGCGTCCTTAAAGCTCGAGCCCCCGCGCCGCGCGGACCACCTTGCCGACCTCAGTCGCGCGGCGACGTAGAGTGCTCGCGAGCGAGTCGAGAGGAAGCCTGCGCGCTTCGCTCCGTCGCCACACGCCCCAGAACTTCCGCTCGCGTGGCGGGAACGGAGACAGCACCGTAAGCGCCGCCGGGTCAAACGGCGGAATGCGGTTCCAATGGCACACCACCCCTACGCCACGTTCTGCTCTTACCAACTCGCCGATCGCCTCCGGCAGATGCACTCTGCGGACGTGCGTACGCTTTGCGCCCCCGGTGCGACCCGTGCCGGAGTTGACGGCCGCAAGCAGATTCACCTCATCGATATGAGGTAGGTTGTGGATGAGCAGTGTCTCCCCCGCAAGCGCCTTCCAAGGAATGGATTTGTTTGGCGACGCCGTTTGCGCAAGCCGA
>Ga0207671_10002743_pt1 | contig 18404 bp, 17 predicted proteins | sample KBSC24metaG_FD_184352 | JGI IMG/M metagenome (GOLD analysis project Ga0207671, IMG submission 184352) | Corn rhizosphere microbial communities from Kellogg Biological Station, Michigan, USA - KBS C2-4 metaG (SPAdes) (version 2) | ecosystem: Host-associated > Plants > Roots > Rhizosphere > Soil... | reverse complement strand
CTGCCGGCTATCGTACTAACCCCGTAAATGGCTGTTTGCCCGGCAAATTTTTTAGCTGTTGACAATGATGAAGAAATAATTAATTTTTAGAGGGAAAAATCACCTCTTTTTTACCACCTCAAAATTACGATAGTTTTTCAATTCGCCTTCATGGCTTTCTACGGAAGTTACATTGGCATGTTCCGGGCCTTCGTGGCACCAATCCAAAAACATTTCGAGGCTCATTTTATCGCCTTCGGCCGCGATAAAAACATCGCCGTTAGGTTCATTCGCGACATATCCCTTCACCCCCAACTGATCGGCAACCGCTTTGGTGGATGCGCGGTAAAAAACGCCCTGTACTTTACCTTTAACTGTTATATCGAGGTGAGTCATTTTGTTGGAATGTTGAAAGGTTGTAAAGTTAAAAAAAGAAAGGTTTTAGAAACATCATAAGGGTGTTGTGCTAATCTAATAAATAACATTTCAACCTTACAACATTCCAACTTTACAACCTGTTAAATCAACCGCTTCACCTTGGTACTCGGGGTTATTTTCAATCCATCCAAACCGGTTATCAGGTTCAATCCGGGAGTTTTGCCTGTTTCCAGCGTACCTTTTTCATCATCGATACCCAGGTATTTTGCGCCGTTTGCGGTGGCCCATTGTATCAGGCGTTCGGTGCTAAGCGATGGGAATTTTTCCTGCAAGATGCGCATTTCATTCAAGATGCAGAGTTTTGTATTGGATGCCAGGCTGTCGGTTCCCAATGTCAGGTTGAAACCCTGGTCGACAAAAAGCTCCACTTTGGGCAGTTTACCTTCAATATACAAGTTAGCACCGGCGCAAAAGCAGAAATGGATCTTCCTGTCAAACCGTTTTATAAAATAGATGTCCTTTAAATTGGTACAAGTGTTATGCACCAGTAATATCTCCTGTTTATTGGTCAGCAACGGAATAATAGACTGCAGTGAATTACGCGCCTGAGATTTAAAATGGCTGATGTCGATACCAAAATGCTCGTAAAGCTCAAGAAAACCTCCCAGGCGATAGCGGTAAAATTTATTCTCATCCTCACATTCCTGGTTATGAATGCTAATAAGGTTCTGGCCCGTTTCGCTGTATCTTTTTATCAGCTTAAATAATTCTTTTGATACCGAATAAGGCGCATGCGGCGTAACAGAGCAGGATTGTGGCTTGAATTTTTTTAATAATGCAAGCGCTTTATTAAAGTTCTCTTCCGCTTTTTCCGGCAGGAAACTAAATGTTTCTACAAAGGTGTGGTAGTATAATTTACTTTTGGCTTTAATGGCAATCGTAGCATCGCTATTGGATATATCGCCTACGGCAACTATTCCATTTTGATACATATCCGCATCAGCCTTAACTGCCGCTGCCGTAATTTCCGCGCTTTCGGCTGCACGCAAGGATTGGATGTCCTTAATAAATTTTATTAATCCACCCTTTTGCGCTACCTTATCTTTAAGATGAGATAACTCAAGGTGACAGTGGGTGTTGATAAACCCCGGACATATGATGCCTTTTAATTGCTCTACAGAACCTTTTTCGCCAGAGGGGGCAGAATCTGAAACAGAAATGATCTTACCGGAGTCGTCGACAGTAACTACCCCGTTTTTAATTGGATCGGCACAAACAGGAAAAACGTAATCGGCTTTAAAAATTTTCATTGAGGTATAAATAACATAATGCCCAACGTCCACAAACGCTTCTTCTACGCAACCAATCTTAATTTATTACAATCAAGTAGTCTTTATTGTTCTTATTAAAAGATTACAAAAGAAACATTTACTAGAAAGGCAGATTTTTTTTATTTGAGTACCTTTGCAAAGTGAACGGTACTAAAGATAAAATTGACATCCGCAGCCTGAGCATTGAAGCTTTATACGAACATTTTAAAAAAATGGACGAAAAAAGTTACCGTGCAAAGCAAGTATATGAATGGCTTTGGGGAAAATCCTGCTTTTCTTTTGACGAAATGAGCAATATTTCAAAAGAACTTCGCAAAAAACTGGATGAAAATTTTATAATTAATAACGTAAAAATTAACAACTCACAGTTTAGTGCGGATAAAACTATAAAAAATTCTTTTATTTTACACGATAACCATTTAATTGAGGGTGTTTTAATTCCTGCTCCCGAGCGAATGACCGCCTGTGTATCGTCGCAAGTGGGTTGCAGCCTTACTTGTAAATTCTGCGCTACCGGTTATATGGAGCGTAAACGCAACCTTAATCCAGACGAAATATACGACCAGGTAGTATTGATCGACCGGCAGGCAAAAGAAAATTATGGCATACCGCTTACCAATATTGTTTACATGGGTATGGGTGAACCTTTGCTGAATTATGCAAATGTATTGAAGTCGGTTGAACGCATAACTGCTGAGGACGGACTGAACATGTCGCCTAAAAGGATAACCGTTTCCACAGCCGGTATAGCCAAGATGATCAAAAAACTGGGTGACGACCAGGTGAAGTTTAACCTGGCGCTGTCTTTACATGCAGCCAATGACGAAAAGCGGAACACCATTATGCCCATCAATGAGCAAAATTCATTAAAAGCATTGGCTGAAGCGCTTAAATACTATTTCGCCAAAACCAAGAACCCGGTTACCTATGAATACATCGTTTTTAATGATTTTAACGACGAGATACAGGATGCAATTGAACTGGCGAAATTTTGCAAACACATCCCCTGCAAAGTAAATATCATCGAATACAACCCTATTTCCTTCGCCAATTATACCAATGCGGGCGAAGATAAAATTGACGCTTTTGCCGAATATCTTCGCGGTCAGGGGGTGATCACCAATATCCGTCGCAGTCGGGGTAAAGATATCGACGCAGCTTGCGGACAATTAGCGATAAAAGAAAAAGCAAAAGTTTCTGTAGAAAACTAAAATTCTGCTAAATTCATTCCATGAAATTGCAGGAAGGCTACATGGCCGACTTTATCTCCTTATTTTTCCCTGAACTCTGCCAGGCCTGCGGCGAAAGCTTAATTACCGGCGAGGAATTGATCTGTACGGATTGTCGGTACAACCTGCCATTCACTGATTTTCATTTAAAACCGGATAATATGGTCGCCCAGCAGTTTTGGGGGAAGATCAACCTGGAGGCGGCTTATGCGATGTGCTATTTTACCAAAGGCGGTAAAATGCAGCACCTGATGCACCAGTTCAAATATAAGGGCATGCAAAAGATAGGCAATATGCTGGGGAATATCGCCGGCGAGCAATTGATCAAAAATCAAATCTTCAATAGTGCCGACGTGATCATCCCGGTACCACTTCATAATAGCCGGCTCCGAAAGAGAGGTTACAACCAGAGCGCCTGCTTTGCTGAAGGATTATCTGAAAAATTAAATGCTATGGTTGAATTGAATAACCTTGTCCGCGTAAGGGCTACTGAAACACAAACCCATCGTTCACGCTTTGCCAGGTTCGAGAATATGCAGGAAGTGTTTACCCTGAAAAATCCGGAGGTATTAAAAAACAAGCATGTATTATTAGTGGATGATGTGGTAACTACCGGTTCAACGCTGGAAGCTTGCGGTGCAATTTTACTTGAAGTTGAAGGGCTAAGGCTGAGTATTGCTACGATTGCCTGCGCAGAATAATGTCTACTGTCTGAATAAAATTTATCCTGATCTCTGGTCTCTAATTAACTAATCTCTAACCTTAACTAACCTTCTGATACTTAGCCAGCTTATCATACAGGCCTTTTGGGTCGAATGGCTTTAAGATATAATCATTCATACCAGATTTGGAGATCTCATTGATCTCGCTGTTAAGCATGGACGCTGTCAGGGCAATTATAGGAAGTTCCTGGTAGTAAGCTTCGCTTTTAGAACGGATGATCTGGGTTGCTTCCAGGCCACCCATTACAGGCATATGGATATCCATTAGCACTACATCGAAGTTTTGATTGGCTTCAATTTTATCAACTGCCTCCTGGCCGTTTTCCGCGAAATCGATGGTCGCACCCCACTTGCTTATTACTTTGTTGATCAGCAACCTGTTGATCTGGTTGTCATCAACAACCAATACGTTTAAATTTAATCCTGTTTCCACTTTTATAATGTCATTAACGGCACTTGCATGCCCTTTATCAAATTTTATAGTAAACCAAAATGTCGAACCCACCCCGGGTACACTATCTACATTTATACGGGAGTCATGTAGTTCGATCAATCTCTTCGTGATCGCAAGGCCCAAACCTGTGCCGCCATATTTACGCGAAGTATCAGACTCGGCCTGCTTAAAAGATTCAAAGATGGTGTTTATTTTATCATTTGCAATGCCTATACCCGTGTCAGTAACAGCAAAGCGTATTTTTACGTTCCTTGCCGTCTGCTCTATCACGCTCACATCGATCGTAATTCCGCCCTTTTCAGTAAACTTCACGGCATTGCCAACCAAATTCAGCAGCACCTGGCACAAGCGTGTGCGGTCGCCTACAAGAACTTCCGGAATTGCCTTATCAATCGTATGTTTTAGATATATTTCCCTTTCGCCTGCACTAAACTGCATCGAACTGGTAATGCTCTGCACCAATTCGTTTAAGTCGAACTCGGCTTTTTCCAATTCAATATTGCCGGTTTCTATCTTGGTAAAATCAAGCACATTATTGATCAGGGTCATCAGGTTTTCAGCTGAGAATTTCAGGATACCTAAATTTTCCTTTTGTATTTCTACGGTATTATCATCCAGCAGCAAATGCGACATACCAATTACGGCATTCAGCGGCGTACGGATTTCATGACTCATCACCGAAATAAACATATCCTTTGCGCGGTTCAGCTGCAAAGCTTCTTCTTTGGCAGCGATGAGTTCGATTTCAGCTTTCTTTTTCGCAGTGATATCAATGATCACCTCGATATATTTGTCAACCGTGCCCTTACTATCAAGTATTACCGAATTGATCACCGATATCCATAACGGTTGTCCATCTTTGCGATAGACCAATAAATCAACCTCAAATGATTGTTTATTTTTAGACAGCTCGCGTGATTTTTGGATAATGGAAATATCCGTCAGCTCACCTTTCAGCACATCGCCCAAGCGTTTATTTTCAGCTTCTTCAAGGCTATAACCTGTAATGTTTTCAAATGCTTTATTTACCCATTCAACTTTGCCTTCTTTGTTATTAATGATAACACCGCTTGTAGTGCTGCTTGCAACGAGGGACAGCAGCGTTAATTGCTCCTGGGCTTTTTTACGCTCAGTAATATCAACCATCATGGCTACCTGGCGCTCCACTTTGCCGGTTTCGTTGACCAATGGGCTATTTGAAAGGCATACCCATATCGGCGTTCTGTCCTTTTTATAAACCTTTAATTCAACCTCATACGGCTGATTTTGCCGGAAAGCTTCCACGGCTTTAGCGTAAACGGCCATATCGGTTTCTTCACCGATAATAATATTTCCGGCAGCTTTGCCTTTAACTTCTTCGAGGGTATATCCCAATAATTTTTCCAACGCCTCGTTGACCCAAATAATACAACCTTCATTGTCACGGATCACGATACCGCTCGGTGATTTCCTGGCAGCAAAAGATAAGATATCCAGTTCGGCTTCCGCCTTTTTCTGCCTTGAAACATCTTTACCGCTGGCGTACCACTTGTTATCTTTATGTATGAATGACCAGTTGATCCATTTGATATCACCAAGATGAGTCAATACGGGTGTCTCTATCAAAACCGGGAAAGTTCGTTTGCCTAAATTCTTTTTAAGTTTAAGTGTGGCGGATACGCGGATCCCTTCTGAAAAAAAGTCCCATAATATATGGCCTGTGGCTTCCTTTGGACTATATCCCAGGATATCCTTAACGGGGTTATTGATCAGCTCAATGCGGTATTCATTATCCATTAAACAATGGATCTCCGACGAGCTATTAAACAGATTAGAGAATTCCTGATCCCGCAAAGGATTATCCTTCAAAGCTTTCTCCTGTTTACGTAATACCAGGTTTGATACCACGCTCCCAGCCAGCGTTTGCAGTGCGCCCAATTGCTCGTCCGTCAGTTTGCGATGAACCATATCCATCACGCATAATGCACCCAGGCGATGACCATCAGGATCAATTAAAGGTGCACCGGCATAAAACCTGATCTGGGGATCGTTTATTACGAACGGGTTTTGTCTGAATATTTCGCTCTCCAACACATCACTGATCTCGAGTATTTTATTATCGAGAATGGTAAAAGTGCAGAACGAATCAGCACGTGGAATCTGTAAGGCATTAGTACCAACGGCAGATTTAACCCATTGCCTTTCCGCATCAATAAACGAGATGAGCGCTATCGGTGCTTTGCAGATATAAGAAGCAAGCCGGGTGATTGCATCAAAGTCCTTTTCAGGCAATGTATCTAAAACATTGTAGCTGTTGAGCGCGATTAAGCGTTTATCTTCTATAAAAAGGGCTTGCTGTCTGTTCACTCTATTGATTCAGGCCTTTATGGCGGTACAAAGGGTACTCGTCCATAAGCTTGTGAACCTTTTTACGTATTTTCTTTAAGGAAGGTTCATTTTCCGGATCAACAATTACGGCATCTATAAGTTCAACAATATGCTCCATCTGTTTCTCCTTCATACCACGGGTGGATATGGCTGCGGTACCCACACGAATACCTGAAGTTACAAATGGCGACTTATCATCAAACGGCACCATATTCTTATTTACAGTGATATCAGCAGCGACTAAAGCGTTTTCTGCGGCTTTACCGGTGATGTTTTTATTTCTCAGGTCGATCAATATCAAATGGTTATCAGTGCCTCCTGAAACGATCTCATAACCACTTTTCACAAAAGCCTCAGCCATAGCATGGGCGTTCTTTTTAACCTGTACGATGTATTTCATATACTCATCGCTCAGCGCCTCACCAAATGCGATTGCTTTGGCAGCGATAATATGTTCCAATGGGCCGCCCTGCGTACCGGGGAAAACCGCCATATCCAATATGGCCGACATCATTTTGATCTCGCCTTTTGGTGTTTTCTGGCCCCATGGGTTTGGAAAATCTTTCCCCATCATGATCATGCCACCACGCGGGCCGCGTAGAGTTTTGTGGGTAGTTGTACTAACGATGTGGCAATGCGGAAGCGGATCAGTCAGTAAACCTCTCGCGATCAGTCCGGCAGGGTGAGCTATATCGGCTAATACTAATGCGCCTACTTCATCAGCCACCTGGCGGATAAACGCATAATCCCAATCACGTGAGTAAGCCGAAGCTCCGCAGACAATTAGTTTTGGTTTTTCACGCAGGGCGACTTCTTTAAGCTGCTCATAATCGATACGGCCGGTTTCTTTTTTAACCCCATAAAAATGAGGCTGGTATAATTTACCAGAGAAATTAACCGGTGAACCATGTGTTAAGTGGCCGCCATGAGAAAGATCAAACCCTAATATTTTGTCACCAGGCTGCAAACAAGCCAGCATAACTGCCGCGTTTGCCTGTGCACCAGAGTGAGGCTGCACGTTCACCCATTCAGCATTGAACAATTGCTTCGCCCTTTCAATGGCAATGGTCTCGATCTCATCAACCACCTGGCAACCACCATAATAGCGTTTGCCCGGCAAGCCCTCAGCATATTTGTTGGTAGCTACAGAGCCTGCGGCTTCCATTACCTGCCAGCTTACAAAGTTTTCTGATGCGATAAGCTCAATGCCCTCTTCCTGGCGCTGCTGTTCTTCATCCAGCAACTTAAATATTAATTTGTCTCTTTTCATGTTCTGCTTAAAAACGGCGCTAAGTTAGTAAATTTGAGATTAGTTGATTAGAGATTGGTTACTAAAGTGTGCTTTGTGTGAGGGGGTGACTTGAGGACTTTTTAATTTGATTTTCCTAATCTCTAATCTCCAATTAACAAATCTCTACCTTACCGATATCCAAAAATTATTATACCCCAACCCTACCTGGATGTTAATGAGTTCCTGCTGCAGCATTTCGAGCACCGCCAGGAAATTATAGACAAAATGCACCTTGTTTTCTGATTGACCGGCTATTGATTTAAAATCAAGCTTTTTGTTAATCATCAGCAAGTCGTTGATCGCCTTTTTTTGCTTTTCGATGGTATAGGGATACTGCACAACGGTATGCGTCACTTCTTCTGTGCGGGTTACAAAACGCTTGGTTACCCGCTCATAAACCATCATCAATTTGTATAAGGTGAGTTCGGATAGTTCTTCCCCCGGTACCACTGCTTTTTCAACTTGCTGTAAGTCAAAGCTGATATTACCCCGTTTTTCCTGCTTAAAGCGATCATCCTCAAAGGGGCGCAGTTCCTCGCATATTTCTTTGAATTTTTTGTACTCGATTAGTTTCCTGATCAGTTCTGCTTTCGGATCAAGCTCGCTACCCTCTTCTTCCGCTGCGTAGCGCGGTAACAACATTTTAGCCTTAATACGCATCAGAGTGGCTGCCACAAAAATAAATTCGCTGGCCAGTTCCATGTTCAGGGTGTTCATATGATGAATGTAGTTCAGAAAATCATCCGCTATCCGGGCGATCGGAATATCTTGTATATCCAGTTCATCCCTTTCGATAAAAAATAGTAAAAGATCAAACGGGCCTTCAAACTGCGGCAATTTTATTTCGAAACTTTCTTCTGTCATCACGGCCAAAAATACGCTTAGTGCTTCAAAGGTTCTAAAACTCGCGATTGTTTAATTATTAACTTTTTATGTTTTTCTAACATTTTCAGTTCCTCCAACTTATCCAACATTTTACAAGGATATTACCAATAAAATTCATTACTTTGTAGTTTAATATTTTACAAGGACGTCCATGCAGGTAACAGCCGGTGATTTACTACAAAAAATAAACTACCCTTCTGATTTAAAGCAACTTACCGAAGATCAACTTGAACAGGTTTGCCAGGAATTACGTCAATATATTATTGACGTGGTATCGGTTAATGGCGGACATTTTGCTGCAAGCCTGGGTACCGTAGAATTAACCGTCGCTCTGCAATATATATTGAATACCCCCTACGATCAACTGGTGTGGGATGTGGGTCACCAGGCTTACGGACACAAGATACTAACCGGCCGTCGTGATGTTTTTCATACCAACCGTGTATATGGCGGCATAAGTGGTTTCCCGAAACGTGCGGAAAGCGAGTATGATACTTTTGGCGTGGGCCACTCTTCTACTTCCATTTCTGTGGCACTGGGTATGGCTGTGGCTTCGCAATATAAAGGCGAAACCGATCGCCAGCATGTGGCCGTAATTGGCGATGGCGCCATGACCGCCGGACTGGCTTTTGAAGCGCTTAACCATGCAGGCATCGAGAACTCCAACTTGTTGGTGATCCTGAACGACAATAACATGTCTATAGATCCTAATGTTGGCGCGTTGAAGGAGTACCTGACCGACATTACTACCTCGAAACCTTACAACCGTTTCAGGGATGACATAGCACATGTACTAACTAAACTATCTGCCATTGGCCCTGATGCTTTCAAGATCGCCAAGAAGATCGAAAAAAGCATAAAAGGCACTTTACTAAAGCGAAGCAATTTTTTCGAAGCGCTGCAATTCCGCTATTTTGGGCCGATCGATGGGCATGATGTAAAACACATGGTGAAGGTATTGCGCGACTTGCGCGATATACCCGGACCTAAATTATTGCATTGTGTTACGGTAAAAGGCAAAGGTTATTCCTTAGCTGAAAAGGACCAGACTAAATGGCACGCTCCCGGCTTATTTGATAAGATAACTGGCGAGATCAAAAAATCTAAGTCAGAAAAACCACAACCTCCAAAATACCAGGATGTGTTTGGTCATACCATCATCGAGCTGGCTGAGCAAAATCCGAAGATCATGGGCATCACACCGGCTATGCCGTCTGGCTGCTCGCTGAACATGATGATGAAGCAAATGCCGAACCGGGCGTTTGACGTAGGTATTGCTGAACAGCATGCGGTAACTTTCTCGGCAGGATTGGCAACACAAGGATTGATCCCTTTTTGTAATATCTACTCCAGCTTTATGCAGAGGGCTTATGACCAGGTAATACATGATGTGGCTATTCAGAAGCTCAATGTAATATTCTGTTTGGATAGAGCCGGCATAGCCGGCGCGGATGGGCCAACCCATCACGGCGCCTATGATCTGGCTTATATGCGTTGTATACCGAACATGATCGTTTCGGCGCCAATGAATGAGGAAGAGCTGCGCAACCTAATGTACACTGCTCAGCAGGATGACATGGGGCCATTCGTGATACGTTATCCACGCGGCGCGGGTGTAATGGTAGACTGGCAGCGCCCTATGAAAGCGATACCTGTTGGCAAAGGCCGCAAAATATGTGATGGTGAAGAGGTTGCCATCCTGTCAATAGGCACGATAGGCAACGAAGTGGTAAAAGCGACAACTGAACTGGGCAACGAGGGTTTTTATCCTGCTCATTACGATATCAGGTTTGTAAAACCCCTTGATGAAAACCTGCTGCACGAAGTATTTAAGAAATTTAATAAAGTAATTACCGTTGAAGATGGCTGCACCGAAGGCGGCATGGGGAGCGCCATACTTGAATTTATGGCCGACCATAATTACCATTCACAAGTGGTGCGCTTAGGTATCCCCGACAGTTTTATAGAACATGGCGAGCAACCCGAACTCTGGGCCGAATGCGGTTATGATGCAAAATCAATAGCCAACGAGGTAAAGAAATTAGGCCTCAAACGCAACGCCCACACGATAGCTTCTTAATGTGGTCTAAAACTGGCCAGGTCGGTATACAAATTCCGGAATGAACTGCGTAATCCAATTGTGATCATCGACGTCTTGTCTTCAAACTGGGCATTATGCTCCTGCCTGAATATGCCGCCAAGCTCAATCCTCAGGTTATATTTTGGATTTAGCACATAGGCTACCTTCCCCTCCAGATAGTACATATTAGTAGTCAGGCCCTGCCCTGTATAATTGCCGTAAGAAACAGAGTGTGCTGGGTCCCTGGCTGGTTGTATATAAGGCTGAAAAATATCTTTTCCATAATTCAATCCATTGATATCCAGTCCATAATGCCCATAATCGGCTTCCCCCGAAAAATCAAACCTGCCATAAGAGTAGTTTAACATTCCCACCAATTCCCGGAAGTTAGCCCCCCAGGGATGCGCCAGCGGCTCCCCATTTTCAGAGTAATTCTCTATAGCCGATCTGGCCGAATAAGTATAAGGCTTGGCATTATTAGTTTCAACCAGGTAGTTCAGATTTTTGACCCCAAAGAGGTTAGCGCCTCTTACACCCAACTGCCATGCATATTTATTAGTCGACGCACCATTGCTGGAGAAGAAATTCTTCGCTACAAACTCATTCAGTGCAAACTGGCTATAAACAGTCATCCCATCGGTGATTTTATACTTGCCAGTAAGCCCGATCAGTGATTTGTCCGGGTCATCACTCGAGTTATTAACTGGTTTCAGGAAAATAAGCGGGTTGACATAATTAAAATCAAATGGTCGCTTGGTGCCGTTATCATCCGTGAAAAATCCCATTACATTGTCAAAAAATCCAAAGGAAAGCCTGTTGTTAACATTCCAGTCCAGGTAATGGAATACCCCGAATTTTTTCCGATCGATGCCATATTGTGACGTTACCGAAGGATCATTCATATAGGTCCACATCACCATATATCGCACGTTGCCCAGAGTACCGGTCAACTTAAAAAATGGATATGGTGAGGCATAGTCAGATAATAACAATGAGCGGTATCCATCCCCTATAAAAGTCTTATCACGCCCTGCCGAGAGGTTGATATATTTTGAAGGTGTATAAGAAACTACAGCCGTCAGGTACGACCAATCATATCCATTGTCCTTATAAATTTTCGCGTAAGCCTGCCCTGGTATAATACCTACCTGATTAATGTAAGTCGCCATGTAATCAGGCACGATAGCACTGCTTTCATAGCCCGTTATATTGTAAGCAAACTTACTCCCCACCGTACCGCCTATTTGAAGTCCAAGCGAGGTAGTGCTGGTGGTCAGTTTACCCGAAAAATCCCTGCCAATAGTAAAATCCGGCAGCAGATCAGCATAAAAAGTTGAACTCTGGCTCTGGTAATCGATCAGATGCTCGTTAAATAATTTACGATACAGCAGGCTGTGCTGCTTTCCATCTGATCCATAATTCATGAGCGAATCGTAATGATATTTCAGGGCAGAGTCGACTTCAAAAAATGGTTTGATAGAAGTGTGCTCCCGTGTTTTGGTTGAATACATATCCGAGTCCAGTTTTTGATAAAACTGGTAGGAATAGGGTTGATATACGGTTTGGGCAAATACAGCGCTGCCAAAAGCAAAACTCAATACGATAACGAAGCAGGCTTTATATATTGAATACATGTGTTTCATGATACTGGAAATGAATAAATTAAAAATCATGATAAAGATCCCTGAAAGTGCTTCGCAACCCTATGGTTATCATCGTTGTTTTTGTATCGGTCAGACTATTGGTTTCCTGTCGTATCAGCCCGCCCAATTCTATCCGCAAATTATATTTTGGATTAAGCAGGTATGAAACGGTACCCTCTGCATATTTTAAAGTAGTAGATAACCCCTGGCCCGTGCTGCCGATAGTTGAAGGCAGACTAGCATTGTCAGGTACGGTAATATCCTTGCCATAATTAATATCAGCTGTATTGAGGCCGTATTTGGCATAGTTGATCTGTCCCTGCAAGTCAAACTTTCCGATGGAATAGTTCAATATACCCACAAACTCTTTATAATTGGCGCCTAGCGGATCGCCAAGCGGTTCGCTTAGCTGGGCATAATTAACGATGGGGTACTGACTGGAATACGTGTATGGCTTCGAGGTATTATACTCAAACAGGTAGTTTAATTTACTAACAGACAATAGGTCTGATCCTCTGAAACCAAGCTGCCATGCATTTCTACCATTATTATTATCGGTTGATGAGGCCTGATCGATAAGCACCTGGCCATAAACGGTGGTCTTGTCTAATACCTTATATTTTCCATTGAAGCCGAATAACGTATGATCCGGTGCGGGATTCGACCCGCCCAACGAGGACACAAAAAATACAGGGTTGATATAATTCACGTCAAACCCATGCCCTACTCCCTGGTCGTTGGCTTCCTCTGCTACAAGGGCATTGAAGAAACCAATAGAAGCCTTGTTGGTGATGTTCCAGTCGATGTAGTGGAATGCACCCCATTTTCTCCGGTTATTGCTAAATGAGCTGAATTGGGTAGCATTTGGATCTTCCATATAGGCCCACATTGCCATATACTGTACATCTTTACCCAGGTTAGCGGTAAAGCGAAGCAATGGGTAAGCTGCGGCATAGTCAGACAGCAAGACCGAGCGGTAACCATCGCCTATAAAGGTTTTGTCTTCGCCAAGGGCAATGGTTATGGCTTTACTGGGTGCATAACCTATCAACGCCGTAACCTGCGACCAGTCCTTGGTTGCTTTTCCATAACTTTTATCATAAGCCTCCCCTGGGATCATTTTTACGGTGTTGATATAATCCGTCTCATAATTGGCAAATCTTCCCTGGTTTTCAAAGCCGCTGGTATAAAAGAAGAAGTTTTTGCCGATGGTGCCTCCCAATTGATAGCCGCGCGTATTTAACCAAACCGTTTTGGGTTCTGAGAATTCACGGCCGATTTGAAGGTCCGGGAGATAATCAAGGTAAAACGTATAGTCTTTATCTTTTATGTCGACCAAATGCTTGTAAAATAATATCCGCTGCAGCCAATTTTTTCCCTGGGTATCAAAATTATTCATGAGCAGGGAATCATAAAGCGGCCGCATCGCGCTTGAGTCTGAGATCAGAAAAGGCTTCAGCGCGGTATGCAGGTTATTGGATGGCGAATAAACCGAATTATTCAGCTTTTGATAAAACTGGTAGGAATAGGGCTGGTATTGTAATTGGGCCTTTGCAACACCGGCGAATAAAACCGAAAAAAATATGCAGGTAAAAAATTTCCTCATAGGGGTTTAAATAGGCATTTTATTAATAACCACAATTATTCAAAATAGTTTAATGTTTTGAACCCGCCCTTTTGCAGGTAGTCATCTTTCTTCACCAGGTGAAGGTCGGCATGGATCATATCAACCACCAAAGCCTGCAAATCATATTTAGGTATCCAGCCCAATTTCTCTCTTGCTTTTGTGGCATCGCCGATCAGCAGGTCAACCTCGGTCGGCCTGAAATATGCCGGATCAACTTTTACCACCGTCTGCCCGAATTTTAAGGCATCAAGGTTCAATCCCAACTCTTTTATACGATTCTCATCAATATCGATGATCACCCCCTTTTCATGAACATCCTTCCCGCTGAACTCAACTTCAACTCCTAATTCAGCAAAGGCCATCTTGATAAAATCCCTTACCGTAGTCGTTACCCCGGTGGCAATCACAAAGTCCTCCGCCTTATCCTGCTGCAGCATCAGCCACATTGCTTCGATATAGTCCTTGGCATGGCCCCAGTCGCGGCGGGCGGAGAGGTTACCTACATACAGGCAGCCCTGTAACCCTAACACAATTTTTGAGGCGGCCCGGGTGATCTTCCTCGTCACAAAAGTTTCCCCGCGTATCGGACTTTCGTGGTTGAAAAGGATACCGTTGCAGGCATACATATTATAAGCCTCGCGGTAATTAACAATGATCCAGTAACCATACATTTTAGCCACCGCATAGGGTGATCGCGGGTAAAAAGGCGTCTTTTCGCTTTGCGGTACTTCCTGCACCAGGCCATATAATTCAGAAGTAGAGGCCTGGTAAATGCGGGTTTTCTGAGTCATACCCAATAAACGCACAGCTTCCAGGATACGCAAGGTACCTACGCCATCGGCGTTGGCGGTATATTCGGGGGTGTCAAAGCTCACTTTAACATGGCTCTGGGCGGCAAGATTATAGATCTCATCTGGCTGAACTTCCTGCACCAGCCTGATCAGGTTGGTCGAATCGGTCATGTCGCCGAAATGCAGCCTGAACTTTACATTTGGCTCATGCGGATCGTGGTAAAGGTGGTCGATACGGTCGGTGTTGAACAAGGATGACCTTCTTTTTACGCCGTGCACCTCGTAGCCTTTTTTCAACAGAAATTCAGCTAAATAGGCCCCATCCTGACCGGTAACCCCGGTAATCAAAGCTTTCTTCATTAAAAGTAAATGCGATTACAGTACAATATTATCCAATTTAATTGTAAAAGCCCGCATTCCCGCTGTAATAAAGCATTTGCCCTCCGCCATTTTGCCTTTTCACTGTTTCACCCTGAAACAGCCATAAACACCTCAAAATTTCTACAACAGGCTGATTTTCAATAAACTCCATCGCAAAAAAACTGCTATTTCACTGTTTCACCAAAAAAGTGAAACACTTTGAAACAGCGTGAAACAGTAACTATAGTTAAATAATTTAACTATAAATGTTCTGACAAAACAGTGTCAGTACTTTATCCAAACCTTGTCCGTAAATTTGTATATACCATCAAGAGAAATATAATCCCTCTCAACCCCCTCCTTCTAATCTGTGTCAAAGGTGGTTTAGAATAGGTCGCGAGTCATCTTCCCACTGGAAAGTCTTGAGCTGAATCTTAAAAAATATTTTCAAATAAATTTGCGCAGTTGATTGACTGCATTTATATTTGCAGTCAATCAACTGCAATTAGATGAGACGAGATGTTTTCCAGGCCATTGCCGACCCTACCCGCAGGGCTATTTTAGGTTTGGTAGCCTTAGGGGCCATGACCCCCAATGCCGTAGCAGAGCACTTTGACAGTGCCAGGCAGACCATATCAAAGCATATCCAGATCCTGACCGAATGCGAAGTGCTGATACAGAAAAAGACCGGCAGAGAAATATATTATCACTTTAATCCCGAGAAAATGAAAGAGATCGATGTTTGGCTGGAACGCTTCCGCAAGATGTGGGAGACCCGCTTTGATCAGTTAGATAACCTGTTAAACGACCTGTAAACTAAAACAATCATGACTAACAATTTTGTGTTCGAACCAGACCTGGCGGCTAAAAAAATTCACATCTCACGCGAATTTAACGCGCCGGTTGAAACAATATGGAAAGCGTGGACAGATCCGGAGATACTTGACAAATGGTGGGGGCCTAAACCTAATAAGGTTGAAACCAAAATAATGGATTTTCAGGTCGGGGGCACCTGGCAATTTGCAATGGTTACTCCTGATGGACAGAAACATTGGATATATGCCGGGTTTACCGCGATAGAAAATGGAAGTTTGATTTCAACAAGGGCTTTATTTTTTGACGGAGAGGGCAACCCGGTTGACGGCGGACCAAACTGGTACCGCGATACCAGGTTCTCATCCATAGAAGGTAACAGGACGAAGGTAGATATTGAGATCAATTTTGAAGAAGAAGCCACCTTTGAAAGGTTCACCAGTAACGGTTACTTTAAAGAAGGCACCGCAATAGGTTATAACCAACTGGATGAATTGCTGGCTTCGGAATTGATCACTTTATAAAATTTAACAATCATGACAAACAACTTTGTATTCGAAAAAGACATCGCTTCTAAGAAGATTCATGTAGAACGCGAGTTTAACGCGCCAATTGAAAAAGTATGGAAAGCCTGGACAGACCCGGCCCAGCTTGAAAAATGGTGGGGTCCGAAGCCCTGGGTAGCCAAAACCAAATCGATGGATTTTACAGTAGGCGGCGCCTGGCTGTATTACATGGAAGGGCCTGAAGGCCAGGTGCACTGGAGCTATGTAAAGTTTACCGCTATTGAGCAGGGAGGCCGGTTTGCAGCCGACTCCCTATTCTCTGATGAGCATGGTAACCCGCAGCCCGGCGCGCCGGTAGGGCATTGGGATAACAAATTTATAGCCGTAGGCAATAAAACCAAAGTGGTGGTTGACCTCAGTTTTGACGAAGAAGCCAGCTTTAAAATGTTGGTGGAAATGGGTTTCGAAGGCGGCTTTACCATGGGCCTCAACCAACTGGAAGAGCTGCTGGCTATTTAAAAATGATTATCATGAGAAAGTTAAAATTACAGATGCAAATTACCCTCGACGGCTTCGTAGCCGGGCCGAACGGTGAGAATGACTGGGTGTTTATCCCCGGCAAACAGGACCCTGAAGCATTACAGAAGACCATAGAGTTCGGCACCAAACTCGCCACCGGCTGCGATACACTTTTAATAGGCCGTAAACTGGCTGCCAGTGGATTTTGCAATTATTGGGAGGATGTGGCCGATAATCAGCCTGAAAACCCCTGGAATGCTTATGCGCGGCTGATATCTGATATACACAAAATTGCCTTTAGCAGTACCGAAACCACCTTGCCAGGCCGTAATCTCGAAGTGGAAAACGGCGACCTGGCCACCGCAGTACAAGCGCTGAAAGGACAACTGGGCAAGGATATCCTCGTCTACGGCGGCGCCGGTTTTGTTACCTCTCTCGTCAGCCTCAACCTTATTGATGAATATTACCTTATCGTCAACCCCGTCGCTATCGGTAGCGGACTTTCCATTTTTAAGGAGAGGAAGGTACTGGAACTGGAAAGCTCAATAGCTCTCAAAAGCGGTAAAGTGATCAATAAATATTTGCCGGCATAGGAGGATTCTAAAATTCCCGAATTTTAATAAGTGTTGAATTCCTATCTCCGCAGGGAGCCTGAAAGGGAGCCTGTGGAGACAGGAAAACAGTAATCATATCAACTTGTTACTATAATATGATCAGAAAACTAAAATCGGGCGAATACCGCATCTACTCCAGGAAAGTAGACCCTGAAACCAAAAAGCGTAAAAATCTCGGCACATTCGATTCGATGGAAGCCGCCAAAAAACACGAAAGGGAAATCCAATATTTTAAACATCATTAGTTTGATCCTCTTTCGCGGTTCGGATGTTGTCCTAGCAATTGAAGCCGCTTACAATCACATAAAAAAAACGCCGCCAAAAAATAATGCCCAATGAAAACTCTAACCGAATTTAAGGAATCATTAGATTTAGCGGAGCCGATAAACGGGCTATCTGCTCAGTTAAAAAGCCTTTGGTACGATGGGAAAGGTGATTGGCATCAGGCGCATGCCCAGGTTGATCATCTGACAGATCAAGCATCGGCATGGGTGCATGCCTATCTGCACCGTAAAGAAGGCGATATTTGGAATGCTGATTACTGGTATGGCAAAGCGCGAAAAACGCGACCGAACCTGTCCCTGGACGAGGAATGGGAAGCTTTAGTCTTACAGTTTTTACGATGAATAAATCGGTAACCCGAACCTTGAGACAACTTTACTTCCCAACAGGTCTGCGGGTATCTTTCGCCTTATTAAAAGTTGCCAGACAACTATCCAGCGGCTGACCTTGTTTATAAATGCAGTCGCAGAAAATTTCGCAAGCCGCGGGGTTTTTGCTGGAAGCACATTGATTTCGGCACTCTTCTTCAGAGT
>Ga0207671_10002741_pt1 | contig 18419 bp, 15 predicted proteins | sample KBSC24metaG_FD_184352 | JGI IMG/M metagenome (GOLD analysis project Ga0207671, IMG submission 184352) | Corn rhizosphere microbial communities from Kellogg Biological Station, Michigan, USA - KBS C2-4 metaG (SPAdes) (version 2) | ecosystem: Host-associated > Plants > Roots > Rhizosphere > Soil... | reverse complement strand
ATTATTAATATCCCCCTGTCGGTTTTCCTGATCAGGAAAGTGGGGCTGCATGGGACAGTTATTGCAAATATTATTGTAATGGTAATAATGGATGTTATTTTTACCTGGCAATGTAAATTAATAATTGACCAAAAGGCCACAGGCATTTGGGATAAATAACCTATGAAGGCCAGTAGTTTAATTTAAAAGTTATATTTTTATTAATAATTCATATGAAATTAATGTATGTTTTTATTAATTTGAAAAACATTGAAATAGGGAATCCGTATAAAAGACCAATATTTAAAAACCAGGTATACGCATTTAATAATTTATTAAATATCGAAGAATGAATTACCTTATCACCTTACTATTTCTGCTATTAACATCAAGTGCTAATTTTCTGGCGCTTAATGATGTATCGTGGTTTGTCATCATGCTTTTAATGGTAGGATATGTTTTAGTAAAAAAGCTTTTGGTGAAAAGAGACCTCAAAGTACTGGTTGTATTTTTGGTTGTCTACCTGGCGTATGTTGGAATTCGATATGTTTTCTTGACCAATGCGGTAGACGGGTTCTCTAATATGGGGACAGAGTTTTTGCTCAGCGATGTCATATTTCCCTTTAAGTACGCATTACTTGCATTTATTTATATTGTCATTGTTCGAGACCAGGCACTTGAAAATATTGTAAACGTGATGGTGCATCTCACCATTATATCCTTAGTGCTTTTTGCAGTGCAAATAGTAGCCGGCGATGCTATTTATGGTGCGTCTGAAGCAATTGGTATAAGCCCTAAGGGTATCGGTATTCCCGGATATACTAATTTCATCATATTTACTTTCACAGAAGGCAGGCACGATTTCAGAAATTCAGGATTTGTTTGGGAACCCGGCGCATTTGGCTGTTTCCTTATCATAGCCATTTTGTTCAACTTCTTCCGCAATAAATTCAAGTTCGATAAAAAAGCCATTATATTGATCATCGGGTTGATCACTACGTTCTCAACTACCGACTACATTGCATTTCTGCTGATGCTCTTTATGATATATCGCTACAGGGTACCTAAATTAAACTTATGGGTTTTGATCATGATTCCTGCGTTCATTGTTTTGATCATCGTAGTACCGTTCCTGGGCCAAAAGATAGCAGATATTTATATTGATGATATTAAGGGGCTTGATGCACTAAGGCACTACTCAAAGGAGCACGTAAAACATGCCGATCAAATACCTTTGAATCGATTTGCGAGTATGATCTATCTATGGGATAACCTTGGGTGGAATTTGTTCCTCGGCGTGAGTAACAAGTATGATGCGGTCATCAATACAAATTATACCATCAACATTTCAAATGGAATATTTGACTTTTTTGCAAAGTTCGGATTCATGGGTTTTGTGTATTTGATTTATAGTTATGCCAGGTTCTGCGGTGCATTTATCAAAAGAAATGAATTAAAGGTTTACTGTGTGTTGATACTTTTATTAATTGGCTTTGGAGAGCCGATCATGTTTCTTCCCATAACTTTATTATTCCTGTTTTTACCGCTTATCACCAATATTGGCAATAAGGAGGATGAAAAATCTAATAACCCGGAATTGGCGTAAATGGAAGAAGCACAAGCGTACAAAATTGCTGTTCTGATCACTTGTTATAATAGAAAACAAAAGACACTGGCTTTCCTGGAGAGCCTGGCTAAACAGGAAGCTTTTAAAAAGTCCGATACTGATATTTTTTTGCTTGATGATGGGTCAAGCGATGGTACGGGTATAGCTGTAAAAGAAAAATACCCCTTTGTAAAGATAGTTGAAGGGACAGGTAATTTGTTTTGGGCAGGAGGGATGCGCGCCATTTGGAAGCATGCTATGTCTGTAGATAATTACGGCCTGTTTCTTTTGTTTAATGATGACGTTGTTTTGTTTGATAACGCATTTGGAAACTTAATAATGCGGTATAAAGAGTTAAATAAAAAAGGGGTTATTTTGATCGGTTCCACGATGAGCGCGGAGACTAAAAAAATTACTTATGGCGGGATGTTATTTCACAACTTAAAGCGATGGGACTGTTATCGTGCCATACCCGATGATAAAGAATTTACACCCTGCCCATGTGGCAACGCCAATGTTTTACTGGTAGACAGAGCTACAGTAGAAAGTATAGGTGTTTTCTCGGATGCCTATACCCATTCCTACGCTGATTTCGATTATACCCTTACTGCTTATAAAAAAGGTATTGATGTATTGATCGCGCCAGGGTATTATGCGTATTGCGAAGACGACCATGGGGTAAATTGGTTATCAGGAAAATATAATTCGCTTAAAAAGAGAATTGAATATCTTTACAGCCCCAAAGGGTTGGCCTATAAAGAACATTTGTATTTTATGAAAAAGCATTTCCCGGCTGATTATGCTATGTCATTCGCGAAATTATGGTTGAAAACATTATTCCCGATACTTTGGGATAAATTTAAATTAAAGGAGAATCATTAATTGAAAGTTATCATATTACATAATGATTTTCGGGTGTACTGGAAAGGCAGGTTAACCTATCTTAAAAAGTATTTAAATGATAAAAATATTGATTTTTATGCCATAGAGTTATTTGGTAAAGGTTCGCCTTATATATTTGACAGGTACGATAACCAGGAGAAATGGTGGACTTGCCTATTCCCTGACAAGAGTTCCCATGAGGTGACGATCGCCGATCTTCAAAAAGAGCTTTTTTCAAAGCTGGATGAAATAAATCCAGACATCGTTATTACCGGTTCGATCGTTTTTTTCTCGGGGGCCCTGGGTATACGCTGGGCAAAATTGAATAGCAAGAAGTTTGTCATGTTTGATGACGCCAAGCCGTCCCAGGTAAAGCGAAACTTCATTGTGCGTTGGGTAAAAAATCTAATTACGGCGCAGATCGATGGATTATGGTTGCCTGCAGCAGAATATGACAAGGAATACCCGAATCTGAATCCCGGGGAAATACTTTTCTTTCATGGATATAATTGCATCGATAATGAGCTGTTCAAATTCAGAGAGCAGAAAGAAATGGATCGCACTGTAATTATATGTGTAGCCCGGTTGGTCCCCATAAAAAACCTCGCCAATTTACTAAAGGCCTGGAAGCTGATTGAAGCTAAAAAGACTGATTATAAACTGGTTATTATTGGTGATGGCCCCGAGTTCGAGAAGCTTAATAAGCTCAAACTTAATCTTGAACTGGAAACGGTAGTCTTTTTAGGAGCCATACCTAATACCGACATACCGACTTATTTTAATAATGCAAATGCATTTGTGTTACCAAGCTTATCAGAAAGTTGGGGATTAGTCGTTAATGAAGCGCTGGCCGCGGGATTGCCTGTTTTGTTAAGCAATAAAATAAACGCCAGCAAAAGTCTTTTAAAAGAAGGAATTAATGGATACGGCTTTAACCCACATAGTGTTAGTAGCATGACAGATCGTATCATGGATTACATTAATCTTGATGCGCAGTCAAAGCACGAGATGTCAGAAAATTCATTGAGGATCATCAACAACATGCGTTATGAAGATATGGGCGAACAGCTTCTTGCTGCTTTAAATGAATTAATAAAAAAAGACAGCAAGAAACCAGGCTTTATCGCTGGTACTTTAATCAATCTATGGCATGGAAAATATAACACCTCCGGCTGGGATAAACTATAAACATCTATTTCTACCTATAAAATATACAAAATGTACTCTGTCCTCATAACGGCCCCCTCATTAGATGAACAAAGTAACGTAAGCGGTATTTCAACAGTCGTGCGGAACATAATGGAGTTTTCCGGCGAAACGGTTAAATATTTTCACTTTAAAGTTGGTAAACAGGATAAAAAGAATCGGAGCGTATCATGGTTTTTCGACCAGGTATTTCTACTGCCCAATTTTATCCGAAACGTGTTAAAATGGAAAATTGATGCTGTTCACTTAAATACCGGCTTTGAGAAACCTGCTTTAACACGGGATTTTTTAATTTTTTTTGTGGCTAAATATATTCTTGGTAAGAAAATTATTTTTCATGCACATGGTGGTTATTACCTGATGAACCCACCCCGGAAAAATAGCTACCTTAATTACCTTATCACTACGCTGCTTCAGAAATCGGATGTTGTAATAGTTTTAAGTGAGATAGAGAAAAAAACACTGATGAGCAATTATTCATTTAACAACTGTTTTGCTTTACCCAATGCAGTTGCACAAAAGAATGTTGATCACCTTGAGAAGGATTTTTCAGGGACACTCAAATTATGTTTCCTTGGACGCATAGTTAAATCAAAAGGGATATTCGTGATTTTAGACGCGCTGAGGTCTATGGAAAAGCATTACAAGGATTTCAGTTTCAACCTTTACGGAACCGGCCCCGAATTAACAACTGTTTTGAGCGATCTGGAAACAATTAAAGGATTAAATTTTACTTATCACGGTATAGTAGGGGGGGCAAAAAAGTGGGAAGCGCTTGAGGGTTCTCATATATTCCTTTTACCTTCCTTATATGGGGAGGGCTTGCCAATGGCCATATTGGAGGCTATGAACGTTAAATGTGTTCCGGTGGTAACCAATGATGCTTCTATATCTGCAGTTGTCCAGAACGATTATAATGGCTTTATAGTTGAGAAGGGGGATGTTGAAGATTTAGCCTCAAGATTAACTTATGTAATAGAAAACAGGCAAGTATTATCTGATTTAAGCGAAAAGGCCCACGATACTATCGACAAGAAATTCACCATGCATCAATATGCTATTAACCTGTATAATATTTATGCGGTTTCAGTTTTATTCTGATGCACCAGCATAAATGAGTTGAAAGGTTAAGCTATTCCTAAACTAAGGAATTGTAGATCGCTATAAAATCGGTCGTCATCCTATCTACGGTAAATCTTTCCATTACCATTTTTTGGGCATTTTTACCCATTTCTTCAGCTTCTGTTTTGTTATTGAACAGGTATAATATCTTTTCAGCCAGCAGGTCCGGATCTTTTGGCTCGATCAGGAACCCATCTTTTCCATCTGTGATCAGTTCGTTAGTTCCGCCGCCTTTGGTGCCAATCACAGGTTTGGCCATTGCCATACATTCTATCAGGGCATTGGATATTCCTTCGCCATGTACGGTATTATTTGTTGCCAATACACCGGCATTAAAAATTTGGATATGATCCTCTACGTCTGTTATCCGGCCAAGGAATAACACATTTTTTACCTTTAGACTATCTGCAAGTTCTTCCATCGGTTTTTTAAGTTGCCCCTCACCTAAAAATAATATCCGCACTTTGTCAGTCTGCTCTTGTATTTTCGCCGCTGCCCTTACAAGTGTTTCCTGGTCTTTTCTTTCTTCAAAAGCGGCAATCATGCCAACAATAAACTCATCATCTTTCAGTCCAAGTTTATCCAATACCACTTGTTTGGGTTTCAGGTTTACAAAACGGTTAAAATCCATACCGTTATAAACACAAAAAGATTTTTCAATAGGAGCCTTATAGGATTTAATTCCAGCTTTGGAGTTGGAAGCAATAGCATCAGAAAATGGAAATGTTATACGACTGCGCAGATAATATTTATTTGTTATCGATAAATTTTCCGGAGCATCTGCAATTATGCCATTGAGAAACTTTGCCTTTCGGTAGAATATCAAAGAGGGCAGAACATACAAACTCGACATACTTCCCCAAGAGTGGATAACATCTGGTTTAACCTCTTTAATTATTTTGTAGATTTTTGAAAATATGGTCAGGTCCCTGTTATTACTCCTTTGCAGTTCTATCAATTTTATCGGCATTTCCAGCAGGTAGGAGTATTCAACTCCAGGTGTAGTCGATACCAATGTGATCTCGTAGCCCCCGGTTTTAATTAATCCCTTGAGCAGTTCGATCATCCGTCTTTCTTTTCCGCCGGTAGCCAGTGTGTCAACTAAGACAAGGAGTTTCATGTAATGCTTTACTATTTCAAAAAAAATAAAGCGAGCAAAATTTACCCGCTTGTCAATTTATATTATAACCCAAACAGTTATTTAGCTTTCGGGCCTTCGATTGGTTTTAAAGTTGGATCATTCAGCAGGTCTACTAAATGGAAATATTGCATCCAATTATGGCCTTCATGAAATTTCAGATCCTCATCCCAGTAGCCCTCACAATTATAAACAACAGTATCAATTGAAGTGTAACTGATCTCAACAATAAGCGGATTGCCATCCTTATCAAACAGGAAATCATAAGCCATCGACTGAAATTGCAATTCTCTTGAAACTCTTAATGCAATTTCTACACACCGTGTGTCAATTTTTGTGTGATCAAAATCTATCATCCCGCTACCAGATGCCCTAAAGTCATTCTTGCGAACCATTCGCCTGAAACATAGGGCACGTCCTCCGATCACCAGTACACGGGTATCAAATTTATTCCCGGGCAAGAACTGTTGAAAAAGAACATAGTTTTTATTTAGCTGCCAATATGGTTCTGCATCCTCATCTCTAAATCTACGGGCAAGGTTACCTGCAGTGTGGCGAACAAATTTTTTCAATTTGAAATCTTTCGCCCTGGTTGTGCCAAGGAAACCGAAATTAACAACACCACTTCCAAACATTTTATTAATAAGGCGTGTTGCCGATCCTTTATTTTTTGCCAGCATCACATTAGAGGAAGCAGCCCCGCCTTTTAATTTGAATACCAGTGGATATTCAGTTACAGTAGCCAGCCATTCCAGCGCTTTCTTTTTATCATAAAAAGCCCAGGATTCAATCACAGGGTAGCCATGCTGTTTAAGAATATAATATTGCTTGATCTTATCATCATAATGCCACGCTGTTTTTTGATCTGGATGGCATTTTATCCCCATATCATTTTCAATAACCGGCATGATATTTTTGCCTATTTGGATGTGATCATCCCATTGGATCCACCTGTAAATGAAAAGATCGGAACTTTTTACTTTTTCCCAAAAATCAGCATCATTGATATCGACCCTGATACTTGGAATATTGTTATGGGCGAGTATCTTTTCATAGATCTCGCAAAAAGAATCGAACCGGCCGTAACGGTCTTTATGTATAGTTACCAGCATATTTAACTTTTTATATCACCCTTTAACACATTAATAACTACGTCTCTATGCGCCTCGCACTCAATCATATTTAATAACATTAGGTTTTTACGTTGCGGCTTCAAATATTGTTTGAAAAAAGGAATTTTAAACAGGTTTTTAGTTATCCTGTTTAAACCGAAAATGTAGTAGTGATACTGTTTCCGGCTCTGATCGCAGAAATTTTGCCACTCTTTTTTAAGCTTGGCTCTATCCTTAATTGTTGCGGATAACTGGGCGATGTCTTTAAGCACATTTTCCTTTTCCTCATCCTTCAATACTTTAAATCCTATACCTTCCTTTGCCTGGTAAAACGGTTTAAGTTCGAAAGAAATTGCGCCTTTTTCATCGATATCAAGAAGCAGTGCACAGCCAATATACCAGCTGTCTATTCTTTTATAGCTCCAGTCGAATATAAAATTTCCAAGGCTATAAAATATTGGTATACCATTGTAAATTTCATAACCGCTATAACAATGTGTGTGATGAGCGATTACGATATCTGCGCCGGCATCGGCAAAAAACCTGTATGTATCTACCACACGCGGAGAAGGGAGTGAGTAGCACTCGTTGCCGCCGTGGATAATCACCATAACTGTATCGGCTTTCTTTTTTGCGTCTATTATAGCACGGTAATTTCTTGGAAGATATAATGGATTGGCGCCGGCCTTTTCATCAGTGGCAATGGTGAACTCATTCTCACAAAAATTTATGATCGCCAGCTTTCTGCCTTTAATAGTGGTGTAGAGTATTTCATTAGCCTCTTCAAGGTTTTTACCACCACCGACCATTTTTATACCTGCGTCCTGGCAAACCTTCATTGTATCAAGCAAACCCTGTTCGTCAAAATCTAACGTATGGTTATTAGCAAGGCAAGCGATATCTACATCAACATATTTAAGAGCATCAACTAATTCTGGTTTGGCTCTTAAACACGGTCCGTTTTTTTCAATCCCCTTATCATAGTCAGTCAAAGGGCATTCAAGATTTGTTATATGAAGATCGGTGCCGGCGATTGCTTCTTTAAAGTCGCCGAAAGCCTCTGTATATTTTTTTTGTAGTAAAAGATCGCCGGTTCCGTAAACCGGGCAGAAATCCCCCGTTATAGCTATTTTTAGATTATTATCCATTCGTATTTAATATCTCGTTAAAAAAGGCGAGAATCCTGTCTCCCTGTGTAGTGTATTCAAATTGTTCGTGCGCCAAAAGTCTTCCCTCTTTACCAATAGCTTCAGCTTTTTCATAGTCCAAAAAAACCTCTGATAATGATTCAGCTAACCGCTCAGGATCATTGGGACTTGTTAAAAAAGCATCTTTTTGATTGGTTAGAAATTTGGGGATTGAACCCGAACTGGTAGTCAGTACCGGCTTTCCTGTCGAAAGGTATTCAGCTATCTTGGTTGGGACACAATGCTCGGCTTGCAGGTTGGCAGGTTTGGCTAAAACCAAAACCGCTGCATTGGTCATTCTTTCTATCATTGCCGGCCGGCTCACATAACCGGTAATTTCAACATTGTCCTGCAAGTTATTCTCCTTAATGAAAGTAAGGATATCATTTTTATTTGAAGAAACGTTGATATCACCCATTAAGACCAATCTTTTATCCGGATTTTTTTTTACGAATATACGGTATGCCTGCAGTAAATCCATTATTCCATCCTTAAATTGGTTTAACACCCCTGCGTAGACAATCTCACCGCTATTATGTTTGGTTGGCGTAAAAATATTTGTATCGGTTAAAATGGGCACCACAATTAGTTTGGCTTTTTTGCTGATCCTGGTTTTGAAGTGTTCGAAAAGACTATCAGAAATTACAATCATTCCATCAAACAGGGGGAAACCTGTTTTTTCAATTATCTTATGCTGAATCTCGCTAATAGGTGTTTTTTTGGAGAACACAAAGGGGAACTCGCTTTTTTCCCAAATGTATTTAACGTTAAAAAGTACGCAAAATATCTTATAGGTGAGCACGACATAAAACTTGGTAACCACCAATAGCAGGATATCACTGTCGCGCTTTGTCCTGATCACATAGAACAATGTCTTAAAATAAGCTAAAAAGTCGTTTACCCTGCGCATGATAAAGGATTTGCTGCGGACAGGGTTTAACGGATATCTGAATCTTATGCCATCATAAACTCCCTTTTGTTCAAAATTTCGCGGGGTAGTATGGTGTGTTTCGGTGGGTTTGGGGATAATGATCTCCACATCATGCCCACGTTCCTGGAATCTTTTAGCATATAAATGAACCCTGTTTGTACAGGCCATCCCATACGGATAGGGTTCATTCATTATAATTGTAATCTTCATTCAGTATTGTAATAGCTTTTCATTAAGTCACACATTCTTCACTCATTAAGACTGAAAAATATCCGGTAGGGTAGTTGTTGATTTAAACAGTATATGACCTGTAAAGTTTGTCCATGTGTTTTTCACAATACGTAATTACTTCATCTGTAAAATCGCCGAACAGGGTTCCATTGTTCAACTGATGAAAATTAATCTCATTGCCTTTATTATTGATCTCTAAACACCGGATATTACTCTCGTGGTCTATCGCCATATCAAGGGCATGCATTCTGTGATGAATATTTCTTTCGGCAATTAATTTCGCGACGGACAATATCTCATCAAAAAGAGGTATTGTATATTCATTTTCAGCCAGGTTGACATCGTTTACTTTTTCATACCTCATTCCGTCTTTTCTGAATGCAAATTTATTTAATTTCCCGGTCGTAGCGTCAACACCGATCGAATACCCCCCGGCCCTGGAGTTATCCAGGAACTGCCCTGTAGCACCTACACGAAAAACAACCTGCAGTATATTTACAGTATTGGTTACATCACTACGATAAGTTAATACCCTTACCGTATTTAATGAAGTAGCATTAAAGAATGAAGGAAATGAATGTTGCGGGAGTATCTTTTGGATAAGGAAGTTCGTTTTATATAGCTTAGCCATGCTTTGAAGCGTTAGGGGCTGGCCGTCCGTATTCAAAAATTTCCCGTCTTTTAAAGTATATAATTCAACGTCACGACCACCACCCGATTCGGTAGAAGGCTTTATGATGATTTTATCAAGGCCTTTTAAACGATCCATTAATATTTGGTCATTGTCAAGATGCAGCGCTTTATAATCCCGGTCAAAGTATAATTCGTCAATATTCCTTATGATAGTTTCAGGGAATATGCCATCAGGATACATCAGGTCATAAAAATTCTTTTCTACAAAAGCCATATCGTAGCGGGCATCGTTAAGAATAGGCTCCACAGTTGTATAGAAGATGCTTTCTGGTATAAAATCCGGGCTGCTTATCCCGGTACATTGGCTATACCAACGCAGCCAACCCAGGTTAATTTTGCCTTTGAATATCCTTCCCCATTTCTGCTTATGTTGTTCAACCACGTTTGGATCTAAAGGAAAAGCTTGATCCAGGTTAGTATGAACCAGTTTTTTCTCCATCATCTTTGATGTCCGCTCAATTCTTTTGTTAATTAGCAGGTCAACAAGTGACTTTTTAATTTTTCCCATAATTAATATTTTACTTGATTTACCCCTTGTTATTCCATTGATCAAGAGATACATAACCCCTTATACGTAAATACGAGTGGTTATGTGACGAATTATTGTAACAGCCTATTTAGGTCATTGAAACTTTAAGAAAAGTCTTCTCCTTGACGTTAAGGGTCGCGTAGCCAATAAGAAAGGTGATAAAGTAATAAAACAATTTGGTTGAAAACGTAACATAGATGGCGAACCCTGCACAAGCCAATATCCAGAAGAATATAACGATCTTGGCGTTGGTCATGGTAACATCGTTGTTAGGGTTTTTCCTTATTATAGGGTATCCAAGGAAAGCAATATAAATGAGACAGGTAATAATGCCAAACCACCAGGTTGCTAATATAAATTGATTATCCAGCCATTCGTATCCGCCTTTTGTGTAAACAGACCAATGCCAGGTTCCCGAGGGCCCAACCCCCGAAAATAATTTATCATAGTTGTACTGATCGAGAAACTCTCTTAGTTGGCTACTCCTCGAATCATCGTCCATACGGCCTGAGAAGATGTTAAGTAAACCTTTGATATTATTAAAACTGTGAATATTGGCCGTAAAATAGTATCCGACCAGCAACATTATACCGCTCATCGCTACGATCAAAATGGTGTTCTTTCCTTCTTTAAGATCTCTTTTTAATTTGATGAGGAAATAAATTATCACGATCAATAAATAACTCCGCGACGCTATGGCAAAAGCAAAGAATGCTACAAAAATGATCATTGTGTATTTGAACGCTTTTGTAATCGTAGTTTTATCGGTTTCGTCAAAAAAGAAGAACGGATACACCCATATCAAATAGCATGTTGTATCGCGTATTGCATTTTCTGCATCGGTTCTATTGGAGATTGTTCCCAACAACGCTATAGCCCCAAAGTTGAAAATTACAACTGCGTAGCATACTATTTTGAATATTCTAAATAGTTTAACCCTATAGGCTTCTTCAGCCATAAAATAGAGCAGTCCAAAGTTTATCCATGTTCCTATCCCTTTTGGGCAGTAAAATAGGCTGGGCTGTTTGCTGAACATACCCAGGTCATTAAATGATGCAATAAAAATCAATAATAATAACGCCAGGTAGCATGCAGTCACGATCCATGGGAACTTGTGCCGATACATCACAAATGAATAGACACTCACCATTGACAATAAAACATTACTCACAAACGCCAGGGTGTAGTACCAGCCACCAACTGTAGATTCGGTATACTCTCCCTTCATGTTGATTTGCGACATGAATAAAAACAAGATATTACCTATTATACCTGCGAGTAAAATATAAAAAACAATCTGGGCGCTCTTTGTCATAAGTTTGGTTGCGTCTTTTTGAATGGTGATAATGTTTCGTGTCTTTACGACTCTAATTTATAAAGATATTGAAATCTTGTCACTGAATATTTTTTACGAATTTAAACACTAAAAATGTTTATCCTTTCAGGATATAAATATATTATTAATCACTTAATACTTTGATTATTTTGGCAGGGTTGCCTCCATAAATTGTATTTGGAGGCACGTTCTTAGTAACAAGCGAATTTGCGCCTATTACTGAATTTTCACCAATTGTTACTCCCTTCCATATTACGGAGTTTACACCGATGAAAACATTATTATTAATTACTACCGGTTTTGTGCCTCCGCTACCAATTCGCCTTTTTAAAGGGTGAACATCGTGCCAGTCAAAATCAGTAATGATAACATTGGCCCCCACAAGTACATCATCGCCAATAGTGATTGAACTAAGACAGCCAATAGTGACACCGCTAAAACCAGAGTTTTTGCCAATTTTTATCACTGCATTTGGTGAATGGGTTGATATGATGCAGTGCCTGTTCACACCAATCAGGTTTGAATATTTATCCGATCTGAAAGTACAACCATTTTCGATTGAAATTACGGATCCTGGAAACCTCTGAGCTTTTGCAAAACCGTAGAACCGTGCAGACCCGGCAAATTGTACGCCTCTTAGTGTCCAAGTAAATCTATTAAGTACTGAAGTGATGGTTGAAGCTATGTTAAGCCTCGTATAGTGCAGCTTCTGAAATATTCTTCCTCTCAAATCAGAACTACTTGCCTTTGGTTCTAAATTATGATTTGGAATACTCATAGTTTTTATAATAATAAATCAGGAATATTAAAAAGTAAGCCCCTGAACCTATTGCATTTGCGATCATTGCACCTACAGCAGAGTACCTGGGGATGAGTATGAAAGCAGCTATTAATTGAATAACACCGGTTATAATTGCGGCATTTTTTATAATTCGTCCTCTGCCTTTTGCAATCAGGAATTTATTAATAAAATCGCCAAATCCATGCAACACTGCTGTTAAAGCCCCTATTTTAACCAATAGGCCAACAACCTCGAAACTTTGATTCTTGAAGAATAATTTTATCCAAAAATCTATCGTAAATATAAGTAAAAACAGTAAAACAGACGATGAAACAATTGCCTGAAGCAAGACATTTCTCGGTAGTTTTTTTGCGGTAACAAAATCTTTAAAATTGGCTGTTCCGAAAATGGTAGGTAAAAAGGTTAATAATGTAACCAGCATATATGCTATGCTATACCGCCCGACATCAACGTTGTTAACGTTATAATAACCTATAAGTATCGTAAGTAAATAACCTGTACCAACACCCCATAAAGCACCATAATAGACCTGCAAGCCGAATTCCTTGTTAGCATGTAATAGTTCAGTCAACTCAGGAGTCTTTCCTTTAAATTCAACGCGGTCAAAAATGAAAAATCCGATAAACGTAAGAAGGAAACACGAATAATAAGTTATTATGTTATAGGAAATTACACCACTGAAATATTTTTGCCCAATTAACAAACATATGATGTAAGCGATAGGAGGGATCAGCTTATAGGCTGAATAACTGACGAGTTTTCTTTCGGCCTGGAAGGTAGACTCGAAATAGTTCATTATCGGGTGCGCTAAAAAAAACGGGAAGAAAATCAATAAATAATGAAAGATCCTATCGGAAAGTACACGTGTACCTAACAACCGGACACCAAGTGTTAGTATAAACATTATGCAAAGGCCTGCTATACATAGATAGATCAGGTAACCTTTAATCCTTTTGATTTTTGTGTTATTATCCGAAGCTGCAATAAGCCGGCTGCCCGATTGAAAGAAACCAAAATTTATGATGGAATTGAGAAGCAAAAGATAGCTCTGGATGTATTTAAAATCACCAAATGATTCTTTGGAGAGCATTTTGGCATTTAATATCGTACCTAAAAAACTAAATCCAAGCCCGGCTATTGTAGCAGAATATAATAATAAGACCCCTAAATTTTTCTTTCCAATCATTAGTATTACCCTGGGGTAGTTATCGTCTGTCTAAAATGTATCTTTTGCTTATGCGTTACGCTTTGAGAATTTTGAAGTGATACAGTTTAGATTATTTGTTGTAGAATTTTTTATACCACTCCATAAAGTTTTTTATGCCTATCTGGATGTTAGTACTTGGATTATAGTTGAAATTGTTGATCAGGTCGTCCACATTTGCCCAGGTTGCCTGTACGTCACCATCCTGCATACCCTTCATTTCCAATACTGCTTTCCGGCCCATGTTCTTTTCAATCTCTTCAATGAAACCCATTAGCTCAACAGGGTTATTGTTGCCAATATTGTAAACACGGTAGGGGGCCGTTGAACTTGCAGGGTCAGGATGTGTGGCATCCCAATCTTTATTAGGTTCGGCGGGTGAATTCATTACACTAATAATTCCACTTACGATATCATCAATATAGGTGAAGTCACGTTTCATCTTGCCATGATTGAATACCTGGATAGGCCTGCCTTCTGATATTGCATTTGCGAACAGGAAATACGCCATATCGGGTCTGCCCCAGGGGCCATAGACCGTGAAAAAGCGTAAACCGGAGGTGGGAATTCTATACAAATGACTGTAGGTGTGCGCCATTAGTTCATTTGCCTTTTTGCTTGCCGCATATAATGAAACAGGATGATCTACATTGTCATGAACAGAAAACGGCATGGTTGCATTTAACCCGTAAACGCTGGAAGAGCTTGCATATACCAAGTGTTTTACCGGGTTATGACGGCTAACCTCCAGTATATTCAAAAAACTCAGCAGGTTTGATTGTGCATAAGCGTCAGGATTTAATATGGAATAGCGTACCCCGGCCTGCGCTGCCAGGTGCACAATGATATCGAATTTCTCGCGGGCGCAAAGGGACATCAATTCACCCTTATTCTCGATGTTCATGCGAATAAAGCGGTAGTTGGAATATTTAGTACTCTGGGCCTCACGGTGCCAGCTGACATTTGCTTTGCTGATGCCACATTCTGCAAGCCGGGCAAATTTCAACTCTGGATCATAGTAATCGTTGATATTATCTATCCCAACAATATCACAGTCTTGCCCAAGTAATTTCTGCGCCAGATGGAAGCCAATAAAGCCAGCGGTTCCTGTGATAAGAATTTTCATATTATATGTATTTTCAATTAATACCCCATCCAGCATTTTAAAAGTGTGGCTGGGGTATTTTTAGATGATTGATATTTTTAGGATTTTAATAGACAACATACCGGTTTAGAACCTGCTGAAAAACTTCCGCACTATGTTACCTACCGAGTTTTTATGTTTATCTACATAGGTATTATAGTAGCTATTATCATAATTATAGCCATAGCCATATTTATCCCTCTTTATACCATTGAAAATAATGTTCAGCTTAGGGAACCTTTTTTCTGATTTGATGTCATTGATAAAATCAAGTTCAGCTTTTTGGGTATATCCCTGCCTCATCACATATAAAGCTGCGTCGGCAACACGGGCAACAATCAAAGCATCAGTAACCAGGTGTATAGGAGGTGTATCAATAATTATGTCATCATATATTTGGCGTAATTTCAATATCAACTCATCAAGTAACGGCTTTTCAAGAAGCTCAGACGGGTTGGGGAGTATAGAACCGCAACCCATTACGTCAAGTCCAGGTATGCCAGAGGATTGAATAAGCTCGTCCAATGATAAATTCTCACCATCCAGGAAGTTACTGATACCCACATGATCTGTCGGCAAACCAAACATCAAAGAGGTCTTCGGCTTACGAAGGTCCATTTCTAATATGATAGTCTTTCTTGAAGCGTACGCCAAAGTAACGGCAAGGTTGGCACTCACAAAGCTCTTTCCTTCACCACCGGTACTGGAGGTAGTAAGTGTAACACGTCCGCTATCATTATTATTGTGCACGTGGTATAAGTTAGTACGAAGCACACGGAACTGTTCGCCAATGGCAAATTTTCCTCGTCCCTGTGATATAACAATAGGAGTGGTAGACTCCTGGAATGACAACTCACCTAAGATTGGGATGGTTACAACATCTTCAATTTGTTTACGGTTTGTGATACGCACATCAAAACTGTCGCGACCGTATATAATACCAGCAGGAATGCTAAGGCCGATAACAAAAGCGATTACATAGATGATACCACTTTTAGGCCATTTCGATTTTCCTGCGTGGGCGTCGTCAACGATCTGGGCATCGGAAATAGATGCAGCATAGTTCAGCGATATTTCTTCGCGTTCCTCTAACAGATATGAATATAATTTGTCTTTAGCATCTACATTGCGCACTAAGCTCCCAACCGCTTTCTTTTGTCCGGGAACTTGCCTTAAACGGGATGAGTAATCAGAATTGATTGAACTAAGCGAACGCGACTGAGCGATTAAGCCAGACTTGATGCTTCTTACTTTTTCCCTAATCGAGCCTTGTACACTCGCTATTTGTTTATTAATAGGATCAAAAATAGGATTTGCGGCAGGAGTAGTAGCCAACAGCTGATCTTTTTTCAATTGAAGTTCTGCCAATTTATCCAGTAAACTATTTAAACCCTGATCGGTCAGACCATCCGTTGAGGGGATTCTCGCATCACTGCTATTGGAATTTATATATTTCTCGATGTCGTCAACCAATTGGGTCTTCACACGGATATCATTCAAATTCCTTTCATTCGCCGATTTACTTTCAACCGTATTTTGTGATTGTTGTGTAATATCGGTTAAGCCCTGGCTGCTCATTAAGTCTGCAACCTGTCCTTCATTCTTATTTAATTCCTTACTAATGGAATCAAGGCGCTTGTCAATAAACTCAATTGTTTTTTGAGCCTTCCTGTTCTTTTCAGTGATGGAGTTCTTGGTATAAATCGCCATTAAAGTGTTCAAAACATCTTTACCGCGCTGAGCAACTTGGTCGGAAGTAGACAAGTTTACAAATGGGGCATCCTTGTTTTCAAGCGCAACTTTAAGACCGGATAAGTAATTATCTGTAACCGCATCAGGGTCCTGCAGCGAAACGTTGATGGTATTGTCTACATAATTGTCAATGTAAGATGTAGGCGTTAACTGCCATGTACCAAAAGTGCTTTTGATCTGCTGGCCAAATTTATATTTGTGCTGTGTGCCATCATCATCAACTATCGTAAAATTGTTGTGATCTAAAATTTTAACTTTGAGTTTTTCACCTTGTTGAGAAATAGTACCCATCGCTTTTATGAACGAAAAGTTAAAAGGTGTGGAAACATAAAGATCAGAAACGGCTAAACCGTCTTTTTTTGAATAGTTAACCCACAGCTTCAGTTCATTTACAACCTGGAACATGATCTGTTTCGATTGCATTACTTCAATTTCATTTTCAACTATTACGGGCGAGCTAATCTGGTCTAATTGCGAAAGGCCTGATTTTTCGCCGGTAGTAGAAGTGCTTTTATCATCCTTGAACTCGATAGTTGCATTGATTGGGTATACAGGGCGGGCATATTTAATATAAAAATACGCCAATGTAATAACCACAGCCAATGACAAAAAGAAGAGCGGCCAGTGAAACAGATATTTTTTTAACAGTTTCGGAAAATCAACTGCCTGACTTTGCGAGACCGGTAATGTTATTGTTGTAATTTGGGGATTAGAAGTACTCATAGTGAATTAAAAAATTATTTTAAAATGTTGCTCGAAGAGAGAACAATAGCTATTACGGAAAGTGCTGCGATCACTAGACTGACTTTTTGAAAATCGGTACTGGCTGCTGCAACCTTTTGTTTGTTTGGTGTAACATAAAGAACATCATTGTTTTTAAGGTAGTAATACGGCGATTCAAACAGCTTTTTTGAATTTAAATCCAAAGGAACATACTCCCTTTTTCCGTCAACTTCGCGAATCAACATGATCTGGCGGATAGCTGTGATGTTTAAATCTCCCGCAAGACTTAACGCCTCAGTTACAGTAATGTGTTCATTTTGGATATTGTAACTGTCAGGCTTGCCAACATCCCCCAAAACTGAGATTTTGAAATTAAGTATGCGGATATTTACAATGGGTTTACTCAGATAAGTTTGCAATTTGGCTTCCAGAATATTATTAAGCTCCGTAGTATTAAACCCTGCCACTTTGGTTTCACCAATATAAGGCAACCTGATATTTCCATTATGATCTACAAGGTATCCAATTACTGAATTTTGCGGGGTCCTGTCGTTATTATCACCGTTTACCCTGGTCAAGTTGTAATTAAATATGTCAGAAGCTGCCGGATTTAGGCTGGAAACATTAATACCTAATATATCACCGGTTTGTATAACCAGCGGAGAATAATTGTTAATTTCTTCCTTAGTGATCCCAGTTGTTTTTAGATCCTGGAAGTAAGGTACATTTTGATAACTACCGCAAGAAAAGGTAAATAGTATACAAATGAAAACTAATGCACTAAGTAATTTTGATTTCATGATAGTTTTTTGGGGGTTGAATTGTTTCTTTGCCAATTGTGA
>Ga0207671_10002740_pt1 | contig 18427 bp, 17 predicted proteins | sample KBSC24metaG_FD_184352 | JGI IMG/M metagenome (GOLD analysis project Ga0207671, IMG submission 184352) | Corn rhizosphere microbial communities from Kellogg Biological Station, Michigan, USA - KBS C2-4 metaG (SPAdes) (version 2) | ecosystem: Host-associated > Plants > Roots > Rhizosphere > Soil... | reverse complement strand
GCGCTTCTCATTTCCCTGCTCGGGCTTGGAGATCGCGTCGTCGTCGTTGCCCGTGAGATCGTCGGGGTCAACGGCATCAGCCACTTCCTGTCCTTTGACTTCAACCGTCGGCGTCACGCCGGAATGCGCGCGATCCTCGCCGAGGAAAGTCTTGCCACCAGCGCTCGCCCATTTAATTGTGGTCAGCAGAAGACCATCGCCGCCGCGCAGTGTAAAGAGCTGTTGCTCGGTTCCCGCACCAAAACTCTTCTCGCCAACTACCTGTCCGCGATTACGTTCGAGCAGTGCGGAAGCGACAACCTCAGCCGCTCCGGCCGTCCCTGTATTGATCAGCGCGACGACCGGTCCCGCGAACAGCGTTGCTTTCGGATCGGCCGTAAACGTCTTCAGCGCCTTTCCTTCGCGACCGACAGTCTCCGCGAGCACACCGTCTTTGATAAAGAGATTCGCGACTGCAACAGCTTCCGCCAGCGATCCACCGGCCGTGTCGCGAAGGTCGATGACGATCTTCTGAGCACCCTGCTTCATGAGATCCTGAAGACGCGCACGCACCTCAGTGGCTTCGCCGTCGGTAAAACTGTTGATTCGAAGAACCCCGACGCGGCCGGCTTCCATGCGCATCTCCGCAGCGGCGGCGCGTGACGCTGCACGCTTGACGCTGATTGTCAGCGGGGTCGTATTCGCTCGCAGCACTCTGAGCTTCACCTCACTGCCGGCAGCTCCATTCAACAGTTGCTTCGCGTCGTAGAGTGAGATGTCGCGAGTGGCTTTGTTGTCGATGTACTCGATGATGTCGCCTGCGCGGAGACCAGCCTGATCCGCCGGCGATCCTTTCATCGGCGCGATCACGTAGAGATATGACGCAACCTGGGAAAGCTCGGCGCCGATGCCAACCTGACCGTTGTTGTTGGCGGCGTTGTATTCCTTCACCTGTTCAGGCGTGAGATAGGTCGAATAAGGATCGAGGCCATAGGCAAGCCCGCGAAGAGCGCCGGCCCGAACCTTTTCCATGTTAGGCTCATCCACGTAATCGTTCTGAATGTGTTGCAGCACACTCTCGAAGATTCGCAATTGTGCGTTTGGATCGTTAGCCGGCTGTTGTGCACGAGTGGAAATCCAGCCACCGACGACGGTATAGAGAGTCAGTGTTGCAGACAACAAAATCAGGATGAACTTGGTGCGAAATGACATTTACCTACCTCTTGAATTACGTTAGAGCCCGGATCAACAAAGATCGCACTGTTTGCGAGTCGAAACGTATGATACAGGCGGCATTTACGGGGTGCAAGCAAATAGGTCTATACGACCTATATGTCCTGTAGGACCTATTAAGTGAAAAGATCTGAAACCGCTAACGCACCAATTCTCGCCCTCGATCTCGGCGAAAAGCTTGTCGGCGCCGCCATCTCGGACGAACGGCTGGTGACAACCAAACGACTCCCACCACTCACGCGTTCCAATTGGAAAAAACTACTTCAGGATATTCGACACCTGGTTGAGCGCTTTGACGCGAAAACAATAGTCCTTGGTTTGCCGCTTCGCATGGATGGAACTGACGGTGACGCAGCAAAAAATGTTCGCCGCCTGGCCCAAAACCTGGCGAGATCCATCGATTTGCCGGTCTATCTACAGGATGAGCGCTTGACTTCCCTGGAAGCGATGGCGAATTTAAAGGCGGAGGGTCTTAGACCCGACGAGATACCGGCCTTCATAGATGGTGAAGCGGCAGCCACCATCCTTCGCGACTTTCTCGACACCAAACAAGAGAGGGTCAAGGTTAGCCCATCTGGAGATCCGGAAACGACACAAGAATGAAGCGGCTAATAATTCTAATCATCGCGCTCGGCATCGTCGCCGTCGCCGGCCTGGGAACGTGGACCTATTTTGACCTGCATCGTCCAATAACCCACGCGAAAACCGGACAGTACATCGAGATTCCGAAAGGCTCGTCTCCGTCAGCGATCATCAAGAAGCTGACGACTGAAGGAGTAATTAAGAACGAGTGGCCCTTAAAGCTTTACCTTAAGTCTACGGGAAAAGGATCCACGCTGAAAGCCGGAGAATATGACTTCCCGTCACCGATCACGCCACTTCAAGTGCTCGCGAAACTCCAGCAAGGCGAGCGGCGCCTCAATCGTTTGACCATAGTCGAGGGCTGGACGCGTTGGGACATCGCTCGCGCAATGGCTCAGGTGCCTGAATTCAAAATCACAAGCGAGGCCCAGGCGCTGGAGTTAATGAATAACGTGAGCCTCATACGCGACCTCGATCCGATCGCGACAAACCTCGAAGGCTATCTTTTCCCTGACACGTATGAGTTCGCGCCTGACACAACCGCCGCGCAGTTGGTCGAGATGATGGCGAAGCGGTTTCGCGACGTGTGGAAACCGGATTGGACCGACCGCGCACGAAGTCTAAACTTCACCCCACGTGAGATCGTCACCACCGCTTCGATCATTGAGACTGAGGCCAAGCTTGCCGATGAGCGCCCGCTGGTCGCTTCAGTGATCTACAACCGTTTGCAAAAGAGCATTCCACTCGCGGTTGATTCGAGTGTTATTTACGCTTCGAAGCTCGAGGGAAAGTGGCGTTACGACGGAAAGGTTTACCTGAGCGATATCCAGCGCCGCTCACCTTACAACACGCGACTCTATGCTGGTCTTCCGCCAGGCCCGGTCGCCTCGCCGGGCGAGAGTTCTCTCGAGGCTGCTCTGAATCCCGCCACATCGGATTATCTCTACTACGTGCGAAACCCAGCACGTAACGACGGCGCTCACAATTTCTACAGCAATGGTGGGGAGTTTGAGACGGGCGTGCAGGCATTGCGTAAATGGGAGCGCGAAAGGGATGCTGAGGAGGCGCGGAAGAAACGCGAGAACTCCGGGCAATAGCAATCTAGTTTTCCTCGCAAAGACGCAAAGGCGCAAAGGAGCATCTAAGCTTTTCTTTGCGCCTTTGTGTCTTTGCGTGAGACAGCTTGTATTTGCCTGTTTGGTAAACTATTCTCAGGTTGCAAGTCCCCTTTGAGATTCATCGCGGTGTGAAGGTAAAAGGTGTTGTTATGTTGCGCATAATTGTTGGTCTAATGATGTTGATTGCCTGTTCCGTTCCAGCATTCGCGCAGGCAGCAAAAGGTGTCGACAAGCAGAACGAGCGTGTGAGAGATAGCGGTTCGGACCGCACGCCCGCAAACAACGGAAACAAGACAGACGTTGGTGCTGGTCGCGGCATGGACTTTGGTCGCGGCCGCACACCCGAAACGCCGCCGCTCCCGAATCCGTATCGCTTAACCGGACGGCGCGACGTGATTATAACTGCCGTGCAGGACTTGATGCGCGATCGGAAGCTCGTGGTAGACGAGGGTGCATCGAGACTCTCCGATGGAATCATCGTCAGTCAGCCATTCACGTTCACGAAGGGCGCAGTGGTGGCGCAGGCTGATCTCAGCCGGTACGCAGATGTCCCTGCTTCGAATGCGCGCGGATGGACACGTGGCCGCTACACACTGACAGTCGAGGTCCAACCAATCGACGGCACTGCTGCGAACATCTCGGTTAATGCGAAGGTTGAAGGGCGAACTGACGGAGCGACCGGAGCTGAATGGACCACATTGCGAAGCAGCGGTCTTGCCGAGGATCAGTTTCTCGATGGCCTCATTACGGCTGTTACCGGCGCAGCTCCTCCAGGACGGACTCCCCAACCATGAGTTAACGTTTTACGTGAGCCATAGATTTGATGATTAACGATCCCTTTCACCCCGAAGAAGCGATTGCCCGGCAGCACGAATCAAACCGCAGAAAACTGGTGGGAGTAGTTTGCGCAGTCGCGGCCACAGCCGTTCTGTTGGTTGGTTACGGTTACATCCGCAAGTATCACGCGCAGAGAGTTCTCGAGGACACTCCACCACCACTGGCCGTCGCCGATTCTGGTCCAAAAGGACCAGCGCTGGCCCACATCGTCGTCGACGAACCCACGATCTTAAAAGGCGAAACGACAATCGGCGGCGCCGTGAAAAATATTTCGAAGCAGGAATTGAGCAGCCTTCAAGTGGTGCTTGAACTGCGCCGGCGAAAAGACGGGGGCCTTGAAGAAGTCCTGCTCCCAGTGACGCCGAGTCCACTGCACCCGGATCAGGAAGGTGTTTACTCGATGAAAGCACCTTCACAGGATTTTGCTTCGATTCGCCTTGCGGGATTGAAGGCTGATCCCCAGTCAGCGTTGATCGCCTACAGCTCCTCACAGGGGAAGAAACGGCCCCCAGAGCGGTTCGAGCCGCGAACGATCGTCGTCAAGCGCGCTGGAAAACCCGGAGAGTTTATTAACTCGCCAGACAACCCTGGCCGCGTCCCTTAGTCTCCCAATAGAAAGCTTTGAAGTTTTTATTTAAGGGTCGGCGCGCCGATAGTTAATGTGAAATGAAAACTGTTTTTACAAGAACGTTCGTTGCTTCGAGCTTGAGCGTTTTCGCTTTTCTATTCTGTGCTGGTGTCGTTTCCGCTCAGACCCAGGGTGTTCCCATCCCTACCCGGCCGCAGGAAGGAGCGAGGGATCCGGGCGCGAGAGATCCGAACGCTCCGTTGACAGAGCTTGAAGAAGAAATGCGAGCGAAACACGCGATCAAAGTCGCAGAGAAGGAACACGAGGAAAACCTCGTTCGCGCGCGTGAGATCGAGCAGATCGGTAAGGAACTTCAGGAGTCTGCGAAGAATGCGGCAGAACTCGATCGCGACTTCCTGAAGAAAGTCGAGCGTCTGGAAAAGCTCACGAGGAAGATTCGCGGTGAAGCTGGTGGCGAAGATGAGGAAGTCAAACTTCCAAGACAACCAACCGACACTGCTTCCGCTATCGCGCAGCTCGCGGACGCAAGTGAGACTTTATCGAAAGATGTTCAAAATACTCCCCGTCAAGTTGTCTCAGCATCAGTAATCACCAGCGCTAACGTTTTACTTGAACTGATCAAGATCGTTCGTGGTTACACACGTCAGCTTTAACTATGCTAACTCGCAAGACTTTTCCCTTCCTGCTCGCACTTCTTTGCTTCAGCGCGCCCGTTGTTCTTGCTCAGGACGACGATGATGTGGTCCGTGTGAACACGGATCTCGTTGTGCTCAACGTCACCGTCACGGACAAAGCCGGCCAGTACGTAAAAGCGCTGAAGGCATCGGACTTCAAAGTTTACGAAGATGGCGTGGAAGTTCCGGGCAAAATGATCACGAGCTTCTCTCTTCAGGAATCACCTTATGCTGCGGTGGTGCTGTTGGACAGTTCCGGAAGTATGGAAGCGCGCTTCTCGTTGGCACGATCCGCGGCGATAAGATTTCTCGACGGGCTTCGTCCTGAAGATGTCGCGGCGGTTTACAGGTTTGATTCAAAAGTGGAACGCGTCCAGGAGTTTTCCGGTGGCAGAGATCTCGCGCCGACGGCATACGCGATCCGCGCGAAAGGAATGACAACGCTCAACGATGCGATCGTGGAGGCCGCGAAGACGCTTGCCGACCGACCTGAGCATCGCAAGGCGATCGTGGTTTTGTCTGACGGGATGGACACGTTCAGCAAAGCATCAAGCGAGAAGGCGGTTGAAAGCGCGTTAGCGGTGGGCGCAAGTATTTTCGCTGTTGACATGGCGAGCCTCGAGATCGCGGGTTCAGCGAATCGCCAGAGCGCGGGTCAACTGAAAGCCTTTGCAGAGAAGACTGGTGGAAGGTTTGTTTCGACGCCGGGTGGGCCAGCGTTGCGAGACGCTTTCGCAGGGATCGCCGATGAGCTTGGTAATCAGTACACGATCTCTTACCGGCCGATTAATAAGAAACGTGATGGGAAGTGGCGAACGCTCGAGGTGAAAGTTCAGCAGCAGGAGCTTACGGTACGTACGCGCAAAGGATATCGAGCACCTAAATCTTAGACAGGATTTACAAGATTTTTCAGGATTAATCTTGAGAAATCTTGTAAATCCTGTCTAACGGCTTGTTTTGGTGAGTGATTTTTCGCGGTGTCTCTCGAAAGCGAGTTCAATCAAAACTTCCAACAACCTCGAAAACGGAAGCCCGGACGCTTCCCACATCTTCGGATACCCCGACACCTCAGTCAGCCCAGGCATCGTATTCAACTCATTAACAATCAACCCTGCACCGTTCTGCGGCAGGAAGAAGTCGACTCTCGCCAGCCCCGCTCCATCGACTGACTGAAACGCCCTGATAGCCATTCGCTGGATCTGCGTCGTCACCGCCTTCGACAACGGCGCCGGAACCACGAAATTCACGTGGCCCGTGTTTGAATACTTCTCCGTGTAGTCGAGAAATCTCGCTGACTCTTCATAGACCACATACTCGCCCGGTAAGCTTGCCTTCGGTTCGTCGTTCCCCAGCACCGCACACTCGATCTCACGCGCAACAACCTCTTCCTCGACGATGATCTTCCGATCGTATTCAGCGGCCAGATCGATCGCCTCATTCAACGATTTGCGATCCGTCGCACGCGAGACTCCCACCGACGACCCAAGATTCGCCGGCTTCACGAAACACGGCAGACCGATATCCGAGATTACCTTACGTATTACTTTAGCTGGGTTGTTGCGCCACTGAGACCGCAGGAACCAGAGGTACTTGCAGATCGGCAGTCCCGCCTGAACAAACAGCGACTTCATAGCCACCTTGTCCATCCCACACGCCGACGCGAGCACACCGCAGCCGACGTAAGGCACGTCAGCCATCTCAAGTAATCCTTGAAGAGTACCGTCTTCGCCAAGTGGTCCATGCAATGCCGGAAACACGACGTCGAGCTTTTCTCCGGCATTCGCATCAAGCGAGATCAAACCTTTGCGTGAAGGATCGCCAAGCAGTGCCACGTCCGCAGTCGCGGTGTGAGTGCTCGAAGGTAACAACTCGTGTACTGCATCGGGAAGAAGTTGAGCCGAGTGCGCGGGAGCGAGCCACTTCCCTTCTTTCGTGATCGCGATCGGAACTACATCGAACTTCCGTCGATCGATAGCTTCAACGATCGCTCGCGCCGAACGGATCGAGACTTCGTGTTCACCCGATCGTCCGCCGAAGATCACTCCGACCCGCACTTTTTTTGGCACTCTTGTTTCCTGACCTTTAGAGAATTGTTTTGCCTAGCGCCGAGAGTATCAATTCAACGCCGAGCTCTGCCGTCTTGTTGTTGACGTCGAGTGCTGTATTGATCTCGACGATTTCCAGAGAACGCATGCCGCCAGCTTCGGCGATCTTTTCCATCCCTAAATGTGCTTCACGATACGTTAGTCCACCACGAACGAGTGTGCCTGAACCCGGCGCATCACCCGGATCCAACGCGTCGACATCAAACGTAACGGCGTAACCTCCGGTACCACGTGAAGCAATCGCGATCGCGTCGTTCATGCACGCGTTCATCCCGCGCTCGTCGATATCTCTCATCGTGAAGAAACGCACACCCAGCTTTGCGATCAGATCTCTTTCACCGGGATCGACGTCGCGTGCGCCAACGTGAGCGCAAAGCTGCGGGTCGAGCTTCGGCGCAAAACCCGCGACGTTAACGAGTTCGGGAGCGCCATGTCCGAAGAGCGCTGACAGCGGCATGCCGTGAATGTTGCCGGAAGGCGTGCTTTCCGGTGTGTTCATGTCGGCATGTGCGTCGAACCAGATCAAACCGAGCGTCTTGTCTTGTTTCCTGTAGTGCGCCGCCGCTCCCGCAAACGATCCGATCGCGATCGAGTGATCTCCGCCGACTATTATCGGGAATTTTCCGGAACCGAGTACGTCTTCGACCTCATGCGCGAGTTGTTCGCAGACGTCTGTGATCTCGTGAAGGTACTTGAGTTTCTCGCCTTCCTCTGGAAACGTCTGCGGGCGTTGAAGTCGCAAGTCGCCGCGATCTTCAACCGAATATCCGAGCCGCGCGATTCTCTGATTCAACCGCGCCACACGCAATGCTGCCGGACCCATATCGACCCCGGCCATGCTTGCGCCGAAACCCAGTGGAACTCCCAGGATGCTGACAGACCTTTTTAATTCAGTACTCATACGGTCAACTGCTGAAATCGAAACCACCACCACCGCCGCTGCTTTGGCTCGGAAAAAATGGTTTCAGGAGACCTGCGAGCGCCGCGAGATTTCTTGTTTGAATCAGTATTTCGCCCGGGCCGCTAAACTCGGCGACGATTCCTTCGCCACTCATCATACTGCGAAAGAGTCCCGATGCTGCTTTGCGAAGCGTGTATTGCGTCGTGCCTTCCCATGCGACGAGGTGCCCTGTGTCGACAACATAACGTTCGCCGGCTTGAAGTCGCTTGCGATGAATCGCGCCAAACGAAGACACGAGCAGGAGCCCTTGTCCCTGGACCATCAGTACGAACAATCCCTCGCCTGAGAAGAACGACTTCGCACCACCCCATTTTGTGTCGACACTGAGACTGGCGTCGCCGGCTAAGTAGGAGCTTGATTGAACGAAGAACGGTTGGCCGGTGAGTTCGATCGCGGCGATGTCGCCGGGTGCACCGGGCGCGAGTGTCACTTCACCTGGACCACCACGCGCTGTGAATGTGGAGATGAATGCTGATTCGCCGCCGGCGGCTCGCTTCAACGCGCCGAGAAAGCCGCCTTTCATTTGCGATTGAAGTTCTATATTAGCTGACATCGATACCATCGCGCCGGATTCTGCCTGGATTGACTGTTCAGGTTGTAGACGAAGGACGGCGAGTGAGAACGATGGTTGATGTAATACTTCATAGTCGTAGCCTCTGCCACGCCCACGGGCGTCGGGATCGATATGAATGCTACCGGCGTCTGTCACCGATTGCGCCGGCGGCGCGAGGCGATTGCCGCAAGCACCGCAGAACGTCGCCCCTTCGAGTAATTGAGCACCACACTTGGGACACGTCATAAAACAAACTCCTTGGACAGGATAAGCTAAGGTCTGATGCGGTAGAGCATGCGCGGGAATGGGATCGCTTCTCTAATGTGCTCGATGCCGCACATCCAGGCCGTGCACCGCTCGAGACCCATGCCAAAACCTCCGTGAGGGATGCTGCCGTACCGCCGCAAGTCGAGGTACCACTGGAACGCCTCTTCAGGAAGCTGGTGCAAAGCGATCTGCTCTTTCAGAAACTCGAGCGACGTCGCGCGTTCGCCACCGCCGATAACCTCGCCATAACCCTCCGGAGCCAACACATCGACTCCCAATGCGAGTTCCGCGCGCTCGGGGTCCCTTGCCATGTAGAACGCTTTGACCGCCGCAGGATAGTGATGGACCATCACCGGTTTTTCAAACTGGCTCGAGATGTACGTCTCATCCGGCGCACCGAAGTCACCGCCCCATTCAAACTTCGACTCGAGCTCGCCCTTTTCGAATCCTTCCTGAAGCATCTTTACCGCATCGTCATAGTGGACTCTCGGAAACGGCGCCACAATCCCTTCGAGTTTTGACGTGTCGCGCTCCAGCACTTTCAACTCTTCACTTCGCTCTTCGAGCACGCGCGCCGCGATGCTTGAAAGGAAACGCTCAGCAAGATTCATCACGTCGTCGAGCGTTGCATACGCCATCTCCGGCTCGACCATCCAAAACTCAGTCAGATGCCGTCGTGTTTTTGATTTTTCAGCGCGGAAAGTCGGACCAAAACAATAAACTTTCCCAAACGCCGCGGCAGTTGCTTCGTTGTAAAGCTGACCTGACTGCGTCAGATACGCCTTCTCACCGTCGAAGTAATCGACCTCGAAGAGCGTCGTCGTTCCTTCACACGCAGCCGGAGTGAAGATCGGCGTGTCGCAGAGCGTGAAACCGTCGTTGTCGAGAAAATCCCTGACAGCGCGGACTACGGTATGCCTGACTTTGAGCACCGCGTTTTGCCGCCGAGACCGCAGCCACAAATGCCTGTGGTCCATGAGAAACTCTGTGCCGTGCTCCTTCGGCGTGATCGGATAGTCGTGAACCTGCTGAAGTACTTCCGCATCGACGACGTCGACTTCATAACCACCGGGCGCACGGCTGTCGGCGCGAACCTTTCCCTTGATGACGAGCGCCGACTCCTGTCCGAGTCCTTTCAGCGCTTCCCACAACTCAGGTGAGATCGCATTCTTCAAAACGACGCACTGCACGATTCCGGTGCCGTCGCGCAGTTGCGGAAAGAGGAGCTTGCCGCTCGAGCGCATGTTGTAAAGCCATCCTTTAAGGACTACCTCAGCGCCTTCGTGTTGTGAAAGTTGGTTGATGTAGACTTGATTTTCTGAAGCGATTGCGAGTGGTTGGGTAATCATGAAAAACCGCGGATCTATGTAGTTAGTTTGATTCGTTCCGTCAACATGCGACGCAGCGTGGGAAACCTGTCGAGCCATCGTGCAGCCTGCAAAACGATCTGGAGTGTCGGCTGAATGAAGGGTTCGTAGACCGATCCTCTTCCGCACACTGCTGTCTGATAAGAAAAAGTTCCAGTAGCTTTCAAGCCACGCTGAATAGTCATCAAGCGAAACTCGAGCGCGAATTCGTCGGGATCAATTACGCCTAATCCAAACAGGCGACGCTCTTCGAGAAAGAACAAACGATGAGCACGCAGTTCGGCAAGCGAAGGCGGGCACGGTTGTCGATCGAGCAGGAACGAAACGAGATCATAACTCGCGGGTCCCATGCGAGCGTCCTGATGGTCCACGACTCGGAGACGCTTCTTGCTGTCGATCATCAGATTCGAAGCATGATAGTCGCGGTGACAAAGCACGCGTGGCACGGCTGCAAGCTCCGCTGCGATATCGTTCAACTCAGCCTTTAACTCAGCAACTTCCGCGTGGCGCAAATTCTCATGCAGCAAACTCCCGAAATAATGTTCGAAGAAGAAATCGAGCTCCCAGGAGAGTTTTGCTTCGTCAAACGCGAGGCGACTCGCGATCGAATGCGTCTCGTAAGCGCGTTCAGTTGCTTTCTGAATCTTCGCGATCAGAGCAATTGCCTGTTCCTTGTACTCGTCACACAGGTCTTCGGATTCTTCTTCGTAAATATGAAACAACTGTCGATCGCCCAGATCCTCCTGGACGATGATTCCCGCATTGCCGTCGACGGCGTAAATCTCAGGCACGGGAATATCGCACTCCAAAAACAGGCGCGTTACGTCGAGATACGGATGAAATTCCGGATCAAACGGCTCGGGATAGACAGCGGCGACAGCAGTACGTTTCTTCCAACCGATGCGGTAATAGTTGCGCGTCGAGGCATCGGGAGTTAGTGGGGTGACTTCCCTGCTCGCGACTCCCTGCTGCGTGATGAATCTGGCAAGTCGATCCGACGCTGAGGATTCAAATACGTTGGAAATCACCGGTTTTGGTGCACTCATTTGGTTGATTTTATTGGCGACTTGCCAATTGCGCGGATTGTATCATAAGGGCACGACAAAGTTTTCACCGCAAAAATGGCCCGGAAGCGCTTTTTCCGGCCGCGTTTTGCCTTCGATTAATTGACGTGGGACGACCACTGCGTTCTCGATAACTTCGCCATCAGGGATCGTCACGTCGTCGGCGAGTACTGCTCTGTGTATTTGTGTACTCGCTCCAACGGCAACGTCATCCCAAAGGACCGAATCTGTGACCGTAGCGCTTGTTGGAATCGTCGAGTTAACTCCCGCAACGTACGACTCTCCGCTTTCCTGCAAGAGTTCGACGCTGATGTCGAGATATCTTCTCAACGTCGAGAGCTCGCGCCAGTTTCCTGAAGCGACGTGCGCGGCGATCATCTCGCCGTTCGCGATCGCTTGTGGATAGACGTCAGTCGTCGAGTGTGAGAAAACTCCGCGAGGAATGTATTCGAAGATTCGCGGCTCGAGGATCTGTATTCCCGTGAACATCAGTGGATCTTTTTCGGTGTCCACGGGCATTCCACCAAAGCCTTTAATTCGACCTTCTTCAGTTTCAACCATGCTGAACCGCTCGCGGCGAGTGTTGGGAAGCAGAACCAGCGTCGCGAGCGCCTCTGTCTTTCGATGAGTTTCAAGAGCAGCGCCTAGATCGATATCGGTGATGATCTTTCCATTGACTGCGACGAACGTCTCACGTTCGAAGAACTCGCGCGTGTTGTCGAGCGCACCGCTCGTTCCGAGGATCACCGGCTCTTCGACGTAATGAAGCTTCACGCCGAACTGACTCCCATCGCCCAATGCTCGTCGTACAGACTCCGGGCGATGATGCAGGTTGACGACGATCTCGTCGATGCCATAACCAGCAAGATACTCCGCGACATAACCGACGAGCGGTTTTCCTAAGATGGGTATCGCAGGCTTGGTGCGGTCTTCTGTAAGAGGCCAGAGGCGTGTGCCGTAGCCGGCGGAAAGAACGATTGCGCGCATCCGATCAGGAAGCCTTGGAAGCGTCGCGCATGACGAGGTCGAATGTTCCGGGGGCTACCTTGCGAAATCTCATGTTGCGGTTGAGCGATACGGCTACGCTGATCGTCGGGTTTTGACCGGTGAACTTAAACCCGCCTTCGAGCAGACGGTTGTAGATCTCGTTGACGTGAAGTGGCCCGCCTTCTTCGCGCAGCAGGAGCGTGACCGCCTGAGGAATCGTCCGATCGATGAAACGATCGCTGAGCGCTTCGACGTTGTTGCGAACCGTGGGGATTTGCGGTCGTCGTTCGACGGGCATCTGCTGCGGTCGCATTTGTGGCTGCGACTGGCGCATCGCGGCCTCGAGCTCGGCATCCGACGGCAGACCCAGGTTCACGTTGCCTGAAGACAAAACTGAAGACAGCAGACGGTAGATCGCGGCCTCGGTTTGGCTGGCGAGGTTATCCATCTCGGCCAATTCGGCGCGCACGCTGTCGGCTTCGGCTTCGAGTTCGCGCAGTCGCGCGGCCAGGTGCATGCGGGCCGCGCGCGATTGGCGCAGGCTCTGTTCCAGACGTGAGAGGAGGTTCTCGCTCACAGCGGCAGATTTTGCCACAAAGAGGCACAAAAAAGCACACAAATTAATTTGGGCGGTTCTTTACCTATCGCGGTTGAGGATGTAGGACGGGAGCGAGCGTAGAGAGTCGCAATAGTCGGAGTCCGGTAGATTTTCGAGGGCAGCGCAAGCGTTTTCGGCGTATTCGTCGGCACGAGCGCGGGCGCGGTCCAGGGCGCCGGTGCTGTCGAGAGCGTCGCGGAGTTCCTGTTGGGTGACGGCGCTGTATTTCCCTTCCCGCAGGACTGTTTGGAGCATCTCAAGGGCTTTGGGTTCCGCTTCGCGAAGATAAATCAGCGGCAGCGTGACCTTGCCGCCTAAGAGATCGGCGCCGGCGGCTTTACCGAGCGCGTCCTCGCTCGACGTGAAATCAAGCAGGTCGTCGATCAGTTGAAATGCCGTTCCGAGATTCAGGCCGTAGTCACGCAAGGCTGACTGTTGTTCTTCGCTGGCCTCACCGAGAATCGCACCGATCTCACAACTCGCGCTGAAGAGATATGCAGTTTTGCGTTTGAGCACGTCGAAGTATTGCGCTTCAGACAGGTCGGCATGGCCCAGCAATGTCAACTGCAACAGTTCTCCCTCGGTCATCTTTCGCGTGACGCGCGTCAGGATGTCGAGGATGGGCAACGATCGTTCGGCAAGGCTGGTCTCGAATGCCGACATGTAAAGCCAGTCGCCCATGAGAACGGCCGTCTCGTTTCCATAAAGCGCGTTCACTGTGGGTTGCTTGCGACGAGTGTCTGCGTTGTCGATGATGTCGTCGTGGACCAGCGTCGCCGTGTGCAAAAACTCCATCACGGTGGCCATGCGAATCGAGTTGAATCGAGCGCCATCACCACCAACCGCATAGTTTGAAAGAATAGTCAGCGCGGGCCGCACACGCTTCCCGCCAGAGAGACGCAGGTATTCGCCGAGATAGTTGATCACCTGCACGTTCGAACGCGCCTGGCGCTCGAACTCGAGCTCCACCTGCATCAGCTCGTTCGAGATGAGACTAAAGATCCGGCGCGCCGTGGTCCTTGCCTCTTCGTCCAGTGCGATGGTGTGGCCTGACGTGGTCATGACACGTTTTACGATTTAGTTTGAGCGATAGTTCGTAAACTGCATGTGAATGCCGAAGTCTTTATCCTTCAGCCTGGCTATGATGTCCTGTAGCGTATCGCGATCGCGGCCTGACACGCGGACGACGTCACCCTGAATGGAAGCCTGGACCTTTGCTTTGCTGTCCTTGATGAACTTGACGACCTCTTTGGCCTTCTCTGTCGGAATGCCTTCCTGAATCTGTGCGCGTTGGCGGACAGTGCCTCCGGCAGCGGGTTCAACTTTGCCGTAAGTGAAAGCTTTCAGTGGAACTCCGCGTCGCACGAGTTTCTGCTGGAGGATGTCGTTCATGTTGCGGAGTTTTGTTTCGTCTTCCGCGCTCAGGACCAGCTCGTGTTTTTCGAGCACGACATTCGCGGAGCTTCCCTTGAAGTCGAACCGCTGGCGCACCTCTTTGAGCGTCTGGTTGAGAGCATTTACGACCTCTGCGGAGTCAACCTGAGAGACGATATCGAAGGAATTCTGTTGCGCCATTGGCCTTGAGAATACCATCAAACGCCAGCATGTGAAAGTTATCTCATGCTCACAAAGCGCTTTATATCCTGAAGAAACTCGTGAAATTCTCGCTCGTTATCCGCCCGATTTCTTCAATCTCGACGCCGTGAATTCCCGCGAGACACCGAGCGACTTCCACCACGTACGCAGGCTCGTTGCGCTTACCGCGATACGGTATCGGAGTGAGGTACGGACAATCCGTCTCGATCAACAAACGATTCAACGGAACCTGCTTCGCAACCTCGCGTAATTCCTCAGCCTTTTTGAAGGTCACAATCCCGGAAAACGAGATCATGAACCCCAACTCGAGCGCCTGTTGGGCCAACTCCATGCTGCCGCTGAAACAATGGAAAATTCCACGACGCTCAGCCCCTTCATAATCACTCTTCAAGATCTCGATTGTCTCTGTCTCCGCTTCGCGCGTGTGAATCACAACCGGCAAACCACACTCGCGCGCCGCTCGAAGCTGGCGCTTAAAGACCTCTACCTGCACATCGCGCGGCGAGTTGTCGTAGTGAAAGTCGAGTCCAATCTCACCCCAGGCCAGAACGCGGTGATCCTGGACCAACGCTTTTATCTTGTCTTCAGCCTTATCGTCGTAAAAGCGCGCATCGTGAGGATGTGTTCCTATGGCTGTGTAAACGGATTCGTATTTCTTACCGACGTCGACCGCGCGTTCAAACACACCCGCATTCGGATCTCCCGTTCCCACATTCAAGATCAGCGACACGTCAGCTACCCGCGCTCGCTCGACGATCTCCTCGCGATCCGCATCAAACTCCGGCCCGTCGATGTGCGCATGCGAGTCAATGAACATTCTTTGTGTCCCTTTTGTGCCTTTTTGTGGCTCACTTTAAGCGCGCACCGTTCGGAACGTCTTCCGTAAAAGTCGCAAGTACCGGCCGGCCCTCTTCACCATACGAAGCTGCCACCACCATTCCCTGCGACTCAAGACCACGCAACTTCCTCGGCTTCAGATTCGCGACCACGACAACCTTGCGACCGACCAGCTTTTCCGGTTCGTAGTACTGGGCGATCCCCGCCAGCACCTGTCGCGGCTGCTCTTCAGCGAGATCGATCTTCATCAGCAGTAGCTTGTCGGCTTTCGGAATGCGCTCGGCAGACAAGACCTGGCCCACACGCAGATCGACTTTCGCGAAGTCGTCGATCTCGATGAAGCTCGTGACGCCAACCGCGTCGGCTTCTGTCGCGTGTTTCATCGGCGGTGGTGGTTGCGTTGTTTCTGAAGCAGCAGGAACGGCGTCAGCCTCCGTCGCGTGAACACCCGCGCTCGGTCCCGTGTTGATCTCTGCAATTGTTTTTGCCTTATCGATGCGCGGAAAGACAGCTTGCACATCGCCAATCCGTGCACCTTCCTTGAGCTCGCCCCACTTGAGCTCCTTTGGATTTACCCGCGCCGGTGAGCCATCCAGTCCGAGCTGGGTCCACATTGCCTGGCTCGCAGACGGCATAAACGGATGCAGCAACACGGCCAACCAGCGAAGCGATTCTGCGGCCCGATACAACACGGCACCGAGCGTCTGCTTCTGGTTTTCATCTTTCGCGAGATCCCAGGGCTTTGCGTCGGAAATCGCCTTGTCGACGCGCGCGATCACAGACCACGCCGTTTCGAGTGCTCGACTAAATGCGAGGTTTTCCAGATGCAGTAAGAACTGATCCCGGGCGTGCTCGATGAATCCCGCGATGGTCGTCTCGTCCGTGTCGACACCACTGCGCTTCGCCAGCAACAACTTGTCTTCAGGAATCAAGCCCGAAGGAATTCGCGAATCACAGTAACGCCCGATCATCGTCAACGTGCGGCTGGAAAGATTTCCCCAGCCACTGGCGAGGTCGCTGTTGGCGCGATCGATCAGCGCCTCGTAACCGAAGCGCCCGTCCTGTCCAAACACCATTTCGCGCAAAACGAAGTAGCGGATCACGTCAATGGGAAAGTGCTTGTGCAAGACGTCAAGCTCGATCACATTCCCGAGTGTCTTGGACATCTTGCGCCCGGCGGGATCGACCCACATTCCATGCGCCACAATCGCGCGCGGAAGCTCGATGCCCCCGGCAATCAGAAACGCGGGCCAGTAAACCGCGTGAAACCGGAGAATGTCCTTCCCGACCAGGTGCAACGCAGGCCAGAACTTTTCAAATCCAACGGCTTGCTCGCGCTCCTTGTTCCCATATCCGATTGCCGTGATGTAGTTCGTCAGCGCGTCGAACCAGACGTACATCGTGTGCGCGGGATCATCGGGAACCGGGAGACCCCAACTGACCGACGTTTTCAAACGACTGACCGACAGATCCTGCAAGCCTCCACGAACAAAACTCATTACTTCGTTTCTCCGCGAATCCGGCCTCACGAAATCGGGGCGACCCTCAAACACAGACAACAACGCTTCGTCGTAATCAGAGAGGCGGAAGAAGTAACTTTCTTCCGATACGCGATCGAGAGGCGTTTCGTGAATGAGGCACGTCGGTGGGTCGCCTTCGTTCTTTGGTTTCTCGTACTCGTCCTCCGTCTTGTATTCCGCACACGGAGCACAAAACCAGCCTTCGTAATGGCCCTTGTACAGCGCGTCATTACCCTTTGGAGTTTTCGCCTTAGCGATCTTTCGCCAGAGCTCGCTCACGCCTTCGTAGTGAAAAGGCTCGGTGGTACGCATGAAGATGTCGTAACCGCCGTGTTCGGTGTCGAGAGCAAACTTACTCGTCATCTGTTTGAAATAACTGACGACGTAATCTGCCTGCTCTTGCGGAGTGCGTCCCGCGTTTTGTGCGGCGCGCTCGATATTGATTCCGTGTTCGTCGGTACCGGTCAGAAAGTAGGTTTCGATCCCCTGCTGTTTTTTCGCGCGGTTGATGGTATCGCCCACGATCATCGTGTAGAGATGGCCCAGGTGTGGCAGGCTGTTGGCGTAATAGATTGGCGTTGTGACGTAGAAAGTGTTCATCTGTAAAGGGTGCTTTCCTCGCAAAGGCGCAAAGACGCCAGGTAAATCCTCTTTGCGCCTTTGCGTCTTTGCGAGGAAGCTTTTCTAATGCTTCTTCGCAAACTCATCATCGGGATTGAAGCGAGGCTTCTCCGGCGCGTCTGAGATCATGCGTCCGATCGCGAGCGCGATCTGCGCTTCCTGAATCATGCCGCTATAATCCCACGTGTCGCGCATCTCGTCGGAGGGCTGATGATAGTGCGCCGTGTTGTAAGCCTTGAACTGCTCCTCGCCCCATTCCTTCGAATGCCCGACGTAATCGCTTCCTTCTTTCAAACTGATCGAAGGCACACCGGCTTTCGCAAACGGGAAATGATCGGAACGATAGAACGAGCCCTGCTCCGGACGCGCGTCGGGCGAGACTCTCAAGCCCATCATTTTGGCGACTGCATCGACAACGCCTTTGAGTGTCGAACGTTCCGCGCCCAGCGGGATGAAGTCGTGCGTTGGTCCAAGCACGTTCATCGAGTCGAGGTTCACGTTGGCCGCCGTCTTGTCGATCGGCACGACTGGATGTTTCGCATACCACTCGGCGCCGAGCAGTCCCTGCTCTTCAGCCGTTGGGAATAAAAACAAGCTCGAGCGCTTTGGACGCGGCGACATATGCGAGATGACGTCAGCAATCGCGAGAACACAGGCGACCCCCGTCGCATTGTCCTGCGCGCCGTTGTAGATCGTGTCGCCCGCTTTGTTTGGCGCGCCCACGCCAAGGTGGTCCCAGTGTGCTGAATACACGACATACTCGCTGCGCAACTGCGGATCGCTTCCTTCCAGAATGCCGACGACATTCTTGTCCTCGACCCGCTTCACTTCGCTCTTCAGATTTAACTTGCCTTTGACGCCGAGCTTTACTGGTTGAAAGTCTCGAGTCGCCGCCCTGGTTCGCAGCGCGTCGAGATCCTGCCCGGCGAGTTTCATCAA
>Ga0207671_10002733_pt1 | contig 18443 bp, 6 predicted proteins | sample KBSC24metaG_FD_184352 | JGI IMG/M metagenome (GOLD analysis project Ga0207671, IMG submission 184352) | Corn rhizosphere microbial communities from Kellogg Biological Station, Michigan, USA - KBS C2-4 metaG (SPAdes) (version 2) | ecosystem: Host-associated > Plants > Roots > Rhizosphere > Soil... | reverse complement strand
TATCGATACCCAGTTTTATCAATTCATCAACCATAGCGGCCACAGTTTCGGCCACATGCTGACTGTTATGCATGGCCATAGTCTTGCTGCGCACCCGTTCCAACGCGGCTTCTACTTGTGCTTCACGTGCCTGTTTTTCCGCCTTTTGTAAGTCGAGAAAACGACGGTAGGTAAGCCCAAAAACACCAGCGAACCTTTTAAACAGTTTGACCTCATCGTCCGTTAACGGCTCAAGCGTGAAGGCAAAAATCGCCCCCTCAGGAAACATGAAAGCATTATTGATTTGTTTTTTAGGCAACGACGCAAGATCAAATTGCACCGGGTACTCGGGCGAATCGTTTATTGCGCGATAGTATTCCTTCAGATCCTTGCCGGCCAGCTCGTAAGTTTTGACCTGTTCCTTATTTTGCCATGCCTGGTGTATATTGCTGGTAATCGGATGGATCATCATATCGATACGGCCTATCAGCATATTAACTTTTCCGTCAGGGTCGTACGCTGCCGTCCATACCTCCATATGTTTGGTTTCGTCAATGATCAGTATCCCGCATCGTACTGTTTTTTCAATCCCCAGCCTCACCAGTTCATCAAACATCGCAGCCACGGTGTCGCCAACATGTTCACTGGTGTGCATCGCCATGGTTTTCGCACGGACACGCTCCAGCGACAGCTCGATTTTCGCTTCGCGGGCTTGCAGCTCAGCCTTGTGTAAATCAAGAAAACGTACGTACGCCTGTTCAAAAACTCGGGCGAATCGCTTTAGAATTTCACCTTCCTTTTCGGAAAGCAACTTCCCCTGGTAACTGCTCACCAAAATCGCCGAGTTTTTTGTGTAGGCAACTGAACACGCAAAGTATTTAGCGTCTAAAATGCGCTTCTTCCGTTCGTCGGGGATATTTTTATAATCAGAATATTCAACTGCCCATTTCCAGAAATGATCTTTTTCTTCCGGCGTGTAGTTCCTTTCAAAAAAATCGGCCCCTTTACTTTTGGCATCCAAAAGGCTTGAAATAACCGCAGTGTCATAGTAAGGGATATTGAAGGACTTGGAATACAACTGGTCCGGGATAGCGTTCCAAAGGATGAGGTCTTTTGTGCCTTCGGTAAATATCACGATGCTGGCCGCCTCTTCACCCATCACAATACCTAGGTCATGCAGTTTCTCGAACACCACAGAAACCACTTCCCTCAATTCATCTGTTTGGTGCATGGCCAGGGAACGCGAGCGCACTTTTTCTAATGCCGCCTCTATCTGCGCTTCCCTTGTTTGTGCTTCTGCTTTTTGAAGATCATTGAAACGGATATATGCCTGGTCGAAAACTTTAGCAAGACGCTTCAGTACATCGCTGTCCACATCCGAAAGTATTTTACCAATGTGAGAAGGGATCGCTATGCCGGAGTTTTTTTCAAAAGCTACGGACAGCGCATAACCTGTTCCCTGCCGTATCTGGTCCTTTCGGAAGTCGGGCAGGTGTTTGAAATCTGAATTTTCAAACGCCCATGCCCAGAAGTCGGTTTTTTCTTCATATGTCCATGACCGGCCAAAAAAATCAACTCCATTTTTCCAGCTCTCTCCTACCTCCGTGATGAGTGGATGGCCATAAGGGACATATAAAGGGGGGGCATTCATATGTGCGGTCATTGCCGACCACATCATCATGCCTTTGCCCTCTTTTGCCGGAAGAAAAATTACCGCTCCCTCCATTTCGACGCCCAATTCCCGTAGTTTTTCGGCTACCAGCGCGACCACGTGATCCAATTCTTCGCTTTTATGCATCGCCAATGAGCGCGATCGTACTTTTTCCAACGCCGCTTCTATTTGCGCTTCTCTTGCTTGTGCTTCTGCCTTTTTCAGGTCGAGGAAGCGGGTGTAGGTGCGTTCAAATTCTACAGACAGACGACCCAATATCTTTTTTTCTTCTTCGGTTAATGGATTTTCAACCATTACACCAAAGCAGCCATATTTTATAAAGGCTTCTACATAATACAAGCCACACGGAAAATACTCAGGTTTCAATTGTTCAACACCGTCGATCAATTCCTGCCATGCGGCGAAGTAGCCTTTTACTCCTTCGGGAGGCACATGATAGGAAACGACCGGCTCATTCCCTTTCCAATCCACCAGGCATTGCGCCGTAGCAGGCTCACTCCTGTCGAGCGGGTAATCAACGGCTTTGCTTCTAAAGTCATTGGAATTATTTTCCGCCCAGGCTGCCCAGAAGATGTGACGGTACTTTTCCTCATCCGGCAGCCACAAAAATGAAAAGGCCGAATTAATACCCAGGTGCAGCACCTGCTGGTGAAAAACACGAAGCGTATCATCCAGTTCGTTTGAATGCTGCATGATCATGCTTTGTGTACGGGTACGCTCCAATGCTGCTTCAATTTGCGCCTCTCTTACCTGCGCTTCTGCTTTTTTTAGGTCGAGGAAACGCGTGTAGGTTTGTTCGAATACTTTGGCAAAGCGTTTGAAAATTCCGTGGGCTTCCGGCACGGGTTCATATGTAATAAATAGCAAGAAACCGTGGGCAAAATATGCCAGGTGAAATATTTGGAAGGTAGGAAGCGGATGGCCCGCTGCAATAATTGAATCCAAAACCTCGCCCACGACCGGCAGGGTATGCATGTATTGATAATGCTTTACCAATTTCCCCCCGCCCACCGCTTCTACATAAAATGTTTCACCCCGTTCAGCAGCCTCGCGCATGTGAATAAATGAAGGATCTTTAGTTGTCGGCGCATTAAATGGTGGCTGCAATACACCTTCGCTGCTCATCCAAAAGGTGATAGTAGTTTTATTGTCGATCCAGTTACAATAGCCGGCACTCCATGCGGGCATGCTCAATTCTTGTACCTGCTGAAATAATAAGTTGGCGGTTTCCGGTAATTCCGTACTATGCTGCATCGCCATTGTCCGTGCACGCACACGTTCCAACGCCAATTCTATTTGCGATTCGCGGGCCTGGGCTTCTGACTTTTGCAGGTCGTTGAAGCGGGTGTAGGTTTGTTCAAACACATGCCCAAATCGCAATAATATATTGTTTTCTGCTTCAGAATATGGGATGCCATTATAATTATGAATGGTCAAGGCTGTATTCTTCATCAGTATGGTTGATCTGACAAAGCCAGGCCTGCCAAATATTAAAGCTTTTGTATCCTCAGGAACGCCGGGTACATATTTGAAGAAGTGTTCGAAAAAACTGTCCTTTTCGTTTTTCGGAAACTCATCTGCAAGCAGGCCTCCATTATTCTTTGCTTTATTAAAGCGATCAAATACAGGATGCTGAAAATAAGGAACATGTATTTTCATCGGGTATTTTCCATGCGGTACAGCGAGCACAAGGTCAAAGTCGTCCGTTTCCTTGTAGTTCAAAGCAAAATTGGCGACATCAATATCAAAATTCAATTGCTGAAACTGCTCGAAAACTAACTGGATAACATCGTGAAGCTCGTCGCTATGCTGCATAGCCATGGTTCGCGCACGCACCCTTTCCAAAGCCAGTTCTATCTGCGATTCCCGAGCCTGCGCTTCTGCTTTTTTCAGATCGAGGAAACGGGTATAGGTGCCTTCAAAAACTCCGGCAAACCGTTCCAGTAAACGAACGCTTTCTTCAGACCTTGCTTCTGTGGATTGCACATTGATTAGGCCTTTTGAAAAGAAGGCTACATTGATAACATGGCGTTTCTCTCCTTTATTGAGTTTGGCGCCGCCCATGCTCTGGCGGTAGGTCGCAAAATCGGTAAGTGCTTTCCCGCTCAAGTCTATCACCAGCGATTTTTTCTTTGTCTTCCAGCCTTTGTATATTTTGTGCGTTACATTAGGTTCGTCAATCGAAAATTTGAACACTTTGTTGATCTGGCTGCCATACATGGTAACCCAATATTCAATCACATGCTCTTCTTCATTGATGATGCCAATGGTGGCCTGGTCGGGGTTTTCGCCTAATTCCTTAAACTGTTGAAACAGGATAAAAGCCGTTTCGGCCAGTTCCTCACTATGCTGCATGGCCATGGTGCGGGCACGGACTCTTTCCAATGCCAGCTCTATCTGTGATTCGCGTGCCTGAGTTTCTGCCAACTGAATATCAGCATAACGGCGGTAAGCCAGGTCGAACACATTGCGGAAACGTTTCAGCACATCGCGTTTTTCTTCGCTAAGTGACGTGAAAGCAGATATCCCAAGAGACCCTACACCGATGGAATAAAAATAGTAGTACAGGGCAGAGATATTTTCTAGTTTCGGATCATCCGGCTCACCGTTCCGAACCCTAAAGGCTTTAAAATCTTCCAGGTTGTCTCCCGTAAGCACATGCTCAAAAAATGCGTCACTGGCGCTGCGCGTCATTTCTACCTGGCGTTCCATTACCGGGTGACTGTTATATAAAAAAGGCGTAACAGAAGTGGCGCTTCCGTTAAAATCATAATTCAGGAATGAGCCTTTTTCATCGTTAACGATGTTTATCATGGCGTTACGTAGCTCGCCAAATCCTAATGCGGTCAATTCTTCAAACAATATTTGGCAAATGTTCAGCAGGTCATCCGCTGTCCGCATGCTCATGGCCACCGTCCGCACCCGTTCCAGCGAACTTTCTATTTCCAGGTCGCGGTTTTTTTCTTCAACCGCCTTTCTTTTACGTTCAAGTTCCTCAATGGTTTCTTCAAGTAAAACCCCGGTTGTTTGTTTTACTTGTTCCGTGCGTTCGAGTTTAAATTCAAGAATATTCCACTGCTTATCGGCATTTGAAATTTCTTTTAATAGCGCCTGCTTCTCCTCATCGGCGAGCCCGGACTGATTAATAAGCTGCTCTATGTTTGAAAGGTTCCGGTTCATGCTCATTTTTCTTTCAGCGCCACTACACAAGCGGTTAAATTGTGCATCTCCAAATTTCCGCCGTTGGCCCTTGCCAGTTCTGCATTACTGAACATGCCCACCATCGGCACGTTCCATACCTTTTGCATACCATCTATTTCTTCACCTATCAATGGGCCGAGCGTAATAAAACGCCCCGCACAACTAAATATGATCACGGCATCCGCTTCGGGTATTTCTTCCTCTTTCAACTCCTTGCACCCATTGATCACTTTTTCAATTACATCAAAATCGGGGGGTAATGAAAATCGGATCTTGGAACCCTGCGGCACTGCGCCGCTGCAATAAAACGAGTGGTCGTTCCAGTCGATCATTAAGCCCGGCCGCATTACCGGGTCGCCTTTTTCGCGCTGCAATTGCAATGGAAGTGTAGAAGCTACCTCTACCGAAAAATCACTTTCTTGTCTTATGGTAAGTCCGCCATATTTTGCGGTCAGGTCAAGTACCGGGATATCGTCAACCGTGTAAACATGATTGCCCTCACTTTTAGTCACCGTGCGTACGGTACCCACGGCCTTCCATCCGCAAATTGCGCGACCTTTAATGTCGATCTTATCTTCATCAAAGGCAAGCATTACAATGCCCCTGTCGGTTTCCTTTTCGCCGTTAAAAACAATTTGCTGCTTAAAAGTAAAATTATCACCTGCCATGCAGCCGTGTATGTTAACGTGCTCACCAACTATGTCAACAAAGCCCAAAAGCAATTGCTCCGCGTCCGTTTCAATATGACTGCCGGCAATTAAAAATGCGGGGTTCTTAATTTTTTCCATGGTTTTTGTGGCCATGGCAGCCGCAACTTCCCGGTAATTTTTGTAGGGATACCCTTCGATCAGAATTGTGAATGAATCCGGTGCCACCTCAAGTAACAAGATAGATGATGCCTTGAGGTCAACATCAGCATCAATAAAATTGCCGTTGGTAGTAGCCCCAAAAATTGCGATGCCTGCATCCGTCAATATTTTGCACATAGCACCACGATCCATGTGAACGGAAACCAACGCGATAGCCAATGTTGGTTTGAATCCATCTGCCATACTTTTATTCAGGGCAGATCGGATATCTTCCGGGGATGTTCCTGTTATTGACTTTGCGTTCATATCAATATTGATAATTAATTAGTTAGCGGTAATTTAATAATAAACTCTGTAAACTCACCTTCTTTTGTAGTTACATCTATTCTCCCACCATGCCCTTTTACCACCATATCATAAGTTAGGCTCAAACCTAAACCAGTGCCTTCGCCTGTAGGTTTGGTGGTAAAGAACGGCTGCATGATTTTATCTTTAATGGCATCAGGGATGCCGGTGCCGTTATCTTTTACCTTAAGCCCCCCGAGCCCCTGAAGGGGGAGGAAAAAGCTTGTTACTTCTATGGCTGGTTTATAATCGCTCCCTGCGGTTTTTGATTTTTGATTTACCGCATAAAAGGCGTTGTTAAATAAATTAAGCAGTACACGCCCAATGTCTTGCGGTATCACGTTAATCTTGGGCAGATCAGCTTCAAAATGGCTTGTCATTTCAGCATTGAAGTTTTTGTCTTTCGATCTCAAACCATGATATGCCAATTTCATATACTCCTCAGCAAGCGCATTGATGTTGGTTGGTTCTTTCGTTCCACTGCCTGCCTGGCTGTGCTGCAGCATTCCTTTCACTATCGCATCGGCTCGTTGCCCGTGATGTTTTATCTTTTCGAGATTTTGCTTTAGGTCTGTCCCAATAGCTTTCGCTTCGGCAATGTCGCCTTTGTCTAACTCCACAACCATTTCTTCAACCAGTTCGGCGCTTACTTCCGAGAAATTATTGACAAAGTTCAATGGATTCTGTATCTCGTGTGCAATCCCCGCCGTCAGTTCACCCAGTGATGCCATTTTTTCAGATTGGATAAGTTGGGTTTGGGTGGCCTTTAAATTGATCAACGATTGGTTAAGCTCGGCCGTGCGTTCTGTTACCTGCTGCTCCAGGGTTTCGTTTTGACTTGCCAGTATCTGTTGCTTTTCCTGTTCCTGGGCCAGGTTTTGTGCAGATAGTATTTGTACATCCTCAAGTGTAGCCTTCAGCCTTTTGTTATTAATTGAGCTTTGAAGGCTCAGATAAAAAGACATACCGACAGGGAATGACATTTGTGCTATGTAAAATGTAAATTGAGCTAAAACGGTATCAGCATTAATAAAAGAATAGGAGACGGTAAATAATGTAAAGAAGATAACCCCGACTAAAATTATACCTGCGTCTTTTTTTCGGTGCCTGATCGCCCAAATACACACATATAAGCCTTCAACCAGGCAAATTAACGGAAACCCAATACTGACAACCAGAAATCCTAACTTGGACGAAACGTACATTAAAACAGTTAGCGTGACTCCGATTAGTATCAAAATCTTAAAGATCGTTCGCCGCGAATAGCCGAACAAAGTATAAATTGTCATAAGCAGCATCAGCATACCAACGGTAACTCCCACTCCTTCCATAAAGAATACCCACATCTGGGAAGAAACGAAACCGAAACGCTCTACACCCCACACTTCTATTGGCAAGGAATTTATACATAATGCGAAGGTGTATGCGGCGTAATACAGGTTGACTTTTTGGCTTCGGTCGTAAAGAAAATAGACAAGGTAAATAACACTGATGATGAGCAATACGCCTGAAGCCAGGGCAAAAATAATGACGTACATTTTCATTCTGTGCTGGCTTCCGTCGTAATTAGCCAGGGCCGTTTGCTGATCATTTATATAAATTGTAAAAACTGGAAGAGCGGTGTAGAAAATTGACAAATATGGTATTCCCGGCTGGTATGCAAGTCTTACGGCCAAAACGTTATCAGCGCGCGGTTTAAGCTCAATATCAAAGGGCCGAGGGGAGGGAAGGTAGGCTGATACCTTATCCGGGTCAGAGCTGACAATGCCGTATTTCTGAATAAGTTTGCCATTCAAATAAACTTCCGACGCGGTATATTGCACAATGTAAGCAGCCAGTTGCTGTGTTGCCATGCTTGCGTCAACGTCGATATGTAACCTTATCCAGGAGGTGCCGGATTTACGAAGCTCTGAAAATTGCTGGATGTCCTCAGACGCATCTACAGGCTGCCATTTGCTGTCGTCAAAAGCCGGGCTTGCCCATGAAGTGTCATCTCCCGAATGGAATTTCCAGCCGCTTACTAAAGTATCCTGCTTTGATAATTTATTTAAATGAAAATGCCCTGTTTGAGCAGAGGCCAATGCTGTAAACGAAATCAATAATCCTAAAAGAAAACCTTTCTTCATTTTATAGGCAGCTTAATTGTAAATTGGGTGTATTCATTTTCTTTGGTATCAACATCGATACTGCCCCCATGCCCTTTCACCACCATGTCATAAGTTAGTGATAACCCTAATCCGGTACCCTCGCCGGTTGGTTTGGTTGTGAAGAATGGCTGCATGATCTTTTCCTTGATGGCATCGGGTATACCCGTACCGTTGTCTTTCACTTTGATGATAAGCCCCCCGCCCCCTGAAGGGGGAGCAGGTTCTGTAGTTACTATTACTTCCGGCTTATAATCTGCGCCAGCGACTTTCTGCTTTTCATTAACCGCATAAAAGGCATTGTTAAATAAGTTAAGCAGCACCCGCCCCATATCCTGCTGCATCACATTAGCTTTTGGCAGAGCAGGGTCAAAATGGGTGGTCAGTTCGGCATTAAAGCTTTTATCTTTTGCCCTTAAACCATGATAAGCAAGCCGTAAAAACTCATCGGCGAGGGCATTAATGTCAGTTGGTTCTTTGGTATTGCTGCCGGCACGGCTGTGCTGTAGCATGCCTTTTACAATATTGTCGGCGCGTTTGCCGTGATAATTTATTTTCTCCTCGTTTTGCTGAATATCGTCCGCGATGGCCAGCACCTCGTCCAGTCGGCCCTCTTTCAGTTCCACCTTTAGTTCATCAAGCATCTCCCGGTTCAAATCCGAAAAATTATTGACGAAATTGAGTGGGTTCTGTATCTCATGAGCTATACCGGCAGTGAGCTCACCCAGCGAGGCCATTTTTTCGGACTGTATAAGTTGGGTTTGTGTGGATTTGAGGTCGGTTAGCGTGCCCTCCAAAACGATATTCGCTTTATGCTTTTGCCGGTTATTGCGGTAAAGTATCAGGGCGATGATGAGGAACACGGATGCCCCCGCCACCAGGGAATAGGTTTTGACCCTGGTTTGAGTGGCCACTCTTTCTTTTTGAAATTCCTGGAACCGCATCTGCTCCTGGAACGACGCATTTTGAAACTGGGCCAGGCTTGCTACCCTTATCCTGAATATACTGTCTTTAGCCGTGATGGCAAGGCCCGCATATTTGAAAGCGCTATCCTGCTGTTTTCGTAACTTGTAACTGTTATAAAGATTTTGATAGGCTACACCAATGTTGAGTTGCTGACTCATCGATGGCCCTAAAGTTCTAAAGGTTTCGAGCGTTTTTCTGGCAAAATAAAGACTTGAATCGCCCTCGTTTTGAGTGAGGTAAACATTGGTTAGCTTTAAATAGTTCCGGGTCAGGGAGGAAATGTTTTTTTGTTCCGAAGACGCTGTTATGCCCTCATAGTAAAACTGTTTTGCTTTGGCTATATCTCCTTTTTTGACGATTATATCGCCCAAAACGCTCATGATGTACCCTGTGTATTTTTTCTGCCCGGTTTTTATAGCAAGACTTAGGGCCTCATCTTCAAAAATTAAGGCGGAATCAATTTTATTACGATCCAGGTAATAGTTTCCAATGTTCATATCAGCGATCATCACCCTGAGCGTATTATCCATTGACAATGCAATTCTCCGGGCTTCTTTAAAGTGAAAGATCACCTGGTCGGTGTTTTGGGTGCGGTCCATCAGGATGCCAAACATGTGATGAATAAGCGATACCATCAAAAGCCGGGTTTTTTCAGGAGTGCTTTGACGAACCGTAAACCATGCATTACTTGCATTCCTGCGATCCTGCGCAATGCCAAAAGCCTGCAGCAGGCATTGAAGCGCTTCGGCATAACGGCCCATGCCGGTCAATTGATAACCTCTCGAAGCCAGGCACCTGGCAACTATAAGCTGCTGGTTATTTTTTTTGGCGAGTGATAAAGCCTTCCCGCAGTAGTAAAGTGCGCTATCCCTGTTTATTTCTTCGAAATACAAATAAGCCTGAAAATTAGTTACAAAGCGGGCCGAATCGTCGCGGGCATTTTTAAACGAGGTGGCGATACTATCAGGCAGGTGCTGCTGCGCCTTACTCAAAACAGGTATCAGCGATAGTACCAATAATATTTTGATACATGCTTTCATGTTATTCTAATTAATAGGTAATTGAATAATAAATTCTGAACCCTCACCTTCAACGCTATTCACTTTTATGCTCCCCCCATGCCCCTTCACTACCATATCATAAGTTAAAGACAGTCCTAACCCTGTGCCTTCGCCCGACGGTTTGGTGGTAAAAAATGGCTGCATGATCTTCTCTTTTATAGCATCAGGAATACCGTTGCCGTTGTCTTTAACTTTAATAACCACCTCCCCGTTTTCTGCCGATGTGGTTACGGACACCTCAGGCTTGTAATCTTTGCCGGCGGTTTTCTGCTTTTGCCTTACTGCGTAAAACGCGTTGTTGAACAGGTTGAGCAGCACCCTGCCTATATCTTGTGCTATTACATTTACTTTAGGCAGATCAGGATCAAAGTGAGTCGCCATTTCAGAATTGAATGATTTGTCTTTCGCTCTTAGCCCGTGGTAAGAGAGTTTAAAAAACTCATCAGCCAGAACATTGATATTAGATACCTGTCGTTCGCCTGTACTCGTTCGGCTATGCTGAAGCATGCCTTTAACAATAAAATCTGCACGCTTGCCATGGTGTTGTATTTTATCCAGGTTTTGTTCAATGTCAGTGGCAATTTTTATTGCCGATGCGGTATTGCCATTTTTTAATTCATCCTTCAGCTCCTGGGCCAATTCTGAGCTTACTTCTGAAAAGTTATTGACGAAATTGAGCGGGTTCTGTATCTCATGCGCTATACCGGCTGTCAACTCACCCAGCGAGGCCATTTTTTCAGATTGTATCAGTTGCCGTTGTGTAAGCTGCAAGTCGTCTAAAGCCTTATTGGTTTGATCCCGCTGTTCTTCTATCAGTTTTTTCTGCTTACTTAATAAAATATTGGCCTTTTGTTTCTGCCGGTTATTGCGGTATAATACAACCATTGTAATGCCAATGAGCAGCAACACCACCAATGTGCCAAGCTGGAAAGCATTTTGCAGCTTTTTCTGCTGGTTAAGGGTAACTATCTGCGCCTGTTTCTTGGCCAGGTCGTAATTATATTGCAGCAGGCTGGCCTTATTGGTTACCTCGCTATTGATCATGCTGTCGCGGTAAGCGACATATAGGCCCTGGTATTTATAGGCATTCGCAAAATCATTCTTTTTCGCGTACGCATTGCTCAAAGCACCGTAGTTGTCCCGCATAAATTCAATCGATCCGGTTTTTTTTGCGGCTTCCAGCCCTTTGCTGCCGTAGTAAACGGCGCTATCGGTTTTATTAGCTTTACTGTAAGCCCTGCTCAATATGCCATCTATCCAGGCTACACCCTCGGTGTCATCTATCTGGTTAGCAAGCTTAAGCGAATGGAAAGCGTATTTGAACGCCATCGGCAAATTGCCGGTTCGCACATACACATCCGCCATGTTGCTTTCAGAAAGTTCCGTATTGTAGGGTGTCAGGCCAGCTAAGGCGAGCTGTTGTTTGTAAGCATTAATGGCTTCGGGGTAATTGCCCAACAAACGGTAACGCTCGCCTATACTATTATAAAGTCTGCTGCTGAGTGACCGGTTGTCAAGTGTTTTATTGGCCTCAAGCGCTTTCTTATAATACATTAGGCCATTTTTGTTGTCTCCCAGGGTGGTATAATAGTTGGCTTCAGCTGACCATGAAAGCGCCAGGTCATTTAATGAATTAGCCTCTTCCGCGCTTTTTACCGATTTTAATATCCACTCCATCGCTTTTGGAAAGTCACCCAGCGATACACCATACATAGAAGAAATTGATCTTTTGTACCTGGCGGTTATTATCTTGTTAGGTAATTTTTCGGCAATGGAATCGGCCCTTAAGTAATAGGCGAGAGATTTTTTATTGTCAATTTGCAGGCTGACCCGCCCTTCAAGAAACCAGTAAAACGCAAGTAATTCCTGGTCACCTGTCTTTTCAGTTATAACGTATAGCTGCTTCAACAGGTCCGCAGCTTGTTGCCTCTTGCCCAGCTGGGAAGCGGCGAAAGCTTTGTTGGCCAATGCGAACCCTTCGCCTAAGGGATAACTGAGCTTCTGCGAAATCGAAAGCGCCTCGGTAGCAATGGTATCAATCCTGGCGGGGCTTACTGAAGGTATTTGCGCCAACTCGTTCAGGCGGTTCACCCGGAATGTATCAATCTGGGGGTGATCTTTTAACTGCTGTTCCAGTTGCCTGATCTGGTGTTCCTGGCTGTAAACTTCTACACAGCAGACGATAAGTGTTAGGAATAAAAGTAGTTTCTTCATGTGATATGTTAAGTTAGTATAGGTAATTTAACGATAAATTCTGAACCACGCCCTTCTGTGCTTTCTATATTGATGCTTCCCCCGTGCCCCTTCACCACAATATCATAGCTTAATGATAACCCTAAACCTGTTCCTTCGCCCGTGGGTTTGGTAGTGAAAAACGGCTGCATGATCTTGTCTTTCACAGCGTCAGGTATTCCGTTACCATTATCTTTTACACTGATTATAACCTTTCCTGCTTCTGTCGAGGTAGATATCGTCACCTCAGGCTTGTAATCTTTGCCGGCCGTTTTTTGCTTTTCATTTACAGTATAAAATGCATTGTTAAACAGGTTGAGCAGCACCCTGCCAATATCCTGTTGCACGACATTTATTTTAGGAAGATCAGGATCGAAACTGGTTACCAATTCTGCATTGAATGTTTTGTCCTTCGCCCGCAAACCGTGGTAGGCCAGTTTAAAAAACTCATCAGCGAGTATATTTAAATTAGTAGCTTGTTTCTCTCCCGTGCTGGTTCGGCTATGCTGCAGCATCCCCTTAACAATAAAATCTGCCCGCTTGCCATGCTGACTTATCTTTTGCTGATTGTCCTTTATATCACCGGCAATCGCTTTCACTCCATCAAAATTGCCATTGTCTATCTCCTGCCGCATTTCTTCGATTAGCTCGGTATTCACCTCTGAGAAATTATTGACGAAATTGAGGGGGTTCTGTATCTCGTGAGCGATGCCCGCAGTCAATTCACCCAATGAGGCCATTTTTTCGGATTGGATCAATTGGGTTTGGGTTGTTTTAAGTTCGGTCAGGGTTTTTGCCAGCGCCTTATGCTGACTTTCTATCTGTTCGTTGCGCTGTTGCAATAAACTATTGGCCTTTTTTCTTTTCTGATTAGCGAATAAAAGAATGGACGCGATCAGCACGAATACACCTATTACACTTAATAATGTATAGAAGCGGACCTTATTTTGATAGGCTACTTCAGCCGCCTTCAATTCATCCTGGCGCTGCTGTTCGCTAAACGTCAGGTTTTGCACCTGCATTGTTTTCTGCTGGCTGAATAAGCTATCCTGCGCTTTGAGCATGATCTGTTGATACTCATACGCATCTTTGAAATCATTTTTTGATTTGAATATATCCGTCAGCAAGGATGTAGCCCTCAAAACAGTTTCGGGGTTACGATCTAGTTTGGCTTCTTCATGAGCTTGTTTCGCAAAAAAGATGGCTGAATCTATCTTGTTCAGCTTCTGGTAAGCTTCTGCTGCCCGCCGATAGTCCTCACTTCGCAGGTAATGGTTGTTTTTGGTGGTCTTTTGCGCAAGGCTTTTATTATAGAAATTAATGGCCTGGATATAATTCCCCTTTTTGAATTGAATGATGCCAAAATTTCTGATCAGGAAGCCGATGTTTTTATCAAGATGTTTTTTCAAAGCGAGCGCGTAAGCTTTATTGGTGTACCAAAGTGCAGAATCGACCATTTCCCGGTCGAGAAAATTCCGGCTTAAATTATTGGATTCAACAAGTATTTGCTGATCCATATGCTGATGCTCCACAATAGCCAAGGCCTTATGATAATTTTCGTTTGCTTTTTTCAGGTCCTTGAGGGTACTATAAACCAAACCGAGGGTATTATAACACTCAGCCATAGTGGCATATTCTTTTATTGCTATGGCTTTTGGTAACGCCTCGAACGTTACGCGCAGCGAGCCAGGCAGATCGCCCATAACGTTGAGATAATTAGCGATATTTGCCAGGGATCTCACCTCGCCATAGGTATAATGTATCTTCCTGGATATAGCTAAGCCCTGCCTGGCGCAGATCATCCCGGAATCGTTATTAGTCTGAAGGTAAACCCTGATGGATTTCTGATCCAGCAATTGCACCAGCGTCGTATCCTGCTTGTTTTTGTTATAAGCCTTTTGCAGGCTATCAACATCGTTTTTTTGTGCCATGGCCATGCCAATGCAGCTGCCTGACAGGATTAAAAGCACCAAGAGCTTCTTCATGATCCTTAATAGTTAAAGCGGAAGTGAAATAGTAAATTCAGTAAATTCACCCTCAACGGTATTGATGTCAATACTACCTCCGTGGCCTTTCACCACAATATCATAACTCATAGAAAGCCCCAGACCAGTACCTTCACCTGTCGGCTTGGTAGTGAAAAAAGGCTGCATGATCTTATCCTTAATATGCTCCGGTATGCCCGTACCGTTGTCTTTAACTTTTATATCGATAAAGCCATCTTTAACAGACGTACTTAACTCAACGGTTGGTTTGTAATTGGCAGCTCCCGACTTTTGCTTTTGATGTACGGCATAAAAGGCGTTGGTAAATAAATTGAGCAGTACCCTGCCAACGTCCTGCGGGATAGTGTTTGCTTTTGGAACTTTTTCATCAAAATGAGTGACCAGTTCAGCGTTAAAAGTTTTATCCTTTGCCCGTAAACCATGGTAAGCCAGCCGCAAATATTCATCAGCCAGGGCATTGATATCCGTCGGTTCTTTGTGCCCGCTGCTGGCGCGCGAGTGCTGCAGCATGCCCTTTACTATGCCGTCGGCACGTTTGCCATGGTGGCCTATTTTTTCAAGATTCTGCCTGATGTCGCCGGCTATGGATATCGCTTCCTCCTTATCGCCGTTATTTAATTCCAGCTCCATTTCGTCCAGCAGTTCAATATTGATCTCCGAGAAATTATTGACAAAATTTAAGGGATTCTGTATCTCATGGGCGATACCTGCTGTCAGCTCACCCAGCGAAGCCATTTTTTCCGACTGGATCAACTGCCGCTGAGTCTGACGCAAAGAGATCAGCGTTTTTTTGTTGATACGGAGTTGCCGGTAAATAAATACCAGTAGGCCCGATATCAGGAAAAGCACCACTACCGATCCCACCAGCAGAGAGTTGCGACGGCTTAGCTGATAATCTTGTACAGCTTTTTCCTGTTTTAGTTGATTGATGTGATCGCGCTGTTGCCGGTCATTCTGGTCTATTTCGTACTGGGCTACTTTAAAATCATGCAGCCCTGCCTCCCGTGCGTCGTAAACTTTGAAATACTCTTTTAGATATTTTTCAGATCGTTCAGGCTGGTCATGCTTCTCGTAGAAATTACCAAGCTCCCTCAGGTATTTTAATTGTAACGGTACACCCTGCTCATTTGACGACTTTTGGTAAGCTAATAAAAGGGACTTTTCTGCTTCAGGGGTATTCCCTTTGGTTAGGTAATACTCGTAAAAATTGTAATCGATCTCGGTATAGCCAACGGAACTAACCGTTTTGAAACCCGCTGAGTCCGTCAATTTTTTTGCCTTGTTCAGTAAAGGCAAAGCCAGGCCGGGCTGATTTAGCTTAAGATAAATACCGGCTTTTACAGTAAATATGGTAACTACCCGCTGCGTTACCCTTCTGCTCATGAACAGGATACTTTTGTTTATAAAGCTCATGGCATCATCATACCTGCCTGCATTAAATTCAATCTGGCTTAAAGTGTTATAACAGTAATTTATTCCGCTAGTGTCTTTTTGCTTTTGTGATAAGGGAAGCGCTTTGCTTGTATAATAACGGGCCTTATCATAATTGCCCCATTGATTATAGGTCATGCCCAGCACGTATAAAATTTGAGCATAAAAATTAGGCTGGAACTTTTTAAACACTTCGGCACCCTTCATGTAATTATTGATGGCCTGGTTAAAGGCGCCTTTGTATAAATAAAAACCAGCAATGGCATGATAGCAAGGAGCTGTATTTTCGTACGGGCCATTCACCAGGTAATACTCCAATTTTTTCTGGAAATAGTGCAATCGCGCATCCTGGTCATTGAGGAAATTGTACAGAATACGCATATTGATCAGCAGTGGGTAAATCATCTTGTGCTGTTTGTCAAACAGATCAACAGCATCCTGGAAACTCTTTAGCGATTCACTATATTGCCGTTTAGCCCAATATTTATTACCATTCAGCATCAGTTGATATGGCGCCGGGTCGATCAATTGTACTTTTTGATTGAGATCGAGCAACATCTTATAGTGATCGGGATAGTCAAGTGTTTCATCGGAACGGATAGGAGTAAAATCCACCAATTTTTGCAAAACGAATACACTATCTTTTGCATTTTTTTGCATCGCAAGAACTTTTTGCAGAGAATCCATTGCTGCATGGGCAAAATCATTTTGGGCAAAGCACCTGCCGGCCAATAAATAAAAGGGTAACAGAAATATAAGTTTCTTCATCATAATATTTAGATATTATATCGGCAGTGTAACCATAAATTCCGTAAACTCACCCTCTTTGGTATTTACCTTGATATCTCCGCTATGCCCTTTCACGACCATATCATAGGTTAATGACAGGCCCAATCCCGTGCCCTCGCCTGTGGGTTTGGTTGTGAAGAAAGGTTGCATGATCTTGTCTTTTATATCATCCGAAATGCCTACACCGTTGTCTCTCACTTTAATTAATAACCGGCCATTTTCTGCAGACGTAGACACTATGACTTCGGGTTTGTAATCTTGCCCAGCCTTTTTCTGTTTTTGATTGACAGCGTAGAAAGCATTGTTGAACAGGTTAAGCATTACTCTGCCCATATCCTGTTGTATCACCTTGATTTTTGGGAGGTGTGGATCAAAATTGATGATGATATCGGCATTGAAAGTTTTGTCCTTCGCCCTTATACCGTGATAGGACAACTTTAAAAATTCATCTGCAAGCACATTTATATTGGTGACTTGCTTTTCGCCCGTGCCTACGCGACTATGTTCCAGCATGCCCTTTACAATGCTGTCAGCGCGTTTACCGTGATGATTTATTTTCTTTTCGTTATCTATCAGATCATTTATTAAGTCTACTTCAAGGCTTTCATCCCTATCTGCTTTTGGCTTTGCGCTTTCGGCTTTCAGCTCCTCCAGCATTTCCCGGTTTACTTCCGAAAAATTATTGACGAAGTTTAATGGATTCTGTATCTCATGGGCAATACCTGCGGTCAGCTCGCCCAACGAAGCCATTTTTTCCGACTGGATCAATTGCTGCTGTGTTTGGCGCAGCGAAATCAGCGTTTTTTTGTTGATTCGTAATTGGCGATAAATAAACACCAGCAAAGCGGATATCAACAAAAATACCACCAGTGAACTCCATAATAAGGTATTCTGTACCGCTTTTTCCTGCTTAAGCTGGGTTATATGCTCGCGCTGCTCTCTATCATTCTGGTCTATTTCATATTGGGCTATTTTGAACCTATCGAGATCTTTTTCCCGTAATTCGTCTACCTTAAAATATAGGTCAAAATATTTACCAGAAAGTTCGGCCTTGTTTTGTGCTTTGTAAAAATCGCCAAGCTCTTTTAAATATTTTAGTTGAAGCGGCAGGCCCTTTTCGTCAACGGCTGCCTTATATGCATTCAGTAAGTATTTTTCAGCTTTTTGCAAGTCGCCTACTGCTTTATAATATTCGTAGTATCCATGGTCCACTTCCATGTTTCCAAAGGCGTTAACCGTTTTAAGCGCCGCCGAATCGGCCATTGTCCTTACCCTTTCTAAAATGGGAAAGGCCAATGATGGTTGACCCATTTTAAGATAAATATCAGCTTTAAATGCCAGTGATGTCGCCAATCGTTGTGAAGCATGCTGGTTTTGTGTGGCAACATCAAGTTTGGACTGTTCCAGTGCTTCAGGATAATTGTGTTTAATATAAGCGATCTGCGTTAGTGCATAGTAGGCAGCATTAAGCGAATTATAGTCTTTCAGTTTTTTTGCGATGGGGATTATATATTTTATATACTGGGTGGCTTTATCAATATTACCCCATTGCGCATATGTTGTTCCTACCACACTGACAGCATTGGCATAATAATTAGGGTTGTATCGCCTGAATATTTCGGTGCCTTTGAGGTAATTACTAAGCGCCAGGTTATATGCACCTTTAATGAGGTAATAGCCCCCAATGCCATGATAACAGGGCGCCGTGTTTTCCGTGGGGCCGTTTACAAGATAATACTCGAGTTTTTGATTGTAATAACGCAGCCGCTCTTCCTGGTTGCCAATCAGGTTATATAAAATACGCGTAT
>Ga0207671_10002730_pt1 | contig 18460 bp, 16 predicted proteins | sample KBSC24metaG_FD_184352 | JGI IMG/M metagenome (GOLD analysis project Ga0207671, IMG submission 184352) | Corn rhizosphere microbial communities from Kellogg Biological Station, Michigan, USA - KBS C2-4 metaG (SPAdes) (version 2) | ecosystem: Host-associated > Plants > Roots > Rhizosphere > Soil... | reverse complement strand
CCGGTGGAATTCGCGCTGCCGCTGCCCGGGGAGCTGCAACCGCTCGAAGGCCACGGCCTGCTGGCCGGCGCGCTGACCGGCGAGCGCCTGCGCCTGCCTGCCAACGGCAGCCTGTTCGCGCGGGTGGTCTAGGTTGCCGATTCGACTCCCTCTCCTGCGTGCAGGGGAGGGTCGGGGGTGGGGTGCTTCCGTCTTGAAGCCACACGCCTGAACTTGATTAGCGACAAAGCTCAGCGCGTACCCTCACCGTTCGCCCTGAGCGTAGGCCCGAAGGGCCGAAGTCGAAGGGTGATCACCGGCGAGCGCTTCGACTCCGCTTGCTATCGCAAGCGACGCTCAGCGCGAACGGAATTTTCTGCTGAACGTCATCGAGTCAGGTGCCGGGATGGGCATTGCGCGCGGGCGCAGGCATCATGGCGGCCCGTCCCCTCCGGTCATCGCCCGTGTCCGCGCACACCTCCCGCGCTTCCGTGCTGCTCGCGGTCGGCATGCTGCTGATCAGCATGAGCTCGTACCAGTTCGGCGCCGCGCTGGCCAAGCAGTTGTTTCCCGCGATCGGCGCGCAGGGCGCCACCGCCTGCCGGCTGGGCCTGGGCGCGCTGATCCTGCTGCTGGTACGGCGACCGTGGCGCACGTGGCAGCGCGGCCGCGACCTGCGCGCGCTGTGGGGCTACGGCCTGTCGATCGGCGTGATGAACCTGGTGTTCTACATGTCGCTGCGCACGATCCCGCTGGGCATCGCGGTGGCGCTGGAGTTCACCGGACCGCTGGCGCTGGCCCTGTTCGGCTCGCGCCGGCTGCAGGACTTCATCTGGATCGCGCTGGTGGTGGCGGGCCTGCTCCTGCTGCTGCCGCTGCGCGCGCAGGCGCATGCGCTCGATCCGGTCGGCGTGCTGTACGCGCTGGCCGCGGGCGTGGGCTGGGCGTGCTACATCGTGCTGGGCCAGCGCGCCGGCAGCGCGCACGGCGGCGACGCGGTGACCTGGGGCACTTCCATCGCGGCGCTGGTGGCGATCCCGGTCGGCGTGGTGCATGCCGGCAGCGCGCTGTTCAACCCCGCGCTGCTGCCGTTCGCGCTGGGCGTGGCCGTGCTCAGTTCCGCCCTACCGTACTCGCTGGAGATGGTGGCGCTGACCCGCCTGCCGACGCGCAGCTTCGGCACCTTGCTGAGCCTCGAGCCGGCGATCGCGGCGCTGGCCGGCGTGGCCCTGCTCGGCGAGCACCTGAGCCTGCTGCAGTGGTTGGCGATCGCGGCGATCATCGTGGCCGCGGCGGGCACCGCGCTCAGCGTGCGCAAGCCGGTGGCGGAGCCGCTGGTGAATTGAGGGCCGGGTTGGAGTGTGGTTGCGCGCGCCTCGGATTTTTCCGGCTTGATCCTTGAGGAGAAAGCGCCTCAGCGCCGTCGCGACCCCTTCAGGCTGCTGAGCGAGAAGCTCGCCATTTCGCCGCCGCCGGGCAGGCGTCGCGACTGCCCCGGCGGCGGGCCCCAGGCGTGCGCGGTCACCACTTCCCAGGTGGCGGGGATGCGGCCGTCCGCGCGCATCGCCTCGTAGGCGGCGAGCATGGCGCGGTAGTGCGATTTGCCGGTGAGGTGGCGTTCGCGCGCGGCGTCGGCGTGGGTGGCGCCCAGGCCGCGCAGCTCTTCCAGCAGCTTGCGCGGTTCGCTGTAGGTGAGCGTGTAGCGTTCCACGTCGAGCACCGGGTCGCGCAGGCCGGCGTTGAGCATCGCGTCGCCGATGTCGTGCATGTCGAGGAAGCGGCTGACATGGGAATGGCCGTCCACCGCGGCCCAGGCCGCGCGCAGCTCCTTCAGCGTGTCGGGGCCGAAGGTGGAGAACGCGAGCAGACCGCCGGGCTTCAGCACGCGCGCGCATTCGCCGAACAGCGCGGCGAGGTCGTCGATCCACTGGAAGCACAGGTTGGAGTGCAGCAGGTCCACGCTGTGGTCGGGGAAGGGCAGCGCCGTGGCCTCGGCGCAGACGCGGCGGAACGGCTTCAGCCAGCCGCTGTGCGCCTTCGCCGCGCGCAGCATCGGCAGCGCGAGGTCGACCGCGACCACTTCGGCCTTCGGATAGCGCTGTTTCAGCTGCGCGGTGCCGCGGCCGGTGCCGGCGCCCACGTCGAGCACGCGCTCGGGGAGCAGGCCTTTGCGGTCCGGGGATTCGTCGTAGAAGGTGAGCCGGTCGAGCAACTGGCCTTGCACTTCGCGCTGCAAGGCATCGTGCTGTTCGTAGCTGCGCGCGGCGCGGCCGAAGTTGCGACGCACCTGGGCGCGGTCGAGGTGGAACTCATTCATCGAAACTGTCCAGCAGGGGTTGCAGCGCCTGCGCGACCTCGTCGGCGTGGGCGAAGAACGGCGCGTGGCCGGCGTGGTCGATCTGCGCGTAGCGGCCGTGCGCCTGCTGTGCCGACCACTCCATCGCCTGCGGATGCACCAGGCGGTCGCGGCGGCCGGCGATCCAGGCACTCGGTTGCCGCAGCGACGGCAACTGCGCGCGCAGGTCGCGGGTTTCCAGGATGCGAATGCCTTCCTGCAGCACGCGCAACTCGGGCTCGCCGCGGGCGAAGGCGAGCTCGCGCAGGCGACGCAGTTCGGCGCGCGGATCGGCACTGCCCATCGCCTCGAGCGCAAGGAAGCGATCGATGGTGGCGTGGTAATCGGTTTCCAGATCCAGCGCGAGCTGGTGCACCATGGTCGCGTCACCGCCCCAGGGCCAGCTGTCGTCGCGCACGAATTTCGGCGTGGCGCACAGCATCGCCAGTCCGCGAACCTGTTGTGCTTGTTCCAGCGCGGCGGTGAGCGCGATCAGCCCGCCCAGCGACCAGCCCAGCCACAGCGCCGGCGGCGTGGCTTGCGCGATGGCCGCGGCGCAGGCGGAAGGCTCCAGCGGCAGGCCGCAGTCGCGCGACCAGCCGTGGCCGGGCAGGTCGACCACGTGCATCGTGCAGTGATCCGCCAGTGCATCGACCAAGGGCGCCAGCACGCCGCCGTGCATCGCCCAGCCGTGCAGCAGCACCAGCGGGACGGGGCCGTGACCCGCCTTTTCGATGTATAGGCTCATGATCCCCTCTCCCCTGCGGGGAGAGGGTGCCCCGAAGGGGTGGGAGAGGGGGCGGGGCTTGCAGAGGCGTTGCCCGGAGCGGGCTCTGGTGTTGGTTTCTCGCAAAAGCCTGCCCTCTCCCCCAACCCCTCTCCCGCAAGCGGGAGAGGGGAGATGGTTGTGGGGAGCAGGTTTGCATCCACCGCCCCACGCCCGTCGAACACGAAGCAGTCCCCCTGCCAATGCGCGCCATCGGTGAGTTCGAGGTACTTGAGTATCCCGCCTTCGAGCTGGTGCACGCGCTCGATGCCGAGCGCCTGCATGTGCAGCGCGGCCTTCTCGCAACGGATGCCGCCGGTGCAGTACGACACCACGGTCTTGCCCGCGTAGCGTGCGCGGTCGGCGGCCACGGCGGCGGGAAACCCGGTGAAGCTGGCGAGGCGGTAGTCCACTGCCTGCGTGAACTTGCCGACTTCGATCTCGTAGTCGTTGCGGGTGTCCAGCATCAGCACTTCGCGGCCGTCGTCGTCGTGGCCCTGGTCCAGCCAACGTTGCAGCGTGGGCGCGTCCACCGCCGGGGCACGGCCGCCTTCGGGGCGGATCGTCGACCGGTGCATGGTGATGATTTCCTTCTTCAGCCGCACGCGCAGTCGGCCGAACGGCACGTCGTCGGAGAGGGACTCTTTCGCCTCCATTCCCGCGAAACGTGCGTCCGCGCGCAGCCAGGCCATGAACGCGTCCACTGCCTCGCGCGGACCGGCGAGGAACAGGTTGATGCCTTCCGGTGCCAGCAGCACGGTGCCCTTCAGCGCCAGCGCAGTGGCGCGTTCGAGCACGCGCTCGCGCAGCGCGGGCAGGTCGTCCAGCGCGACGAAGCGGTAGGCGGCGAGGTTGACGATACTCATGGGGACAAGGCGATGAAGCGACTCGACATTATACGGGGCCGCTCGTGGCGGCCGGTTTCGGCAAGGCAGCCAGCGCGTCGAGCAGGCGGTCGATGTGCTCGTCCGTATGCGCCGCGCTGAGCGTGATGCGCAGCCGCGCCCGGCCTTGCGGCACCGTGGGCGGACGGATCGCGGTGACCAGCAGGCCGCCTTGTTCCAGCGCTTGCGCGGCTTCCAGCGCGGCCTGCGCATCGCCCAGCAGCAGCGGCTGGATCGCGCTGGGCGAGTCCATCAGCGGTAGCCCGAGTTGCGCCGCGCCGGTGCGGAAGCGGGCGATCGTGGCCTGCAGCTTCTCGCGGCGCCAGCTTTCGTGGCGCGCGATCTCCACCGCGGCGCAGGCTGCCGCGGCCAGCGCGGGCGGCATCGCGGTGGTGTAGATGTACGGCCGCGCGAATTGCAGCAGGCCATCGATCAGCGCGGCGGAACCAGCCACGAAGGCGCCGCTGCAACCCAGCGACTTGCCCAGCGTGGCCATCAGCACCGGTGCTTCGCGCTGCGACAAGCCAGCGGCGCGCACGCTGCCGGCGCCATCGTCCCCCAGCACGCCGAGCCCGTGTGCATCGTCCACCATCAGCGTGGCGTGTTCGCGCGCGCACAGTGCGGCGAGCGCGGCCAGGGGCGCCACGTCGCCGTCCATGCTGAACACACCGTCGGTGGCGAGCAGGGCGGCGGCCTTGGGCCAGCTTTGCAGCTGGCGTGAGGCGGCATCGACGTCGGCGTGCGGGTAGCGCTTAAGTTCCGCGCCGCTGAGCCGGGCGCCATCCAGCAGGCACGCGTGGTTGAGCTTGTCCTGCACGCAGAGATCGCCGCGCGCCAGCAGCGCCTGCATCGTGCCGAGGTTCGCCATGTAGCCGGTGGAGAACAGCAGCGCACGCTCGCGCCCCGTCCATTCGGCCAGGGCCTCTTCCAATTGCGCGTGCTCGCGGCGATGGCCGCAGATCAGGTGCGCCGAACCGCTGCCCACGCCTTCGTCGTCGGCGGCGCGTTTCAGCGCGGCGATCAGTTGCGGGTGTTGGGCGAGGCCCAGGTAATCGTTGCTGCAGAAGCCGAGCAGGCGGCGGCCGTCGCTTTCCAGCCACGGGCCTTCCGCGTGCTCGATGGTGCGCAGGCGGCGACGCAGGTTGGCTTGATCGCGTTCGAACGTCTGGATGGCCAGGCGTTCGAGCAGGTCGGGGCGTGAGGCAAGAGTGGCCCCCTCACCCCGGCCCTCTCCCCCAAGCGTTGCTTGGGGGAGAGGGGGTTCAAGCTTCGAGGCTTGGTGGAGAGAAGGGGTGATCGGCATGGCTTTTACTCCCTCTCCCCCAACGACGAAGTCGTTGGGGGAGAGGGTTGGGGTGAGGGGGGCTTTGGCATGTCAGTCATCGTTGGGGAGGGAGCAAATGCGCCCCCTCACCCCAACCCTCTCCCCCAAGCGGGGCTTGGGGGAGAGGGAGTCAGAAGCTCACGCCGCTGCGCTGCAGCCGCAAGCGTTGCCGCAACCTGCGTCAGCGCTCTCCATGATGTCCGCATGCACCGTGCCCGCGTCCTCCACCACGTCCATCGCATGCAGGTCGAGCCGGCGGAACAGCGCGCGATCGTGCTCGGTATCGGGGTTGCCGGTGGTGAGCAGCTTTTCGCCGTAGAAGATCGAGCCGGCGCCGGCATGGAAGCACAGCGCCTGCACCGCGTCGTCCATCTGCTGGCGGCCGGCGGAGAGGCGCACGATGGAGTGCGGCATCAGGATGCGCGCCACCGCGATCGCGCGCACGAACTCGAACGGATCGAGCGGCTCGGCATCGGCCAGCGGCGTGCCCGGCACTGGCACCAGCTGGTTGATCGGCACCGAGTGCGGGTGTTCGGGCAGGTTGGCCAGTGCCTGCAAGAGGCCGGCGCGCTGCGCGCGCGTCTCGCCCATGCCCACGATGCCGCCGCAGCAGGTCTTGAGGCCCGCGTCGCGCACCTGTTCCAGCGTCTGCAGGCGGTCCTGGTATTCGCGGGTGTGGATGATCTCGCCGTAGAACTCCGGCGCGGTGTCGATGTTGTGGTTGTAGTAGTCCAGCCCCGCGTCCTTGAGCTGCTGCGCGTGGCCGTCACCCAAGAGGCCCAGCGTGGCGCAGGTTTCCAGGCCGAGATCCTTCACCGCGCGCACGATCTCGGCGACCTTCGGGATGTCGCGATCCTTCGGCCCGCGCCACGCCGCGCCCATGCAGAAGCGGCTGGCACCTGCGGCCTTGGCGGCCTTCGCGCGCGCCAGCACGGCGTCCACTTCCATCAGCTTCTGCGCCGCCACGCCGGTGTCGTAGCGCGCCGCCTGCGGGCAGTAGGCGCAATCCTCGGGACAGCCGCCGGTCTTGATCGAGAGCAAGGTGGACACCTGCACCGCGTTCGGATCGTGGTGTTCGCGGTGCACCGTGTGCGCGCGGTGCAGCAGTTCGTTGAACGGCAAAGCGAACAGCGCGGCGACCTCGTCGCGGGTCCAGTCGTGGCGGATCAGGGCTTCGGGCATGGGGAGGCTCCGGGGCAGAGGCCGCGAAGTGTGGGCGGTGCGGCATGCTGCGTCAACTTGGCGTGTAGTGACGCTGGTTGACGGAAAGTCGAAAAAAGGAAGGCGGCCCGCGGGCCGCCCTCTCACGCCTCACTCCTCTTCACCCACTCCCCGCTACTTGCCCCGCGCCGCCTTCACCTGGTCGGCGGTGACCAGCTTGGCTTGATTGCCCCACGAAGTGCGCTCGTGGTTCGCGATGTCGGCGATGTCCGCATCGTTCAACGCGGCGGCGAACGGCGGCATCGCGCTGGGGTAGTTCGTGCCGTTGATGGCTTCGCCGTGCAGGCCGTTGAGGATCGTGGCGATCTGCTTGGCGGGGTCGCCATCCAGCACCGCGGGGTTGTCCTTGAGCGGCGGGAACGCGCCGGGCAGGCCCATGCCGGTGGCCTGGTGGCAGGCCATGCAGTTGGCGGCGTACAGCGTGGCGCCACGTGCCGCGTCGAACTTGTAGGGACCGCTGGCGGCGGCCGGTGCGGGCGCGGGGGCCGCAGCCACCGGCGCCTTGCTGATCGGCGGCGCGGCCGCGGGCTCCGCACCCGGCGCGCCCACCAGCAGCACGCCTTGTGCGCCCAGCACCATGTGCGCCATCGCATGGTCCACGAACGGGTACTTGCCCGGCTCGTCCACTTTCAGGTCGAACACCGCGCCTTCGCCCGGCCCCACGCTCCAGGTGGAAACGCCGTCGATCGCCTGCGCCGGGTTGCCGCCCGGATAGACCTTGTCGAAGATCGCGCCGATCACGTGGAACGCGCTCCACAGGCTCGGCCCCGCGTTCACCATGTAGATGCGCACCAGGTCGCCCGGTTTCGCGGTGAGCGGATGGTCGCGGTACTGGAACGCGGCGCCGTTGAACACCACCTCGTCGGGGCGCATCTCCTGCATCTTTCCGTAGTCGCCGGCCATCAGCTTGCCGGCTACCTGCTGGGTGTACCACTCGCCCTGCACCAGCACGTAGCTCTCGGCGGCCGGCGGCAGCGGCGTGGCCGGATCGACGATGATCGCGCCGTACATGCCGTTGGCGATGTGCAGCAGCACCGGCGGCGTGCCGCAGTGGTAGAGGAACGCACCGGGCACCTTCGCCACGAACGAGAACTTGATCGACTCGCCCGGCATGATGTCCACGTAATGCAGGCTGGGCGGTGTGATCGCGGCATGGAAGTCGATCGAGTGCTGCATCGTGCCGTGGTTGGTGAGCGTCACGTTCACCGTCTGCCCCTGGCGCACGTGGATGACCGGGCCCGGCACGCTCTTGCCGAAGGTCCACGCCTGGTACTGCACGCCGCTGGCGATCTCCACGGTCTGGTCGCTGACGGCTATGTCCACGTCGGCCGTGTCGCCCGCCGCCACCGGTGGCAGGCGGGCATCGTGCGCTTGCGCGATCGGCTGGCTGGACGCCAGCGACAGCGGCGTCACCGCCGCCGCGGCGGCCGTCGGCGAGGGCGACTGCACGTGCAGCGCGCTGTGCAGGCCGGCCAGCAACAGCGCCACCAGCACCAGCACGCCGGCCAGTGCCGGCGCCTGCACGCGCGAGGGCAGGCGTTTCACCTGGTCGAGCGGCGCCGTCTCGTTCCAGTCGGCGAACTTGCGCCAGCCCGGCCAGCGCGCCTCGATCAGGTAGTCGAGGCTGTAGGGGCTGGGGCCGGAGCGCTGGTTGATCACGATCAGCGCCGCGAACACCAGCACGTAGCTGATCGCCGCGCCGATGTTGTTCGCGCCCACCGAATAGGGGCCACCGAAACCTTCGGCGGTGCTCCACACCAGCAGGCTGAACAGGATGCCCACGATGTAGGTGGTCTTGCGCGCGAAGCCCAGCAGCAGGGCCAGCGCCAGCGCCGTCTCGGCGATGCGCGTGGCCCACACGAAGAAGCCCGCGTGCGGCGTGACCAGGGCTATCCACAGCTGGAACCACCAGGCCGACCAGGCGGGTTGCCCGGTGGCGGCGTTGTGCAGGTAGCCCACGTAGTGGTTGGCGAAATCGGCGGTCCACGTCAGCGCGGCGCTCACGGCCCAGATGACGCCGAAGGCCACGCGCAGCGCGGTGCCGGCGATGGCCGGCCAGGTCGAAGTGGCGGACTTGCCGCCGTCGGACACGGACATGCGAAACCTCCTGGAACGGAAAGGCGCTTCGGGCGAGTGTGGCGTCGATACCCCGGTTGACGACAGCGTCCGAGTGTACGGCCGCGGTGTGGGTTTGGCGTGACAGGCTGCGACGCGCTGCCGCTACCATCGACGCAGGAACGGGAGGGTGCATGGACAAGGCAAGCCTGCGGCGACCCTGGCACGTGCTTGCGCGCTGGCTGCTGCCGCTGCGCTGCCTGCTGTGCGGCGCCCCCGGCGAACACGGCGTGGATGTGTGCGCGGCCTGTGCCGCCGAGCTGCCGCGCAACCGCAGCAGCTGCGCGCGCTGCGCCCTGCCGCTGCCCGTGCCGGCCGCGCTGTGCGGCGAGTGCCAGCGCCATGCGCCGCCGTGGGACGCGGCCTGGGCGCCGTTCCGCTACGGCTGGCCGCTGGACCGGCTGGAGTCGCGCTTCAAGTTCGGCCGCGACCTCGCCGCGGGCCGCGCGCTGGCCATGCTGTGGCAACGCGAGCCGATGCCATTGCCGAAACCGGAACTGCTGCTGCCGGTGCCACTGCATCGCACGCGCCTGCGCCAGCGCGGCTACAATCAGGCGCTGGAACTGGCGAGGCCGCTGGCACGCCAGTTCGGCGTGCCGCTGCGCCATGACCTGCTGCAGCGCAGCCGCGGCACCGCGGCGCAGACCGAGCTCGACGCCGTCGCCCGCCGCCGCAACGTGCGCGGCGCCTTCGCCGTGCGCGCGGGCATCGCGCTGCCTGCGCACGTGGCGATCCTCGACGACGTGATGACCACCGGCGCCACCCTCGCCGAATGCGCCCGCGTGCTGAAGCGCGCGGGCGTGGCGCGGGTCGACGTGTGGGCGCTGGCGCGGGCGCCGACACCGTCGGGTCGCCCGTAGGAGCGGCTTCAGCCGCGATGGCTTTTTGTTCGTGGCAATCGCGGCTGAGGCCGCTCCTACGAAAGCCTGGGTGCGGTTATTTCACCGCCAGCGCCAGCACGATGCCGATCCACATCGTGAGCCCCCACCAGTTGTTGTGGCGGAACGCGGCGAGGCAGGGGCCGCGTTCGCGCGTGCGGATCAGCCACAGCTGGTACGCGAACAGGCCGGTGGCGACCAGCAGCGCCAGCCAGTACGGCCAGCCCAACTGCGCGCGCTGGCCCACGAAGACCATCGCCAGCAGCAGCGAGGCCATCAGCACGCCGAGGATAGGCAGGTCGGCGTCGCCGAACAGGATCGCGGTGGATTTCGCGCCGGCCTTGAGGTCGTCCTCGCGGTCCACCATCGCGTACTCGGTGTCGTACACCACCGACCACAGGATGTTGGCGATGAACAGCAGCCAGCCCAGCGGCGGCACGTTGCCCGCCACCGCGGCGAACGCCATCGGGATCGCCCAGCCGAACGCCGCGCCCAGCACCACCTGCGGCAGGTAGGTCCAGCGCTTGGTGAACGGGTAGATCGCCGCCAGCGCGGCGCCGGCGAACGACAGCTTGATCGTCAGCGCATTGGTGAACAGCACGAGGATGAAGGCGAACGCCAGCAGTGTGCCGAACACGATCAGCGCCTCGCGCGGCGTCACCCGCCCGCTGGCGATCGGTCGCCCCGCGGTGCGTTCCACCAGCGGGTCCAGTTTGCGGTCGGCGTAGTCGTTGATCGCGCAGCCCGCCGCGCGCATCGCGAACACACCCAGCGTGAAAATCGCCAGCGGCTTGAAGGGCGGCCAGTCGCCCGCCGCCAGCCACAGCGCCCACCAGGTCGGCCACAGCAGCAGCAGCGCGCCGATCGGCCGGTCCATGCGGGTGAGCACGAGGTAGTCGCGCGCCTTCTCGCGGTATCGCGGTGGCAGCCGGCCCAGCAGCCAGTCCAGCACGCCGCTGGCGCGCGCCGAGCTGTCCGCCGGGCGCACCGTCACCACGGGCGGCGCCTTCGCGGTGCGTGGCGGCGTCGAGGGAGCGGGTTTGCGCCGCTGGCGCTTGCGCGGTGGGGAAGCCATCGGGGAAGTTTAGCGTGCGGGGGTGTGCGGGGCGGCGTGACGCAGTGCAGGGAATGGCGCGATCAAGCGCCGCCCGGCGCATCGCAGCGATGCGCCTGTCCGTGCATCCGGGCCGCCGGATCCGGTTGCCGTCGGGTGGCGTCACTTGTTCCAGGTCCCACCCCGTGAAACGATGCCGTGAAACAGGAGGGCGGGTGGCATTTTTCCGGCAATCCGCTCGAACCGGCGCCGTCTCGTGGCGTGCTCCGATCCAGGCTGAGGCCACTGCAAACATGGCAACCGACCGCGATTTCATCGCCTACGTGACCGAACAAGTCGCGCTGGGCGACCGGCTCACCCACAAGAAGATGTTCGGCGAGTACGCGCTGTACGTCGACGGCAAGGTGGTCGCGTTCGCCTGCGACAACAGCGTGTTCGTCAAGCCCTCCGCCGCCGCGGCGACGCTGGCACCGGGGCTGCCGCAGCGCCCGCCGTATCCCGGCGCCAAGGACTATCCGGTGGCCGACGAGCTGCTGGACGATTCGGACGCGCTCCGCCGCCTGTTCGTCGAGACGGCGACGTTGATGCCGGTGCCGAAACCCCGGAAACCTGCGGCTGCGGGCAAGCGCGCCAGGTAGTCGCCGCGGCGTTGGCCGCAGCCCGGACGCTTGCCGTACCATGACGCGGTTCGTCGCGGCGTCATCTGCTTCATCGTTCCGGAAGGAGCCGACGTGGAGGGCGAAGGGAGACTTCGGTACATCGCGTTCGACGCGGTCGAGATCGATCTCGACGGCCGACGCCTGAGCGTGGGCGGTCGCGACGTCGCGCTGGAACCCAAGGCGTTCGACGTGCTCGCGCTGCTGGTGCAGGCGCCGGGCAAGGCGTTCTCGCGCGACGATATCCTCGACGCGGTCTGGGGCCATCGCCACGTCACGCCCGGCGTGCTCAATCGCGTCGTCACCCTGGTTCGCCACGCGCTGGGCGAGAACGCGGGCAGCACGCGCCACATCCACACCTTGCATGGCGTCGGCTACCGCTTCGATGGTGTCGTGCGGCGTTACGCGCAACGCGACGCGACGCCGGAAGGCCTCGCCGCGGCCGCTGGCGTCGCATCGGAGCTGGGCGATCCGTCGGTGGTGTCGCCAGCCGCAGCCGGCGCCGGGGAGCGGGTGGAGGATGCACCGACAGCCGCCGCGCCTGCCGTGTCGGCGAAGCCGCGCCGCTGGCCGGCGTCATCCGGGCTTTGGCTGCTTGCGGCGACCCTGGTGGTCGTCGCCATCGGAACCTTGCTTTGGCGGCGGGCGAGTCCCGCGAAACCGGCGGTCGCGGCGCCGCCGACCCTGGTGGTGCTGCCGCTGCGGGCGATCGGCAACGACAAGAACGAGGCCGTCTTCGCCGACGGTCTGAGTGAGGAGCTGACCACGGAGCTCGCGCGCGTCGACGGCCTGCGCCTGATCGCCAGCGTCTCGGCGGCGCGGGCACGCGAGCTGGGCTTCGACGCGGCGCAACTGGCCGAGCGCCTGCACGTCAACTATGCGATCGAGGGCAGCCTGCGCGAATCCGGCGACGCGCTGCGCATCGACTTGCGCCTGATCGAGACGCCGTCGGGGCGCTTGGTGTGGGCGCAGAGCTACGATCGGCAGGCGAAGGATGTCTTCGGCGTGCAGCAGGACATCGCGCAGGCCGTGGCGTCGGCCATGGCGCTGCACCTGCCGCTGGATCGCGTCGCGGTGAAGCCGCCCGACCCCGCGGTGTTCCGCGAATACCTGCGGCTGCGCCACATCTTCCTCGCGCGCCCCGGCGACGCGGACTACGCCAAGGCCGAGGTTGCGCTGAATGCACTGGCCGCGCGTGCGCCCGATTTCGCGCCCGTGCACGGGCTGCTCGCGCTCAACCTCGCCACCCACTTCGAGCCGGGGCGCGAACAGGAGGCGCTGCCGGAAGCCACGCGCGCGCTGCGGATCGATCCCGACAACGTGTACGCGCATGCCGTGCTGGGCGAACTGGCCTGCCAGCGCGACGAATGGAACGACTGCATGAAGGAGCTGCGCACGACGCTGGCGCGCAACCCGACCGATCCGGTCATGAACTCGCTGGTGGGCATGCGCCTGGCGGGGCTGGGCTATGGCGGGGAGGCACTGCGACTGGCCCAGGTCGGCTATGCGATGGATCCGCTGAGTTACTGGGCGGTCGCCAACCTCGGCGCCCAGCTCGACACCCTGGGCCGCCACGCGGAGGCGCGGCCGTATCTCGACGCCTTGCCCGGGCTCGCCGGCAAGCCCAACGCATTGACCGACGAGCTGCGCTGGCGCAACGCCGTCTGGCGCAAGGATCTGGCCGGCGCGCGCGACATCGCCGCGCACATGCCCGACGACTTTGCACAGAAGCCGTTGTATGTCGCCTTCAGTGCGGCGCTGGCCGATTCCTCGTTGTGGCCGCAGGCGCTGGCGAAATTGCACGCGGCGCAACAGGCCAGCGATGCGCTGCTGCTGCTGCAACTGCAGGTGCCGCAACCCGACCAAGCGATGGCGCTGCGCTTTTTCGGAAACAACTGGTTTTTCTACGGCAGGCTGCTGTGGGTGCGCGAGTACGCGGCGATCCGGCAAGGCCCGGCGTTCTCCGACTTCCTGCGCCGCACGAAGATGCTGGCCTACTGGAACGCGAACGGCTGGCCGCCGCAGTGCAAGCCCGACGGCGCCGGCGCGCGCTGCGATTGATCGCGATGCGTTTCGTCCCGGCCTCCGCTGCAGGCAGAGAGGCCGGAACGGATGCGTTGCGCCCAGGAAGCTGCCAGAGCTTGCGGATCAGCTGTTCGGGTGACCGATTCGCGGCCGCCGTCCATGGCCGGCCATCCGTGGCCGGGTCGAGAGTCTGAAGGTCACAAACTCCCGCAGTCCGCCAGCCTCCTAGGACAAGGGCTGCTTCGCGCAGGTCACCTTCGTGTTCCAGTCGGCGAAGGTGCCTTTGGGGTTGTCCTGCCAGGCCCATACATGCAGGTAGTAGGCCTCCGGCAGGCCGAAGCGGTTCGGCACCTGCAGCAGGTTCATCAGGTTGCCGGCTACCTCGGGTGGCGGGCCGGCCGGGTGACGCGCGGCCCAGTCGGCGGCGACCTCGATGAACTCCACGCCCACCAGGCGCATCGAGCCGTCCGCCATCGGTTCGTAGATCAACGCCTCCGGCGCGCTCGGGTCGAGCACGCCGTCCGCGATGCGCGACGGGTTCACCAGATGGACGCCCATGGCACCGGTATCCGGCCCGCTCACGCACGGCGTGGCGACCACCCAGCCGGTCTCCTTGTGCAGGGCCACGTTGATGTCCTTGTACTTCGCGGTCGCGATGCGGATTTCCTGCACCAGCGGCGAATGGCTGCTGACGCCTTGCATGTCCATGGACGACGGATTGTCTGCTGGCGCCCCCAGGGCGTATGCGGGTGCCAGCGCCAGCATGGACATGGCGATAAAGAGTGCGTGACGTGACATGATCCCCTCCGATCAGCTCGACGACGATGGAATGCTTGGCGGCAGGTCTTGCCGCCCGTCCAGCCTGCCCCCGGCGCCGCCCGAAAGCTTGAGGATGGTCTTGGGAAGTCGCGAGGAAATCGTTTGGAAAGCTTGGGGAGCGGCACGGGGCCGCGGTTTCCCGGCCATCCGGGCCGGCCTCCTCCGGGGCGGTCGTCAGGCACCAGCCGACAGGAGCATGCGCATGTCCGAATTCACCAAGGTGCGATTCGTGCTCGCCGTGCCGGACCTGGCCCGGTCCACGGACTACTACACGTCCGTGCTCGGGCTGGGTATCGAATTCACGGCGCCGGGCTGGACGTTCCTGGCGCGGGGCAGCTTTCGCGTGATGCTGGGCGAGTGCACGGATGCCATCCCGCCCGGCGAGCTGGGCGATCATTCATGGTACGGCTACGTGACGGTGTCGGATGCCGCGGCGCTGTACGCCGAGTACCGGGCGGCGGGCGCGGAGTTCACCCAGCCGTTGGCGGACAAACCCTGGGGCATGCGCGAGTTCGGCGTCCGCACGATCGACGGCCACCGGATCATGTTCGGGCAGGAGCTGCAGGCTTGAGCGGTGCCGAAACATGCATGCCGGCGCCGTTCCACGATGCGATTCCATCGAAACGACGGAGGTCACGGCCATGCTGCAATACGCGTTCAAGGTGCTGCTCTCGGCCATCGTCGTGGTGGCCGTCTCGGAGCTGGGCAAGCGCAGCTCGCTGTGGGGCGCGCTGCTCGCGTCGCTGCCGTTGACGTCCCTGCTGGCGTTTATCTGGCTCTACCGCGACACCGGCAACGTGGCGGCCATCGCCGCGCTTTCGACGGGCATCTTCTGGCTGGTGCTGGCCTCGCTGCCGCTGTTCCTGATCCTGCCGGCCCTGCTCCGGCATGGAGTGGCGTTCTGGCCGGCGCTGGGCCTTGCCTGCGTCGTCACGGTTGGGGTGTATTTCGCGCTGGTGCAGGTCCTGGAACGCCTTGACGTGCGCATCTGATGATTGCAAGCATCCTCTTCACGTGGAACCGTCATGCCTCGATCCCTTGACCACATCGCCCTTGTGGTGCGCGATCCGGTCCGCACCGCGCAGCTGTTTTCCAAGGTGTTCGACGACGCGCGCATCGAGCATGGCGCGGACGATGGTGACGGCGACCACGACACCCAGGTCCAGCTGGGCGGCGTCTGCCTGGTGCTGGTACGCGGCACGCCGCCGGCCACGCGTAACGGCGACCACATCGCGTTCGCGATGGGCAAGGCCGAGCAGCTCGCCTGCGCCGAACGCCTGCGCGCGGCGGGCATCGAATGCTTGATGGCGCGAGGCGACAGCGCGCTGTACTTCGAGGACTACGACAACCACGTGTTCGAACTGGACGTGGTGGAAGGCGGCTGACGCCATCGATTGCGCGTCGGCTGCGTCGGTTCTCAGGCCGCCGTGTCGGCGGGATGTGCGGCATGTAGCCGCCCGAGATCGCGCACCGCTCCATTCGCGGCGTTCGAGGCCAGCGCCGCATAGGCTTGCAGCGCCACCGAGACCGGGCGCACGCGATTGAGCGGCTTCCACGCCTCGCGACCACGCGCCTGCATCGCGGTGCGGCGGGCGGCGAGGGTTTCCTCGGGGACATCGAGACGCATGCTGCGGTTCGGGATGTCGATGGCGATCGGGTCGCCGTCCTCGACCAGGGCGATCAGTCCGCCTTCGGCGGCTTCGGGCGAGACGTGGCCGATGGACAGGCCCGAGGTGCCGCCGGAGAAGCGCCCGTCGGTGATCAGCGCGCAGGCCTTGCCCAGGCCTTTCGACTTCAGGTAGCTGGTGGGGTAGAGCATTTCCTGCATGCCGGGGCCGCCGCGCGGGCCTTCGTAGCGGATCACCACCACGTCGCCGGGCTTCACCTTGTTGCCGAGGATGCCGCTCACCGCCGCTTCCTGGCTTTCGTAGACCTTGGCGGTGCCGTGGAAGACCAGGATGGATTCGTCCACGCCTGCGGTTTTCACGATGCAGCCTTCCGGCGCGAGGTTGCCGAACAGCACGGCGAGGCCGCCGTCCTTGCTGAAGGGTGTCTTGGCGGAGCGGATCACACCGCGCTCGCGGTCGGTGTCCAGCGTTTCCCAGCGCGCGGACTGGCTGAAGGCGACCTGCGTGGGCACGTTGCCGGGGGCGGCGCGGTAGAAGTGGTGCGTGGCGTCGTCGTCGGTGCGCGCGATGTCCCATTGCGCCAGCGCATCGCCCAGCGTGGGCGCGTGCACGGTGGGGCGGCTGGTGTCGAGCAGGCCGGCGCGGTCCAGCTCGCCGAGTATCGCCATGATGCCGCCGGCGCGGTGCACGTCTTCCATGTGCACGTCGCTCTTCGCGGGTGCCACCTTGCACAGGCAGGGCACGCGGCGCGAGAGGCGGTCGATGTCGGCCATGGTGAAGTCCACGCCGCCTTCGCGCGCGGCGGCCAGCAGGTGCAGCACGGTGTTGGTGGAGCCGCCCATCGCGATGTCCAGGCTCATCGCGTTCTCGAACGCGGCGCGGTTGGCGATGCTGCGCGGCAACGCGCTGGCGTCGTCGTGCTCGTACCAGCGGCGGGAGAGTTCCACCGCCACGCGGCCGGCGCGGCGGAACAGCTGCTCGCGGTCGGCGTGGGTGGCGAGCACCGAGCCGTTGCCGGGCAGGGCCAGGCCCAGCGCCTCGGTGAGGCAGTTCATCGAGTTCGCGGTGAACATGCCGGAGCAGGAGCCGCAGGTGGGGCAGGCCGAGCGCTCCAGCGTCGCCACTTCGGCGTCGCTGTAGCTGTCGTCGGCGGCGGCCACCATCGCGTCGATCAGGTCCAGCGCCTTCTTCTGGCCCTTCACCAGCGCCTTGCCCGATTCCATCGGGCCGCCGGAGACGAACACCGCGGGGATGTTCAGCCGCATCGCGGCCATCAGCATGCCGGGGGTGATCTTGTCGCAATTGGAGATGCACACCAGCGCGTCGGCGCAATGCGCGTTCGCCATGTATTCCACGCTGTCGGCGATCAGCTCGCGCGAGGGCAGCGAATACAGCATGCCGCCGTGGCCCATCGCGATGCCGTCGTCCACCGCGATGGTGTTGAATTCCTTGGCCACGCCGCCGGCCGCCTCGATCTCGCGCGCCACCAGCTGACCGAGATCCTTCAGGTGCACGTGGCCGGGCACGAACTGGGTGAAGCTGTTCGCCACCGCGATGATGGGCTTGCCGAAGTCGCCGTCCTTCATGCCCGTGGCGCGCCACAGGCTGCGGGCGCCGGCCATGTTGCGGCCGTGGGTGCTGGTGCGGGATCGGTAGGCAGGCATGGACGTTCGTGCTCCGGGAATCGATATGTGATGTGTGCGTCAGCTGCGCAGCAGCAGGCGGTAGGCGGCGTTGTCGCTCTCGTCGCAGTGCGGGTAGCCCAGCGTGGCGAGGAAGCGCTGCAGCGCGGCCTGCTCGTCGGCCGGCACCTGGATGCCGACCAGGATGCGGCCGTGGTCGGCGCCGTGGTTGCGGTAGTGGAACAGGCTGATGTTCCAGTCCGGGTGCAGGCGCGCGAGGAAGTCGGGCAGGGCGCCGGGGCGCTCGGGGAAGTCGAAACGGTACAGCCGCTCGTCCTGCGCCAGCGGCGAACGGCCGCCCACCATATGGCGCAGGTGCAGCTTGGCCAGCTCGTCATCGGCGAGGTCGAGTACGGCGAAGCCCTGCGCGCGGAACGCGGCGGCCAGCGCCGCGCGCTCGTCGCGGCTGGCGGTCTGCACGCCCACGAAGATGTGCGCCTGGCGCGCGTCGCCGATGCGGTAGTTGAACTCGGTGATGCTGTGCCGGCCCAGCGCGGTGCAGAAGCGGCGGAAGCTGCCGCGTTCCTCGGGTATCGTCACCGCGAACAGCGCCTCGCGCTGCTCGCCGGCCTCGGCGCGCTCGGCCACGAAGCGCAGCCGCTCGAAGTTCATGTTCGCGCCGGAGACGATCGCGGCGAGCGTGGCGCCCTGCAACTGGTGCGCGGCGGCGTACTGCTTCAGCCCCGCCAGCGCCAGCGCGCCGGAGGGTTCGGGCACGCTGCGGGTTTCCTGGTAGACGTCGCGGATCGCGGCGCACAGCGCGTCGCCATCCACGCGCAGCATCGCGTCGACATGACGGCGGCAGAGTTCGAAGGTGAGCGCACCCACCTGCTTTACCGCGGTGCCGTCGGCGAACAGCCCCACCTCGGGCAGGCTCATGCGCACACCGGTTTCCAGCGAGCGCGCCATCGCGTCGGAATCGTCCGCCTGCACGCCGATCACCTTGGTCTGCGGCGACAGCGTCTTGATGCAGCTGGCCACGCCGGCGAGCAGGCCGCCGCCGCCCACCGGCACGAACACCGCGTCCAGCGGCGCGGACGATTGGCGCAGCAGTTCCATGCCCACGGTGGCCTGGCCCGCGATCACGTCGAGAT
>Ga0207671_10002729_pt1 | contig 18463 bp, 15 predicted proteins | sample KBSC24metaG_FD_184352 | JGI IMG/M metagenome (GOLD analysis project Ga0207671, IMG submission 184352) | Corn rhizosphere microbial communities from Kellogg Biological Station, Michigan, USA - KBS C2-4 metaG (SPAdes) (version 2) | ecosystem: Host-associated > Plants > Roots > Rhizosphere > Soil... | reverse complement strand
ACCGCCTCATATTTAAAGTTCGATTTGGTGTATTTAGGCCACTGGTGTACCCAGCTTTTCATCGGCATATCCTGTATGGTATACCCCTCTGTGCCGGCGTGGTTATGCACTAAGTCCATCACCACTTTCATGCCCATGCTGTGGCATTTATCAACAAATTCTTTGTACAGCGCATTGGTGCCGTAGCGGGCGTCTATTTTATAGTGGTCGGTAACGGCGTAGCCGTGATAGGATGCATGCGGTTCGTCATTTTCAATGGCAGGAGTTAGCCATATCGAGGTAACGCCTAAATCCTTTAAATAACCCAGGTGATTGATAATACCCTGCAAGTCTCCCCCATGGCGACTGAACATCGAATCGCGGCTGATGGTTTTCTCGCGCATGCTGCTTACGATATCGTTGGATTTATCGCCGTTAGCGAAACGGTCGGGCATGATGAGGTAAATCAAATCCTTGCCTGTTACGCCTTGCGCGCGGTCCGTCGAATGGTTACGGGCCTTGAGCGCATAACTATAAATTAATGGCTTTTCACCGGCTTTAATAAACTTTATCGGGAACGTTCCCGGAGTGGTGCCTGAGGAAACGCGTAAATCCACAAAAAGATAATTAGGATTTTCAACTTTGTGCACTGCAACAACCGTTACACCGGGGTATTTCAGCTCCACTTTACGGGCCGAAATATTGTTGCCGTGAACCAGCAATTGCACGTTGGGATTATGCATACCAACCCACCAAAACATGGGTTCTACGCGCTCCAGGGCAGGAATCTGCGCAAAAGAGCCCAATGCCGTTAACAGGCAGCAAGCCGTAAAAAACAATCTTTTTTTCATATCAGGTTTAACCGGTATATAATTGGACGCGGTGGCGGCATTTCCGGCCATCAGCGTTTTCAAATTTATAATAAAAATGATTGGTTGTATGGAAAATTGAAATTTAGTTTAGGGGTGGGGTGGAGGAAAGAAGTTTTACTAATAATTAATATCGTTTAACGAACGATGATAGCGATTTTAGTAGGGACAATTTCTGTATTTTCTTTCGATATCATCCTTTTGTTAATATTCAAAAGAGCGAAGATTAACGTTACTTTAAATTTATTTTTATCATAAATACTTGGTTTTTAAGAAAATAAGTCATTACATTAGCAATAAGCTGATTTGAAGTCAGAATACATGCACCAGTTCAGACATCAACTAGTTATATAAAAAATAACTCAATAATCTAATCCTTATCGAAATGAAAAAAATTCCATTTACAATGCTATTGCTTTTGGTTTCGTTCTATGTTTTTTCGCAGGCACCTTGCGACTTAACAACGAAAACAGATGAATTTACAGGTCGAAAAACAGTCGCTACTAAAGAATTTATAATTATGGATGTCTTCCCAATTATCGGCAACAGGAAACCTTGGGACATAAAAATTTCATTTGTTTATACAAATGACACTACAAAAATAGTCGTCAACCATTCTTCGCAGTATGTTGCGTCCGTTATCAAACGAATTAGCTTTAAGTTGGCAAATGACCAAGTCGTCATAAAAGACACCCCGATGCGGGGGCTAGAATATAAAAGATTGGGATATGATATGCAATATACCGTGTTCAATGCATCCAAAGAGGAAATAGCAAAATTTTCGAACAGCGAAATTGTTAAAATTCGTGTAGAGTTTTTTCTTCCCATGGACTACGATCCGTTGTATGAGAAAGAACTTAAAGGAAAAAAAGCGACACCTATAAAAGATATAGCGGCCTGCATATTGCAAGAATATAAATAATTATAGTTGCCTACTTCAGGCTGTGAAGAGCTTCAGTCAGTTGCTATGTACTGTTACTCAGCAAGGTGTTCTTACGATTTTTTATATGAAAAAGGTTTACTCATCCGGGGCGACGGCGATGATTGCAACAAAGCCGATAAAATCCCGGCAGAATATCTTCAAACTGTATTAGGGAAAGACCATGCGCTTATCTATCCGAAACTAACGGCGAACGAAGCAGCACCGGATTTCGGCTGGATAAAGCAGGTTGAAAATGAAATAGATAAGACCGGAGATGATGTGATAGTAATTGCCCACTCCCTTGGCGCATCATTGTTGCTAAAATACCTATCCGAAAGTAATATCACTAAAAGATAGCAGGTCTATTACTTTTAGCTACTCCATTTTGGAGCGGCGATGAGGAGTGGAAATAAGGTCTACAGCTTCAGAGCGATTTTCCCGTTGAGCTACAAAAAATATTCCCTTATCTTTCTACCATTGCCGTGATAATAAAAGGTGCCGTTTGACCAATTTAAATCATACAAAGAATTACTCATGAACAGTCACTTCTATAAATCTTGAAAGCGGCGGACACCAGTTTAACGGTAATCTTGATGTAATAGCGACTGATATTAAAGCGCGCTCACGGAAGCTAAATTATGACTACTGAAACAGCTTCAAATAATCCTTCAATGGCCCCAAACCCATTTTCTTTCGCAAAGCGTCAACCTGTTTAGGATATTTCAACGGGAATGGTTCAGCCTTATGGGTTTTAAGGTCGACGTGAATTTGCGTGCCGTAAATTTGCTTTTGCTTTTTGTTAACCAATACCCTGTCCGTAAGGTAGGCGTAATTGTTTTTATCGGCGTTATTTTTTGCGACTTCAATTTTCATTAATGCCAAAACCTGCTCCTGGAAAGATATGTCGTCATCACAGTGCTGCACTATCGCCCAAAAATCGTTCGACCACTCCCCTACCAGGTTAAAACCCGGGTAACCATATTTAGCAATTATGGCTTTCGCTTTTATTTCATTAATGCTATCGGCCACGGCCCAATTTCTGTTAATGGTTTCTTCGCTGTAAGTTGTCTGTTTTTTGGCGATTTTATCGTACTCCTTGCGCCAAAACTGGTCGTCCTTAAACATGGAGTCTATCTTTTGAATGAGAACGGTATCGTGCTTTGCTGTTTGGGCTGATGATGTCAACCCGAATATGAGGCTACAGAATAATACCAGGTATAGTGTTTTCATTGGGTTAGTTTAAAAACTAAAAGTATAGTTTTTAAACTAACTTTCAGAAAATTTTAAAAAGGTTATGAATTTATTGCACGAAGGCCTGTAGTTCAAAGCTATCCCGATAACTGGCTAACCTGCATATCGCATAGAAGACAGGTTTAGAAATATCTCCGCTATTTGTCTTGGTTCTTGAATCTTGGCTCTTGATTCTTTGTTCCTGGCTCTTTATTCTTGGCTCTTCTATGAACTATGAACCATGAACTATAACCCCTATCTTTAACGCCTGATTAAAATTATGGCGACAGAAGTGAAATGCCCCAGCTGCGGGGTGCCGTTCCCGATAGAAGAAGTGATGGCCGAGGAGTACAAAAAGGAACTCAGGGTTAAGATGGTGGAGTACACCCAGCAGAAAGAGGAGGAATACCGCAAAAAGGAAAATGATTTTACAACCCGGCAAAACCAACAGGCGCAGCAATTTGAGCAGCGCCTGGCCGAAGAGAAAAAGCAGTTGCAGCTTAGCGTTGAGCAAAATCTGCGCAAAACCATAGCTACCGATTTTGAAAATCAAATGCTGATGTTGCAAAACAGCGTTACTGAAAAAGACGAAAAGCTAAAGCTGTCCCGCCAGAAAGAACTGGAGTTCTTACAGAAGGAAAAAGCATTAGTAGATAAGGAACAGGAACTCGAGTTGGCCCTTCAACGTAAATTGCAGGAACAGCGTAACGAGCTTACCGACCAAATACGCAAGCAGGAGACCGAAAAATTCAGCCTTAAAGATACCGACTACCAGCTAAAAGTTAAAGAGCTTGAAAAACAGCTGGACGACCAGAAAAAGCTGGCCGAGGAAATGAAACGCAAAGCCGAACAAGGCTCTACGCAGCTGCAAGGCGAAGTGCAGGAACTTATACTTGAAGAATTGCTCCGCTCTAATTTCCCCTTTGACGTAATCGCCGAAGTTGGCAAAGGCGTGCGTGGCGCCGATTGTGTGCAGACCGTTCGCAACCAGTTTGGGCAGGAATGCGGGCGCATAATTTATGAAAGCAAACGCACCAAAGATTTCGGCGCCGACTGGATTGAAAAGCTCAAAAAAGACATGCGCAACATAGGTGTTGATGTAGCCGTAATTGTTAGCCAGTGCTACCCCAAAGGCATGGACTGCTTCGGCGAGCGGGATGGGGTTTGGATATGTTCGTTCGATGAGGTAAAGGCAGTCGCATATATTCTGCGCGATGGTATTATTAAACTGAATAATCTCTCCAAGTCGCAGGATAATAAGGGCGACAAAATGCACCTGCTGTATGATTACCTTACCAGCAGGGAGTTCAGCGAACAATGGAAAGCAATCCGCGAAGGTTTCATGCAAATGCGTGTAAGCATCCAACGTGAACGCGATGCCATGGAAAAACTATGGAAAGCGCGTGAAAAGCAACTGGAAAAGGTACTGCTGAATGCTGCACATATACAGGGTTCCGTAGAAGGCATTGCCGGCAGCGATGTAATACAGTTGAGCTTGACGGATGATGAGGATGCGCTGTTGTTGGAGTAAAACCGGAACCGGGATTAAAGGATTTTAGGGATTAGGACGGATGAATAAATTTAGATTTGTCAACTTTTAAAAAGTTGACAAATCTGTTCGCCGCCGATCATTTCTTTTCCTTACCGGTACTCACAACATCCTCCCCATCCAAACTTTGATGTATCTGCATGATATCCGCAGGCGGTTCATCTCTTCTGTCGGCAACACCATCTCATGCCAATACCAGTACGGTTTTATTATCACGGCTTCGCAGTTTACTATTCAAAAATTTATACCTTCGGGTATAGGTTTGTAACTAACCTATTACAAACCTTATCGTATAAGTAAACTTTTAACTATTAAGATGATAATACCCCCTGCCGACGGAACCGGTAAAAACAGTAATTATTACAAGGCTATCTTTGATAATTCGCTGAGCGCGATATTTTTCGCCATTCCGGACGGGACTATTTTGGACGCTAACCAGGCCGCATCTGATATTTTCGGGTATACTAAGGAAGAACTTAAAAAATTGGGCCGTGCCGGTATAATTGACCTGACGGACCCAAAAACGAAGACCTTTTTGGATACGAGGTCGATACATGGTACAGTTAAGGGCGAATTAACAGGTATCAGGAAAAATGGCGAGCGGTTTGCCTGCGAGGCTTCGTCAGTATTATTTACAGATGAAAACGGCGAGCTCCGTACAAGCATCAATCTTATCGATATATCCGAACAACGTGCCAGCGAGCGCCAGGCCTTTGTGCGCCAGCGGCTTTTAAATGCGGTTGTTGATAATACCAACGAGGGCGTGGCGGTTACCAATAAGCAGGGACAGTTTGTGATATTTAATAACGCGATGATTGAGATGCTGGGCGTCCAGCCGGTTGATTCAAAAACGTACGATTGGGCAAAGAGCTTTAATATATATGACAGGGAGGGCAGTTCATTAATTCCCACCGATAAATTGCCTATTGTGAGGGCATTGCATGGCGAAAAGATAAAAGATGAGATATATCTTATTAAAAACCCAAAAAAGGGCCGGGTTTATTTGTCCATTTCTGCCTCACCTATCAGGGATGAAGATGGCGGGATAATAGGTAGCCTTGTGGTGGACCGTGATATTACGACAGAGTTTTTATACCAGGAAAACTTAAAAAAAGCCAATGACGAGCTTACCCATGTAATGGCATCGCTACTTAGCAGCAATGAACGTTACCAGTATGTAGTAAAAGCGACAAACGATGCGATATGGGATATGGATCTTAAAACCTACAACATACAATGGGGAGAAGGCTACCAGAAAATATTTGGCTATAAGCTAGAAAAAAATACCGGGGATTTTAAGGGCTGGAAAAATAAGCTACACCCCGATGATGCTGAGCGGGTGATAAAAAGCATTGAAGAAGTTATAACAAAACGCGAAAGCGAGATTTGGGAAGAAGAATACCGCTACTTTAAAAGTGATGGCACAATCGCAAACGTTTACGACCGCGGGTACGCTATATATGATAAAGATAAAACACCTCTGCGGATGGTAGGTGCAATGCAGGATATAACCGAGCGCAAAAATAATGAGGCGGAGCGCAGTCGGCTGATTGATGACCTGGTTAAGCAAAATAAAAACCTGGAACAGTTTACCTACATTATATCGCATAACCTGCGCTCGCCGGTGGCGAATATTATGGGCTGTGCGCAGATGCTGAAAGACGAGGAGCTTACCCCGGCAGAACGAGAAAGCTTTGTTGATGGGCTGGCACAGTCTATAAATAAGCTTGATGATGTAATAACCGATTTACACACCATTTTGCAGTTAAAGAACGACATCAGCGAAAAAAAAGAAATAGTAGACTTAACCGGAATTTTTGCTGATGTAAAAACCAGCCTGGGCAATGTGCTGGCACAATCTGGCGGTGAAATAAACACAAATTTTAATATTACCACAATCAACACCATAAAATCTTTTGTTTACAGCATATTCCTCAACCTGATTTCCAATAGCATTAAATATCAAAAAGCGGGCGTGCCACCTGTAATTGATATCGATGTTTGCGAACTCGACGGTAAGGTCATGCTCAATTTTAAAGACAATGGCCTTGGTATCGACCTTGCCGCGAAGGGAGATGACCTGTTTGGACTTTACAAGCGCTTTCATTCGCATGTGGAAGGTAAGGGCCTCGGCCTGTTTATGGTGAAGTCTCAAATTGAAACTTTGCAGGGCAAAATAGAGGTTAAAAGCAAATTGGGCGAGGGTACGGAGTTCAGGATTGAGCTGCCTGTTTAGATTGAGCGGGCAAGTAACATGTTATCATTTTATTAACGGACTTAATACTAATTAATTCCCTTAAAACTTTACGCTCTTTTACTTATCTTGCCTCAATAAATCCTATCCCCCATGAGGTTTGTAAAAGCTTTCATAGCCATTATTTTGACAATTGCGCTGGTCTGGGCGCTTCAAATAAAACTTGGGCCGGTGCCTCCTGTAGCACCATTGCTTAACCCGTTTACGGGTTTCTGGCAAAATGCTGAAAGCAAGGACAGTCGGCCGCCTGAAAAGTTAAAGCTCACAGGATTACAGGATGAGGTTATCATCCGTTACGATGAGCACCGCATTCCGCACATCTTCGCCAAAAACGACCATGATTTGTACTACGCCCAGGGATTTGTAACCGCCCGCGACCGCCTCTGGCAAATGGATATTCAAACCCGCAGCGCAGCCGGCAGATTATCAGAAGTTGTCGGGCCCAATGCGTTGGAAGTTGATCGCTACCATCGGCGCATGGGCATGGTTTATGGTGCAGAAAACGGGCTCAAAGGGATCATGGCTAATCGGCAAACCCGCGAAATGGTATTGGCTTATACTGATGGTGTAAATAATTACGTTCATTCGCTATCTCCGAAGAACTACCCTGTTGAGTTTAAGCTGCTTAATTATGCGCCCGAAGAGTGGAAACCTATTAACTGTATATTTTTATTAAAGCTGATGTCGGAAACTCTTGCGGGCGGCTCTGACCAGTTTGCGATGACCAATAACCTGCGCATTTTTGGCGCTAAAGCGGTTAATGACCTTTTTCCGGACTACCCTTTCCATGAGTCGCCGATAATACCCGTTGGAACCAAATGGGATTTTAAGCCATTGCTTATACCCAAGCCTTCCGCCGGCTACCTGGCCCAGATGACAGAAAACATCAAACCAAAAGAAAAAGTTGACGGCATAGGCAGCAATAACTGGGCGATAGCAGGCAGCAAGTCGGCTACCGGTTATCCTATTTTGGCTAACGACCCGCATCTTAATTTGACATTTCCGGCTATATGGTATCAAATCCAGCTGTCATCGCCAACAGGAAATGTAAATGGTGTTTCGTTACCTGGGGCGCCATGTGTTATTATCGGCTATAATCAGAAAATAAGCTGGGGCGTTACCAATGTTGATGCTGATGTGCTGGACTGGTACCAGGTAAAATTTAAGGATAATACCAAAAACGAATACTGGTACAACAATAAATGGAACCCGGTGAAGAAACGGGTGGAGACCATAAAAATACTCGGCGCGCCTGATGAGTTTGATACCGTTATCTATACGCACCATGGCCCGGTGGTGTACGAAACTGCTACAAAAAAGCCGAAGGACAGTTATGAAAATATCCCGGTTGGTGATGCTTTAAGATGGATTGCACATGATGAATCGAATGAATTCTTATGTTTTTATATCCTGAACCGGGGAAAAAACTATGCCGATTATCGCGAAGCGCTAACCCATTTTACCGCACCGGCGCAAAATTTTATTTTTTCAAGTAATGATAATGATATTGCCATTACGCCCAATGGCAAGTTTCCGTTAAAATATAAAGAGCAGGGCAAATATATTATGGACGGCAGCGACCCGGCTAATGATTGGCAGGGCTGGATTCCGCCTGAGCAAAACCCGACGGTTAAAAATCCGCCGCGAGGTTTTGTGAGTTCGGCCAATCAATCATCAACAGACACAAGCTATCCTTACTATATCAACTGGCGTTTCGGAGATTATGACCGCGGCAAACGCATTAATGATAGGCTAACCGTAATGCAAAAAGCAACGGTTGACAGTATGCGTTTGATGCAAATGGACAACTACAGCATTAGGGCACATGATGTTTTACCTGCTATGATCAAATATCTTGACCCTACCAAGCTAAGTGAAGATCAGGCAAAGGCTTTTGAGCTGATAAAAAAGTGGGATAAACGATACGATGCAAATTCTTTAGGCGCCAGTATTTTCGACTCGTGGTGGTACAATTTTTATAGACTGGTATGGGACGATGACTTTGGCGTAAAGGGGGCTTACCTTAAGTATCCCTCTATCGACCAAACGGAAAAATTGCTGCTTACTGACCCGAATTCAAAATGGTTTGATAATAACAAAACGCCTGCAAAAGAAACTTGCGCAGATATGGTCAATCATGCATTTTACACCGCTGTCGACGGCCTGGTAAAAAGCAAAGGCAAACCGGGTGATAACTGGCAGTGGGGCAGCGTGAAAGATACCTATATTAATCACATGGCAAACTTGCCGGGATTCGGCACGGGCAAATTCTCAGCCGGCGGCCGCGGCAGCGTGATCAATGCTTTACGGGACAATAACGGCCCAAGCTGGCGTATGGTAGTACAGATGGGGCCTGTTGTAAAAGGCTTTGGCGTATTCCCCGGTGGAGAATCAGGTAACCCGGGCAGCTTTTATTACAAGGATATGTTTGACACCTGGAATAACGGGCAATTAAACGAGTTGCTGTTTTTAAATTCGGCAGATGAAAAATCTGAAAGAATAAAATCAACATTAACGCTAACAAAGAAATAAAAAAACAAGATCATGCTATTTTTCATCATCCTGATACTAACCTTCGCCGGCGGCTATTTCCTTCCCTGGTGGGTAGTGGCAATAGCCGCATTTTTACCGGCATTATTCATCGGCAAAACACCTGCAAAATCGTTTTTCGCCGGGTTCTCCGCGGTGTTTATCGTTTGGGCGGCGATGGCGCTTTGTAAATCCATCCCTAACGATAATATGCTGGCCAAGCGGGTGGCTACCCTTATGCAGCTGCCTAATTGGATATTATTGCTGATTGTAACTGCCGTAATCGGAGGCTTGGTTGGCGGCATGTCGGCATTGTCGGGGGTACTCGTAAAAAGAGCATTCGCAAAAAAATAACCAAATAAAAATGCCCTGTAATTTATAATCGACAGGGCATTTTTAAAAACCTTTCGGCTTTCACCTCTCTTACAAGGATGTTAACGAAGCCTTCAACGTCTTCACCGATTCCTTATCGCTGTTAGCACTGTTAAAAATTTCTTTGGATGTCAGGTCGTCTCCATAAAAATTAGCATTTGCTGTTTTGTCGATAGCAAGGTTTGAACCGTTAATGCTTACACCTGCAAACAAACCACGGCTGCGCGAGTAAGAATATATCTCGGCATCCAACTTATAGTCGGTATTAGCAGACGTACTTCTTCCAACCGGACCTGCAGCCGCAGACGCATCGCCACCAACAGTAAAATCGCCGTTTTTAACTTTAGCAAGTACGCCTTTATGACGGAATACCAAAACCAAATCGACAGACTGAACGCCAATTTGCGCGCCAACGCTGCCACCGGTCATCGTAACAAAAACCGGGTCGCTCCATTTTCCATCATCCATTTTAACCATAGCAACTCCCCGGCCCCGTTTACCTCCGACAATCAATCCCGCATTTATAAGTTTAGGGATGATTACGATGCCCTCACATTCAGATATTAGGTTATGAGGTATAGTTTCATGCAGTTTACCAAAGTCGAGCAATACATTTGACGCGCTGTGTACGCGCTCAGTTTCTTTGCTGCCATCGGTGGTAGCTGATATCAGTACAAAGAACAGGCCGAGTATAACCGGTATTTTTAATAATCTAAACGTTTTCATTTTATTTTTTAAGTAGATATTATTAGAACTGTGCAAATATTATTTATTTAACTCTTAAAACTTATGGTTGTTTGTTTAAGTTCTGCAATCTTTTAAACCATACAAACAAACTGGCATATCGTTCTTTAAATCATTAAACCGCTCAATTTCCAAATTATTATCTTTGCACCGATGAATAAGGAGCAGGTATTTAGCACAAGTAATGAGCAGGATTTTATCGACGCAGCTTTACAAGTATTTCATCACCAGGCCACCAACTGCCAGGTATACCGCACGTTCATATTAGGCTTAAACGTCGATGTGCCGGCGGTTCGCAGCTTAAATCAAATTCCTTTTTTGCCGATTGAGTTTTTTAAATCGCAAAGGGTGCTCAGCGCCGATACACCTGCCGAAGTAACTTTTACCAGTTCCGGCACAACAGGAATGATAACCAGCCGGCACCTTGTTACAGATGTTAGCTGGTACACCCGAAGCTTCCGCGAGGCCTTTAAATTATTTTATGGTGATATAAAGAATTATACCATATTGGCACTGCTCCCCTCCTACCTGGAGCGGGAAGGCTCATCGCTGATTTATATGGCAGATGACCTTATCAGGCAATCACAAAACACAGACAGCGGCTTTTATCTTTATAATCACAACGATTTATACAATCAGCTTAAAAAACAGCAGCAAACTAAAAAACCGACCATACTAATCGGTGTAACCTTTGCTCTGCTTGATTTTGTGGAGCAATACGAAATACACTTCCCTGAATTGATAGTAATGGAAACTGGCGGAATGAAAGGACGCAGAAAGGAAATGATACGCGAAGAATTGCATAAGCAGCTATGCGCAGGCTTTGGTGTTAGCGCTATTCATTCAGAATACGGCATGACGGAACTATTATCCCAGGCTTACTCCAAAGGAGAAGGTATATTTTATTGCCCGCCGTGGATGAAGATACTTACCCGTGATACCAACGACCCGCTGGAAATTCTCGAAAACAATAAAACAGGCGGAATTAATGTTGTCGACCTGGCAAATATCAATTCCTGTGCGTTTATCGCTACGCAAGATTTGGGGAGAATTTACAATGATGGCTCATTTGAAGTGCTTGGCCGGTTTGATAATTCCGACATAAGGGGCTGCAATTTGCTGATTGCGTAAACTTAACTTGCTACTAACATAATATTATTATTTTTGCACCTGCTAAATTTAAAAACGGTTATGATAGAAAAATTTTTGAACGACGAACAAGATCCCAAAGCTGTCGAAAAAATATACCTGCGCCTTACAGACCTGTTAACCACCGGCGAGGACATACTGTACATTGCAGTTCAGAAAAAGCCTATCGTAAACCTGTTTCCCGATTGCATTGCGCTTACCAATAAGCGTGTGCTGTTTTTTACCCCGGCTAACCTTGGGCTTTCTATAAAGTTTGTGGATTTTGTGTGGAAGGACATAGCAGATGTATATACACGTGAAGAAATTATCGGCGCCATATTTAGCGTAAAAACCACCGCAGGTGCCGAAATGGGCGTTGATTACCTGCCAAAGGTACAGGCACGCAAGCTATACCAATACGCCCAGGAACGCAAAGAAATGGAGCGCGATGCCCGCCGCCAGCGTGATTTGGAAGACAAGCGCGCTGAATCAGGCGCTATGCATTTTGAGCAGACCGCTCCAGCCTTTCAGCAGCCGGTAACTCCAATACATCAGCCTGAAATTATACAGATACCAGAGGTAATTGCCACAATTACGCCAGCACCGACGCCGGTTCCAACTCCTGCACCAACTCCGGTCCCTGCATCCGAAGCGCCAAAGCCGGACGAACTGACAGAAAAGCTTAAGAAATTAAGGATGCTGTTTGAAAACGGCCTGATTTCGCAGGAAGAATATAACCAGAAGAAGTTGGATTTGCTGAGTGATTTGTAGCATCCATTATTAATTCAAAATCTTTCACTTAACTACAGCCCCCATAGAGGGCAAATATTGGTAGTAGTAGTAGTAGAATAAATAAGATTGTCCGCTCCGTAGGTGCGTAACCTGCATGCGGTGTTCCGCACCTACGGAGCGTTTATATCGTTTAATATTTTTCTACCAATATTACGCTCCTAACGGAGCTATCAGAAGCACACGTCTAAAAAAACTGATTGTCAATTAATTACACCATGGGCGATTAACGAAGAAATTAACCATTAAACCAGCCTGCTGTCAAAATCAAAAGGATCTCTATTTAATAACGTAACCTTGCTCATATCCGGATGGGCAGGGTTCAAGAGGTAGTTAAATTCGGTCGGTACAATAGAAGACGGAACCTTTAACAATAGATATTTTCCTTCTTTGATAAAGCTATCTCCAAACCGTGTTAAGATTTGAGGGGGCGAAATGTCCCGCCAATCAGCAGGGAGTTCATTTATTTTAACAGATAAAATATTATCGTCAGGCACCTCCACTTCCATGCGGCAATAATCGTTAGGAACCATTAACGGCTGGAGATGAACCAGTACTTCGAGTACTGCCAGTGAGGATGATGAGGCGAGATATACTATCGGCTTACCGATACCGCTCCACCGTCCGCCGTACAACCGTGCGCCAGTTCCGCTTAAGTCATTAGCATAAGGGCATCGTGCAATGCGATAAAGTATCATGAATAATTAGGCAAAAATACCGTGTTCAATACGGCCTAACTCACGAAATACCATATCGAAACCTGCGGAGGTATCGAGCATCGAAACCGGAGCTTCGCCATTAAAAATTAAGCCGGGGGTTTTCATCCAAAGCTTAAACTTATCGATAGAGCCGAATACTTCTTCGCCGCGGGTGTAGAGGCGGGCCAATTCAACGGCTTTCTCGGCATATTCAGTTTTGATGATTTCATTATCATCGTAGCGTTGCAGGGTGCGCTCACTGATGTGCAGAATGTTAGCTAACTCCTGGAGGGTAAGGGATATTTTTTTACCAAGCGCCAGCAAAGCGCTTTTTGAAAAGCCTTTGCGTGCAAGATTGATGACATCAAACTCATTGTTGAATTTATAAGCACCAGAACCGCTTAAAAGATTATAAAAAGGATTACCCATGCCGCTGGTAACGTAAGTCACCATTGGCTCACTTACTATGCTTGGGCTATCTGAGTTTTTCGATTTGTGCGACATATATACAAATATAAAAACCAAATGTCGTATTTGCAAATTATTCAGCAATAATCAAAAAATAATTTTTCTTCCCTTTTTGAGCTAAAATGAATTTTCCGTTGATGAGCGCATCCTGGTTAATCACATCTTCAGCAGTAATTTTATTCCTGTTTATAGATGCACCCCCACCCAGTATGGTTTTCTTTGCCTCGCTTTTAGATGGGAAAATACTGGTATGTGCTGCCAAAAGATCGATAATATTTATGCCTTGCTGCAAATCAGCAGTGTTTATGGTATAGTTAGGCACGCCATCAAACAAACCGAGTATCTCGTTATGAGTTAGTTCGCTCAAAAACTCGATTCCGGTGTTTCCAAAAAAGAACTCTGAAGACTTTATTGCCTTCTCTAAAGCTGCCTCGCCATGTACTCTTACAGTGATATCGTTTGCAAGGGCATTTTGGAGCGCTCGTAATCCCGGCGCGGCTTCTTGCTCTGCTTCCAGCGCCTTTATGGTTTCTTCGTCGAATAGCGTAAATATCCTAATGTAGCTTTTGGCGTCATCGTCACTGGTTCTAAGCCAAAATTGGTAAAACTTATATGGTGATGTCTTTTCAGCATCCAGCCAAACATTGCCGTTTTCTGATTTGCCAAACTTTGTCCCGTCCGCTTTCTTTATCAATTGGGTTGTCAGGGCAAAAGCCTCGCCAGCGCCTTTACGGCGCACCAGTTCAGTACCGGTAACAATATTACCCCATTGGTCGGAGCCGCCCATTTGTAAGGCGCAGTTGTTATTCTTCCACAAGTAGTAAAAATCGTAACCCTGAACCAGCTGGTAAGTAAATTCAGTAAACGACATTCCTTCACCTTCCAGCCTCTTCTTAACCGAATCTTTGGCCATCATGTAGTTTACGGTGATGTGCTTACCGACCTCACGAATAAAATCAAGAAAGGTAAAATCCTTAAACCAGTCATAATTATTAACCATTTGTGCGCTGTTTGCACCGCAGTCAAAATCAAGGAATTTCTCAAGCTGGCCTTTTATACCCGCCAGGTTTTTTTGAAGCACGTCTTCCGATAATAAATTACGCTCCTGCGATTTCCCTGATGGGTCGCCCACCATACCGGTAGCGCCGCCAACCAGGGCAAAAGGCTTATGGCCTGCGCGCTGAAAGTGAATCAACGTCATTATCTGGGCCAGGCTGCCCACATGCAGCGAATCGGCAGTTGGATCGAAACCGATATAACCCGATGTCGTACCTTTACTTAGTAACTCCTCAGTTCCGGGCATTATATCATGCAACATACCCCGCCAGCGTAATTCTTCTACAAAGTTCATTAGTGTAATATTCAATCCCGATAGCTTTTCGGGACGGCAAATATAATTATTTATGATTACACCGATTTGAGAATGATTTCACCGATTATTTTTATTTGGATTTCACAGATTGAAAGGATGATTACACGTGTGTGATTCTTAATTTAAGTTGATAATCATTTAATATATTAATAATCATAGGTAGCAAACCACAATCATAAAAATAGCGTTTCCTAATCGGTGAAATCATTCTCAAATCGGTGAAACGGCGTAGCCCTCTTGAGTGCCGCTGAAAAACAGACAAAGAACGAAAAATCAAAAAAAATAACTATTTTAGGAATGTACAGGATTTTTGGAGAGCGCCTATGAATTTTTTATCTCATTTTTATTTCGACAGGGAGGTTGACGATTGTTACCATATATTGGGAACCGTGTTGCCCGACCTGCTGAAAAATGCCGATAAAACCATAGTCCTTCATCCCGAAAAACTTCATCATACGGATAGTCGTGTCAATTCAATTATTGCCGGCTGGAATAAGCACCTCGAAGTCGACCGCCATTTTCATTCGTCGGAGTTTTTCCTGGAACACTCACATCAGCTAAAAGTATTGCTCCGGCCGGTTATTGACGGTTCCCCTGTGAAGCCATTCTTTTTAGGGCACATCGCAATTGAACTGATTTTGGACAACCTGCTGCTCACTACCGGGAAAGTTACCGTCGATGCTTTTTACAACCACCTTGACGATTGCCAGCCGGAAGTGATAAATGAGTTTTTAACCTTTGCCGGATTAAAGGACACAACCGGCTTCTTTCGCTTTTTTGAAGGCTTTAAAAGCAGTCGCTACCTGTATACTTACGCCGAAACGCAGCAGATAGCCTACGCTTTAAAACGTATCTGTATGCGTGTATGGAAAGATCCGTTTACGCCTGCGCATGAGGCTGATATAAATATTATACTTACTGAATACAGGGCCGGCTTATTGGATGATTTTATGGCAGTATTTCAAGAGATTGATTCCCTGATATTGGCCGGATGATCGCATAAATATCTCCTATAGACGGCATGCTTCCCGGAAATGCTTAAAAAACAGCATTTTTAGTATTAAAAAGGCTTAAAAATCAGCATTTAACATTCGAACGCTCTTGTTTAAATAAAATTTTTATCCGTACCTTTGCAGTCCCAATTAATAAATTGGGAAAAGGAGAAAATTTATTTAATGGCAAAAAAACAAGAAGCAGAAAAAGAACTAAAATCTAAGGAGGCTGAGCTTTACTCAAAGGTTCCTCAGGAAAAAGAAACAATTGAATCAGAGGCTGATTCAATCTCGATCGAAGAGATCAAATCAAAAATCACAGCTAACACCGAAGATTTCGACTGGGATGCTGATGATAAAAAGTTTGGTAATTACAGCGACAGCGACCGTGAGAAACTTGAAAAAATGTACGATGGTACATTCAGCTCTATCACTAAGGGCGAGATCATCAGCGGTACCGTTGTAAGCATCAACAACAAAGACGTGGTATTAAACATAGGCTTTAAGTCTGACGGTTTAGTATCAGTATCTGAATTCCGTGATACACCAGACCTGAAAGTTGGTGATGACGTTGAAGTATTCGTTGAGTCGCAGGAAGACGCTAACGGTCAGTTAGTTCTTTCACGCAAACGTGCTAAAACTCAGAAATCATGGGAGCGTATTAATTCTGCATTAGACAACGATGAAATCATCACCGGTTTTGTTAAGAGCAGAACTAAGGGTGGTTTGATTGTAGATATTATGGGCGTTGAAGCCTTTTTACCTGGTTCACAAATCGACATTAAGCCTATCCGCGATTATGACGTATATGTGGGCAAGACCATGGAATTCAAAGTTGTTAAAATCAACCACGAGTTTAAAAACGTAGTGGTATCGCACAAAGTGCTGATTGAAGACGATTTGGAAAACCAAAAAACTGAAATTGTTGCCCGTCTTGAAAAAGGACAGGTGCTTGAAGGAACCGTTAAAAACATTACCGACTTTGGTGTATTCATTGACCTTGGCGGCGTTGACGGCTTACTGCACATCACCGATATTTCATGGGGCCGCATAGAGCATCCACGCGAAATTCTTTCATTGGATCAAAAAATCAACGTTGTTGTGCTTGATTTTGATGATGAGAAAAAACGTATCGCTCTTGGTTTAAAACAACTTACTCCTCATCCTTGGCAGAGCCTTGACGAGACAATCGTTATTGGTTCGAAAGTTAAAGGTCGCATCGTTACTGTTGCTGACTATGGTGCTTTCCTTGAAATCATCCCTGGTGTTGAAGGCTTGATCCACGTATCAGAAATGTCGTGGTCACAAAACCTGCGTAACCCACAGGAATTCCTGAAAGTTGGCGACGAAGTTGAAGCACAAGTGTTAACACTTGACCGCGATGAGCGCAAAATGAGCTTAGGCATTAAACAGTTAACGCCTGACCCATGGCAAGGTGCTGCTGAAAAATATGCACAAGGCACTCAGCATATAGCTACTGTTAAAAACATGACCAACTTCGGTGTGTTTGTTGAATTGGAAGACGGCATTGACGGCTTAATCCACATCAGCGACCTTTCATGGAGCAAAAAAGTTAACCACCCTAACGAATTCACTAAAGTTGGTGAAAAATTAGACGTGATTGTTCTTGAGCTTGACGTTGAAAACCGCAAATTGAGCTTAGGCCACAAACAGTTGGAAGAAAACCCTTGGGATACTTTCGAAACTGTATTCACCCTTGACTCGATACATGAAGGTACTGTGTTGAAAGTTACCGACAAAGGTGCAATTGTTGCTTTACCTTACGGTGTTGAAGGCTTCTGCCCAACCAAACACCTGGTTAAAGAAGATGGCAAAAGCTTAAAAGCCGACGAGGTTGCTGAGTTTAAAATCATCGAATTTAACAAAGAGAACAAACGCATCGTTATCTCTCACTCACGCATCTGGGAAGAAGCCCGTGCTGAGCAGCGTGTTCAGGAATTTGAATCCCGTAAAAAGGAAGCAAAAGCCGCTACCAGCGCTGTGAAGAAGGTGAAAGACTCAGTTGAGAAATCAACTTTGGGTGACCTTAGCGTGTTGGCTCAATTAAAAGAGCAGATGGAAGGTGCTGAAAACAAAGCACGTAAAGCCACAACTGCTAAAAAAGCTTCAGAAGAAGAGGCTGCTGAATAAGTTAAGTAAATTGAATCCTTATAAGCCTTCCGATTTTTATCGGAAGGCTTTTTTATTTTTACCTGAAATATCATACTGTAGCTAAGCATTATTATATTTGCTTACATGACCACTCGCAGAATCATCAGGCCTTTTGTTTATCCCTTGATAATCGTGCTCTGCTTATTGATTTCTATAGGTTTATTGTATATCAATTTCAGCGATTTTGTAATGCCTTATGTGTTAGTAATTGGCCTGCTTATCCTGTGTGCAATAGTTAGCGTAGCGGGTTTAATTGGTTTCATCAGGCAACCGCCGCCTAATGATGAAATTTCTGCGAAGGTAGGCCGGTTACTGCTTTTAATCGCACTTACTATTGTAGTTATCGTATCGGTTGCAATCCCCATATTAGTTATTCAAAACGCGTGAGTGGAGAAA
>Ga0207671_10002720_pt1 | contig 18525 bp, 10 predicted proteins | sample KBSC24metaG_FD_184352 | JGI IMG/M metagenome (GOLD analysis project Ga0207671, IMG submission 184352) | Corn rhizosphere microbial communities from Kellogg Biological Station, Michigan, USA - KBS C2-4 metaG (SPAdes) (version 2) | ecosystem: Host-associated > Plants > Roots > Rhizosphere > Soil... | reverse complement strand
GGAAAATTCCGTTTGATCAAGCTGTTTTAAATAATCATTATTAACTTCTGTCAACCTTTTTCGCTGTTCGGGCGAATTGAGCACATTAATTTTATACTGATATTCGGCATGCTCATTAACACTATATGGGGAGTAAAAATCTTTGATGGCGCTAATATCCTGCCCATACCGGATGACCAGGCCGGCTGTTTCGCTGGTTTGTTCATAGAGACCATTGGGGGTTTGCGCCCTACCCTTAAAGGCCGATATAGTTAAACAAAATGTAATTAGAAGTGTAAAATAACTTTTGGTAGGAGTTGTAAACACAGTGTATTTATTAAAGGGTAAGGTGAACGCAAATTTTTGTACGGTAATTTTTAACTGGCAGCCCTATTCAGGCTTATCAGGTTATTGTTATAAGTATCCAGGTAGCCGCGCGGCGAACTGCCAATAACATACTTAAACACCCGGTTAAAATTTGTTATGCTATTAAAACCACATTTATAGGCAATGGAGTTGATGCTTTCAAATTTATGTGCGATGAGTTTTTTACAAGCTTCATTGATCCGGATCTCATTTAGGAATGAAACAAAAGTATGACCGGTATGCTTTTTAAAATAGCGGCAAAATGATTCCGGCGTCATATAAGCCACTTTGGCTACATCTTCCAGCGTAATGGGATCACTGTAATGCAGCATGATGAAATTATAGATCTTCCCTATGCGTATACCTTCGTTTTCGGTAATACCAGGAAGGTTACCATAGGTGGATAATGGATCTAATTTATCTTTGATGTTGGTTAATCCCTTCAGCAGATATAAAAACTGCACAAGTTGATCAGAGCCTGAAGCATTTTTCAGGGTGGTCATTATTTGTGATATCTCATCAGCCCTATCAACAGGGATTTTGAACCCTTGCTGGTGCTGTTGCATAAAGATCCTGCCATGTGCCATCTCGGGCAGATCAAAAAAAGAGGCCAGTGTGCCCTCCGGATCAAAAAATATAGTTAATGCTTCTACTTGTTTATTAGTGTTCTGAGCAAAGTATTCAGGATTACTTTTAAATACATGTGGCAAGTTGGCTCCCAAAAAAAACACATCCCCAGCCGAATAATCATGCATATTATTTCCAGCTATCAAAGTCCCCTCACCCTGTTTTATCCAGGTGATCTGGATCTCTTTATGCCGGTGTAAATATGGGTAATGATGGGGTAGACAAACTTTTTCTACTATCACACTTTTATCGTGGGGCAACGGGATGGTAAATTGTAAAACTTTCATCTTGATATGAATTAATTCTTCCTGAATTTACATTTACTTAACTTAAAAAACTAATAATTAAGGATAACAGGATAATATCCGGTTATTATTTGCTAATTTATTGTGATAGGCTGGTAAAAATTGTTCTAAAAATTGATAATCAATTCATTTTTTATTGTTAAATAAACAATTTTAAAATATACAATACTGAATATCAAATATGCACATTTATAACTGTTCATTAAACAATTATAAATGTGCTATTATGGATACCCCCTCAATAAAAGTATAAATAGTATAGATTATTTGAATCTGCCTTACCGGTTGGGAGCAAATTCATTGATATTGATGGATGTTGGTTTGCCCGAAATAACTTCGGTCACCAATAAGCCTGTTGCAGCGCCTAAGCTTAAACCCATCATACCATGCCCGGTGGCTATAGTAAGGTTTGGGTACTTGTTACTGCGACCAATGTAAGGTAACCCATCGGCAGATGATGGCCTGAAACCAAACCATATATCTTTTTGCTGCGGAACCAGTGGTTTAAGTCCAGGAAAGTATTGAGGTACAGATTCCACTATACCCTTTACCCTATTCATATTTACCCGGTTATTGATCCGGTCAAGCTCCATGGTTCCGCCGTAACGCAAGCCACCATTCATGGGTGTAATAGCAACCCGGGCTTCGGCCAGCAAGGCGGGGATCTGCATCACTTCGGCATTATCCTGAACATTAAAGGAGTAGCCCTTGCCCGGCATCAACAGAATTTTCAATCCTAATAATTTACCTATCGAGGGCGACCATGAGCCTCCCGCTACCACATATTCATCGGCTGTAAATTCTTCCCCCGATGACCATACACGGCTTACCTTGCCATTTGAAGTTTCAATTTTTGTAACCTCTTTGTTGGTAACCAGGTTAACGCCTACCGTTCGTAAATACTTTAATAAAGCAGCCATTAACTTATTGGGCGAAAGATGCGCATCGCAACCGTAATGCACAGCGCCTAATACATCCAGGTTAAGCTTGGGTTGCAGCTTCATGCAATCAGCCGGGGTAAGCACCTTCATATCCAAGCCCAATTGTCGCCCTTTTTCAGCCATGTGAGCTTCTTCCTCCCCGGCTTTTTCGGTTTTATAAAACATCAGAATGCCCTTTTCAACCAGATCAAATTCAAAATCAGGCTCTTTACTCAGCTCTTGATAAAGCTTCTTACTCAACAAGGAGAGTTCGGTTAAAGGGATAGCCGACTTTTCTACATGCGCCGCATTAGCCTTTTTCAGAAATTTAAGCCCCCATGATATTAATTCCGGATTTAGCGAGGGTTTCACATAAAACGGGCTTTTACTGCTAAACATCCAACGAATACCCTGGCTTACCATGCCTGGCGTAGCCAATGGGATAAAATGGCTTGGCACGATCATACCGGCATTTCCGTAGGAACAATTGTCGGTCATATCCCCTTTATCAATCACGGTAACCTGGTGCCCGGCTTTATGTAAATAGTAAGCAGAACTCAAGCCAACGATCCCGCCGCCAATAATCAGCACTTTAGCCATAATGTATTTTGAACTATTGAAATATTAGATTTTTTAAATAAAACAGGTTATATCACCTGGAAACCGTGGGCATAAGGATCATCATCATCGATCTTGATGGTGTTGTAGCCATAAACTTTGGCCCAGCCTTCTACACTCGGAATAATGGCGTCTATATCATTGATCTTAACCACCTCTTCCACCCTGCCCGTAAATTTACTGCCAATGATGCTTTCATGTATAAATGGCTGACCAACCTGTAGTTTCCCTTTGGCATGCCATTGCGCCATACGGGCAGATGTCCCCGTGCCACAAGGCGACCTATCGATAGCTTTATCGCCATAAAATACGGCATTTCTGGCTGTGGCATCATCAGATAATGTGGCCCCTGCCCAAAGGATATGCGTACAGGTATTTATGGTAGGATCCTGCGGATGAACAAACGTATATTTTTCATTGATGCGTTTGCGTAACACCTGGCTCCAGGCAATCAATTGCCCGGCAGTATAATGTTCGATCCCGCCGAAATTGGGTTGCGGATCAACTATGGCGTAGTAATTTCCACCGTAGGATACATCAATGGTGAGCATACCCAGATCGGGGCACTCCACCTGCAGATCTGTCGCTGCAAGATAAGCGGCTACATTTTTGAGCTTTACAGAAGTAACCTTTTTGCCTTCTTGTTTATACTCAATTAAAACCAGGCCCGCGGGAGCTTCCATGCGGATAATGCCGGGTACTTTGGGTTGTATCAAGCCCTCCTCTACTGCAATGGTAATGGTGCCAATGGTGCCATGCCCACACATAGGTAAACAGCCGCTGGTTTCAATAAACAAAACAGCCACATCGTTTTCCGGATCATGAGGAGGATACAGGATGCTGCCCGACATCATATCATGCCCCCTGGGCTCAAACATTAAGCCCGTCCTGATCCAATCATACTCCTTTAAAAAATGCTGGCGCTTTTGGCTCATATTGTCGCCTTTGAGGGTCGGACCTCCCCCGGCCACCAATCTTACGGGATTGCCGCAGGTATGCGCATCTATACAGAAAAAAGTTTTATTGGCCATATATTGTATTATATCGCAACCTCACTTATTTTACCCCAGCTGCCTACAGGCAACACCGGACGAACAGCAAGCGCGTCGCTGATGATCTTTTGAACTTTTTCACGCTCTGCCCCCACTAAAGGTAAACGTGGAGCACGTACATTTTCGGTGCCTATACCTGTAGCCACTTCTGCCAGTTTAATGTATTGTACCAGTTTAGGGTGGATATCCAGCTCCAACACCGGTAAAAACCAACGGTAAATAGCCAGCGCTTCATCATATCTTTTGGCTTTAACCAAACGGTATATAGCTACGGTTTCTTTAGGAAAAGCATCTACCAGGCCGGCTACCCAGCCATCGGCACCCATAACCAGGCTTTCCATAGCCAGGGGGTCAACACCCGTTAATATTTTAAACCTGTCGCCAAAGCGGTTGATCATCCGGGTAACGTTTGAAACATCGCGGGTTGATTCTTTTACCGCCTGTATATTATCATAGGCTGCAAGCTGCTCAAACATATTCAGAGTGATCTCTACCTTATAATCAACAGGGTTATTATAGATCATGATAGGTAATTCCGTGCTTTTTGCAATGGTAGTGATATAAGTTATGGTTTCACGCTCTTCGCTGTTGTAACGCATTGGAGGCAATAACATTAAGCCATCAGCTCCGTTGTCCAACGCTTTTTGAGCGCAGGTAACAGCAGCTTTTGTTGTTTGTTCAGCAATATTCAATATTACAGGTACTTTTCCATCAACAAAAGCAACAGTGTGGGCAAGCAGGTCATACTTTTCCTGGTCACTTAATACGCTCGCTTCGCCTAAAGACCCTCCTAGTATAAATCCGTCAACACCGGCTTCTAGTTGGGCATTTAAGTTGATATCAAAAGCATCAAAATCTAATTCGTCATTATTAGTAAACTTGGTAGTTACGGCGGGTAGTACGCCTTTCCAATCAAAAGTTATCATTTCTAAATGTTTTTTTTTACAAAATTAGCGTTGTAACAAGTATTAATAGGCCAGTAATTTAACAGGTACTAACCATATTTTATCAAACAAAACCATTTTTAATACCGCTATCATGATAAATCATGATGCATAAAACTTTTTAAAGCTTCAATTTTAACACTTTTTAGGCCTAAATTGGGGCAAAAACAGCTCAAAAACTGCTAAAAGCCTACTCAAAACCATCAATTTTAACACTTTTTAACAAATTTTAACACGTTTTTTTACTTTAAAAAGTATTAAAATATTGATAATCAAATAACTATATTAAAAACAGTCTATTTTTAGGCTTTTTGAGTCTTAATTAAAACGGCCCGGGTGCATTTTTTATATACAACCGGGCCGTTACCTATACAAATATACTAAATTAATTAGCAGGATAAAAGGCCCGTTTTTGTTTGTTGCAATATCTATTGCGCATCCCACCAAACCCTATCGGTTAGCTTGGCGCTTTGCTGCGGTTGTGGATTTGAAATGATCTCGACCTGCGGATACAATACCCTGCGCGGCATAGCTGATAAAGCATTTTTAACCGCGGGCAATACCGGGAAGCCTGTACGCCTGAAATCGGTAAAGTTTTCTAGTGAAAGGAAGTTCGCTATCCCTTTTTCTTCGATGATCAGCTGCTCTGCATTAGCATTAGTCAAAGGCCTTGAGGCTATATAAGTGTTCGCGTTAGCCGTGCTCACTCCCAATTTGGTCATGTGCGATGATATGGCGCTTTGATAAATGGCTTGCGCGCTGCTATAACCAGAAAGTATAAGCGTGGCTTCGGCTTTGATAAATAAGGCTTCGGAGTAATTTACAATGTAATTGCTCGCCCCTGTAGCGCCATAAAAGCTTCCCGGACGCGAGTAATTTTCAAGCTGGCCAATGGTGCTTAATCCCTGATCTAATCCCGTATATAAGCCGGTAGCAGTTGCCGGGGCCACCATGATAGTTAAACGCGGATCATTACGTGTTTTAAAACCTTCAACCAGGGTGCTTGCCAATACCATGGTACTTGCCGATATAAAATTCTGCTGCCATGGATTTTCGCCGCCTGCCGCACCGGTATAGGTCATCTTCAGATCATCGTCATTGGATTGCATACCATTTGTAAGCGCTGTAAGTGCCAACTGAGCTTGTGTGGCAGCTGTATATCCCGGAGCTTTGGTCAGGTGCAAATAATAACGGGCTTTTAAAGTATAAGCCAGCTTTGTCCATTTACTCATGTCGCCGGCATAAAAGAAATCATCGCTACCCGGAACCGTGGTGCTGTTTTTGGCAATATCGGCAATACCCGCATCCAACAGGCTTTGTATAGTGTTATAAATATCCTTTTGCGCATCATAGGTCGGCGTAAAGTTACTTGTACCTCCAAAAGCCCTGGAGTAAGGAATATCTCCCCACAGATCAGTTCCATTGCCCAGGCAGTACGCGGTTAAAATTTTGGATATACCGGCATAGTTTGTTTTGCCATCAGCTTCGGCCTTTTTGTTGAGCGTTACCAGGTTATTGAGGCAGGTAACATACAAGTTCGCCCAATCACCATCCATATCCGAGTTATACATTAAATAAGTACCTGCATTAGGTGCAACCTGGTTCAGCGCAGCAACTTGCATATATTCCTGTGTGATCATTGCTACACCGCCTGCGTATAAATTTGATGATATAGCTAATTCAACCGGGGCCAGGATCTGCGCTTCTGCAACGTCAAGCGGTTGATTGGGGTTTTGATTTACGTCGATATATTTTTTACACCCTGAAACACTTATCAGGATACATGACATTAAAATCATTGATATTTTTTTCATGATATTTTTATTTGATAAATGATAATTAAAGGGTAAGTTTTAAACTAAAATCGATAGACCGGGATGTGGGTACAGAAAAGGAATAAATACCCTGCGAACCATTTGATGAACCGAACGAGCTTACCTCGGGGTCGCCGCCGGTAAAATGAGGTGCATAGATCCACAGATTACGCCCTGTAACGCTAAAATTAACCGCTTTGAAAGGGCTGCCCCTTAACCATGATGGTTTTACAGTATAGCCCAGGCTTACGTTTCTTAATTTAATGTAGGTGCCATCCTGTATTACAGATTCGGTGATACCGTTTATACGCTGGTAGTAGGCTTGTCCGTTAACAGCAACCGTGTTGGGCTGCCCTGTTGCTTCACTTATTCCGGGAACCACTCTAAGGCCCCTGTTTTCAGTTACTTTTGGTGTTCCATAAAAATACCCGTAGCCATCCACATTATTCTGGATATCGCCGCCCTTTTTCATATCGAAGAAGAAACTCAAACTAAATTGTTTGTATCTGAGACTATTGGTGATCCCACCTGTCCAATTTGGGTTGGTATTACCTATAATACCTTGCGTAGCATCGGCATAAGGCAATCCACTGGCATCAATCAGTAATTTACCCTGATCATTGCGCGCATAACGTGTACCGTATATTATGCCATAAGGCTGGCCAACAATAATAGAGGTAAAACCATTTCCGATCTGTTGCAGATCGCCATAAATGCTGAGTACTTTACTCCTGATACGTGTAAAGTTGATGGTAGTGTTCCAGGTAAAATCTTTTGTTTTTATCGGCGCCGCGTTCAATAATACCTCAATTCCCCTATTTTGCATTACACCGGTATTTACCGTGGTCCCATCATAACCTGTTGATGGCGCAATACTCACACCCGGGATTAAACCTTCTGTTGTTTTTTTGGCAAAATAGGAGGCTTCTAAACTTATCCTGTTATTAAAAAAACCTGTTTCAAAGCCTGCTTCAAACTCGTTTATCCGTTCGTTTTTTAAATTAGGGTTTCCTAATGTTGAACTGAGCAGAAAACCTGATTGCCCCAGATAAGGGAATGTAATGTTGCGGATAGTTTGGCTATAATAAGGGGTGGTAAGTGAATATGGATCAACATTACTGCCACCTACTGTAGCATAAGATATCCTTATTTTACCCAGGTTCATGATATCCTGAAATTCTTTGGAGAAAAACTCAGAAAAAATAAAACTGGTAGCTACAGACCCGTAAGGATAAAAGTTATGGGAGGTTGATAATACGGAGCTCCCATCGTACCTGCCCGTTAATGACAGGATGAGGAATTTTTTATAATCAATATTTGATTGCGCGTAAAAACCGATCTTCCGAACCAGCGCATGACTCTCTGAAAAACTTACAGTTGAAGCAGAGCTGATATTATCAAGGTCCGCAACGGAAAGCCCCACGCCGTTGGCATAAGCATCTTCAGTATATTTAGAATAAATATTGTTCCCGATAAGACCATCAATAGTAAAATCGCCAAACTGGTGATTGGCACTTATAACCAGGTCGTTATTAAATTGCCTGAAATTAAAATTGTTAACCACAATACGTCCGTTTGGGTTAGATACCGACTGGGCAGCTTCATGATATCTGTCCTGCTCGGTATATACATCTGCACCAAATCTTTCCGTTATGGTAAGCCATTTTAATGGTTTGTAATCTGTTGTAAACGTTGGTATAAAACGGTTTACACTTGCTTTATTAGTAATGTTATTGAGTACCCAGTAAGGATTGTTCCTGGAATAACGATATAAGCGCTGGGTACCGTCTGCATTTTCATAAGGCAACAGGTTGTATGATATAGGAGCTGTAAAAATAGTCCATACGGGGCTCTCCAAAGCATATCCTTCGGGCAAGCGGTCGTTTTGGGAATTAGTATAAGTTAACTGGAAGGTTGTAGTCAGATTGGGGAGGATCTGAGCGCCATATTTGGCAAATACCGAATTGCGGAGAAATGTGGTAGTTGGTACAGTGCCCTGTTGATTAAAATTAGAATAAGATATAAAGTAGTTAGAAGCAGCCCCGCCACCGTTTACACTAAACACATTATTGTAAGTGTGCCCGGTTTTAAAAAGCAGGTCGGATTGGTTGTATTTTTTTGCAGGCTGGCCATTTATTTTTAAGGTATCCATCAATGGGCCCCAGGAGGTACTGGTTTTCATATCATCACCATTATAATAGATGCCATTTGTACCTTGCGCATATTTATCCTGTATTTGCGGAAGTAAGGCTTTTTCGAATGAAAAACCAGATGAAAAATTGATGGTCGGTTTTTTATTGGCACTACCAGTTTTAGTAGTAATGATGATAACGCCGTTTGCACCTAACGATCCATATAGCGCGGTGGCGGCGGCCCCTTTTAAAACGTTAATACTCTCAATTATTGACGGGTCTATATCGGCTATCCTGCTTGTGCCCGGTCCGGAATTAAGGTTTCCGGTTTCGCTGTTATCAATCGGGATACCATCTACAACCATCAAAGCATCATTGTTTCCGTAAAATGACGATGCACCACGAACAACGATACGCGTTGAACTACCTGGGCTGCCAGATGCGCTGGTGATCTGTACACCGGATACCTTACCATCGATATCATTAACCAGGTTAGGATCTTTACCCTGTACCAGGTCTGTGCCTTTGATCTCCTGGCTGCTGTAGGTTAACACTTTTTTGTCGCGCTTTATCCCTAATGCGGTAACCACTACTTCGCCAAGTGTTTTATTATCTTCCGCTAAAACAATATTAACGTTATTGGTATTGCTTACCTTAACTTCTTTTGCGGTATAACCAATAGCAGATACGCTGAGAATAACCGGGCCATTACATTCAATAGTAAATATACCTTCGGCATTAGTGATGGTACCTTTATGTGTACCTTTTATTTTAACAGACGCGCCGGGTATAAACAGGCCTTTTTCGTCTGATACTTTCCCTTTTAATGTAATTATTTGTGCACTGGCGTTATAACCAAATGCAAAAATGCCTAAAAAGAGCAAAACAAGCCTTTTGAGTAATCGTTTTAGCTTCATAAATTAATTTTTGGGGTTAAAAAATTATTAATTAAGTCTGATTCTTCAGATCATGTAAAAATATTTACCCTAATGGCTAATTTTTTAGCAAAAATTCACCATAACTACCCACATATTATCATTATTAAAATAAAACCCCATAAAAATCACAACATTTGAAATAAGATAACACCACAGGATCAGTTTACACCTTTAATACAGCGCTTATTATTAAATAGCCCGTTAACTAACAGTATAGTATCTCAAACCGGTTAAAATCCGACTATCACCAGCAAAATATCATCAATAATTATTCAGGATAACCGGGTAACTTTACTTTATATGTTTAATTGTTATAATCACACAAAATCTGCAGCTTTGTTAATGAAATGGAGTTTATCCTTTATCATTTGCTTTACGGCTATCATAAACGTAGAGGCCCAATCATATGTGCCTGAGTGGAAGGATAGCCGTATAAAAATAAAATCACCTGTAGCGATACAAGCCTATTCATTTGATTTAAAAGATGTTCAACTACTGGAAAGCCCCTTTAAACAGGCGATGCAGGTTGATGCGGCCTACTTATTATCCATTGAGCCCGATCGTTTGCTATCCGGGTTCCGCTCCCACTCTGGGTTAAAACCTAAGGGTAAATTGTATGAAGGTTGGGAATCATCAGGTTTGGCTGGCCACACATTAGGGCATTACTTATCAGCCATATCCATGCACTACGCGTCGACCCGTGACCCTCAATTTTTAAAACGGATAAACTATATAGTTACCGAACTTAATGAATGCCAAACCATGCGTAAAACAGGTTACATTGGCGCTATCCCGAAAGAAGACACGATATGGGCCGAAGTTGCCAAAGGCGATATCCGCTCCAGGGGTTTTGATCTGAATGGTGGCTGGTCGCCCTGGTATACGGTGCATAAAGTAATGGCCGGGCTTTTGGACGCCTATTTATATGGCCATAATGCCCAGGCCCTTAAAATATGCCAGGGCATGGCCAACTGGACAGGCGAAACCATTAAAAACCTGGACGATGATAAATTGCAGAAAATGTTGCTGTGCGAGTATGGCGGCATGGCAGAAACTCTTACCAATTTATATGCTGTAACCGCCAACAGGAAATATCTTGATCTGTCGTACAAATTTTATGATAAACGCATTTTAGATCCGCTGGCGCAAAAACAGGATGTTTTACCGGGCAAGCACTCCAATACCCAGATCCCTAAGATAATCGCCAGCGCCAGGCGGTATGAGCTTACTGGTGATAAAAAAGACAAAACCATTGCCGATTTCTTTTGGGAAACCGTTACAGGCCATCACTCCTATGCCACCGGTGGGAACAGCAACTACGAGTACCTAAGTGACCCCGACAAGCTAAACGAAAAGCTTACAGACAATACCACCGAAACCTGCAACACTTATAATATGCTTAAGCTCACCCGCCACTTATTTGCGGTTGCGCCATCAGCGGCATTGATGGATTATTACGAGAAGGCATTGTATAACCACATCCTGGCATCACAAAACCATGCCGATGGCATGATGTGCTATTTTGTACCGCTTAGAATGGGCGGCACGAAACACTACAGCACCCCCTTTGATGATTTTACCTGTTGTGTTGGCTCGGGAATGGAAAACCATGTAAAATATAACGAAAGCATTTACTTCAGGGGTGCTGATGGCAGCCTTTATGTTAACTTGTTTATCCCATCGGTACTAAACTGGAAAGATAAAGGCCTGTTAGTGAAACAGCAAAGTAATTTCCCTAACGATGATCATATCACTTTTACTGTTAATACCAAAAAGCCGGTTATCATGACCATCCGTATCCGCAAACCCAAATGGACCAGCAATGCGACCATTAGTATCAACGGAAAAACACAAACAGTAAAACCTGATGATCAGGGTTATGTCGTTTTAAACCGTAAATGGAGCAATAACGATAAAATTAAATTTACAACACCCGAAAAACTTTATACCGAAGCCATGCCCGATAACGCCAACAGGCGTGCCGTATTTTATGGCCCGGTGTTGCTTGCAGGCATTTTAGGCAATACCGAGCCCGATCCGTTGAAAGGTGTACCTGTTTTTGTAACCAGCGAAACGGATCCTAACCAATGGTTGCAAATGGTTGATAAAAAACAGTTAAGCTTCCGTACAGTAAACATTTCAAAACCTGAAGAAGTTACTTTGATCCCTTTCAATCAAACTCAAAATCAATACTATTCGGTTTACTGGGATGTATTTACTCCTGAAGCATGGGTTGTTCAGCAAAAAACCTATGATGAGCAAAGGAAAAAACAACAGGAACTGGAAGCCCGTACTACTGATATTTTACGCGTAGGCGAAATGCAGCCCGAACGCGATCATAATTTCAGCGGTGAAAATGCTACTACCGGTGAAGATCACCAGAAAAAATGGAGGTCGACCGAAAACGGTGGTTACTTGCAATACGAGATGAAAGTTGATGCCAATACCCAAAACACCCTGATCAATACCTATTGGGGAATGGACAACCGGGGCCGTACTTTTGACATATTGATTGATGGCGTGAAACTAACCACCGAAGATCTGAACCAGTATAAAGAAAGCCGTTTTTACGACATAAGCTATACCATTCCGATAGAGCTTACAAAAGGCAAACAAAAGGTAACTATTAAGCTACTGCCAAAAAAAGACAATAGCGCGGGTCCGGTTTATGGTAGCAGGATGGTAAAAAATTAAATTAACCGATTAGAAGAAATTAAGCATATGATCAATAAAAGAAAAGCAGCCTGCATGCTATCACTATCCATGATAGCATTTACCAGTCAGCTATTTTCGCAACAAAAAGATTATCCTATACAGCCCGTAGCATTTACCAGTGTTCACGTGAACGATAATTTCTGGCAACCCAAAATGGAGGTGAATGCCAATGTGACCATCCCCTATGTATTGGCCCAATGCAAGGCAAACGGTCGCATGGATAATTTTTTAAGGGCTGCCAAAAAATTGGATGGAGATAAGCTAAGCGAATTCCCCTTTGACGATACCGATGTGTATAAAGCTATTGAAGGGGCCTCCTACTCCATGCAAAACAAAGCGAACCCTCAGCTTGATAAATATATTGATACGCTGATCAGTATTATCGGCGCTGCCCAAGAACCGGATGGCTACCTGTACACCTTCCGTACGGTAAATGCAAAAAAACCGCATGAATGGATTGGTGCCAAACGCTGGGTACAAGAGGAAGTGTTGAGTCATGAATTGTATGATTGCGGGCATTTGTACGAAGCCGCCGTTGCACATTACCAGGCTACCGGAAAACGTACATTGCTTAACATCGCCATAAAAAATGCCGATCTGCTGGTTAAGGTGTTCGGTCCGGGTAAACTGGAAGAATATCCCGGCCACCAGATCGTAGAGATCGGCCTATCTAAAATGTACCGCGTTACCGGCAACAAACAATACCTTGATCTGGCTAAATTTTTCCTGGATGTGCGTGGGCCTAAGGGCGACGCATACAATCAGGCCAACAAAAAAGTGGTCGACCAGCATGAGGCCGAAGGGCACGCCGTAAGAGCTGCTTATATGTATACCGGCATGGCAGATATTGCCGCCTTAACCGGCGATACCAAATATTTAACTGCGATTGATGATATCTGGGGCGATGTGGTCAACAAAAAGCTCTACATCACGGGTGGTATAGGTGCAACCGGTAATGGTGAGGCTTTTGGTGATGCTTACCAGCTGCCTAATATGTCGGCTTATGCCGAAACCTGTGCGGCCATTGGAAACGTATACTGGAATAATCGGATGTTTTTACTACACGGCGATTCAAAATATATTGACGTATTGGAGAGAACTCTATACAATGGTTTGCTATCGGGTGTTTCTTTAAGCGGCGACCGTTTCTTTTACCCCAACCCGCTGGCGTCCATGTCGCAGCATCAGCGCAGCGCCTGGATAAGTTGTGCCTGTTGCATCAGTAATATGACCCGCTTTTTGCCGTCGCTGCCGGGTTATGTTTATGCCAAAAACAAAAATGACCTGTATATCAACCTGTTCATGGGTAACTCCAGCAATATTAAACTGGCATCAGGCAATGTAAACATTGTGCAAACCACAGACTATCCATGGAAAGGTAAAGTTGATATCACAGTTAATCCAGAGAAAAGCCTTGAATTTACCCTAAGGGTACGCATACCTGGCTGGGCCAAACAACAGCCGGTACCGGGCAACCTATACACCTTTATGGATAAAAAAGCATTGCCGGTTATGTTATCTATCAATGGTCAGCCTCAATCATTTGTTACCGAAAAAGGCTATGCTGTATTAAAGCGGACCTGGAAAAAGGGCGACCAGGTTTCCCTGCTACTGCCTATGAAAACAGAAAAGGTATTGGCTAATCCATTGGTTAAGGATGATAAAAGTCGTTTTGCATTTGAACGCGGCCCGGTTGTATACTGTTTGGAAGGACCAGATAATAAAGACAGCCTGGTACAAAATATTATGGTTGATACAAACGCCATTGCCAACGCAAATTATCGTGCCGACCTGTTAAACGGTGTTGATGTGATAAGCACCGATGGTAAAAGCACCAAACGCCAGTTAAACAGCGATCAACTGATCGAGGCCAACCAACAGGTAAAAGCGATCCCTTACTATGCCTGGGCAAACCGCGGACCAAGCGAAATGACGGTGTGGATACCTTACGAAGCTTCGGCTGCGCGACCTAAACCTGCACCAACCATAGCAGGTACCAGCAAGGTAACATCATCCTTAAAAAACATCAGGATGTACGCGGCTATAAAAGATCAATATGAACCAGCTGACTCTAAGGACACCAACTACCCTTACCTGCATTGGTGGCCGGCCAAAAACACCAGCGAATATGTTCAATATGATTTTGATACAGCCCATACGGTTAGCGAATCAAAAGTTTATTGGTTTGATGATGGGCCATGGGGCGGCTGTCGCATACCAGCATCATACAAAATACTTTATCTGAAAGACGGTCAATGGGTACCGGTAAAAAACAACATATCATACACTATCAGTAAAGATGGCTTTAACACGGTAACCTTTGAGCCTGTTAACACCACAGCCTTAAGAATGGAAATTCAACTACCGGTGGATAATTCATCTGGTATACATGAATGGGCGGTCAAGTAGCGAAAACAAACATCCCTTAGTATATACTAAGGGATGTTTGTTTTTATAGAGATGGATGTTTGTCATTCCATTTAGCAGCTTGCTCATATACATGGGCAACTTTCAACACCTGATCATCTCCTCCCCAGGGGCCGGCTACCTGTAAACCTTGCGGCATACCATTTATATCAAAACCGCAGGGGATGCTGATAGCTGGCAGGCCGTAATAGTTAAAGAAGAAAGTATTATCAGCCGAAAGAGCCATCGCTCCCTTTGCTTGTGCTGATTTAATATCCGGAACCAAATCGGTAAGTGTTGGCAAAACTACCACATCAACATTTTTAAATAGCTGATCAGAAATGGTTTTACGGTCCTGATCAATCGTTGCTATACTAAATGAAGCCGATTCAAAAGAAAGCGTGATGTCAACGGTTTGATAACCCAGAGAGCTGAATTTTTCTTTTGCCTGAAGATATACCTCATTTACCACATCATTTGCCTTATAGTTTGATACAAACCCTATCGTTATCTTTTTATGATCGCTTAAACCTGTAGCCTGGTAATAATCTTCATGCCCGGAAAGGATACCCAGTAAAATGGCAGCATCCTCCACGTAACGGGTAGTAATACCAACGTGGCTCAATTTAATAATGGTTTCGTCGGCTTGCTCGCCTTCCAGGATACCCTTGCCGCTAATGAGGTCGTAAGTTGATTTAAAACCAGTAACACCGCAACAGGCAGCCGGCAACCTGCAGGAACCAACCGCGTCGGTATCAATAGTAGCATAACAAAAACCTGCTGCAACCGCTGCCGCCGAACCGCCCGATGATCCACCGGCAATAAATTCGATATCCCAGGGGTTATGGACCGGGCCAAAATAGCTCACCAGCGAGGTGGTTCCCATGCCCAGCTCGTGCATATTGGTTTTACCGATCAATATGGCGCCCGCTTCTTTTAACTTTTTCACCACCTCCGCATCTTTTTGGGGTACACGATCTTTAAAATGCACAAAAGCTGCCGTTGTTCTGATACCCGCCGTATCATAAAAATCTTTAACAGCTACGGGGATCCCATGAAGCGGCCCTTTCCATTCACCACGATTGATTTCGTCTGCCGCTATTTGGGCTTGTTTCCTGGTCTCATTACCCAAAACGGTTATAAAAGTATTCAGTTTGGTATCGTACTTTTCTATTCGCTTCAAACAAGCGTCGACAAGATCCACAGGAGATACTTTTTTATCCTTTATCAATTTACTTATGGCCGCAATACTTGCATCATGGTAATTTTCCATATTGTTATTATTTAGCTATCTGTTCAGTAAAATTCTGCATAAAAACAGTAGCACACAGGGTGTGTTTGCGCCATAATAAGGGGTTGATTGCAACACTATCCAATCATTTTGTGATTACTGTTTGTTACATTTACATATAACCTATTTTTATGGCAACAGTAGCATTGGGCAGTTCTGCCGGTAAATGGATCATGGTTTCTTCCATCATGGCCTCGGCTATGGCTTTTATTGATAGTACGGCCCTTAATGTGGTGCTGCCATCCATGCAACAAAGTCTGAATGCCACCGGTACCGATCTATTTTGGATCCTGAATGCTTATCTGTTGATGCTGGCCGCCTTAATCATGATAGGTGGTGCCCTGGGCGACAAGCTGGGCCGGAAAAAGATCTTCATGGCAGGGATCTTTATTTTTATCGCAGGCTCAGCAACCTGCGGATTTGCCCCCGATGTTAAAATACTCATTGCCTGCCGGATGTTACAGGGCATCGGAGGTGCACTGATGATACCAGGTAGTTTATCCCTGATCTCTTCATCCATTGATGAAAAAGAGCGGGGCAAAGCTATTGGCACCTGGTCGGCATTTACCACAGTGGTTACTTTGGGTGGGCCTATTTTGGGTGGGGCCTTTGGCGATGCCGGTTTGTGGCGCTATATATTTTTTATTAACGTTCCGATAGGCATCATAGCGCTTTTGATCCTTGGGTTTAAAGTAAAAGAAAGCCGCGATGAAGAAGCTGATCAGGCCCTTGATTTTCCGGGAGCTATCGCCATTGTGCTGGGTTTGGCCGCACTTACTTTCGGCTTTTTACGAGCGCCTGCAATTGGGTTTGGCCATTGGCAGGTGTACATTTCGTTAACAGCGGGTATAGTGCTGCTGGCCGCTTTTATCCTTATTGAAAGTAAAAGCAAGCATCCCATGATGCCTTTAAAATTGTTTACTAACATGACCTTCAGCGGGGTTAACCTGCTTACTTTTTTCCTGTATGCCGGACTTAGCGCGGGTATGCTATTTCTTTCGCTTAACCTGGTGCAGATACAGGGTTATAGCCAATTACAATCTGGTCTTACCTTTCTACCTTTTACTATACTGATGATCGGGATGGCACGTTTTGCTGGTGGCCTTGCGGATAAACATGGCCCGCGATTGTTATTAATAGGCGGTCCGGCAGCGGCTGGCGTTGGTTTGCTGATCTTATCCTTCGTCAAACAAACCGATGGCCCTTCAGATTATTGGACTACCTTTTTCCCGGGAATTATCGTTTTCGGTTCGGGTATGTCATTCACGGTGGCGCCGCTTACTGCCGCGGTTATGGGTTCTGTAAGTGATCATTTTTCGGGAACGGCTTCCGGGGTGAACAATGCCCTTACCCGTATTGCCAATGTTTTCGCCAACGCTATTTTAGGCGCGCTAGCCGTTTTATTTTTTACAGGAGCGCTGCAAGGGGAAATTCAGCACATCCCCTTAAATGAAAAACAAAAACAAGTGGTGATGGCACAATCCACTAACCTGGGCGATGCCAAAGTCCCGGCAGGCTTCAACACGCATGATCAACAGCTTATTAAAAAGCTGTACCATTCCGGATTTATTAGTGTTTATGCCCGGGTGATGCAACTATCCGCTTCACTTGCTTTCTTAGGCGCATTGATGTCCTTCCTGTTTATTCGGAACAGTACGCTAAAAAAGAGAGCATCCTCCTAATTTAACGTGAGTTCGATATAAGGGCTGGATGCGCAATATTAATAAAAAATGTCATTTCGAACGAGGTACGAGGAGAAATCTTCTTCGACTTGCAATCAGAACCTTGAACTACGCAGAAGATTTCTCCTCACCCCACTACTTTGTCCGTTGCTGTTTGTCGAAATGACATGAAGGTTTTTTTATGTCGAACTCACGTTAGTTTAACAACTTTTGCGCCCTGAGTAAGTTATCTGTATTCTGTAGTATTTTGGCTTTTAACTTTGGATTATAGTTAGGATGGGTCTTTAAAAACCGGTTGACAACCTCGGCGGCCTGCTTATCCTGGTAATAACCAAAAACAGCCTGCAGCCATGATTGCGGGAAGAAGATATCCCCGGTTCTTTGTATCTCTTCGACCATTTCCAGGCTTTTGACCAGGTATTTTTCTGATGTATTTTGCCTTAAGGGATGATGCAGGTAAACCAAAGCCGTAGTAACCCATGCCTCTTTTTGTCGGTTTTTCACATCCTGAAGGCCGTTAAAAAACGCGTCCCGCTCCTGTTCATTTGAAGATAAGGCGGGTATTAAAAACTCCAACCGCTTTTTACGATCTGCGTTGGTTATCCTTGTCTCTTGCATCTGCAATACGCCGGTCGGCGAGTCATCTTTTAGGGCTATACTCAGTGCCAGAGAGGTGTAATCATCCTCATTTAACTTTACACCCACTGGTGGTTTTTGCAACTGCCAGATGGTATAA
>Ga0207671_10002718_pt1 | contig 18529 bp, 14 predicted proteins | sample KBSC24metaG_FD_184352 | JGI IMG/M metagenome (GOLD analysis project Ga0207671, IMG submission 184352) | Corn rhizosphere microbial communities from Kellogg Biological Station, Michigan, USA - KBS C2-4 metaG (SPAdes) (version 2) | ecosystem: Host-associated > Plants > Roots > Rhizosphere > Soil... | reverse complement strand
CTGTACGGTACGCATGAACACAAATAATTACGACGTCATAGTAATGGGTGGTGGACCAGCAGGAAGTTCCATTGCCGGCATGCTGGCCCGCGAGGGTCGCAGTGTAATCCTGTTTGAGAAAGAGATTTTTCCGCGTCATCACATTGGTGAATCGCTGATGACTGACACGTACTGGACGTTCCGGCGTCTCGGCTTGCTCGAGAAGCTGCGGGAGAGTCCATTTGTCCGCAAGTACAGCGTGCAGTTTGCAAATCCTGCGGGGAAGGAATCGCGTCCGTTCTATTTCTTCGAGGCGGTGCATCACGAGAGTGCCGTCACTTGGCAGGTCACGCGCTCAGAATTCGATCACATGTTGATCAACCACGCTGCGGAGCAGGGGGCGACTGTACACCAGGGAGTGCTGGTGAAGCAGGTGCTGTTTGAAGGAGATCGCGCGGTTGGTGTCGAGGTGCAGATGCAGGACGGCACGCGCGAAAAGTTTTACGCGAACGTCGTTGTCGATGCGACCGGACAATTGGCGATGCTTTCGAACAAGTTCCGCTGGCGCGTGCGCGATCCGAAACTCAAGAAGGCCGTGTTGTATTCTTACTTCAAAGGCGCACATCGCGAGCCGGATCTCAATGGGGGTGCAACGCTCGTGCTGCGCACGCAGCCCGGTAGTGGTGGCTGGTTCTGGTATATCCCACTTGAAAACGACGTCACGAGTGTCGGCATCGTTGCCGATCCGGATTACCTGCTGAAGGGTCGAGGCCAGGATCTGGCGAAGATCCTGAACGAAGAGATCGAGAAGTGTGAACCGTGCCGGCGGCGAGTCGAAGGAAGCGAGCGCGTCGACAAGATTTATTCGATTCTCGACTATTCGTATCGTTCCAAGCACAACTCCGGAAACGGATTCATCATCATCGGCGATGCATACGGTTTTCTCGATCCGATCTACTCTTCGGGAGTGCTGCTTGCCCTGAAGATGGCCGAACTAGCGGCTGATGCCATTCACGATGCTTTCAATCACAACGACTTTTCCGCGGCGCGGCTCGGTCAGTACCAGGCGAAACTCGATCGTGGCATCGAGTCGATGCGCAAGTTGGTCTATGCGTTCTACAACGACGGTTTCAGCTTCGCGGGATTTCTGCGCAAGTATCCTGATGAGCGTGTACACATCATCAATCTGCTGATCGGCGACGTGTTCAAGGAAGGTGTGGATTCGGTATATGGACCAATGTCGGAGTTCGCCGAGATCCCACCGCCGTTATACGAGCAAGTCGACGGCTCGATGGTTGCCCAGGCTCCGACACCTGAGGAATCAGATCTTCTGTTATCGGCTAAATACCTTTCCTTCGACGACCGCGTCTTACAGGAGTGACATCCTGTCTAAGTTTCTTTTAGAACAGCAGCTTCAACCCAAACTGAATATGTCGCGGATCGCGTGCTGACGTGATCCGTCCGAACGTCAGCGAGGGGAAGAAGTTGTCCGGCAAGTTGAAGTTCGGATGATTGAAGAGGTTGAAAGCCTCTGCGCGGAATTGCAAATTAAACCTCTCTGACAACGCCGTATTCTTCACCAGCGACGCATTCACGTTCTGAAATCCTGGACCATCGAGAATATTTCTTCCCGCATTTCCAAACGTCCCCGGAGCAGGGAACGCAAACGCCGCTGTGTTGAACCACTGTTCCGGCGTCCTTGACGACAGCTCCGGGTTTCCCACGAGGTTCGGACGATCGTTGGCACCAAAGCCGAGAATCGAGCGGCCTGTTCCGCTGTTATCGATCTCGGAAAGCAGCGCGACTGTGAATGGACGTCCCGATTGCAGCGTCACGATGCCGTACGTTTCCCACCCCGTTAACAGAGTAGACGTCCAACCTTGCCGGCCTTTTCCAAACGGCAGCGCATACGAGTAACTGACAGACAATCGATGCCGCACGTCAAAATTCGAGCGCCCACGCTCGGCGGCGACGTTGTAACTGTTCTGCGGGAAGTTCGGATCGCCTGCGCTGCTGAAGAAATTTGAAGCGTCGTCGATCGACTTGGACCACGTGTAAGACGCGAGCGCCGTAAACCCTTTTGACAGCCGTTGCTGAAAGCGCGCCTGGAGAGCGTTGTAGTTGGAATTCGCGCGCGACTCGAGCAGGTCGATATCGTCGAAACGCGGATCGGGTCGCGGCACAAACGGCAGTCCCGGCGGCAGCACGCTTGGTTGCGGCTGGTTTATATCGCGCGCCGTCAACAGTTTGGTTCCCTTCGAACCGACATACGCGACTTCAAGCACACCCTTGCTTCCGACCTGTCGCTGAACGTTGAAGTTCCAATGCTGCATGTAGCCGGTCCGCAGGTCGCGCTGAATTGCCAACGCGGAATCAGGCAATGCGAATGGGAAGAATGCCGGAAACGGATTGTCTACCGTGAGTGGCAGGCCCTGTAACGGGAAGAAGATGTTGTTATCGAAAAACGGCGAGTTGAAGTAAAGGGCCTCAGCGGGTGCGAGCGGCGACTGGTCGTAATAGACACCATAACCACCGCGAAGCACGGTTGCACCATCATCGCCAAGCGTCCAGGCAAATCCGACGCGCGGCGCGAAGTTATTTTTATCGGCGTCAAAGCCGCTGCGCGGAACGCCGTTCGTTCCGACGGGAACAAGACTCCGCGTTGCGACATCGTAGATGTTTGCGCGATCTTCGGCGTCGACCGGCGGTGAGTTGTATTCATAACGCAAACCACCGGTGAGCGTGAGTCGAGGCGTCACGCGATAGCTGTCGTTAACGAAAAAGTTGTAACTCTCGGTCCGAATCTGCTGTGGATTATCCACGCGCGCGACGCTGGTCAGGAGCGGGAAACCAAGCAGGAGATCCGCGAGAGCATTGTTCGTCAGCGTGAGAAATGGTGAAAACTGAAGGCGCCCGCGCGACTCGACATCGCGAAATGCGTTTTGCTGCGAGAAGCGCAAGTCTGCGCCGAATTTGATCAGGTGGTTGCCGCGAACGTAACTCGAGTTATTCAGAAACTGGTAGACGTTCGTCACACTGTGTTGCGGGTTGTTTCCCTCATCTCCCAACGGCGAAAAACCCGTGATGGTAATGAAGCTGAGACCTAAATCGCGCTCTCGCGGTGAAATCGTCGGCAGACCGACGTCGGAATTGAGAACACTTGCCTCCTGCGTTACCGAACCAGCCACACGACTAAAAGCGACTCGACTCTCGTTAACCAGATTCGGCGTCAGTATCCATGTCAACGCACCCATCGCGTTTTGACTACGGCGTTTCACTGTGTCGCCAAATCCCGGAACCAACGAAAAAGCTGCGCCCGTAAAAGGTTCGAACAGATCGCGGTCACCAAAACTGTATCTGAACGTTAGCTCAGCCGCACTGTTCAGATGATGATCGACACGCACGTCAAAACTGTCGTTGTCGTCGCGTAATATCGGCGAAGAAACGAAATTCTGTACCGGGTCGTTGCGGTTTGGTAATGGATAGAGGTCGGCGATCGCACGACCGATCGGATTGATGAAAAAGCCTGGGATGGTGGCATTGTCGAACGGCATGCCCGTGAATGGATTCGTCGGGATTCCAAACCGCAGCTCCGAGAAATTGCCGGCGCGCTCCAGTGCCGTGGGAACATTCGTCAGGCGCGTAATACCTTCACGCGACCGTGTGCCTTCGTAGTCAGCAAAAAAGAACGTCCGATCGTGATGGATTGGACCACCGATTGCGCCGCCGAACTGGTTGCGGAGATACTTCGGTTTCGGTTCCGAAGCCGGCGCGAAGAAGTTTCGCGCATCAAGTGCCGCGTTGCGGTGAAACTCGAACAGCGAGCCGTGAAAGTCGTTTGAACCGGAGTTGAGAACGACGTTTACCTGCGCGCCTGGATTGCGGCCAAACGAAGCGTCGTAAGTGCTGGTGAGCATTTCAAATTCACGAATCGCGTCGACTGAAGGCCGGACGCCGAACGTGTTGAGTTTCGGATCGATGTTGTAAACACCGTCGAGCAGGAAATTGTTTGCATCTTCGCGCGCGCCGTTGACGCTGAACGCGAAGTCACCACGAGCAGATCCGGACGAACCCGGCGCCGGCGGAACCGCACCCGGCACCAGCAGGCTCAACTCGTAAAAGTTTCGACCATCAAGCGGCAGCCCGGTAATTTGACGATTCTCGACAACCGTGCCGAGCGATGCAGATTCCTTTTTCAGGTTAGCTTCGAATGTCGATTCGATCGGAGCCGGCGTCAACGAGCTAACACGCAGTGTTACGTCGTGACGTCGCTCTTCATTGACGAGGAGATCGAGTCGCTGGCTCGGCCTGGCGAACCCCGTTTTCTCAACTTCCAGTTCATACGCGCCCGGAAGGATTGACGAGATGGCATACTCGCCGGAGCTGCCGCTCGTCGTAGTTCGAACCTCGCCGGTCTCAATGCTCTTCAAATTGATCGTCGCGCCGGGAACGGCTGCCTGGTTTTCGTCGTAGATGGTTCCTCGGAGCGAAGCGCGATGCGTTTGAGCGTTGATGGTGACAGACGCTAAAACAGGCAGAACAAGCAAGAGGGTTCGGAACTGAAACTTCAAGATTTTGGATGCTCCTCGTTCGAGATTTTGGATTGGGCCCGTGCGCTGGCAGACCTTAGCAAAAACGGTTCTATTCTGTCTAAGCCACTGATGTTAGAATGCCGGCAAAGATGAAGAGATTACGGAGAAAGTCTCTACTTAGTTTCAGTCGAATAACCTCGCAAAGGCGCAAAGGCGCAGAGTAAATTCGATCTTCTTTGCGCCTTTGCGCCGTTGCGAGGAAACTACTTTTAGGTCGGAGGTCCAAATGGTCTGGATCCTTTTTGCTCTCGGCGCCGCGCTCTCCTGGGGATTGTATGGTCCGGCACTGCATCGCGGCCAGACAGAGCTCGGTAGCCCGATGCGCGCGCTGCTTTGTGTGGGTGTCGCGTACTTTCTGATTGGTGTACTGGTGCCGTTAATCAGTCTTTCTTACCAGGGTGAACTCAGCGGGTTCACGATGAAAGGCTCCATAGGCGCGACCGTCGCAGGCGCGTTGGGCGCGATAGGGGCTGTTTGTATCATTTTTGCGTTTCGCTCGGGGGGGTTGCCGACGTACGTGATGCCGCTTGTGTTTGCGGGAGCGCCGCTCGTCAACGTGTTGTATTCGATGTGGCTTCATCCACCGAGGACTTCGCCTAATCCGTTGCTCTATCTCGGCTTTGTTCTGGCCGCACTCGGCGGTGGTTTGGTGCTTTACTTCAAACCGGTGTCGTAAACAGAACCTGTTCGTGTCTCCCTACAATTTCTTGGTTTTCTAAACGAGGAGATCAGAATGAGAAGCATGCGGATTTTATTGCTTGCAGCGGTGGCGCTGTGTGCTCTGGCCCAACAAGCGGTGTCTCAAGTTGCCCCGACGGCCGCCAACTGGCCGCAGTGGCGTGGTCCAAATCGTGACGGCATCTCGAAAGAGACGGGGCTGTTGAAACAATGGCCCGAAGGTGGACCACCACTCGCCTGGAAAGCGACCGGCGCAGGGCGCGGTTATTCCTCTTTTTCCGTGGCGAACGGCAAGCTCTACACGATGGGTCTGCGCGGCGATCGCGAGTTCGTCGTCGCGTTTGATGTCACAACCGGCAAAGAAGCCTGGGCCACTGCACATGGTTCAGCATTTCGCAACGATCGAGGCGATGGACCAAGAGGGACGCCCACGATTGATGGCGACCGCCTCTACGCGCTCGGCGGCGATGGAGATCTATCGGCTCTCGATGCACGCACCGGAAAGATCATTTGGACCAAGAACATCTTGAAAGAATTCCGTGCGTCGAATATCACGTGGGGCATCAGCGAGTCGCCACTCGTGGTGGGAAACAAGCTGCTGGTGAACGCAGGTGGGCAAGGTGCGTCCATTGTGGCGTTGAATAAGACTGACGGCTCCGTGATTTGGAAGAGTCAAAGCGATGAGGCGGGTTATTCTTCGGCGATTCCGCTGGAAGTAAATGGCGGGACGCAGGTGATCTTCTTTACTGCCGAACGCGCGGTTGGGCTCGATGTAAAAGATGGCCGTTTGTTGTGGGATTATGCAAAGCCGGCGAATCGAACCGCGAATGCCGCGACACCGATTGTGCGGAATAATCGCGTGTTTATCTCTTCTGACTACGGCACTGGCGGCGGTGTTGTCGAGATCAAGCCTGACAACAAGGCGCAGGAGATCTGGTTCAGCAGGGACATGAAGAATCATCACAGCAGTTCGGTGCTGGTTGGAGATTATCTCTACGGTTTCTCGAGCTCGATTCTGACGGCGATGAAGTTTGACACCGGTGAGATCGCGTGGCGCGATCGCAGCGTAGGCAAGGGTTCCCTGGTTTATGCCGACGGGAATCTTTACTGTTTCAGCGAGAATGGCGTGGTTGGCCTCGTCGAGGCGACGCCCACGGGATACAAGGAAAAGGGACGTTTCCGAATTCAGCAGGACAATCTGCCGACGTGGGCGCATCCGGTGGTTGCTGGTGGCCGGCTGTATTTGAGAGACCAGGACACGATCTACGCGTTCGACGTACAGGAAAAGAGATAGTCCACAAAAGGCACAAAATGCGCAATTAGTGATTCGTGCTTTTTGTGCCTACTTGTTTGAGATAGTCGCGGGCTTCGCGTAATTCCGGCAGGGACTCATCGGCTTGTTTCCACTGCTCGACGAACTTTGCGTAAGCAGCAGTCGCTGCGGCCAAGTCGCCGGTCTTTGCCGCCGCGCGGGCGGCGCCAAGTAGTGAACGCGCGCGATTGGGTTGTCGAACCAGTGCCGTCTTGAACTGTGCTGCTGCTTCTGCTGGTTTTCCTGCGCGCAGGAGAATCTCGCCAAACAATTCGTGAGTTGGTTTGATCAGAATGGGCGGTCCAGACGGCGGACTCATCTGCTCTTCCAGCCCCGTCGCCACTTTCATCAGCTTAATTGCCTTGGCGTGGTCGCCTTTGATCGAAGCGCTGAGCGCGGCGACTTCATACCCTCTAATTCCAATTTCTTCGTAATTCACCTCAGCACCACGGACAGCGGCAGACAAACCACGGATGAACGGCGGTAAGTTTCGGCTGGCGCGTGGATATCGGACCGTGTTTTCAGTAGCAGACTGCGTGTGACCAGGATGAGTACCGCTGTTCGTTGTTTGCTCGGATGTGTTTGCTGTGTTGTCGGGTGGAAAGAGTTGGTTCGCGAGTTCCCAGCGTTCTGTTTCAACTACAAAAGCGGCCGCCATGCTCGCGTAATTGTTTTCGTAATAATCCGGTCGCAACTTGTTGTCGTAAGTCGATTCCGACATCACTTTCTTCATCAACTTCAGCAGTTGCTCGGCCTGGTTGTAACGGCCCTCTTGCAGGTAGGCGTAAAGCAACCAGTGCAGGCTGTGATAATCACGCACGCTGGGCGAGAGGTTCTTGCGCTTCATCCAGGCGTCCGACGATTCCCACGCAGCTTCATTCGACGCCGCTGCTTCGGGCCACATCCCTAGCTGCAGGAAGATGTGCGATGGCATGTGCCGCGCGTGATGTGCTTCAGGAGCGATGTCGGCGTAGCGACGAGCAGCGGGCAGTGCGAGTATCGCGTGTTCCGGATCGTCATAGGCGTGTATGATGTAATGCGCCGCACCCGGATGATTAGGATTCTTCTTGTACACCTCCATTGCGATCGCGCCCGCTTTTGCCTGCAAGGTAAAAGTTTTGTCACCGTTCGCCATACCCAGCAGTGAGAGCGAATAAAACGCAGCCGCATCGAGATCGTCGGGATACGCGCGATAGATCTTCTGCATCGCTGTTGAATATGCAGCATCTCGAGATTGTTTGTCGCCGTCGCCGTAAAGCAGCCGGACGGCGCCGATGTAAGCGCGCTCACGCTCTGTTAACTTCGGTGTCTCCTTGATTTTGGCGAGCACCTGGCGTGCGGCGGTGATGTCCTGCTCCGACCATAGTGGGTGATTGTGGGCCATGGCTTCGCCCCAGTAGCCCATCGCGAAGTCTGGATCGACCCTGGTCGATTCGCGGAACGCCTCGAGTGCTTCCTCGTACCAAAACGAGTGTAACGCGGCCAGCCCGCGCAGAAAGTGCGCTTGTGCTTTTTCAGAACCGGAGGTCGGGAACTCGACGCGCCCTAATTTCGATTCCTGTGCGCATACACAAACGACACAAATCAGAATAAAAATCAGCGAAATCTGTGGCTTACTTTTTACCGATCGCATAAAGGTGTCCTGTTGTTCTGATGTAGATCCTGCCATCTGAGATCGCGGGTGAGCTCAACACGTAATCGTTCAGTGGGTTCTCGGCTAAAACCTCGAACTTTGGACCAGCAGCAACCACGGTTGTTAAGCCGTCTTCATTCGTCACATAGATTTTTCCGTCCGCAAGCACCGGTGAAGCACTGTACGTTCCCGTCTTGATACGCTGCTGCCCGTAGAGCTCGGCGCCCGTCTTCGCGTCGAGACACCACATGATCCCACGATCGTTCACGATGTAAAAATACTTTCCATCGGTGACGGGCGTGGGCACATCGGGTCCGTTAGCAGTGGACCAAAGCAGATGCGAGCTGGTGACGTCGCCGCGCCCGCCGGCTTTGAGCGCCAGCAGAGGCTTCACGCGCGTGGGTGCATAAATGATCTCGTCGAAAATGATCGGCGACGCGACGATACGATAGAACGGATTGTTTTCGGGATTGAGACCGTTGGCGCGCCAGAGCTCCTTGCCCGTAGCAGGATCGTGACCCGTCACGCAATCGCCGCCGGTGATCACGATCTCCGCAGTTTTGCCGTAGCGAAGCAGACCCGGCGTCGTGTACGAGTCTGGAGACTCGCGAATCGCGCTGGTTGGACGATCGACTTTCCACAACGTGTTGCCGGTCTTCTTGTCGATGCGCATCACGTACGAAGGATCGTCGGTCTTCATCCCGTGAAGCACCTGAACGTACAGCGAGTCTTCAAACAGAAGCGGAGAAGACGCGTAGCCCCAGTTCAGGCCAAAGTTGCCGTAGTCTTTTTGAATGTCCCTGGACCACAACTCCTTACCGCTGAAATCGAAACCTTTGAGAATTCCGGTCCCCGTCATCACGTAAACGTTTCTGCCGTCGGTGACCGGCGACGGCGACGACATGTTCTGCTTGCGCATCTTGACGTTGCCGGGTCCGAGAGGTTTCTTCCAGAGCACCTCGCCTTTCGCTTTATCCAGGCACCAGAGCGCGAGGTTGTCACCATCCGCAACGTTCAGAAAAATACGGTCGCGCCAGATGATCGGCGTCGACCCACTAAAGCCAGGCATGGCAACTTTCCAAACAACGTTCTCTTCGGTGGTCCATTTAACAGGAAGATTTTTTTCATTACTCACACCGTTAAGACCCGGCCCTCGCCACTGCGGCCAGTTCTCCGCCTGAACGATCACAAACGAGAGCAGGATAAATCCCAGGACCCCGAGAGTTCGTTTCTCCATTTGTGTTCCTCCTGTTTGTGCCTTTCGCGCTTTTTTGTGGCTTTACTCAGCCTTCAGAGCCGGCAACAGTGGCGAGCGCAGCGCGGCGAGTGTGGCCACGAGCGATGCGATTGCGCCCGAAAGCAAAACAGCCAGCAGCAACAGACCGAGCGAAATGTTTGGAAGCCGGCCCCCGCGCTCGAATAGCACAGGTGCTATCGCGAGCAGAGCGCAAGCAAAACCCACGGCGAGACCGCAGGAAAGCATCAGAACGTTTTCTGTGATCACCATCGCCGCGAAGTGTGAAGAGTTATACCCCACGGCACGCAAGAGGGCCAGTTCTCGGCGGCGTTCGAAGACATTGCGCAACAAAACAGCCGCCATGCCCAACGTGCCGAGCGCGAGGCCGAGACCGCCGAGCATCTGAAACGTCGAGAGATAAGTGTTCTCGACACGATGAAAGTTCGCGAGGCGTTCTTGCGTGGAGACGACGTCAAAGCCGAAGTCTGATAGACGATCTTCGAGAACGGTTGAGACCTGGTTGGACTGTGTCGCCGGAACATCGACGAGAAACATGCGATAACCTTCCTGTTCCGGAAAGAGCTTGAGAAAGTTCTTTTCAGACATCACTAGCTCACTCTGGAAGATGCTGTCTGACAGAGCTCCGACGATTCGCAGCCGCAGTGGTCCAGTGGCGTGATCGATCGCCATTTCATCGCCGACTTTCAGGTGTAGCACATACGTCAACGAATTTGCGTCGCCAATTACAGGGACGACGCCGCTCTCGAGTTCGCGATCGAGGAGCAGCCAGGGGTTCTGTTTCTCTTCGTCGCTGGCGGCCAGGGAAGTCTGGAAGGTGAAACGGTTGTCGCGAATGAACGATTCTGGTGGAGCGACGATCTTCGGATTGCGGGGTTGATAGAGATTGAGACAGCTCGTGTCGTCGCCCGGACGGACGCGAAGGTTTACGACACGGGAGTCTTTCAACACAGCGTTGTCGTTTGAGTTGTTTAGGTTCAGCGACTCACGGCCTTCTGTGGTGTTCAAGTCATGGACCACTGGAAGGAGAGATTCGGCGAGCAGAGGGAAGCCGCCGGTACCGGATTTTCGATCCGTCGCTGCCACGCCCGAACGTCTGAAGGAATCGACTGCGACGACGATGAACGCGGCCGCGGCTATCAGCGTGATGCAGAGGACCGTACGACCGGGGCGATAGGTGGCGTTGCGAAAGCCGAGTCGCGCGATGGTCCACCAGCCCGAGCCCTGGATCGGGTTTCGTTCTTTGCGTTTCAGCCAGCTTGAGATGAAAGAAACGGCGGCGATCAGCAATACCACGCCACCGCCGAAGAAAGCGCCTGCCTGCGGGATTAGTTTCAAAGTGCCCGCGATCAGCAACAACACCCCGAGTGCGGTCAGAGTGATTCCTCGCAAAGCCGCAAAGGCGCCAAGGAAAGCTCTTCTTTGCGCCTTTGCGCCTTTGCGAGGAAACTCCTCTCCGCGTGCAATCGACCCGGAAAGCAAGCTCCTCGTCGACGATCTTCCAAGTCTCCTCAACGTAAAGAAGATACAAACAACCGCAGCAACCACCCCGCCAACCGCCCCGACCACCATCCACAACCACGAAACATGCAACGTCAACGACGTCGTCCCAACCGCATCCACCCACCACGTCCGCAACCCATGCATCAACAACGCCGCATATCCAACTGCACCCACCAGCCCGAGCAAACTCCCAATCACGGCCAGCAGGATTCCCTCCGCGAGAAACAGTCTTCGAATACTCGCATCCGAAAACCCGATCGCCTGAAGCGTTCCAATCTCACGCGCGCGCTGCTCGATCCCTAGTTTGAAAAACAACGTCGTCAGCATCAACGCCGAAACCACGAGAAAGAAACTGAAGTACAAAAAGTACTCCCCAAAATCCGTCGCGCCACGCGAAGCTGCCTGCCCTTCATTTCGAACGTCAACAACTTGAAATCCCATCAACTCGGGATCCAACGACTTTCGCAGACTCTTGCCGAACGCCTCAGCGGACAGTTGATTTCCACGCGATTCAATCCTGATCGAGGTGAGTCTCCCGAAACGCGTTGCCCACAGGTTCTGCGCCGCGGAAAGCGGAATAAATGCCTTGGGTGTGGTCTTGTATTGGTGCCAGTAATCTTCGTCCTCTTTTCGCACCCGGTTGAGATCGATCGGAAATGGCGGATCCCAATCGGAAAGATTTTCCGAACCCGTGATACCCGGATACTCGGGAACAAGATCGCGATCCGCTGCTAAACCCTCGATCGGGACGACTCCTGACAACACGAAATCCGCCTTCTTTGTCTCCAGGCGCCCGTGTTCGTGCCAGAGATAATATTCGAGCGAGATCGTCTCGCCGGGTTGCACGTTCAGATCTCGCGCCGCCCACTCGTTGAGAATGATTGGCGGATGTGGCAACGGCTGTTGCGGGCGATTCGCAAGCGTGGCGAGCGTCGCGTCGTCCAAAGCAGTCACGAGTGAGTATGGAATCGAACGCTTGTCGGAGCTGATGCTGTTTGCGAGGTACGAAAGCACCGGAACGGTTTTCAACGAGAGTTCATTCGCCGCTTTATTGGCCGCAGTTGCAAGGTAGTCGTTGATGATCTTGCTGGTGGTTTCCAGCGAGATGCTTTGCTGGTTGATAGTTCTGATGTTCAGGCCCAGATCCTCGAGCGTGGATCTGTCATTGAGCAACGTAGGAAGTGATTGGTTTGCTGAACCACTTGCCACGAGTATCGTGTTGACCTTGTGATCCTGTTCCAACTCTTTTTGGAGCAAGCTCAGCGAAACGAAGACAGCTCGCACCGATCCCTGCTGTGGTTGGAGTGAAAACTCACCCAGCGACTCGCCGTTCAGGACGCCACCAGCATTCAAGCGAATCGTCCGGCCCGGATCTTCCTTCCGCCCATGCAGTGACTCGATCGGGATCTCGGACGGTTTCTCGAGCCTCAGCAACACTGAATCGCCTACCCTCGAGCTGAGTTCACTAGCAAGACTCTCACCCAGCAACGAGTTCCGATTCTGCGGCGCCTGCACGCCTGCCACACCGTTGAAACTCCAGAACCTTTCGTCAACTCCGTAAACCTTCACTCCACCTGCGCGCCGCTTGCTCGGTTCGTGGACCACCACACCGTCCAGCGCGATCAGCGGACACGTGTTCTGGGGGAGATCGACTGCCAGTTGTTCCCGGAAGAATCCAGCCGACGTGATCAGTTGCTCGGTTTTGCCGAGCCGCCGCGAAGACAAGTCTCGAAGACTGCCACGCACCGACTCGCCGATCAGCAGCGCGCCTGCAAGCACGGATACGGCAATCGCAACGCCGAGCACGACGACGAGATTGGTCTGCCAGTAGTACCTCAGACTGCGTTTGATTAAGCGCGTGGTTTGCATCAGAGGGGTTCGAGATGCTGGTTCCTGAGTTCGAAGCGCTGGGGAAAACGAAGAGCGAGTTCTTTACTGTGAGTCACGACGATTAGGATCGTCTCTGCCTGCTTGTGAGTTTCGAGCAGCATGTCGGCAACGACTTCAGCCGACTTCTGATCGAGATTGCCTGTCGGTTCGTCGCATAAGAGCAGTTGAGGCTGCATGATAAGCGCGCGCGCCAGTGCGACACGCTGTTTCTCACCACCTGAAAGTTGCGCGGGACGATGATCGAAGCGTTCGGCGAGCCCGACTTGTTTTAGCAGTTCAGTTGCACGTCGCGAAGGTTCACCATTTCTTGTTGTGGAGACCATCGTCGGAGTCAGCACATTTTCGATGACAGAGCACTGCGGCAGCAGGCAGTGATCCTGAAACACAAATCCGATCTGTTGATTGCGGAACGCAGCGAGTTGTTTCGCGTTGAGTAGAAAAGGATTCTGACCTCTCAGAGTGACGGTCCCGCTCGACGGTGGCTCGAGCGCGCCGAGCATGTACAGCAGCGTACTTTTTCCGCTCCCGGATGGCCCCATAATCGACACCGCGGAACCGGGCGGCAAAGAAAGCGAGACCTCAGAAACAATTCGGAGGGGTCCCGCGGGGGTCGGATACTCTTTTGAGATATTCTCTACCTTCAGCAAGCTATATCTCCAGGCGAAGTTAGACAGGATTTGCAGGATTTTTCAGGATTTACAAGATTCTATCCTGTCAATCCTGCGAAATCTTTTTAATCCTGTCCAATGGCTTTATTGCCAAACGAAAGCGGCGCTCCTAGAATCAGTCAATTCGCGATGAGCCAATTCGATTCGAACAAAGACTACTACGGTGTTTTGGGCGTCGACAAGGACGCCTCTCAGGTCGAGATCGATCGGCAGTATAGGCGCGAGGCGTCGAAGCACCATCCCGATCGCGGCGGCAATGAAGAGCGAATGAAGTCGTTGAACGAAGCGTACGGCGTTCTCAAAGACAGCTCTTTGCGTAGTTCGTACGATGAGGTGAGGCGACCAGGACCAAGTGCCGCCTATCAAGGAGGTTTTGTTCCGGTCACTACGCCCACCGCTCGCGACGTTGGTGTGTTGGGTCACTGTCTCAGCGCGATGCTTTGCCTGATCGGCGGCGTGTTTTTGCTGCTGCTGGTGCGCTTTCAGTGGTTCTGGTTTCTGTGGCCGCTGGCGATTCTTGCGGTGATGATCCTGGGATTCGGAATCTTGCTGGCGCGCAGTGCGATGGTCGCGGTGAATGATTCGCTCCCGGTTTCTAATCGGTTGAAGCGTCACACCAGAATTCAGGAAGTCGCTTTCTGGGGCGTCGTCGTCAGCGGCGCATACGGGCTTTACGTGGTTATGACTCTTTGAGGTCGAGATGATTACGGGTCTGGACCTGCTGTTTCTGGAAGTCAACAGCCTTGAAGAGTCGGTGGCTTTTTATCAGGGCGTGCTGGGCATGCAGATCGAATCGATCAACGTCGACTCAGAACCTCCGATGGCGAAGCTTCGCAGCGGCGAATTGAGAATCACACTGGCTCAGCACCTGGAAACGATGCTGAGAAGAGGACGTGGAGTTCACTTCTTCATCGGCGTCGAAGACATCGATCTTTTTTATGACAAGCTGGCGGAAAACGGAGCGGACGTGCAACCGCCGGTGGACGAGGGTTGGGGCGGTCGTTTCATCACGCTGGAAGACCCGGACAAGTATCGCTACTTTTTTGTGACCTGGATGAAATAACGATGGCAGGACAACATATCGAGAACCTTTTTCGCCGCTTCAAGGGAGAAGTGGTTGATGTGAAAACCGTTTCAGGCGGAATCTACGCGGGACGCGTTGTCGAAGTTACAAACGACTACGTTTGCCTGACAGAGACGTCGGGCGCGCCCGGCCAGCAGGTGTTTCTGTTCTTTGCCGCGATCGAGTTAGTGTCTATCAGTGTGCAGAACACATAAAAACGGTTCTATTTTGTTCCTTATGTGCCTTTTTGTGGCTAATTATGCAGTACGTAGCTAATCCTCCTAATCCGTGGTTGACGCATTCAGTCGAGTGGATCGGCGAACCACCCGAAACCGCTCTCGAAGTGTTTGAAGAGACTGAAACACGTCACATCATCACTCACAACGATAGTCCCGACGTCGGATTCGATTACACAGTCAACTGTTATCGAGGCTGCATCCACGGCTGCACATATTGCTTCAGCAGACCAACTCACGAATATCTAGGCTACGGCGCGGGCACCGACTTCGATCGCAAGATCATCGCGAAAGTGAACGCGCCCGAGTTGCTGCGCAAAGAGTTGATGAAGCCCTCATGGAAAGGCGATGAAATCGTTTTCTCGTTCACGTCCGATCCGTACATTCCTCTGGAAGCCAATTACAAACTCACGCGCCGTTGTTTGGAGATCTGCGCGGAGTTTCGACAGCCAATCGGCGTGATCACGAAGTCGGCGTTGATTCGCAGAGACATCGACGTGCTTCAGGAACTCGCGCGTCACGCGAAGCTCGGCGTATTTTTCACGATTCCTTTCACGGACGTCGAAGTCGCGCGCGCTGTTGAACCATTCGCGCCGCTGCCGGAAGCGCGGTTTCATGCGATGGAGGCGCTCGCCGCGGCGGGGATCACTGTCGGCATCGGGATCGCGCCGGTCATTCCTGGTTTATCGACCGATATCCCTGTGCTTTTGAAGCGTGCGAAGGACGCTGGCGCTCAGCACGCGTTCATCAACATGCTGCGACTGCCCGGTAACGTCGCGCCTTATTTCGAAGAACGTCTGCGCGAAAAGCTGCCCACGAAAGCCGACCGCGTGATGAACAGAATTCGCGAAGCGCGTGGTGGAAAACTCAACTCGAGCGTGTTTGGTGAACGCATGCGCGGCAAAGGCGAATACTGGGCGGCGACCGAACGTTTGTTCAAGATTCACTCCGCGCGCCTGGGTTTCAATAAGAAACGCACTCACCAGACCGCGGCCGGCACCACTTTCCGCAGACCGACAGCCCAGGCCTCCCTTTTTGGATAACTGCTCGGATAAATAGAGACAGACTGCACTTCATTCTCTATAATACGCACACCCCACAGTCATCATCAGGAGGCAACAGCGATGCTTATCCGGGATGTGATTCGCAACCGTGAGCCTTACTCGACCAAAGCTACGGCCAGCGTACAGGAAGCAGCCGAGTTCATGGCTTCGAGAAACATCGGCGCAGTCTGCGTCATTGATGAGGAAGGAAGACTGCTCGGCGTTTTTTCGGAGCGCGACGTTCTTAAACGCATCGTCGTACCACAACGCGACCCGCTGACGGTCAGGGTAGGAGACGTGACGAGTGAGTTGCGGGCTGTGATTCAGTGCGACGAGACACCCCACCAGGCCCTCGAACGAATGGAGCTGATTGGCAGTCGACATCTTCCCGTTGTCGACGGTGAACGCTGGGTAGGAATGCTCTCGATGCGCGACCTGCTCCGTGTGGAAGTGGGCGAGCAAGGTGACGAGATCAAGCTGCTCCACGAGTACATTCAGCACTAAAGCTTTTATACATCCTGATCCAAGCATGAGGACATTTTCATTTGTTGCGCTTGCAATAGCGCTTGGGGTTGCGTGCAGCCAGCCGCCTGCGGGGCGTGGGGCAGGCGAGGTTGAAAGTTCACCGCAGTCGGGTGTGCGTTTCAAAGTCGAAAAGGTTGCGGGTGGACTGGAAGTGCCGTGGTCCATCGTCTGGGCGCCTGACGGCCGCATGATCTTTACGGAACGTCCGGGGCGCGTGCGTGCGATTGAGCAGGGAACTCTGAAACCGCAGCCTTTGTTTGTAGTTCCGGACGTAGAGCAATCTGGTGAGAGCGGGTTGATGAGTATCGCGCTGCATCCGCAGTTCAGCACCAATCATTTTCTCTATCTCTCTTATGCATACTCGGCCGGCGGCACGCGTGTTCGCGTGGTGCGCTACCGTGAAGCACCCGAGGGATTCGTCGATCGCAAAGTGATCATCGAGAACATCCCTGCGGCGCAGTTTCATGCTGGATGTCGCATCCGTTTTGGACCGGATGGGAAGTTGTACATCACCACTGGCGACGCGACCCAGCGCGCCCTCGCGCAGAAGCTCGACTCACTCGCCGGAAAGACGCTACGCGTGAACGACGACGGCACCGTTCCACCGGACAATCCTTTCGTGGGTCAACAAAATGCGCGTCCTGAAATTTGGTCGCTCGGACATCGCAACTCGCAGGGACTGGATTGGCAGCCGGACTCGAATCTGATGTTTCAGACCGAACATGGACCAAGCGGGTTTGACGGTCCGCAAGGAGGAGACGAGGTCAACATCGTCGAGAAAGGAAAGAACTACGGTTGGCCCACGATTCATCATAATGAATCTCGCGCCGGACTCGAATCGCCGTTGCTCGAGTACACGCCTGCGTGTGCGCCTGCGAGTGGAATGTTTTATCGCGGTTCGGCGTTTCCGAAGTTCAAGGGAAACTTTTTCTTCGGGTGTTTACGCGGCGAGATGCTGATTCGAGTGGCGCTCGATGGACGTCGCGTTCTGGGCCAGGAAGGTATCGTGAATAACTACGGGCGGATTAGAGACGTTGCCGAAGGTCCGGATGGGTACTTGTATTTCTCGACTTCCAACCGCGACGGGCGAGGGAAGCCCGCGGCAGATGACGACCGAATCCTGCGCTTAGTCCCACAATAAAGCCAGCCACAAAGAGGCACAAAAAAGCACACAAGTTTCAAAAATCATTTTGTGTGCTTTTTTGTGCTTCTTTGTGGCTAAACCTTCTGCGCGAGGATCGCCGTCTTGCTCCAGCCGATCGCTTCACGCCGCGGAAAACGATACTGATGCACGATGCGAAAGTGCTGTTCCGTCTTGCTGATCACTTCCTGCGGTGGATGGCTCTTGAATCGGAAGAGAATCTCGAGAATGACTCCTACCAAACCAGGGTGCACCGGAAGATGTAACAAGTGACCTCCCGGCGCAATCACGCGCGCCAGCTCCGATAACCCATCGCCAAGCGGCACGTACTCGAGCGCTCCGGACGTCACCACCAGGTCGAGCGACTCGTCTGCAATCGGCAGCGACAACAGGTTCCCCTGCGTGAACGTGACGTCCCGTTTCCTCCCGGAACTGTAGTAAAGCGCTTTGCGCGCGGCCACAACTGAGGTCGACGAAAGATCGAGCGCCGTGATCGAAACGGGAAAACGTATTGCCCTGAGCAATGCAAGCGTCAGCAACCCTGTTCCGCATCCGGCGTCGAGGATTCGAGCGCACCGAGACACGGGCAGCGGATGGGTTTCAAAGTATTGATCCAAAGCACGACCGTAACCATTTACCTTGAAGGTCAGGTCATAAAGCCGGGCAATCCGGTCATAATATGAGCCCGCGCGTGCCTCGGTTTTGGTTGCAGTTAGGACATACTCCATGAGTTTCTCTCGAGCCTCACTTAGCTGGTTCTGACGACAATTGTCGGTATTTCATCCCCGGATTGGCGCGCAATTGTAGCCTCCCCGCCAGTTTTACTCAACCGAAAACGCCACGCCGGCTTAGACCAGCAAAATGCGGGCCATAAATTGAACGCAAGTAAGCTGGACACGTGCGTTCTTTGCTTACAGGAGGGAAGATCTATGAGGTTTATACTGAGCGTTACGACGTTTGTGCTGGCAATCGTTCTCGGGATAGGTGCCTCCGCGCAGGATTCTTCTACAG
>Ga0207671_10002715_pt1 | contig 18542 bp, 17 predicted proteins | sample KBSC24metaG_FD_184352 | JGI IMG/M metagenome (GOLD analysis project Ga0207671, IMG submission 184352) | Corn rhizosphere microbial communities from Kellogg Biological Station, Michigan, USA - KBS C2-4 metaG (SPAdes) (version 2) | ecosystem: Host-associated > Plants > Roots > Rhizosphere > Soil... | reverse complement strand
TTTATGGTGAACGAAGAAGCTGTGCGCGAAATGGGAATGAAAAACCCGATAGGGAAATGGGTACAGGCCTGGAAGAAGAGAGGGCATATTATTGGGGTGCTTAAGGATTTTCACACGCAATCGCTTCACGAGCCGATCAAACCTATCATGATAGATGTGAAAGAGGGGGAATATTTCGGAGTAATCATTGCCCGGACCGAACCCGGCAAAACCAAAGAGGCATTGGAAAGCCTGGCGACGGTTTACAAAAACCTGAATCCCAATTATCCTTTCAGTTATCAGTTTGTCGACCAGGAGTATAAAAAACTATACAGCAGCGAATCGATCATATCCACACTTTCCATTGTATTTGCAATCGTGGCCATCGTCATATCTTGTTTAGGTTTACTGGGATTAGTGATGTTTTCGGCAGAACAGCGTGTAAAGGAGTTCGGTGTTCGCAAAGTGCTGGGTGCATCATTGGGTCAACTCGTTTCCTTATTCGCTGCCGATTTTATGAGACTGATATTTATCGCTTTTTTAATTGCCGCTCCCCTGGGTTGGTATGCGATGCACTCGTGGCTGCAGGATTTCGCCTACCGCATTGATATTTCCTGGTGGGTATTCCTGTTGGCGGGTGCGGGCTCATTTGCAATTGCTTTGTTCACGCTTAGTTATGAGGCGTTTAAAGCCGCGGTGGCTAATCCCGTTAAAAGTTTGAGGTCTGAATGATCATGATTAAACCAATGAAAAAGCTAACTATTTTATTTCTTGCTTTATTGGCAGCCTCCATCGGGTGTATGGCACAGTCACCTGATTTCTGGAATAACAAGAATGCTTATTTGGGTCAAAAGCCGCCTGGCGATAAGCCTGAAAAATTTGCGCCGGGTTTATTGGCAAAAGACTCATTGTTTGCGCTCGACCGTGTTGCTTTTTCACCAGACGGCACTTCATTTTACTATTGTGTGAATACCTCCTGGTTTAACGGGAAAAATTTGAAAATCAAATACTTCGAATATAAAGATGGTAAATGGATTGGGCCGGCCATATTAACTGAACATCATTATGCGCCCACATTTTCGCCGGACGGTAAAACCATTTATGTTATTGGAGGTGCTAATAAAGCGGTAGGAGACATGGTTTGGCAATTACACAAAACTGAAAAAGATTGGAGCGAACTGGGTGAGTACATTAGTAAGCCCTACGGACTTTATGATTTTATGCCCACAATAAGCGGCAATATGTATGTCGGCAGCAACGGAAACCAGGGTAATGTAAGGGATTTTACCACGTATACTTTTAGCAAGATCACAGTTTCAGGTAAAGATACCGTGGTACAAAGCCTGGGTATTCCATTAAACGCCCCGGGTTTTAATGGTGACTTTTTTGTTGCCGCAGATGAATCCTACATGATCATCAGCGCAAAGGAGTGGCCCACTTATGAATGCGAGCTGTATATCAGCTTTCATAAACCTGATAATACCTGGACTAACCCAAAAAGCCTTGGGCCGCTGATCAATGATGGCGTGGCCCACCGCTGGGGTGAGTATGTGTCGCCTGATGGCAAATTCCTTTTCTACAGCCACGGCCACAGCGCGAAGGATTGCGCCATCTATTGGGTGCGGTTTGATGCACTGCTGGAACGTTTGAAGCATGCCAATTTTGAGCCTTACGTTAAAAATCCGATAGAAGGACAAATAGCTTTACTAAGGCAGGCATTTACCCTGCAAATACCTGATAATACTTTTTTTGATGATGATGGAAACGATACGCTTTCTTATTCAGCCACATCGGGTGATGACCGTGCTTTGCCGGAGGGATTAAAGTTTGATCCCGAAACAAAAACGATCTCGGGCAAACCGGCAAAAAGCGGGAAGTATGTTATCAAAGTTACTGCTACCGATACGGCAAAAGCCACAGCCTCGGTCGCGTTTTTATTGGAAGTGGATGATATGTAATTTGTTAGCAAATAAAATCTTAGTGTCCTCCGTGTAAATCCCCGTGACCTTTGTGGTTGAATTTTACCACAAAGATCACTAAGTGATTCACAGAGAGCACAGAGATAACTATTCCTTCAAACTTTTAATATAAGCAATAGTCACCGGTATCTGAGCGGCATGATTCGGGCTTTCATCCTCGATATAATAATGCTCAATGCCTACCGCTTTGGCTGCTTTAAGTATCTCAGGAACATTTAGCTGACCGGTTCCAAGAGCGACATCATTTACCTGCGGTGTACCGCCGGTAAGGTCGTTGGCTACACCTTTTCGGATATCTTTCAGGTGGATCAATTTGTACCGGCCTTTGTACTTGTACAATAATTTTGCAGGATCAGCGCCGCCGTGGAATGCCCACATCATGTCCAACTCAAAATAAAGATTCTTCGGATCGGTATTTTTTGCCAGGTAGTCGAAAAGGGTACCATTTTCATACTTCCCGAACTCATATCCATGTGCATGATAGCATAGCATAATGCCATTATCTGCCAATACTTTACCCACCCGGTTAAAATCAGCAGCAGCCTTTTTGGCATCATCAATAGTGAATTCTTTGCCATGGGGTATCCACGCTACCATGACGTATTTCACATTCCAGTATTTAGCCTGTTTCACTACCGCTTCCGGATCTTTAGTGATCGCTCCATAATCAGCACCGATGGAGGTGATGGTGATACCCCGGTCGGTCAGCATCTTCTTAAAGTCATCCGGTGTCACACCATTTGGGTTTTCGCCTTCTATTTCGGTAATGCCTAATGCTTTTATCGTGTCCAGCGTAGCAGCTACGTTGCCCCAGCTATTGCGGTAAGTATAAGCCTGTACGCCAAAAGGGTGATCAAAAAGCGGCTTCCCGGATTGTGCAAAGGCATTGCTCAGCCCCAATGCCGACAATAAACAAAGTAAGAGTGAGGATTTTTTCATTTGGTATTTTGATTGGTCAGTGCAAATTAATAATAAAGATCAGGAAATTGTCCAAAAATGATGGGTTTGATCGATTATGCAAATAAACAGTTATTTTAGTATCATGACTGAAGTACTACAACAGCAATATGCACTCCTGGTAGCCGCAAGGGAAGTAGTTTTTGATTTCATCGAAACAGAAATCGGGGGTGAAGTAAACACACCCGTTCCTGCGTATAATAATCATAGTATTAGTTACATTCTTCAACACACTGCCGGGTGCTATTTTAGCTGGCTGGATTCCTTTGCACAGAATGAAAATATTGAATGGTTAGATACCCTCGACGTTATTATGATAACACAGATCCGTCGGCTTTATGACAATGTAGACGATTCCGTCAATGCTTTCCTTCAAAATTTAAAAATAAAATGGAAGTCCCGATCAGTAATGTTCACAATGCCGTTGGTGAAGTAACTGCCACCCCTTTACAACTTTTTACTCATGTACTTACCCATGAATTTCACCATAAAGGCCAGATCATGACCATGTGCCGCATATTAGGCTATACGCCGGTGGAAACAGATGTGTCTCTTTTCTTTTATCGAGCCAATAATATTTGAAAATGTGCTAATTAGACCCCTGATCTCTGATCACCAATCTCTAATTAACTACCCTCGATATTAATGCAATTTAATGACATTGTTAATTCAAAGTTTCAACATTAAAATTGTAGTTTTGCGGCTCGTTCCCAGTCATGAGTGATCAGATAAAACACGAATGCGGTGTGGCATTTATCCGCCTTTTAAAGCCACTGTCATTTTACCAAAAAAAATACGGCACCGCGCTGTATGGGCTAAACAAGCTTTACCTTTTAATGGAGAAACAACACAACCGGGGCCAGGATGGCGCGGGCGTTGCAACCATTAAACTGGATATTGAGCCAGGTAAAAGATACATCAGCAGGCACCGCTCCATGGCTTCAAATGCCGTGGCCGATATCTTTGAGTACATCCAAAAGAAGTTTGCGGATATACAAAAAGAGCAGCCCGAAAAGATGCTGGATGCCGAATGGCTGAAAGAAAATGTAAGCTTTACGGGTGAGGTTTTATTGGGCCACCTGCGCTATGGCACACACGGGAAGAACAGCATTGAGAATTGCCACCCCTTTTTAAGGCAAAACAACTGGCAAACCCGTAACCTGGTAATTGCCGGTAACTTCAACATGACCAATGTTGACGAACTGTTGCAGCAATTGTATGATCTTGGTCAGCATCCAAAAGAAAAAGCTGATACCATTACTGTATTAGAAAAAATAGGCCACTTTTTGGATACTGAAAACCAGGGCTTGTTTGATCAGTACAAAAGGGAAGGCCATGATGATAATATGGAGATCAGTAAACTGATCGCCAAAGACCTTGATGTTGCAAAAATTCTCCGCAAATCAGCCCGGAGTTGGGATGGTGGCTATACCATAGCCGGGATCATCGGCCATGGCGATGCATTTGTAATGCGCGATCCATCAGGCATACGCCCGGCATTTTATTATGCTAATGATGAGATCGTTGTTGCCGCTTCCGAACGCCCTGCGCTGCAAACTGCTTTCAACATTCCTATTGAGGATATTAAAGAGATCAAACCAGGTCATGCATTGATCGTAAAAAAGAGCGGCAAGATAAGTGAAGATATGTTTATGGAGCCGTTGGAGAGAAAATCATGTTCTTTCGAGCGTATCTATTTTTCCCGTGGAAGCGATGCCGATATTTATCGCGAGCGTAAACAATTAGGCCGCTTACTTTGTCCCCAGATACTGGATGCGGTTAATAATGATATTAAGAACACCGTTTTCTCTTATATCCCCAATACTGCCGAAGTAGCCTTTTATGGCATGGTGGAAGGTGTGCATAAATACATCAAGAAATACCAGCGCGATACCTTGCTGAACCGGGAAGATAAAATAAGTGATGAGGAATTAACTGAAGTGTTGAGCCTTGCACCCCGCGTTGAAAAGATTGCCATCAAGGACGTCAAACTCCGTACATTCATCACCCAGGATGCTGATCGCAGCGAAATGGTAGCCCATGTTTACGATACCACCTATGGGTTGATCAACAAAGATTCCGATACATTGGTTGTATTGGATGACTCTATAGTTCGTGGTACTACACTAAAGCAAAGTATATTAAAAATACTCGACCGCTTAGGCCCCAAAAAGATCGTAGTTGTTTCATCTGCTCCGCAAATTCGCTTCCCTGATTGTTATGGGATCGATATGTCGCGCATGGGCGAGTTTGTTGCTTTTGAGGCGGCCATCAGTCTTTTAAAGGAAATGAAAAGAGAGGATATTATCCTCGACGTCTACAAAAAATGTAAAGACAGCGCTTCATTGCCGAAAGAGGAAGTTGAAAATTATGTAAAGGCGATTTATGAGTCCTTTACTGATCAGCAAGTGTCCGACCGTATTGCGCAGATCATTACACCGAAAGAGATCAATGCCGAAGTAAAAGTGATCTACCAGACATTGGATAATCTGCACAAGTCGTGCCCGGACCATACAGGCGACTGGTACTTCTCCGGCGACTTCCCAACACCCGGCGGCAACAAGGTAGTTAACCGTGCCTTCGTGAACTGGATGGAAGGAAAGAACCAGCGAGGGTATATGTAAGATGGTGAGTAGCGAATGGTCAGCAGTGAAAAGAATTAACTCACTATTCACAACTGCCCACTCACCCTTTAGCTGCTAAACGGCGCAAACACATAGTGCGTCACCAGCTTGTCAAAGAGGATAAGCGATGCGATAATGAGTGCTATACCTGCTACTTCGTTCAATCTGTGAACAAACTTTACTGATATTCTATCACGCAACTTATTGGCATAAAAAGCCTTTGTTGTATCAAGCCCGAACTGAACGATTAATATGGTAAGGAACATGACACCTATCTTTAACGACCTGTTCGGGACACCGTAAATGTACAGGGTACTCGCCGTGCCGATTACTACAGTCCAGTGAAATAAAAGGGTAGGGTTAAGGATGCACATCAGGAAGCCTTTCAGAAAGTAGCCTGTGCGTTTTAAGCGCGATGGCACGGTATTATTATAATTAACTTCTGATTTTTTCAGGATATAATAGATGCCTAAGGCGAATAGGACAATGCAGCCGATAACACCTGCATGTTGTTTGTCCTGGCTCGAGATATCAAAATATTGTGATCCGAACAGGATCGCACCCACAAATACCACATCACTGGTTACTACGCCCAGGGCCATGGCAACGCCTGCATGAAAGCCTTTTTCGATGCTGGTTTTTATTAAAGCAAAAAAGACAGGGCCTGTCAAAAACGTGAGCACTAATCCAATCCCAATTCCCCTGATTACCGCTTCTATCATTAGAATGAAAGCTTAGGTTTAATTTGCATAATGCGAATATGCAACTTTATCAGTTAACCAACCAAACTCAAAATTGTGATTTATAAATTTAAAAAAGTATGCCTGTAATTCTAAAAAAATAATTTATGTTTAATGTTTTATAAACACTCATACTCCAACCTAAATTAGAAATGGAACAAGACAAAGCAAAAAGTTACGGTACGGCGCTGTACACAATTATTACTGTATTTTTCTTTTGGGGCTTCTCGGCGGCGTCAAACGGTATTTTTATACCCTTTTGCAAGGCACATTTTAGCTTAACACAATTTGAATCTCAGCTTATTGACTACACTTTTTATGGCGGATATTTTATAGGCTCTTTAGCTTTATACTATGCTTCACAAATAAGCAAGATCGATATCATGAATAAGCTGGGTTACAAGAACGGAATTATTTACGGCCTTGTCATATCTGCAGTAGGTGCGCTTTTAATGGTACCAGCAATAAATTCCGGTTCATTTGGGTTCATTTTGGGTGCATTCTTTATCATAGCGTTAGGGTTTTCATTACAGCAAACCGCAGCCAATCCATTTGTTATAGCACTTGGTACGCCCGAAACAGGTTCTAATCGTCTGAACCTGGCAGGTGGGGTAAATAATTTTGGTACTTTATTGGGTCCGGTAGCTATCAGCATTATCTTATTTGGCAGCGCAAGCAACGCCCTGCCGCCAGATCAGGTTAAAATAACTTCAGTTAACAATGCTTACCTGATCTTAGCTGCTTTATTTATTGCAGTGGCAGTTTTCTTTTGGATCTCCAAATTACCTACTGTTACAGGTGATGAAAAATTTGAGGCCAGTAAAAAAGCAAACCTTCCCTTATTTATTATATTCATCGCATTTTGTTTGGTATTTATTGCTAAGCCTACATCAGCAGCAACTGGCATACCTGAATACTACTTTGTATATGCATCATTATTTATTATACTTATCACACTGTTTGCCTCATTATCGGCCGCCAGCAAGGGCACTGAGGGTTGGGGTGCTATGCATTACCCTCAGTTGATTTACGGCATGATCGCCATATTTACCTATGTGGGTGTGGAAGTTACTATACAGAGTAATATGGGTTCGTTGCTCAAAACACCGGAGTTTGGAGGATATTCAGCAGGTCAGATCGCGCCTTATATTTCCCTATATTGGGGGAGCTTAATGATCGGCCGTTGGACAGGCGCTATCGCCGTGTTTAACCTTTCGAAAACAACAAAAACTATTCTAACTATTATTGTTCCATTTATTGCGTTTGCCGTAGTATTAATTGTTAATAGGCTTAGTGGCCAAAATGTTGATAACCTATATATTTATGGTGTGTGTGTTGCTGTGTTAGTTGTTGGTTTTTTTATTGGCCAGCAGAAACCAGTGCGTACGCTTACTATATTCGGCTTACTTGGTGTATTAGCCATGGTGATCGGCCTAATGACAACGGGCCGAGTGGGCTTGTTTGCATTTATAAGCGGCGGTTTATGCTGCTCTATTATGTGGCCATCCATTTTTGCTTTGGCGGTTGCCGGCTTAGGTAAATACACCAGCCAGGGCTCTGCATTTTTAATTATGATGATCTTAGGCGGATCTATTATACCGCCAATACAAGGTGTACTTGCGGATTCAGCGCAACATGCTGTAAGCGGTATGAGTGGTCTGCATTTGTCATACATCGTACCTGTGATCGGCTTCGCCTACCTTGCATTCTTCGCCTGGAAAGCTGGTGTTGAACTAAAGAAACAAGGTATCGATATCGACCACGTAGAAGCTTCAGGAGGGCACTAAGATTTAGTCATTAGTCACCGGTCATTAGTCATTGGTTGATTTGCCAATTAATATGCCCAATGGCTAATGACAAATGACTACTCAACAAATGACTAAACTAAGTTTCGATCATATTTTCATGAACCTGGCAACCGACCTGGCCAAACGCTCACACTGCGTTAAGGCGCAGGTCGGTGCGGTTTTAACTAAGGATACCCGCATTATTTCTATCGGATACAACGGTCCGCCTGCCGGCACCCACAATTGCGATGAAGAATGGCCCGAAATCGGTTGCCCGCGTGATGCAAGGGGAAGTTGTTCGCTGGCTCTCCACGCCGAGGAGAATGCTATCCTTTACGCAGTAAAAAATGGAGCGAAGCTGGATGGCGCTACATTATACACTACACTATCTCCATGCCTCCCTTGTGCCCGGCTGATATTTTCAGCAGGTATAAAGCATGTGTATTTCATGAATTCCTATGCTGAATACAAAGGCCTGCCCAGCGATGAAGGGGTTGATTTTTTAAATAGATTTGGGGTGAAAGCCGAAAAGTTTATTGTTGCTGATTCCACAGATTATTAGGTGATTCCACTGATTTTATTTACTATTCAATCAATAATCAGTGCAATCATAAAAATAATCGGTGCAATCACGGCTCTGAAAGAGCCTGTATCCTATCCAACGCGAACTGCAATTGTTGGTCAGGCGTAAGATTGGTATTGTCCAGTATAATAGCATCTGCTGCACGCACTAAAGGGCTTTCCTCGCGTGTAGTATCCTGGTAATCACGGTGGGCAAGGTTTTCAAATACTTCCTCTAAGGTAATATTGGGGTCCTTGGTGTGTAGTTCTTTATAGCGTCGCTCAGCGCGCACTTTTGGATCGGCAGTCATAAATATCTTCAGTTGCGCATCAGGGAATACAGTGGTACCGATATCCCGCCCGTCCATCACAATGTTTTTTGATCGGCCCATGCGCTGCTGCTGTTTCACCATCTCGTGGCGAACCTCGCGTATGGCCGATACCGCGCTCACATTATCCGAAACCGGCATCTGGCGTATCTCGTCAGAAACCTCCTCATCATTCAAAGTGATATGCGTCTGATAATCACGGGAATGAAAATTGAGATGGATGTTTTTTAAGGCTTCGGCTATTTGCTTGTGATCATGCAGGTCTACAAGATTCCGCAAAAAATAAAGGGTTACCGCCCGATACATGGCGCCGCTGTCTACGTAGATAAAATGAAGCTTTTGTGCTAAAGCCTTGGCCAGGGTGCTTTTACCGCATGACGAATAGCCGTCGATAGCTATCACAATGTTATTGCTCATCGGGGAACTAAGGTAAAAAAAATATGTGAGTGGTTGATTAAGTTAAGTAAGTTGATTGAGTTAGCCGGTCAACCTAATCCAACTCAATCAACCTAATCAACTCATAACTAATCACTAAATTTGGCCATGAATTTTACAAAGGATGACCTGCAAAAGGAGGTCACTTACAAAACATCAAGAAGCGGGGGCAAGGGAGGACAAAATGTAAATAAAGTATCCAGCAAGGTTGAGCTGTTATTCAATTTCGACCAGTCAGCTTTATTTACAGAAGAAGAGAAACAATTACTTTGGTCAAAGCTGCAATCGAGATTAAATAAGGATAGCAATTTACAGGTGGTTTGTGAAGAGGAGCGGAGCCAGCTTCTTAATAAGGAAAAAGCGTTGGATAAGTTAGTGCTGATCCTGACAAATGCATTGCATCAGCCTAAGATCCGCAAAGCGGTAAAACCCACCAAAGCGATGATCGCGGCGCGACTGGCGAAAAAGAAAATACAGTCGGCTAAAAAACAGAACCGGAAAAAGGACTTTGGCGACTAATTAAAGCGATACAATAACGTCACTGTACCCCATTGATGTGATTGCACCATTTGTTTAACATCCTTGGTATGGAATATGGCAGCAGCATCCAATACAAACCGCTTACCTGAATAACCGATTCCCAATTGATTACTGAAAATAAACCGTTCTGGGTCTAGTGTTATTTCCATACTATTAGCGCTTTTCGAACCAAACAGGCTGCCTTGTATAGTGGCATCATAAGCTACCAGGTTAATCTGCGGCTTGTAATAAAAGAATAACTCGTGCGGATGCAAACGTGTATAATTGCTTGATTGGATGGCCGTACTTTGTGTACTTACTGAATTGAATAGCTGGTTAAAATCTCCCAAACGGAATAACGGGCCAACGCCTGCACCGCTAAAACCGTTGCCTAAATTGGCATAGCTTGTTAAGGAAACATCAATCCATGAGCCTCTTGCAAGTAGCTTATTATATTCGGCGGATAGATTCAACTCAACATTGTTATCAATCTGGTATTCCCAGCCGCTTGGATGGTAAAAGCCAAAGTTATCGTGCACAAAATCTTGTATCTGCTTACCCAATGCAGCCGGGCCAACCACACCAATTTGAGCGCCGAGTTTCAAATTACTCTCATCTTTGTACAGGAAGTTCAGGGTCGATCCCACATATAAATACGCGGCAAAAGGGCGGTCGATATATTGGGGTTGATCAACACCCTGGTCATTTGCAATACTCCCTATTTGGGGATTGTATATTTTTTGGCCGAATTCGAAACCCAACACTTTGTTTTGAAGTTTGCTCTTGTCGTCAACTTTTAGTCCGTGGCGATAATAAATAAAGATACCATCAGTGTAATACCTGTCCGAACCTTGTGCGAGGTAAGAGTCGTTATCAGTTTGTGCACCGATCTCTGTACTGTGTGATTGAGCGAAGGCGCTTCCGCAAAAACTCAGAAGTAAAAGGAAGCAAAATATCTTATAGTTCATTGTGGTAATCAGGGAAATAAGGCCTAAAATAAAGAAAGCCCCGATAAAATCGAGGCTTTTTATAATTAAATGTTTGTTTTTTTATTTGAAGGTATAACCAATGCTTACACCGCCTGCAGGGATCAAACCTTCATCGTACAGGATCGGCACGAAAGCTAACCTGAACATTAAGCCTTTGGCAGCTGGTTGGAAACGGTAACCGATGCTGGCTGTGGCAATAAAGCCGGTTACCTTGTCAAATTCCCATTTGCTCGAGCCCACATTAGAACCTGTGGAGTTCAGGAAGGTAGTGCCTGCGCCAAGTTCCAACATATGACTGTGTTCGCCGATCAAATAGTTGATCTGGAATGGAATTGATTCTACAGTGTTACCACCGGAAGTGAAGAAACCTACACCAACGCGGTAGCCCCAGCCACTACGTTCTTTCTTAAAACGTGAATCATAGTTTGCTGATATCGCTAAGCCGGCTCCGCCAACTTCTAAGAAAGCGCTTTGGGCTTTTATATAATGGATTTCCGACGTGTCTGCTTTCTGCACCAGGGTAGTATCCGAGCGCTTGGTAAGCGTAGTGTCGCTCTTTTTGGCAAGCGTGGTGTCAGCTTTCTTAATCGTAGTGTCTGGTTTTAAAGCAGCGGTGCTATCAGCTTTTGGAGCTGTTGTATTATTTGCAGTAACAACCGGTGCGTCTGCTTTTACAGCAGGATCAGCAGCCGGCTTGTTGTCTACTTTCTGGGCAACTGCAGCGCTGTCTTTCTTTAAATTCGCGGCAGCAAGAGCGTCAGCCTTTATTTTGCGATCTTTCTCTGTATAGTTTGTGTCTTCTTTTAAAGCATTGTCAGTTCCGCTTTTTGCAATACCGGCATCAGGGACTGCGGCAGTTACAGGTGGTGTGATTTTAGCGGCAGAATCGGGTTTTGTTATCGACGGTGCATCTGCAATTTTAGCAGGAGATGCAGCCGGCGCTGTCACCAGCGCAACATCAGCAGTTTTCATTGCTACAGTTCCGGTTGTTTTTGCAACGGAAGTATCTCTGCCGGTATATATACCTTTGTTTACCCCGCTCAGGTCATCTGCTTTTCTTGCGATCGCATCTGCTGTTTTAGAAATGAGTGCGGCGTCCGGGTTGATCACCATCATTGTATCGGATTTAATAACAAGCGTGCTGCCTGCCTTTACTGATAGCGATGTATCTACCTTTAAAGCATAAGACGTATCCGCTCTTTTTGCTGCGGTATCGTTTTTGGCTGCGGTAGTCTGTGCCTTCAGGCCCAATTGACAAATCAATAGGGAAAATAAGATAATCCTGGCCTTTAAAGTAAAAATATGATTCATTATGCGTGTATTTATCTACAATTATGAGTTTAGTTAGCGCATAATACGTTGCTGTTAATCAAAAGGTTTCAGGGGGATGTCTTATATAAAAAAGAATATCCCTGTTTTTTACGCAGGGATATTGATATAAAGCGGGTTAGCGTTAAGCTGTAGGCCGGTTTAGTTCATAACGGGCTTCAGGTCTTCTTTAACTGTAAGATCCAAAGGGTTATTTACTTTCTTTTCCAGGAGCGCCAGGTTTACCACTTCGCGCATATCGGTTACATAATGAAACTTAAGGTCTTTAATATAGTCTTCCTTAATTTCAAGGATATCTTTCTGGTTCGACTTGCAAAGGATGATCTCCTTAATATTGGCACGTTTTGCAGCCAGTATCTTTTCCTTTATACCACCCACAGGTAAAACACGTCCCCTCAGGGTAATTTCACCTGTCATTGCCAGGTGTGGTTTTACCTGGCGCTGAGTAAAGGCCGAGGTTAATGCGGTGAGCATAGTTACACCGGCTGATGGGCCGTCCTTTGGAGTCGCCCCCGCCGGCACATGCACATGCACATCCCATTGATCAAATAGTTTTGGATTGATATCGAAATCCTTTGAATGAGCCCTTAAGTAAGCTAAAGCGATGCTTGTTGATTCCTTCATTACATCGCCCAGATTACCGGTTAAGGTTAAACGGCCTTTCCCGGGACTTAAACTGGCTTCGATAAATAATATGTCGCCACCCACCGATGTCCAGGCCAGGCCTGTTACTACCCCGGCCACATCATTGCCTTCATACAGGTCCTTATCATATATAGGAGCACCCAATATCTTTTCTACTTCCTTTTTAGTTACTAAGGGGGTATGCGGTTCGTCCATCGCGATATTTTTAGCTACTCCGCGTACAACTGAACCTATTTTCTTTTCCAGCGCCCGAACACCTGACTCACGGGTATAATCCTCGATCAGTTTTTCAAGCACGTCATTTTTGAAGGTCACGTCTTTGGTTTTTAAACCATGGGCCTCGCGTTGTTTAGGTACCAGGTGTTGTTTAGCTATTTCGATCTTTTCCTCAATCGTATAACCACTCACCTCCAATATCTCCATACGGTCCAGCAAAGCGGGTTGTATGCTGCTTAATGAGTTTGCTGTCGCGATGAACATTACGTTTGAAAGGTCGAAATCTACTTCCACATAGTGATCGTAGAAAGTGCTGTTCTGTTCAGGGTCAAGCACCTCCAATAAAGCAGATGATGGATCGCCCCTAAAATCATTGCCTACTTTGTCAATTTCGTCCAGTATAAATACCGGGTTTGCCGCACCGGATTTCTTGATGGCCTGTATGATACGTCCCGGCATAGCGCCGATATAAGTTTTACGATGGCCTCTTATTTCAGCTTCATCCCTGATACCACCCAATGCCATACGCACATAACGACGGCCTAAGGCTTTGGCGATAGATTTCCCCAAAGATGTTTTACCGACACCCGGAGGGCCTACCAAACAAAGGATGGGAGCTTTCATGTTGTGCTTCAATTTCAGCACTGCCAGGTATTCAATAATACGCTGCTTTACTTTATCTAATCCAAAGTGGTCTTTATCCAAAACCTTTTGGGCGCGCTTCAGGTCGAAGTTATCTTTGGTAAACTCATTCCACGGCAAGTCAAGCAGTAATTCGAGGTAATTGATCTGCACTGAATAATCAGCCGCAGCGGGATTTGTCCTTACCAGTTTCTCCAGCTCTTTATTAAAATGATCTTTTACTTCCTTGCCCCATTTCTTTTTTGTTGCACGGATACGCAGATCTTCTATCTCCAGGTCGGGCGAATTGCCGCCAAGCTCTTCCTGTATGGTCTTTAATTGCTGATTTAAAAAATAATCACGCTGCTGTTTATCCAGATCAACACGAACTTTACTTTGTATTTGGTTCTTTAGTTCCAACATCTGCAGATCGAGGGTCAGGTGTTCCAGCACCATTTTAGTCCTGTCGCGCAGGTTGGCTACTTCCAGCAAACTCTGTTTGGCAGCCACATCGGCATTCATATTAGACGCGATGAAATTGATCAAAAACGAGGTGCTTTCAATATTACGAATAGCGATCCCCGCTTCGCTCGGAATATTCGGCGAAAGCTGGATAATATTCATGGACATATCCTTAATGGATGAGACCATGGCTTTAAACTCTTTATCCTCTTTCGGCTTTATTTCCTTAAACGGCTCGATCAATGCCTTGATATAAGGCTCGCTTTGCACTTCTTCCTTTAAAAAGAAGCGTTTTTTCCCCTGCAATATCACGGTGGTATTCCCATCAGGCATTTGCAGCATTTTTATGATCAGGGCTATGGTACCAACTTTGTTCAGCTGGCTAAAGGTAGGATCTTCAATTGCTACATCCTGCTGGGCCACCACACCTATCATGCGTTTGCCTTTATTGGCGTCGCGTATTAGTTTGATCGATTTGTCCCTGCCTACAGTGATCGGAATTACAACTCCCGGAAACAATACAGTATTGCGCAAAGGCAATATGGATAAAACTTCAGGTAATTGCTCATTATTCATTTCCTCTTCATCCTCTGATGACATCAGGGGAAAAAATTCGGAATCTTCATTTATAATTGGTAGTGCATTCTTAAAATCAAACGGATCAAAGCTCATCAATTGCCCTTTCTATGTAATAAAATAAACGTCATATTGTCAGCCCTAAAATTATAGAGACACAATAACAGGGCAAAACAATGGGTTTTACCCTGGCTCTACCTATAGTTCAAGACCTATGCCAAGATGTTGTGCAATCTTTTAGCACTGTTGACAATAGATACAAAAACATGATTATATGCAATTTACATTAATTGGTGCGGGTTTGTAAATAATGTAGAAAATTAATAATGGTGAAAAAAAGTCAGATGGTTATTATACGTTATCATCCAGTTATTTGGCCATGTTTATTTAAATAAAAATTATATGCTGATATAATAATTTGATACAAAATAAGTTTATATCAACATAAGGTAAAGTTTATTATTTTTGTTACACGATTAAACTCTTAATGAAGGTATCGGTCATACTGTCTTTTTTGCTCTTATCTTCGTTTGAAACAGCTATAGCCCAAAATGCTTATTTTAAAATGGGCCAGCAAGCTTTTTTCGACGGGGATTTCAAAACTGCAGTTAATCATCTCGAGAAGTCATGTATTATTGACTCAACCAATGCCAGCGCGCTTTGGATGCTCGGGTATTCCTATTACCATAGCGAAAATTATAAGAAATCCATACAGGCCTACAATCGCGTAATAGCCATTAAGCCTGCTGATGGCTCAGCATATTATTACAGGGCCAGGGCGAAGAGTTATCTCGCGAAAGACCCCCAACTTATCGATGCGGATAAGGAAAAATACCTTTTAGGCGCTATAGTTGATTTTACCAAAGCCATAGCTATCGATCCTAACAATACCGAAAATAATATTAAATTTTACCAGAACCGTGGCATCGCTTATCGTGAATACGGTGAATTTAAATTACAAACCAATTCTCATTTTTACGATAGGAACAGGGGGATTAACTCGTTAAAAGCTTCTATAACCGATCTGGAAAAGGTATTGAGTGATAACCCTAATCGTACTGATATTACTGCTTTGATTGACCTGGCCAAAACCAAACTGGTCAATGCCACTGCCACTGTAGCCCGCCGCTAACGCAGGCTCCCCTTTATTTTATAAAAGTTGGTGCCCAATAGTCTTACGCTCTCCTTTTTTACGATGGTATATGATGAATCAGGGAAATAGCTCAATTTCTCTTCCGTTGTATACAGTAGATTTTTGGTGTAATTGAAGATCAATATCCATTTTACTTTATCCCCGGTTCTGCGGACAATTATATCTGTTGTTTTTAATGCAGGATCCTTGGATTTGTAGATCAAAAAATCGCTGTCCTGGTGTATGGTATAACTCGATTTCCAAGCCGGACGGTTGATATCAGATTCAACAAATACGCTCAGTTCTGTTCCCCAGTTGGGTATGTGTACCTTTTTTGTTTCGATTGTTTTATTGTGCTGTACGGTTTTAATCACCCATGGATTTAGTTTAGTAAGACGGGCGGTATCGGCATTAAAATAGCCTTTCAGGTCGAAATATTTTTTATCTGTACCGGTATCGCCATCATTGCTTTTACAAGATGCTACAGCCAGCAATAAAATAACACCGGTTGCCAGAGATAAAAATCTTTTACTTGCTGAATTAGACCAATACATTCCCGCTCATTTCTCCAGGGATAGGCACACCTATCATTTTTAGGATGGTGGGGGCAATATCGCCCAGTTTGCCATCTTTTACCTGTTTTACATCCTCATCAATAATTATACATGGTACCAGATTGGTAGTGTGTGCCGTATTAGGCGAACCATCATCATTGATCATGTAATCAGCATTACCATGATCGGCGATGATAATAAAGGAATAGCCATTCTTTATCCCGGTCTCCACAACTTCCTGTGTACAGCGGTCAGCCGTTTCAGCCGCTTTGATCACAGCTTCAAAAACACCGGTATGGCCAACCATATCCGTATTGGCAAAGTTGAGGATCACCACATCCGGCCAACCGCTTTCCAGTTCCGGAATAATGGCATCACGTATGCCTTTAGCGCTCATCTCGGGCTGCAGGTCATAAGTAGCCACCTTTGGGGATGGTATTAACAATCTTTTTTCGTTAGCGAATTCTTTTTCACGTCCACCTGAAAAGAAGAAAGTAACATGCGGATATTTTTCAGTTTCAGCAATACGGATTTGGTTTTTACCGGCATCCTGTAATATTTCGCCTAAAGTTTTTGTCAGGTCATCCTTCTTAAACACCACCCTTACATTCTTGAATGTTTCGTCGTAAGTGGTCATGGTGATATACTGCAAATTAAGCGGGTGCATATTTTGCTCCGGGAACGATTTCTGTGTTAAGGCCTGTGTGATCTCGCGTCCGCGATCGGTTCTGAAATTAAAGCAGATCACCACATCGTCGTTTTTTATCACAACGATTGGTTCACCTGTCTCATCAGTCATCACGATAGGGTCCACAAACTCGTCGGTAATACCTGCATCATACGATTCTTTTATCGATGCTAAAATATCTCTTGAAGGTTTGCCCGTACCGTTTACCATCAGGTCATAGGCTTTTTTAACCCTTTCCCAACGATTATCGCGATCCATGGCATAATACCTGCCGATAGCAGAGGCCAGCTTAAACGGAGTTTTTGCAATATGATTTTTCAATTCGCCTATAAATTGAATGCCCGAATTAGGGTCAGTATCGCGCCCATCCAAAAAGGCATGGATATATACTTTTTCAAGATCAAACTCGCCGGCAGCATCACATAAACCTTCTAAATGCCTGATATGCGAGTGTACTCCTCCGTCAGAAACCAGGCCGATGAAGTGGACATCCTTATTGTTTTGCTTAGCGTATTCAAATGCTTCCTTTAATACCGGGTTGGTTACAAACTCGTTATCGTCAACCGCTTTATGGATCCGGCCCAATTCCTGGTACACTACACGACCGGCGCCCAAATTCATATGCCCCACTTCCGAGTTGCCCATTTGTCCGGCAGGTAAACCCACTGAGGTACCGGATGCTTCTAATTTTGAATTAGGATATTTTTGAAGCATCGAATCAAAAAATGGAGTGTTTGCTGCGTAAATCGCGTTCGATTTGTCGTTTCGGCCATATCCCCAGCCGTCAAGGATGATTAGCACTACTTTTTTCTGTTTTTCCACAATGCAAATATAATCGCAACGTTTTAAGATAAGTAAGCGTTTAAGATTAATAGTTATTATTTATTGATGAGATTTATTCAGGGCCGATCAGATTTTGGTCATTATGAAACGTTTTTACCTGCTTTTGCTGCTGCTTCCTTTAGCGTTTGTGTCCGCAAATGAGGAGGACTCTATTGATACAACCGCCCAATTTATCAAGCAAGGCAACATTCACGAGTTAGCTAAAAGTTTTTCTCCAACCATTGAGCTCACGATTATGGATGAGGAAAATGTTTATTCAAACGCCCAGGCCGAACTGATCCTGACCAACTTTTTTAAGCGTTGCCAGCCAAAATCATTTAAAATGCTGCACCGTATTACCTCAAACGCCAATTACCGGTTTGCTGTGCTTATTCTTACCACCAATAATGGTGTTTATCGCACCTCGTTTTCCCTCAAAAATAATAAAGGCCGTTTCGAACTTAGTGAGTTACGGATTGAAGCGGAAAAAACAAAATAATCGCCAATTGTTTATACTTTTGAGCCATGATCCCGTAGCTATCGGGACAGGATAAATATCAAAAGCTTGGATAAAGAACTTATACACCACTTCATTAAA
>Ga0207671_10002714_pt1 | contig 18542 bp, 12 predicted proteins | sample KBSC24metaG_FD_184352 | JGI IMG/M metagenome (GOLD analysis project Ga0207671, IMG submission 184352) | Corn rhizosphere microbial communities from Kellogg Biological Station, Michigan, USA - KBS C2-4 metaG (SPAdes) (version 2) | ecosystem: Host-associated > Plants > Roots > Rhizosphere > Soil... | reverse complement strand
TTATTATGAAAAAATATGGTTATAAAACAGGCATTATAACCGGCCTGCTTATTTTTGCATTTGGTTCCTATTTATTTATACCGGCAGCCAATACGCAGCAGTATGCGTTCTTCCTGGTAGCCTTGTTTATCATTGCCTGCGGGTTAACTATTTTAGAAACAGCCGCCAATCCATATGCATCTTCATTGGGCGATCCTGCAACCTCCACTCAAAGGCTCAACTTTGCGCAATCGTTTAACGGGCTGGCCACAACGCTGGCCCCAATAATTGGGGGGCGTATTATATTGACCAAAGGTTATACCACATCACAATTAAGCGTTATGACAGAGCAAGGGCGAAAACTGGCGCTGGCCGCCGAAGCCTCTTCCGTGAAAGTGCCCTACTTTATTCTGGGTAGTGTACTGGTCATCATCGCTATCCTGTTTGCTTTTACCCGACTGCCCAGGATCCAGCAACATGAAGGACATGCAGCCAGTAAAAATATTTTCCATGCCCTGAAGCACCGCCATTTGGCCTGGGGCGTTGCCGCGCAGTTTTTTTATGTAGGGGCGCAGGTTTGTGTTTTCAGCCTGTTTATTCTGTATGCAACAAAGGCAGCCGGTCTGTCGGAGGTAAAGGCAGCCGACTATGTAGGTTTGTGCGGTCTGGCATTTCTGATCGGCAGATTCATCGGCACTTTCCTGATGCGTTATTACAGTTCTACCAATTTGCTGGCCATCTACGCCGGTATCAATATCTTACTTTGTACCGTCGCCATTTGGGGACATGGCATGATAACTATTTATACCATCATCGGCATTTGCTTTTTTATGTCCATCATGTTCCCAACTATTTTCGCACTGGGTATAAAAGAATTAAAGGGAGATACGGAATTCGGTAGCAGTCTGATCATTATGTCTATTGTTGGAGGTGCCGTTTTACCAAGGGCGTTTGGTTACATCAGCGATGCGACAGGTAATATCCAATACGGATACGTAGTACCATTGCTCTGTTTTGCAGTGGTGACATTTTTTGGATTAAAAGGCTACCGTGTAAAAGTAAAGTCGGAAAATTCACCGGTTCCCGCTATCCTTTAACAATAATTCATTCACATGAGAGAAGTTAGTTTACCACAAATAATTTTCGGAACCAGTAGTTTAGGAAATTTATACGTAGCGCTTTCTGATGAGGCAAAGCGGGCTATCGTTGCGGAAAGCATTAGGTGTTCGCCTAAACCAGTTGTATTTGATTCAGCCGGTAAATATGGCGCCGGACTCGCCCTGGAATCGCTGGGAAGATCCTTAACGCAACTGAACGTCCCCCCTTCAGATGTGTTCATCAGTAATAAACTGGGTTGGCTGCGTACCGCATTAAAAACCCCCGAACCTACTTTTGAGCCCGGCGTATGGCGCGATCTGAAATATGATGCCGTTCAGCGGATAAGCTATGAAGGCATCCTGGACTGTTATGAACAGGGAAATGAGTTGCTGGGTCCTTACCGGGCGGAGCTGGTATCCGTGCATGACCCTGACGAATATCTTGCGGCAGCAAAGGACGAGCCGGACCGGGCGCAACGATACCGGGATATATTGGATGCTTACTGCGCCTTGAATGAATTAAAGCGGCATGGTAAAGTGAAAGGTATTGGTGTGGGATCAAAGGATTGGCGGGTTATCAAAAAAATAACCGATGATGTAAAGCTGGACTGGGTAATGATAGCCAATAGCCTGACAATTCACAGTCATCCACGGGAATTGATAGAATTTATGCAGGATCTTGAAAAACAGGGAACCCTGATCATCAACTCCGCTGTTTTTAACGGCGGTTTTTTAACGGGATCAGCTTATTATAATTATCGATTGACCGATCCTATCAAAGACAAAGGCTTATATCATTGGCGGGAATTGTTTTATCAGCTCTGTACTCAACATAAAATACAACCAGCAGATGCATGTGTAGCGTTCGGGCTAAACGCGCCGGGCGTTAAAAGCATTGCCTTGAGTACCACCAATGCAAAAAGAGTGGCACAAAATGTTGCATTGACCTCTTTAAGAATCCCCGCTGAGTTTTGGAAAGACATGAAAAAATACGGCTTAATTGAAGCATCGTATGCTGCCGCCTATTTGTAAAAATTAGATATACTATGAAAAGATACTGTTTAGCCCTTGATTTAAAGAACGATCCACAATTGATAGCAGAATATGAGCGTTGGCACAAAGCAGAAAACAGCTGGCCTGAAATACGCAAGAGCATAGTGGACGCCGAAATTTGGGATATGCAGATCTACCGTACGGGCAACCGCTTGTTTATGATCATGGAAACAAGCGATCATTATGAGCCCCAAAAAAAAGAAGCGATGGATGCGCTTAATCCAAGAGTACAAGAATGGGAACAGTTGATGTGGATATTTCAACAGCCCCTGCCCTGGGCAAAAGCAGGGGAGAAATGGGTGGTTATGGAACAAATTTTTCAGCTTTAACTATAAATCATATGCAAGCTATAGTCTGTGAAGAACCAGGCAAATTGGTTTTTAAAGAAAAGGAAAGACCGGAAATAAAAGAGGGTTATGCTCAGATCAGGATCAGGAGAGTAGGTATCTGCGGTACTGACCTGCATGCTTTTGAAGGCACACAGCCTTATTTTACCTATCCCCGCATCCTGGGGCATGAGCTTTCTGGTGAATTGGTTGAGCCGAATGGCGCGGTAGACTTTCAAAAAGGAGAGATCGTGACGTTCATTCCCTATTTTAATTGTGGGATTTGCGTTGCCTGCAGATCTGAAAAGCCTAACTGCTGTTCAAAAATCAATGTTTGCGGTGTGCATGTGGACGGAGGCATGGCGGAATACCTGAATGTGCCAATCTATTCGCTGGTTCATGGTGAAGGCTTAAGTTATGATGAACTGGCGCTGGTGGAACCCTTAGCCATCGGTGCACATGGAATCAGGCGGGGAGATGTAAAGCCTGGTGAATATGTATTGGTCATAGGCGCGGGTCCCATAGGCCTGGGGATCATGGAGTTCGCCCGCATTGCAGGGGCTAAAGTAATTGCCATGGACCTCAACACAAAAAGACTTGAATTTTGCCGGGACAAATTGAAGGTAGACCATATCATTAACGTCTCGACCGAAAATGTACCGGAACAACTAACCGCCATAACAAAAGGAGACATGCCCACCGTAGTGATAGATGCCACCGGCAGCTTGAAAGCCATTAATAGCGGATTTCAATATATGGCACATGGAGCCAGATATGTCCTGGTTGGCCTGCAGAAAGGAGATATCAATCTAAGTCATCCGGAATTCCATAAGCGTGAGGCTACTTTAATGAGCAGCCGCAACGCTACGCGGGCCGATTTTGAGCATGTTATTGCCTCTATGAAAAAAGGCCTGGTGCAACCGGCTAATTACATTACCCACCGGGTACCATTTGACAAGGTTACAGATGAATTTGAAAGCTGGCTTGATCCGGCAAATGGCGTGATAAAAGCAATGATAGAAGTTTAGCGGGGTCCCGACGGCGAACGCTTAGAGGTTTTGTTTTGATATTTGCTGGTTGCAGCAATGGTAATGAAGCAATTCCCTTATCCCAATTTTCTGAAATGAGATAAATTGCATATTTACGCCTTTACCTGTATAATGAATGATCGTTTATTTTCTTTTATTTAAAAGGATATACTTGGTTGGTGTTATTTTAAAGTAACGGCTAAAGGAAGAGGAGAAATAAGCCCCTGAACTAAAACCGACCTTATAGGCTACCTCCGAAATATTGTAGTCATTGTTCATCAATAGTTCTGCCGCTTTTTTTAGCCGGGTAATCTGAATAAACTCCTTAACCGAAAAACCTGTTATCGCTTTTATTTTACGGTAAGTTTGGGCTCTGCTCATACCAAAAGCCTGGGCAAAGTCACTAGCTTCAAAAGCGGGGTTGCCGATATTGAGATTGATAATCTCGTAAACCTTTTTTAGAAGCATATCTCCACTGTTGGCAGATCTGGGTTTAACCGGTGTGTGGTATGATTCACTTAAAAATTTATTCAACCAAAGCTGTCTTGTTTTAATCAGGTTATCTATCCGTGCTTTTAAAATAGTAAAGCTAAGCGGTTTGGTTACATAATCATCAGCACCACTTTTTAAGCTACTCAGCAAATCCTGTTCATCATCATAGCCCGTGATCAGTACTACCGGTATAAGGGCAGTACGCTCGTCTTCTTTTAATAGCTTACATAGCTTTATGCCGTTAATCCCAGGCATTTGTATGTCGCTTATAATAATATCGGGTATAGTTGTAATGGTCTTCTCAAATCCCGTCAAGCCATCTTCCGAGTCTACAATCCGGTAATCATCTTTAAATTCATTTTTTATAACCATCCGCATATCATAGTTATCCTCAATAATATGCAATAACGGTTTTGGTGCTCTACAAGGTATTTCCAATAAAGGACTATCCCACAAGGGGATATTTACATTAATTTGATCACTCATAGTTAGGTTTAGCGGGCAGGACACCCATGCTTTTTATAAATATAAATATATTTTTATGTGTATTAAATACAATTATATTGAAAAATAATTTTTACTTTTTCAATCCGGTTTAATAGCCATGTGGAGCAACCTAATTATCAATTTTTATGAAAAAGATCATCACGTTTAGCGTGCTGCTGTGTCTTTTATTTTACAGCTGCAAAAAAGATCAGGTTCCCGCGGAGAATGTACGGCAGGAAATGCTTACCGCTGTTAATAACTTAAGGACCACCGGTTGCACCTGCGGTACTACCTATATGCCCCCGGTACCTATTGCTAAATGGAACGATAAGCTAGAGGTCGCCGCTGCGGAACATGCAAAAGATATGTCCGTTAATAAATACTTTGATCATATAGCCCCCAATGGCTCATCGCCGATACAAAGAGCCCAGGAGGCCGGTTATACAGGCATGTATATTGGTGAAAATATTGGCAGCGGTTATAATACTGTTCAGCAGGTAATGGATGCCTGGAAAAAAAGCGAGGACCACTGTAAAGCGATGATGGATAGTTTATATACCGAACTAGGAGCCGCGCGGTATAATACGTTTTGGGTTCAGGAGTTCGGGCAATAAATACACAATAATACGCCCATATTTATTTGAATATTAAAATAAACCCTGCCCCCTGCTTCCGGAGGTCGTAGAGATCTTAAATATCAGGGTGATGGGATATAAATTAATCCGCTGAGGTCAATATCAATGACAACCGGCACACCAATCAGCTAGAAAATGAGTCTCGTAAAAGCTTTTAATTATCATCTAAATCAAACAGATAGACAGAAGAGGACAGTAATTCCATCAGATTGATTTAAGTTTGGGAAACCATCTATACGCGAAAATTCCAGAAGCTGCATAAATTACTTCCTTGTAACAAAAATGTCAGGAGAAGTATTTCAATGACAAGCAGGCTATGGTTACGCTTACAAGAATCGTTGAAAATCCTGTAATTTCGGACATGAATAAGTTTTTGATCATTTTTTGTCTTTTATTCTTTGTTAACAACAACCTGCATGCGTTGCAGCCGGCCCCGGTTACACCCGAAAACCCGAGATGCGAACTTTTGAAAAACCCGGTGGGGGTTGATGTGCCACAACCTGGTTTGAGTTATACCTTGCATGCCAAAAGCTCCAGCGCCAGAGATGTCACACAATCGGCCTATCAAATATGGGTATCCAGCACGCCGGATTTTAAAAATGGAGGAGATCTGTGGGATTCAAAAAAAATAATGAGTGATCAAATGGCTTACATTGCCTATAAAGGAAAAAGTTTAATATCCGGGCAGAAATGCTGGTGGCGGGTAAGGATCTGGGATCAGGCTGGCCATCAATCGTCCTGGAGCCCGACTGCTAACTGGACTATGGGTATCCTGAATAAGAAGGATTGGAAAGCCAGTTGGATAAGCGCCCCCGGAGCAGAAAAATATGCATTGAGTCCTGTGGGTTTTAAATCTGCCGATACCCAATCAGCAGATGCAGCCAGATGGGTTCAGGTTGATCTGGGTAAGTCCTCATCTTTTTCTGAAATAACGCTGTATCCCATGTTCTACGCAGATCAGGCAGGTTATGCCTTCCCGGTAAGATATAAGGTATCAGCTTCTGATGATCCGTCTTTTAAAACAGCAACCACTATTGCTGATTTTACAAAAGAGGATTTTAAGAATCCCCGCTTTTCAGCCGTTCACCTGCCTGCAAATGGATCTGTAGGCAGATATGTCCGCATTACCGCAACCCGACTTGCCCAAAAGGGCACCGGCTATTCCTTTGCGTTACGGCAGATCGAAGTAATTTCAGGCGGAAAAAACATGGCTGCCGGTAAACCCGTTGATGCCTCAGATAGTGATGATAGTAATGGGTTTTCTAAAATAAACCTTACAGACCGGGTAAGCGATTATCAGAATTTTCCGAATTACTCCTCCATGCTTTTGCGGAAAGATTTCCGGGTGAAACCCGCTCTTGCCCGGGCAACCATCCATATCAGTGGCCTTTCAGCATATGAGCTTACCATTAACGGGCATAAAATTGGCGATTACTTGCTTACACCCGGATGGACAGATTACCGTAAAACAGTTTTGTATGATACGTATGATGTTACCCTGCAATTAAAAAATGGAGTTAACGCCATTGGAATCCTGTTAGGTAACAGCGTTTATAATATACAACCCGATACAACAAGGTATGTAAAGTTCCTGACAACTTTTGGCCCCGCCAAAGCTATTGCACAGCTAAAGCTGGAATATGCCGATGGTTCTAAGCAAACGGTTATTACTGATAAAAGCTGGAAAGCATCCCCCGGGCCTATAACTTATTCCAATTTATACGGTGGTGAAGACTTTAACGCGAATCTTGAACCTGCTGGATGGAATAAAGCGGGCTTTATTCCAGGTAAACACTGGGTGTCAGCTTTGGAAACTTCAGGGCCTGGCGGTATTTTAAAAAGTCTTTCGGCAGCCGCCCCTCCTGTAAAAGCTATTGATACCATTGCCCCGGTTAAAATAAACAAGATCAACGATCATGTCTGGATCTATGATTTCGGACAGAATGCCTCGATGATGCCGAAGCTCCGGGTTACCGGGCCAAAAGGATCCCGGGTCCGCATGATACCATCTGAGTTATTGGGAGTAGATGGACTGGTTGACAGGCGTTCTGCGACACAGGACGGCGTTAGGCCCGCCTGGTGGGAATATACCCTGGCCGGAACCGGAAATGAACATTATTTTCCGAAATATTTTTATCAGGGAGCCCGTTACCTACAGGTGGAGTTATACACAACGAAAAAAGGTGAACCTTTGCCAAAAGTTATTCAGTTATCTGATGTAATCGTACACTCATCTTCGGCACCGGTTGGTAATTTTGAATGCGCCAACCCATTGTTCAATAAAATTTACAGACTGGTACGCTGGGCACAGCGCAGCAACATGATGAGTTTAATGACCGATTGCCCGCAGCGCGAGAAAATGGGCTGGCTGGAACAGAATCATCTCAATGGCCCATCATTAAGGTATAATTTTGATATGGCCCTATTATTCAGAAAAACAATGAATGATATGGCCGATGCGCAGTTGGCTAATGGGTTTATCCCAAATATTGCTCCTGAGTATTTTATAGCCGGTTCTCCCGATTTAAGTAACGGCATGCGAAACTCACCGGAATGGGGAAGCTCCTTTATTATTGTACCCTGGCAACAATATCTATTTTCGGGTGATGTTTCTCTTTTGGAACGTTATTATGACCGGATGAAGAAATATGTTGAGTTTTTATCCAAAGAATCAGTCAATAATATCATACTTACGGGCTTAGGTGACTGGTATGATATTGGTCCGAAAGAACCCTGGGGCTCGCAACTCACACCCATATCCTATACCGGGACGGCCATATATTACTACGACAACTGGATCATGTATCAGATCGCTAAAAAATTGCATAAAACTACTGATGCCGAAATGTTTAAAAATGCATCAGAACAGATCCGTACAGCCTTTAATAAGGAATTCTATAAACCAGTAACCGGCACTTATTCTACCGGTTCACAAGCCACCAGCGCCATGGCTCTTTTCTTTAATTTTGTTGAAGAAAAGAATCGCCCCTCCTTGTTAAATAAGCTGGTTGTTGATATTCACGATCATCAGAATAGTTTTACAACAGGCGAAGTCGCTTACCGTTTCCTGCTTAGGGCATTGGCTGATAACGGTCGCTCAGATATTGTTTATGCCATGAACAATCAGGATGATAGACCTGGATACGGTTATCAGATTAAAAAGGGGGCTACCAGTCTTACAGAAAAATGGGATGCAGGGGTAGGCAACTTTGGATCACAAAATCATTTTATGTCGGGCCAGATCAATGAATGGTTATTTAACAATCTGGTAGGGATCAGCCCGGCAGAAGACGGCCCCGGTTTCTGTAAGTTTGTCATCAAGCCTGACTTCCTGAATGATTTAACCTGGGTTAAAGGCAGTTTTGCTTCCATAAGCGGAGATATCAACATAGCCTGGAGGAGGATTGCCGGCCACCTGGAACTAAATATAGTTGTCCCTGAAAATACCCATGCTTTGCTCTATCTTCCGGCGTCGAATCCCAAACAGATCTTTGAGCATAACAGGCCTGTATCAAAATCTGCAGGGGTTAAATTTTCCAGATCAGAAAATAGCCAATTGCTATATGAACTGGCATCAGGTAAATACCATTTTATGGTTAAAAGCAAATAACTAAATCTCCGGACTGAATTAGAATTATACTATTTTTGATTATAGAAACCAAAGCACAACACTTTATCACCTATGAAAAAAACATCCTATCTTTTTATGTTTTTCTGCTTCCTCCTATTGGGCTGTACCGGTGCAAAAAAGCTGGCCAACGCCGACAAAGGCTGGAAGAAACTGTTTAACGGCAAAGACATTACCGATTGGTTTGTCAAGATCAATCACCACCTTACCGGCGAAAATTTCGGAAATACCTTTCGGGTGGAAGACGGTATGATCAGGATCAGCTATGACCAGTACGGCGATTTCAACGATCAGTTTGGTCACCTGTACTACAAAACGCCGTTTTCTTACTATCACCTGCGCTTTGAGTACCGCTTTGTTGGTAAACAGCAAAAAGGTGCGCCGGATTATACGCTCCTTAACAGTGGCGTTATGTTTCATTCACAGGATCCCAGGACAATGCTCAAGGATCAGGACTGGCCCATATCGATAGAAATGCAATTATTAGGCGGTCTTGGTGACGGGAAATCAAGGCCAACAGGGAATATGTGCTCACCCGGCACCGACGTCGTCTATAAAGGAAAAGTTTCGCCTGACCACTGTATCAATTCCACTTCAAAAACCTATGACGGTGACCAGTGGGTAAAGGGGGAACTGATCGTTCAGGGAAATAAACTAATTACACATATCATCAACGGCGATACCGTGTTGCAATATTCCAGGCCCACTATTGGCGGCGGCGTAGCACATGGTTATGACCCGAAATACAAACAGGACGGAAAATTATTAAGCAGCGGGTTTATCGCCCTGCAAAGTGAGGGGCAGCCTGTCGATTTCAGGAATATAGAAATCAAACAGCTGCCGGATACTGACCATTAAATAATAAGCAAAACTACTTTAAGGCCCTTTCCGCTGCCTATCATATACCCGATCAAACCGTAAAAATACCAGGACAAGCTTTCCGCCCGTCGTAAAAACGATACCGACAAAAAACATCACATCATTTATCGGTATCGTTATCGTATTAAAGTTTAGGGTTGTTATCAATTTCAGATTGCGGGATAGGTAAAAATTCTTTTGAAGGAGTATAATATGATAACGGTTCGACAGTAAAATAGCTTCTCCATCTTGAAATATCAATGTTCCCCACTTCTTCATTCGTCATTTCCGCTGTTTTTTCATGCATAATGGCTTTAATGACATCGGCCTTTGATCCTATCGGGAATTGTGATGTTGGATAAGGTGGCGTAGCGACACTCGTAAGGCCACCACTCTTGGAGTACAGATGTAATTGCAGTCCGAGTTTTTACTGGCAAAGTGTCCTGGAACATCCAGCTTAATAGCCAGATAATAAACCAATTAAGCACTTATGAATGTTGTTGCTTACGTTTATATTCACTTGGGGTACAATGGTACTGTGCCTTAAATACCGTTGAAAAGTAATTGGGGCTGGCGAAACCTACCATGTAGGTTATTTCGGAGATGGAATATCCTTCATGGGTTAATAGGTATCGGGCCTTTTTTAACCGGCGGTTCAAAATATAATCGGTAATACTGCAGCCCAATAGTGCTTTTACTTTACGATATAATTGCACCCGCGAAATGCCGATATTTTTGCAGATGTCATCTACATTAAAGTTTTCATTGGCCAGGTTTTGCTCTACTATACCTGCAAAATCGTTAAGGAATTTTTTATCAAGCGATTTTGATGCCGGTATTTTGCCGTGGCTTACATCGCTGGTAAAGTGTTCTTTAAGTATCACCCTGTTTTTGATGAGGTTTTTTACCGTTGCCAGTAGTTGATCATAATTAAAAGGTTTAACCATATACACATCGGCCATGCTGTCAATACCATCAATTTGCTGTTCAACGCTGGCCTGCGCCGTAAGCAATATCACCGGGATGTGTGATGTACGGATATCCGTTTTAAGTTTTTCGGTAATGATCTTGCCCGACATGCCGGGCAGCATTACGTCTGATATAATAAGATCGGGTACTTTTTCAAATGCTTCCGCCAAACCCAGTACGCCATTATCCGCTGTAAAGACTTCGTAATCGGCACCCATTTTATCGGCAAGGTAACCAAGCAAATCGGTATTATCTTCAATGATAAGGATCGATTGCTCTTTAGGATTTGCAAGGGCAGTTATGTTGGTATTTATTTCATCTTGTTCAAGATCGGCAGTATAAATAAGGGAGCGCTCATCAATGGCTGCAGCGTTAACAGGTTTGCCGGCATAGCCGGTACTGTAGTTGTACGGATTACCAAGCGGCAGTGTAATGGTAAAAATAGTTCCCTCCCATTTTTTGCTGCTTACTTTGATGCTGCCATGGTGTAGGGAAATGATCTCTTTAGATAAGGAAAGTCCTAGGCCCGAACCCTTTGCTTCGCCATTATCGGCCTGGTAAAACTGGTCAAAAATGTGTTCAGTTTCTTCAGGCTCCATGCCTATGCCGTTGTCCTGGACAACTATTTCAACGTTTTCGGTATTTTGAGAGAAGGTTACCTGGATACGGCCATTATCTTTAATGAACTTAAATGAGTTGGATAGCAGGTTAAAGAAAACTTTGTCCAGCATATTCGCATCAAACCATACACTGATGTTTTTTTCTACCGATATCAAGTTCAGGCTAATGTTCCGTTTCCGGGCATGATGCTGAAAGCTATCCATGATATCCATAACAAAATCAATCAGGTTGTTTAGTGCCGCGTTAATTTGCTGTTTATCATACTCAATTTTGCGGTAGTCAATCAGCTGGTTAACCAACCTTAATAGCCTGAATGTATTTTTATGTATGAGTTTTAAATTTTTGCCCGCTATCATATTCAGCCTCTCGTTTTTTATCATATCCTCAACCGGGGATAGGATCAGCGTTAATGGCGTACGGAACTCGTGCGAGATATTGGTAAAAAAATTCAGCTTTGCTTCGGTGGCAACCTCAGCCCGGGCCGACATTTCCATTAATTGGTTACGCTGTAACAAAATTTCGTTATTTTTCACTTCCAGGCTTTTGTTAATCTTGCGGTTTTCCATCAGCCAGTAAAAGGCAAGCCCCCCAAAAACAATGGCCAGCACCAGTGTTATGATAATGATATTTAAAATGAGCTGCTGGCTATTGTAAACCTGCCGCTGTTCTTCGAGTAATGACTGCTGCCGTTCAATATCCTTTTGCTGGCTGCTGATCTTGTTCCATTGCATTTTCATCAGCTGTACATTGGTTGAATCGATAACCAGCGATTGCAGGATGTTTTCTTTGGCAAAAGCCTCCTTATTCAAGATCCTGAATGCAATGGTAATAGCCTCTTTACCACCGGTGGGGTATACCAAACTGGCATCAATAATTTTTGATGCTACCATTTGCAGGCCTCCGCCGGTTCCTGGCATCGCGTCAACACCTAATACTTTAATGTGGTGGTTTAAATGCAGGTTGTTCAAAACCTCTCTAGATGCACTTGCCATGACATCATTATGGGCAAACAGCGCATCGGCTGTGTTTAAATTGGACTGTACCTGATAAAGTTGTTTTTGGGCATGATCTTTCAGCCAGTCGCCATATACCTGGGCTTTAATGTGTATATTATTAAATTTGGTTAAGGCATCGCTAAAGCCCCTGTGTCTTTCAATTGCCGGCGAAGAGCCGGGCAGGCCCATCACCTCTACAACATTACTGTTGCCCTTTAAATTACTGCCAATGTATTCGCCGGCCATTTTGCCAATCTGATAATTATCGGCGCCCACATAAGCTGTGTAAAGGTCTGACGATGTTTTACGGTCAATTACAATAACCGGGATGCCTTTATTATACGTTTGCTCTACTATGCCAGTTAAAGGTTGCGCCTCGTTTGGCGATATGATGAGCAGATCGATGCCTTCATCCAGCATTTGTTTTACCTGTTCAATTTGTTTTTTGCTGCTGTTATCAGCATCGGCATAAATAAAACGGGCATCTGGATGTAATGACAGTTCCATTTTCATTTCATCCAACATATTACGCCGCCACAAGTCAGAGCCTACGCATTGCGAAAAGCCTATGGTATACTGTGATGCTTTGTCGGCTTTTTTACAGCTGGTAAATACCATCAGTATACATATGGTTAGCAATAACAGGTTGCGCAGGTGATCAAGCAAAGTCATTAAAAATAAAGTAAACGTTTGCGTATGGTTTTATTGGTTAATACAATCCTTTTTGGGAGGGACGTATACAAAAGTATCGATAAAAGTTTTTATAATACAAATAACAGACTTTGGCCGCTGGCTTCCGCCGTGTTATCATGTATCAAAACTGTAAATACAATGTATCAAAATCAAACATCCTGATAAAAAAGTGTCGATTAATTATTTTATTTTATTGATAATCAACAATTTATACATATTTTAATTTTTATACTCTTTTGGTATAAAATCAATAACTGCCGCTTTGCATATCGTCCTACTTTGCAACTGTAAATCCAATTAACACCTTTTATAATTATTATGAGAAAACATTCCGTCCTGGCCTGGTCCATGGTCGTGGCCCTTGGTGGCTTCCTTTTCGGGTTTGATACCGCTGTGATATCAGGTGCCGAAAAATCTATCCAGCAATTCTGGCACCTGTCTGTAATGGAGCATGGGCTTACCATATCTATCGCACTTATTGGTACCGTAATTGGTTCGTTGTTCGGTGCAAGACCGTCAGATATCTTCGGAAGAAAAAATACTTTATACTTTGTGGCTGCCGCCTATTTGTTATCATCAATAGGTACCGCACTTGCCGATAACTGGTACCTATTTTTAGTATTCAGGTTATTAGGCGGCCTGGGTGTAGGTATATCATCAGTAACAGCGCCTATTTATATTTCAGAAGTATCGCCCGCCGATAGAAGGGGCCGGCTGGTAGGTTTGTTCCAGTTCAATGTGGTATTGGGTATTCTTATCTCATACCTATCCAACTATCTCATTAGCCAGGGCGGTGAAGCTTCATGGCGTTGGATGCTGGGCGTGCAGGCTTTTCCATCTGCATTGTTTTTAGTGCTGATTTACTTTATACCAGAAAGCCCGCGCTGGCTCATCCTTAAAAAAGGCGAAACCGGCAGGGCATTGGAGATATTGCGTGTAATTAACCCGCTTAACTGCGAGCAGGAGCTGGCTGCTATCAAAAACTCAACCCTTCATGATACAGTTCCGAGCAGTAGTCTTTTCTCCGGTCAGTATAAAACACCGGTAATATTGGCCGTGCTCTTCGCCTTTTTTAACCAGGTATCGGGCATCAACGCCATTATCTACTATGCACCCCGCATATTTGAAATGGCCGGACTTGGCGCACACTCTTCGCTGTTATCTACGGTTGGTATCGGATTAATCAATTTTATGTTCACCCTGCTGGGTATAAATATTATTGATAAGGTAGGCCGGCGCACATTAATGCTGGTTGGTTCATTCGGGTTAATAGCCTCGTTATTCCTGGTGGCTTTTACCTTTTACTCCGGGCATTTAAGCGGGTTTGCGATCCCTGTTTATATGATGGTGTTCATCGCCTTCTTCGCCTTTTCGCAGGGGGCGGTCATCTGGGTTTTTATATCCGAAATTTTCCCTAACCAGGTACGTGCCAAAGGTCAAACACTGGGTAGTTCAACCCATTGGGTAATGGCGGCTATCATCGCTTTTTGCTTCCCCTACCTGGCTGAGTCACTAGGCGGCGCGGTTACGTTTTCGTTTTTTGGTGTGATGATGGTATGTCAGCTCATTTTTGTTTGGCGATTTATGCCCGAAACCAAAGGCCGCTCCTTAGAGCAGATAGAAACTAATATGGTAATGCATTAATCATATCATAATGATAAACCCGCAAACAAACATATCGACCCCAGCCATTTGCTACGGCGAGATCCTTTGGGATGTATTGCCCGATGGCCCACAGCCTGGCGGCGCTTTGCTAAACGTGTCATACCACCTGAATAAATTAGGCGTACCGGCTAGCCTGGTAAGCAAAATAGGTAACGATGCCAGCGGCCAAAAACTGGAAAACCTGCTTGATGGTTGGGGAATACCTAAACATTTGTTGCAAACAGATACTAAATATCCCACCAGCCAGGTAATTACCAAAATGAATAATGGTAACGAAGTATCGTACGAGATAGTTTTCCCTGTAGCATGGGATTTTATTAACGATAGTGAACACATCATTACGCAATTGAAGCCGTCAACCTACCTGGTGTATGGCAGCCTTGCATCAAGGAATAGTGTATCGCGTAATACCTTGTTTGAACTGTTGGAAAGCGATGCTATTAAAGTGTTTGATATTAATCTGAGGCCGCCGTTCATTAGCCGCGATCTGTTGGATGAATTGCTTCATAAAGCTGACATTGTAAAATTTAATCAGGCCGAACTCGAAATGGTGCAGGGCTTATTCCGAGGATCATTCTGGAAGGAATCGGAACAGATCAAATTTATCCAGGATCATTTTACCATTCCCGAGATCATTGTTACCAAGGGGGAGTTTGGCGCATCGTATTACCAGGGCGATAAGGCCTATCATGTAGCCGGCCGCGAGGTAAAAGTTATAGACACGATTGGCAGCGGCGATTCGTTTTTAGCCGCCTTTATAGCCAACCATTATCATGGCGAACAGCCACAAACCTTATTGAAAAATGCAATAGCGATGGGAGCATTTATTGCGACAAAGAAAGGAGGTTGCCCGGATTATAAAATCAAAGAATACCAGGACTTTATAAACAAAATGTTTTAACCAACCTATAAACTTAAATTAAAATCAATGAGAAAACTATTACTTATTTGTTCCTTGCTTATACTGCTAATAAGTGAAGGATACGCGCAATCCCGTATTATCACCGGGACTGTATTGGATAACACATCTAAACCAATGGATGGTGTTACCATAGGTGTTGTTGAAACCCAAAAATCAGTACTATCAGATGCTAACGGAAAATTCAGCATCTCCGTTGCCACCGGACAGTCTATCAGGTTCTCATATGTAGGCACCCAGCCTATTGTGATAACTGTTGCAGCCGATACTAAAGTACTTAACATCGTATTTAAAGATGCTGCAAATGCACTCAATGAGGTGGTTGTAACCGGTTACACATCCGAAAGAAAGAAAGATCTGACGGGCGCGGTAGCGGTTGTTGATTTAGCCCCGGTAAAAAACAACAGCTCGGGTAATACCATGCAGGCTTTGCAGGGCAGGGTTGCCGGTTTGTATATCGAAAAAGATGGATCAGCGAACGGGTCAACCAGCAGGATCCTGATCAGGGGAGCCAACACTTTGGGCAATAACAATCCTTTATATGTTATTGATGGTATACCCACCACCAGGCCCGAAGTATTTCAAAATTTGTCACCCTCAAACATCGCATCTGTACAGGTACTAAAAGATGCTTCGGCCGAGTCGATCTACGGATCAAGGGCTTCAAATGGCGTTATCATTGTTACCACTAAAAACGGCGGCAATACGCAGGGTAAAGTTCAGTTCCAGTTTAATAACAGTACATCTGTTCAGTCCGAAAAATCATTGCGTTTTAAAATGCTGAATTCGACTGACAGAGGAAAGGCACTATGGCAGGCTTCGGTAAATGATGGCCAGGACCCGGCAGCCGGGTACGGTGATATTTACACCTTTAACTGGAATGGTAATTATAACAACCCGGTTTTAAATAGCGTGGTACCCAAACAATTTGTAGGCGGCGACCCGAATACCCCTGCAGGTAATACCGACTGGCAAAGCGTTCTGTATAAAACAGCCATGGTTTATAATAATGATTTCACAGCATCGATTGGCAACAAGAATGCATCGCTCGAAATAAACTTTGGCAACATCAAAAACACGGGCCTTGTAAGGTTTACCAAATACAACCGTACTACAGGTAGCATTAACGGCGTGGTGCGCGCCTTTGATAATAAAGCCACGTTTGGCGTAAATTTAAAAATAACCAACTCCAATGAAACGCTTACTACCACGGATCTGGGTGGTGCGGCAACCACATTTTTGGCAGTCACATTAGCGCCGACTATACCTGTTTATCAAAAAGATGGTGTTACTTACGCCGGCGAGTCTGGCGCAGGTTATTCTGACAGAAACAATCCTTTGCACATGCAGGATCTGGCCAAATGGAATAACGCCAACCGGGTAAATACATTTGGAAACGTTTTTTTAGAGATCCAGCCGGTTAAAAACCTGTATTTTAAATCGAATTTTGGTGCCGATAATGCAGACTACCTGAGTAAAGTCATAACACCAACCTTTCAGGAAGGCGCCCTTGCCCGTACAACAAACAGCTTATTTTTTGATCAAAATCATTACTTGAGCACTACTTTTTCAAACACCTTGAGGTATAATTATGATTTAAATAACAATAATCATTTCAAGCTATTAGCAGGTACCGAGTATATTAAAACCTTTACCGATTTCCAAACTACCCTTAAACAAGGCTACGCCATACAAACTGAAGACTATTTCACCCTGGATGCCGGTACAGGCAATACCATTGTAACCGGCCGATCAACCGGGAACAGCTTGTTTTCGCAATTTGCACGGTTAGATTATAATTACGCCAGCAAATATTTAGCCTCGGTAACCGTGCGTCGCGACGGATCTTCAAGGTTTGGTTCAAATAATCAGTATGGTATTTTTCCGGCCGCTTCTTTTGGTTGGAAAATTGATCAGGAAGGCTTCATGAAAAACAACACCATTTTTTCTGAATTAAAACTAAGGGTTGGTGTAGGCCGGGTAGGTAACCAGGAAATTGGCGACCAGTCGCGCTTCGCGCTTTATGATACCCGGTATGGCACCACCCAAAATCAATTGACTCCAGGTTTCTGGGAGCAGTATATGAATGTTGGTACAGCTTACTCACTTTCTGGCGCCAATACGGGTTCATTACCCTCGGGCTTTGTACAAACCCAGGCCGCAAACCCCGGCCTTAAATGGGAATCCACCGAAGAGATAAACGCGGGACTCGATTTTACCATTCTACACGACAAGATCTCGGGATCATTTGACTATTTTACCCGGAAAACCACCGGTATCCTGATTACGCCTCCTGTTGCATCAGCTTTGGGCGAAGGGCAATCAAAGACTGTTAACGGTGCCTCAAAGAGTAATAAAGGCTGGGAGTTTTTAGTAACCTACCATGGCCAGCAATCAGGCGACTTTAATTACAATGTAACTTTAAACTTTTCTCACTTTAGAGACAAGATCACAGATTTACCAGAGAACGTTAGGCCGGCTTATCCAGGTAATATAGATAATACCATAATAGGGCATTCACAGTTTGACATATTCGGCTATAAAACAAATGGCCTTTTCCAATCGCAGGCCGAAGTAGATGCCGCTCCAACGCAAATAGGTGCGGGGCCAGGCAGGATCCGTTATGTTGATATTAATCATGACGGGAAAATTGATGCCAACGATCAAACCTGGATAGGGACAACATTACCTGCTTTAGAATATGGGGTAAGAATTGATCTGACCTATAAAAAATTCGATCTGTCAATATTCGGATCGGGTGTTGCAGGCAGGAAAGGATTTGATGTATATACCCTGTATAACAATTTGATGCATAGCCGCGAAAACGTAGGCCCGGGTGTGTTTGATGGCTGGACACCACAGCATACTGATACGAAAGTGCCGGCACTCACATTGAAAGATAACAATAATGAAGGCCGTACTTCCGACTACTTTATTGTGAATACCTCTTACTTCAAGCTACGCAACGTTCAAATTGGATACACTATTGTACCTAAGGCGGTATTTACCAGGCTGCGGGTATTCGCGATGGCTGAAAACGTATTTACGTTGAAGAGTAAAAACTATTTAAGTCCCGATCCTGAAAGGATTGACCTTGG